>SXGR01071366.1_pt1 | contig 20351 bp, 19 predicted proteins | sample 3174711 | NCBI WGS metagenome assembly SXGR01 (sample SAMN11356860, study PRJNA531348) | freshwater metagenome | isolation source: freshwater sample F1-60 | place: China: Fuxian Lake, Yuxi | collected 2017-12-25
AGGCGTCATGCTCGGGCGCCCGGGCATTTGTCGCGGATCTGAGCTGCGGCCCATTTGATGGCCACCGGGTTCACACTACGCACTCATAGTGTATGTAGCGACGTGGCGCACCGATGCGGGACAGTGGCGGAATCCACGGTTTCGCATCACATCGTTCTTCCTACTCATCGGGCTGGGATGACGGGCGCTGATCGCAGGTCACACTCGGCCATGTCGCGGCCGAGGCCGTCAGGGTAGCTGTGTGGACCATGGTTCGCGGGGTCACTTGCTGATGACGTACCCTCATGGTGCTTTCACTGACAGGGCACAGCCACGTTACACCCTATCCTCTCGACGTGGATTCCTCCGGAGAAGGCACGGGAGCATCTCCCGAGACCTTCAGACCCTGCCGCAAATCCAACCCCGATCTCTCAAGGTATGTTCCGATGAAATCTTTGATGCATGTACGCTGGGAGTCCGCTGACCTGGCGAAGAAGTGAACTTCTTCTGAATTCAACACCAACGTCGCCTTCCTCAGGCCTGCGGTGTCGTGCGTGTCCCATAGATTTCTCGTGGCCGGGGTCAACAGCGATTCCGCCACGAGCAATCGTATTTCATTCGGTCGATCGTAGTAGACCAGGCAGTAGAGCACCTGCTTTTTGACATTCTTGCCCGTTACGCTGTAGCCGCTGTACATGTGTCCGAACGATGTCCACGGCTTCTCAGCACCCAACGCCTCCAACGCTTCTCTGATCATTTCCCGGATGTTGATCAGGGCGGGAAGGCCACGTTGTAGCTCCCAACCAACTTGCTCCACGCTCATTCCCTTACCTCCAAGGAATTCGACGAATTCTTCGACTAGGTAGTGAGCAACGGGCGCCTGACGGTTGTTCCAATCGATCTCGTGAAGCCAATCTGCAACCTGAGTCCAACTGACAGGTTCTTTGAGATTGGGCAAGTCCGGCAAAGGCGTCCGCCATCGCGACAGGAACGCCAACGCCGTTTCACGTTCGGGCCTGCCTGTTAACAGTTCGGAGTAGTTGTTGAGCTGTCGAGGATCCATTTGCGAACGATCCTTGATTTCCACCCAAAGCCTGAAGCCGTCTCCCACGATTTCCAGATCGGGGTAGTTGCTGGTGTCCGCCTGAATCTGCGGAGTGATTCTGACACTGGCAACTGTGCTCAGGTTGGGGGTTATCGTCCCAGTGGAGAGCCTTGAAATCAAGCGACAGAATTCGTCGGGCGCATCGTCTCTCAGCCTTGTCAAGCGCGGCGCGGAGCTGCTGGACGCGATAGGCGCTGGCAACCGCGCCGAATTCCTCGCAAAGGTCCGCGCAGTGCGCGACGGTTACCGCGTATGCGGTCTTGCCCCGATCTACATGACTCTCTGGGCGGCCGGGCCGGTCAAAGGGACATGGTCGGCCTATGCGCAGTGCCCGGCAGATGAAGACGGCGTGTCGTTCGTATCGATTGCCGGCGCTCTGTTGTATTCGACCGCCTGACGACCATGCGCGGTATCGCCTGGAAAGCAAGAGGCCCGACTCGGGTCGGGCCTCCTACAGCGATCACGTTAAATTGAATTGCCGCGTCAGGTCGTTTGGTCAGGCAGACGGCTTCTTGTCGCTCGGTTGAGCTGTTGGGGCGACTGTGGACGCAGCGGCGTCTACCTTGGCCTTGGGTGCCGGTTCGTCTTTGCCTGAAAGCGCATCCTTGAATCCGCGCATGGCGTTGCCCAGGCCCTTGCCTATCTCGGGGAGCCTGCCAGCACCGAATATGACAAGCAGGATGAGCAGGACAAGAAAAATTTCCAGTGGGCCGAAACTCTTGAACACAGGAGCCTCCATTCCGCCGCTAAGGCGGTGGCACTTTACGCCAGCCACCAGAATATGCGCCCCTCCGGCGGAGTGTCAATCAGTTCGGGCGGCGCGGCCACATCTCACTAGGGGACCCAATGCGCTGAGTGCGCACGACGCGTATAGACACGATGCCACCCTGCACTTCGAGTCTACGTAACCCGATCGGACTAGCCGAGGTAGCGCCAGACAGCGACAAGCCTGCTCAACACCTGTACTCGGGCGGCGGGGACGACAATCGGCTTCATCTGGCTGTTCGCCGGTTGGAGTCTGACGTTGGCGCCTTCCACGAAGTAATACTTTAGTGTCGTCTCATCGTCGGGCATGATGCGCACGGCGGCCATCTGACCGTTGTTGACCTGATCAGACTGCTCCATGATGACCATGTCACCGTCGCCGATCAGTGCGTCTATCATCGACTCACCTTTGACCCGAAGAGCGTAGATGCGTTCAGATGACCCGACGACCGCCTGGGGGAGGTCTATCAGCTCTTTGTCCTGGATGTCCGACCACGATTCCGTCGTAGGGAGCGGGAAGGGCGCGCCGGCGGCGATGCTACCCATGAGCGGCACCGAGAGTACCTCCCTTTTTGGCCCGCGCCACGCAGATAGCCTGAGGCCGCGTGATACGCCTTCGGCCCTGCTGAGGTAGCCGTCCCGTTTGAGCACCTCGAGGTTATAGGCGACTACTGACGTGGAGCTGACATCACAGCCCTGCTGGATATCCCTGACCGTAGGCGGATAGCCGTGTTCGGACTCGAACGACTCGATGTAATTCAGGATCTCTTGCTGGCGCTCTGAAAGCTTTTTCACGCCTCATCCCTCTACTTCTCACTTGAAAGCTGCCCGCGCCGCTAGCCGGGCCCGCGACGAACCACCGGTGGGACGTCCGCACGGATGTTCTGACGGTAACAAATCCGCACAAGTGTGTCAATGTGCTTGTCTCACGCCTGGTCCGCGGTTCACTGATTCCGCTCAGCACGTTTCCGACGGCGGGTACGTAGCCTGTGTCACAAGCACGCCGTCCGTCCCAAGCAACCCGGCCACATCGGGCTCGCAGTTGCTCCATATCGCTGTGCCCGAATTGAACGTGAACCCGCCCCATACGGCATGAACTTCGTTCGTATAGACTCGGACTTCCTGCCACAGTCGGATGGGTACTGAGGGAAACACGAATGACGGACGACCGTCGGCGATATCCCTGAGCGTCCAGCCCATGAGGTCTACCGACACCGGCGACACGTTGATTAGCGCTACGTATTCATCGGCCTCGCTGGGCCCGGCCCCGTCAGCGAACATGTAGGTAATCGCAACGGGCGGTAGGCCATCCGAGTAATACGCCGGTGCCGCCAACGCGGGCGCCAGCCGTTGCCGCGGACTGTCTGGCTCGAACGGCGCGGCGGTCGAGACAGGTTCGGTTGCCGTTACTGAAGCAGCCACCGCAGGTATTGTCACGTACGTGGGCGCGTTGGCCGTCGGCAGGAGAGTGACAGGCGTCGTGGACAGCGCGGACGGCGCTTCGGCGGTTGCTGCCGCTGTATTACTGACCGCGATCGACGGCTCAGGCCGTGATCCCGGCGCATTTGCCGTTGTGCCAGTCATGGTCGCGCTGGCGAGAATTTCCACTACCGCGGCCTCCGCGCCAGCCGCGCCTACAGGCGTGGGGCGTCCGAGATCGCCCTGCGAAACACATGCGGCAATTAACAGAAACAGCGCCAGCAGGCCAAAAGTGGACAGCCACCTAGTGGCTGTGGCCGGACGCCTCACCGCCGTCACGGTCGTGCGAGTGAGGTGGCTGGTGGACGCCGAACGAGATGCCTTCGAGCCTGAGCGGAGGCCCGCCGGGGACATCGGCCTGCCCGAACGCGAGGTAATGAGGTGGCGGCCCATCGAACACCATGTACGCGCTTAGCCTGGACGAAAGCGCCTCGTGACCGCCGAACCATACCACAGCGGGCCCGTTTACAAGGCGGGTCGGCCCGGACTTCACAGGCCGCGTAACAGCTTCGTCGATAGGCCCACCGCCCGGCGGGCCTACTCCCCAGGACCGAACAGCCGTGTAGTCGTGCGGAATTACGAATCGCCAGCGCGGGAGCAGACCGCGCTTCGGAGACACCTCTACCGCCGCGAGGTCGGGGGAGTCGCCATAAGGGTGATACACCCTCCACCCGTATGCAGAAGGCGGTTCTCCTGCACCATGTCCGGAGTGTGGTGTGTGTTCGTGCGAGTGGTGTCCGCCGGTAGTCACGGCGTGGGCCTAGGCCTTTGCCTCGGCCTGCGCCTTGTGCAAGGTGTGCATAAGGCGGGACTTGCGTCGCGCCGCGTTGTTCGGGTGGATTACGCCCTTGGTAACCGCGCGGTCAAGCGCCTGAACGGCCAGCTTGACTGAGGCAGCGGTGCCATCGGACTTGGCGTCGGCTTCCACCGAGGCACGCGCCGCGACTATGCGGTTGCGCGTGGCTGTGCGGATGGTCCGGTTCTGTGCGCCCATCTTGTTCTGGCGGCGGAGTGTCTTTTCTGCTGGCATAGTTTTCTGGTAATTCTTTCTGGCACTGTGCCGTAGAACGGCTTCGGCTTGGTATGACGGCGCTACGCCTGGGTGTCAGGCACGCTGGACGCCAGGGACGCCCTGGACACGCTCTGCACGCCGGGAATCGCTTCGAGTTTCCCGAACAAGCGGCTCAACTGCTCAACCCCACTAGTATAGACGGTCAGCGACACAGTGCTAACGCCCGATCTGGTGTCTTCTCTCGACGACATCGAGTGGATGTTCAGTTTGTCGGTCGAAACGACGTTCGTAATATCTCTCAGCAGGCCAACCCGGTCATACGACTCGAGCACCAGGCGGACGGGGTATGAGCCCGCCGTGTGCCCCCACGCAACGTTTACTATCCTGCCTGGGTCGCTGGCGGCTACCAGCGTCGGGCAGTTCCTGTGGTGCACCGTCACGCCACGACCGCGGGTGATATACCCAGCGATCTCGTCGCCGTAGACGGGGCTGCAGCAGCGGGCAATCCGGCTCAGCATATTGCCGACGCCCATCACGACGACGCCGCTTTCGCTACCGGAAAGAGCCTCTGGTGGCGGCCTGACCGAGATTTCTGAAAGCTTCGGGCTGGGAGGCGCCTGTCTTGCAACCATCCGCTCGACCACCTGTATCGAGCTTATCTTGCCTGAGCCGACCGCCTCGGCCAGCTCATCGAAAGAATTGAAACCGAGAGAAGCGGCGACCTGGTCTTCCTGTTCGGTCATGTTCAGCCGGTGGAGTTCCTTCTTGAGCTGCTCCCGCCCGCGGTCGACGTTCGTACTCCACTCCTGTTTGTGGAACCACGACCGCACCTTCGCCTGGCCACTGTTCGTCATCAGGTAGCCGAGGCTCGCGTTCAACCAGTCGAGGCTGGGACCCCGCGGGGCCTTCGACTTCTTGATCTCTACGGTGTCGCCGTTCTTCAGAGCGGTATTGAGTGGAACGAGCCGACCGTTAACGACAGCGCCCACGCAGTGGTGGCCCAATTCAGTGTGGATCCTGTAGGCAAAGTCCAGCGGCGTTGCGCCGGCCGGCATCTCGATCACATCGCCCTTGGGCGTATTGACGAACACCTGATCGCGCAGGATGTCCGTCTTGACCGAATCGAGGTAGTCCTCATCGCCGCCCATCTCCCGCTGCCAGTCGACCAGCTGCTTGAGCCACGACATTTTCTGGTCGAAGCGTTCATCGTCGCCCGACTCCTCGCCTGACTTGTAGGCCCAGTGCGCCGCCACGCCTTCCTCTGCCAGACGGTGCATCTCCTTGGTACGGATTTGGACCTCGACCGGATAGCCGCTTTCACAGGTGACCGAGGTGTGGAGCGACTGGTAAAAGTTGTCTTTGGGGTTCGCGATGTAGTCGTCGAACTGACCCGGCACCGGCTTCCACAGCTGGTGTACGACGCCCAGCGCCGCATAGCACTCGCCTACAGTCGCGACAACCACGCGCAGGCCCGTCAGGTCATAGATCTCGTCGAACTTGCGTCCCTGCGCCTCATACCGCTGCATCTTGTTGTATGTGCTGAACAGGTGCTTCGGTCGCCCGCTTACCAGTGCGCTTACGCCTGCTTCCTTCAGCGCGGCCTCCAGGACGGCAACAACATTGTCCGTATAGGCCTCGCGTTCGTGCCGCTTGCGGTTGATCAGCCGTGAAACCGATTTGTATTCCTTCGGCATCAGGTAGCGGAACGATGCGTCTTCGAGCTTCCATTTGATCTCTGCCATGCCCAGCCTGTGGGCCAGCGGCGCATAGATGTCGAGGGTTTCCTTGGCTATGCGTTGCTGCCTGTCGGGCGATAGGTGGAAAAGCGTCTGCATGTTGTGCAGGCGGTCGGAAAGCTTAATGAGGACAACGCGGATGTCTTCGGCCATAGCAACGAGCATCTTGCGCAGGCTCGCTGCGCGCACGGCTTCAGGTGTGGTTGGATCGGGGACCGCCCCATTTTCATGCGCGGTCATCAAGTCGAGCCGGTTCAGCTTGGTCACGCCCTCGACTAGCTTCGCCACCTCTGGCCCGAACCTGGCCGCTAACTGACCGTGCGTCACGCCACAGTCTTCGATCACGTCGTGGAGCAGTGCCGCCGCAAGAGTGGTGGCATCGAGTTTCATCTCTGCCAGTTGGCGCGCGGTTGCGAGTGGGTGCTCGATGAAAGGTTCGCCCGACTTACGGAACTGGCCTTGGTGTGACCGCACGGCGAATTCGAGCGCGCTCTCGACGAACTCCGTCCGGTCGGGCGGCAGGTACGCGCTGACTATCTTGACAAGATCGGACGTGGGCATGGCGAAACCGGTATCACCTGGCTGTGTGTCCCCTGAATGAAACGGGCACAATCAGGCTTCTAATCTCATTCTAACTCGCGAGTGCGGAATCTACTCCAGCAGCCGGGCGATCTCATCGCGGTCAAAACGTGGCAATGGCCTGGTGCGAATGCCGTCCCGAACGACAAGACCACTGCCGGACGCGGTCAGCCGGCCTATCACGGTGGCCGGGATGCCTCCTGACCGGACCCGACCGATTACGCCATCCACCGAGCCGCGGGTCGCTGCAATTAACAGTGCGCCCGATGCGATGAGGCCCCACGGGTCTGCGCCCAGCGCAGCACAGAATTCGCGCGTCTCCGGCAACATTGGCACTGCCCGCGCGTCCACTTCGAGCCCACAGCCAGACGCGGCTGCCATCTCTGCAAGGGCTGTCGCCAGACCGCCCTCCGTAGGGTCGTGCATCGCCGTGACCCCGCCAGGGGCTGAGCACGCCAGCCTGGCGTCTGGTACGACCGATATGCCCGGTTCAAACAGCAGCTTCGCAGCTCGCTCAATAGCGGTCGCTGACACGCCAGCCGCCGCAAGCTTATGCGCCGCCTCTCGGGCCAGCAGGGAAGTACCTTCTATAGCGATAGCCTTCGTCAGGATTAGTACGTCGCCGGGACGCGCCTGCTCAGGCGAAATTGTCTTGCCGGCTGGAGCCTCGCCGAGCATGACGCCTACGACGACAGGGCGAGGCTGTCCGACCGTGACCTCGGTGTGCCCGCCGACCAGCTCCACGCCAAGCTCCGTCGAGGCGCGCCAAAACTGCTCAAAGATAGTTTCAGCCAGTGCCGGTGGCGACCCTTCCGGCAGGAGGACAGTCGCCAGGAACCACTTCGGCTCGCCGCCCATGCAGGCGATGTCGTTGGCGTTGACATGAACCGCATACCAGCCAATCGAGTCCGACGCGAACGTCACCGGGTCCGTTTTCGCTATGAGCGTGCTGCCGCCAAAGGAGATTAGCGCCGCGTCACGCCCGATGCCCGCACCCAGGAGCACCCGCGGGTCGCGGTGTTCGATCCGCCGCAACAATGAATCAAGGAGGTCGTGGGGTAGCTTGCCTGCCTTGAGGCCGCCAGATCGCTTCCGGTCTATCGGATCAGTCAAGAACTGCGGTTCCCTCGTATGAACGCATTGACCATTGACACCTCACCTGCCGCGCGGTCTAGGCGCATGGCGCGCAAGCGATGTAACCTGCCATGGACACGGCGCGGCTCCGGGCGCGGTCGCTTTTCCGGACACACCTGCTTCCCCTGATCGGGACATCATACGGACGGAAAACTCTATGGATAAGAACCCGGTTCGCGAAAAAATGGCACGCGGTGAAGCAACGATCGGCACCTGGAGCACACTCGGCGACCCTGCGGTTTCAGAGCTGCTTTCGCGGTGTGGTCTCGACTGGATCACGCTCGACATGGAGCACAATGCGTTCGACTTCTCGGGCGCCGTCAACTTCCTGCGCGCCATGCAGGGCACCGACTGCGTACCGTTCGCCCGGATCCCGTGGACCGAACTGACGTGGATCAAGCGCGCGCTCGATTCCGGGTTCCTCGGCGTGGTCGTCCCGGACGTGCGCAGCAGGGAAGAGGTCGCGAAGGCCGTCCGCGATGCCAAATACAGGCCCCTGGGCGAGCGCGGCGTCGGCTCGACACGCGGCATGCTGGTGCACGGCGCCGACTACGTGGCCAAGGCGAATGATCTGACGATGCTTGTCTGCATGATCGAACACCCCGACGCGATAAGGAACATCGATGACATGCTCAGTGTCAAAGGGCTGGAACTGGTGTTCGTCGGCCCGAACGACCTTGCCAGCTCGATGGGTCTGCCGCTCGGCCTCGACAACAAGCACCCTGACCACGTGGCGGCGGTGGCTAAGGTGCTGGCCGCGGGAAAGCGGCACGGCGTCCCTGTCGGGATCCACTGTGTGGACGGCAACGAAGTTGCGAGGCGAATTGAGCAGGGCTTCCAGTGGATGCCGATAGCGTCGGAGTCCCGGGTTCTAAGATGGGCCATGGAACAGCAACTCAAGGACGCGAAGGCGAAAGGTGTAAGAGCGGTGGGCACAGCAGCAACGGGGGTAGCCAAGTCCGGCGATGCGCCCAAGACGTTCTACTAAGCCGAAACGACCGGACGCGCCCCACCGTGGGCCGCAGGCCTGAGGAGGAACCATGAACGAGTCGAACCTGGTCGTCATGTACGTTGGCGTAATCCAGGCCGCTGTTACGGTTCTTGCCATCGTCGGCGCTCTGCACGTCACCCGCCTCACCGACCACATGAGCAGGTTGCGGGAACAACGGGGCGAACTCCAGTCAAAGGCGGATGTTGTCGGCCGCCGGTACAACGCCCGTCGACAGTTGTGGGCCGAACTGCGGCAATTCTGGACGAAGCAGATGGTAGCTGCAGGTGATGCTCGGGTACGAGGCGACCGGCAAATTGAAGTGAGTGAAGTGAGGGACTGGGACCAGAGCCGCAAGGTGGACGGAGAAACCCAGGACCCTGAACGTTACGGCGAACACCTGACAGCGCGGCTGTCGCACCTTACTCTCGTACAGCCGATTTACGAGCCCCTGCCAGCGACCGTTACGCCTGAACAGGCAGGAATATTCGCCGCCAAACTCAGGTCGGTACTCGGAGAAACGTCCGGCCGCTTGGAGGCGCTCATTCAGGAAGACATAGAGGCGATGGAAGTCATCGCCGCCGATATTACTCGTCTGCGCGCCCGCGCCGTCACAGGGTCAGATTTCTTCCTGCTATTCTTACTGTCGTTTGTGAGCGCCAGCGGCATAGCTGTTCCATTCACCCTTCTCGGGACCAGCGAACTGCTTGTATATGGCGTTTCCGAGTACGCGGTAATGGGCGTATTCGGGCTGAGTATCGTCGCGCTCAACCTTTACTTTTGGGCTCAGATCAGGCAGGGCAAGGAACTGACCCTCATCGTGTGGCCTGGCGCGGATGCACCAAAGGGCAGGTCCCGCTGGCGACGCTGAAGCCGCTAGATCTGCTTCAACCGCTCGACAAGGTCTGCGCTTTGAGGTTGAGTCCCCGGGTCGTACATGTGGGAGTACCGGATTACCCCTTCGGTATCAATCAAGAATACTGACCGCCTGTCGGTGCCGCGCTCTTCATTGAAAACGCCGTATAACTTGCCCACGGCGCCGTGCGGCCAGAAGTCGGACAGTATGGGGAACGGCACGCCTTCTAATTGCTCGGCCCAGGTCTTCTGGCTGTGAACGCTGTCGACGCTGATCTCAAGGATCTCAGCGTTCAGCTTCTTGAATTCTTCGTAGTTCTCACGGAACCCGGAAACCTGGTTCTTTCAGCCGCCTGTAAACGTCGCCGGATGAAACGCTACGACTACCCTGCGGCCCAGGAACGAGCTTAGCGCTATTGTCTGACCTGTATGGGCGCTGAGCGAGAACTCTGGTGCCTTCTCGCCTGCTTGAAGTGGTGGCAATTTGACGCCTCCGGAAAGCGAATGAGCCGTCATGATAGCCGTTCCCGCGCTCGGTGGTCGAGTTCATAGTCCTGTAAGGGGGACGCATCCAATTGTCCGGTCAGGCTGTATAACCTATCGGTAATCACCTTTCCAGCTTTGCCTCGAAGTAGCAGACCGATCAGGAGCAGAAATTGTCGCCGCAACGCAGCCTATTCGTCACAGCGACCACGATCGCACTGACGGCCATCGTTGCCGTCGCCGCCGCGTGCTCGTCAGATGACGCTCCCGCCGACAACTCCGGAACCACTGCAACGTCCGCTGTGCCGACAGTCGTTCGCACGGTCACCAGGGTCCGTACTGGCCCCGTACTCGAACTAGCCAACGGCGGTAACTGGATCAACTCTGTGCCGCTGACAATTGGCGAGCAGATAGATCAGAACAAGGTAGTACTAGTCGACTTCTGGACCTACACGTGTGTCAATTGCATCAGGACAATACCGTTTCTCCGTGAGTGGTACGACAAGTACTCCGGCCGCGGCCTCGTAATAATCGGCGTTCACACGCCTGAGTTCGAGTTCGAGAAGGACGCGGCGAACGTAGAACGGGCGGCCATGGAACTCGGAGTCGAATGGCCTATCGCCCAGGACAATGACTACAACACGTGGAACAAGTTTGGCAACCGCTACTGGCCAGCCAAGTACCTCATAGGGGTAGACGGCGAGCTTGCCTACACGCACTTCGGTGAGGGTTCGTACGTCGAAACCGAGGAGAAGATCCGGGAAGCCCTGACCGCTGCCGGGCACGATGTCACCGACATACCCATAGGTTCCGTCAATAATGTGAAGCGCGATGAAGCCGCCACCGCGATAACGCGCGAACTCTATGGCGGGTACGACCGCAACCTCAGCCTGGGAGGCGGGTACGCCGCGCAGGACGCCTACTACCTCAACCAGGACAAGACTTTCGAATATGTGGATGAGGGCTTTCGTGCCGCCGACAAGTTCTATCTGCAGGGTCCGTGGCGGGCCGAGAGGGAAGCGGTAGTCCACGCCCGCGAGACGACGAGTCCCGAAGACTACCTCGCCCTGAAAGTTGCCGCGACGAGCGTGAACGTCGTCATAGAACCTGACGGCCCGGAGCCATTCGACGTGTTTGTCGAGATTTCCGACGCCCCGCTAACCGCAGACCAGGCCGGAGAGGACATCATGTTTGACAGCCAGGGCCGGAGTTACTTCACTGTCACTGACGCACGCCTCTACGCCATAGTCCGCCTGCCCGAATTCGCGATTAGCGAGATGAAGCTGTCCTCGACCTCGGACAACTTCGCTATCTTCGCATTCACATTTGGTATCAACGAGTCGGGCATCTGAAGTTGAAAGCGCCGGGCCACGTTCTCAGAGGCTTTGTTGCCGTGGTCATCGGCGCAACGGCAGTCGCGGCAATCGCGTGTCGTACTGAGGACACCGCCATTCAGTTGCCAACCACGACCGCCCCGGCGCCGACCGCGACTGCCCTTTCGTGGTCGGTTGTTTCTTCTGACATCCGCGCCGAGTTTGCCACGCCTGACCTGGCGCCGGGGCGTCAGCGCATCGCGGCAGTTTTCTCAGACGCGGCGGGCCTGATCAAGGTGCCTGTCGTTCGCATGCGCAGTTACCGCTACCCGGACCCTGACGACCTCGGCGACAAGACGCGTGCTGGCCCTATCGAAACGGTCATCGCAAGGTTCCACGAATTCCCTCTCGGAACCCGCGGAATCTACGTCTCAACACTAGAGTTCGACCGCGCCGGTGGCTGGTCTGTAGAGGCCGACATCCCACGGCCGGATGGCACAACTTCGACGGTAGAGATCAGGTTCGAAGTCGGCGACGAGACCGAGTCGGTGGATGTGGGCGAGGCTCCTCCGCCGAGCAGGAACCGCACCGCGGCCGACGTGCCTTCGCTCGCTTACCTCACAACCGGTTCTCACCGCGACCCCGGCCTCTACCAGACGACCATCGCCAACGCCCTGAAATCGCGCAAGCCGTCGGTCGTAGTTTTTGCAAGTCCGGCCTTCTGCACCAACGCCGTATGCGGACCACAGGTTGAAGTGCTGAGCGAAGTCAGAGAGAAGTACGGCGATACCGCGAACTATGTGCATGTCGATTATTACGACAATCCTCAGGAGATACAGGGCGACCTCGACAGGGCCATCGTTTCGCCTGTGCTGAGCGAATGGGGCCTGGAGTCGCAGGAGTGGACATTTGTCATCGGCAAGGACGGGCTGGTCTCCGCACGGTTCGAACACTTCGCGCCGCGCGAGGAGATAGAAGCCGCGCTCGATGCCGCTCTGGCAAGCTGATGCAGGTGGACGAGCCGCAGCCCCGGTTGCCCTCTCCCGCCGGGAGAGGGTTCGGGTGAGGGACACTTGCCTTCCGCAGCGGCCCAGGCTATCCGCCAGCGGCGTACCCTGTTGGCATGACCAACTGGGTCGCCATTGCCAAACGTAACCATAGACAACTGTTCGCGCTGCTTGAACAGCTTGTCCGTATCGAGTCGCCCACATCTGACCGTGAGGGCAACAACAACGTCGCGGCCTTGTTGGAAGGCCACCTCGCCCAGATGGGAGCGGCAGTGTCCTACGACCGACAGGCCGAATTCGGCGACCACCTTGTCGCCACATGGCCCGGCAAGGGTAAACACGCGCTGGTCATAGGCCACATAGACACCGTCTGGCCTGTAGGCACGCTCAACCGCATGGGCTACACCGAGAGCGGTGGACGCATCTACGGCCCCGGTGTACACGACATGAAGGGCGGGATCGCGGCGTCCATCACCGCGTTCAGTATGCTCCGAGCAGCGAACGCCTGGCCTTCTCGCCCGGTCAGGTTCATCGCAAACTCCGATGAAGAGCGCGGTAGCCCATCGTCGCGTGCGCTGATCGAACGGTACGCGAAGGGCGCGGCGTACGTCCTCGTCATGGAGCCGAGCGACGGCCCGCGCGGCGCGTTGAGGCTCCGCCGTAAGGGTGTCGGCGAGTTCCGTGTAGTCATAAAAGGCAAGGCCGCTCACGCCGGACTCAACCCTCACAAAGGAGCATCGGCCGTGCTGGAAATGGCACGCCAAATTGAGGTAATGGAGGCGCTCTCTGACCGCGAGGCGGGGGCCAACGTGAACGTCGGACTCGTTAGAGGCGGCTCGGCCCGCAATACCATCCCGGCACACGCTGAGGCGCTCGTCGATGTGCGCGTGCCCGATAACACTCACGCTGCACGTATCGGGGATGCGATCCTTGCTTTGGAACCGACTCTGCCCGGCACACGGATATCGGTTAAGGGCGGGTTCCACCGGCCCCCGATGGACGTGTCGCCGGAAACAGAACGACTGTATTCGCGCGTACGCTCCGCCGCCCGGGATATGGGCTTCGATGTCCCGATGGACCGGAGGATATTCGGCGGTGGAAGCGACGCAAACCTTACCGCCGCGATGGGAGTGCCAACGCTCGACGGCCTAGGGACGGTCGGGGAAAACCCGCATGCAGAGCGTGAGAACATAGTCGCAGACGAACTCGTAAACCGTACGGCCTTGCTCGCACGTATGCTGTCTGAACTGTGAGATCAATACGGCATGGTGCTGCGCAAACGGTGATCGAGATCGTCCGCGGACGGCTAGCGGAGGGGACTCGACCATTGAGGCTTGGCATTGGCGGGCCTAGTTGCTCGGGCAAGACAACCCTTGCATCACAGGTTGCAGCTGGGCTCGCAGCGGCACGCGTGAGCGTATCGGTTCACCACACGGACGATTACCTGATACCGGAATCAATCCGCCCAAGGCGTGCGCCGCCGCATCTGGGATATTTCGAGGATGCCGTTGACTATGTGGGCTTCTTTGCCGAAGTGCGGAGAGCCGAGGTCGCAGGTCCCGATGTGGTCCTGGGAGAAGGTGAGTTCATCCTGCGCCACGAATATTTGGCTATCTGGGACATCAAAGTGCGAATAGAGGTCACCGACGAATTGATGATTGAGCGAGGCACGGAGCGGGACGCTGGGTTCTTTGGGTCACAGGAGAAAGCCAGAAGCGTATACGCGGAAGTTCTGGCTCCGGCAAACCATTTCCACCGTCAACGGGACAATCCGGGCATGGGCGTAGATATCTTGCTCCGCTCTGAGCGCGATGGATTGCATGTCTCATCCCCTCTCCGAGCGGGAGAGGGGATGGATCAGGGAGAAGTCTGAACTGGGACGAATAAGTCTCTGAAACGGCACGCGGCCCATATAACTCTGCAACATGTTGAAGCCGCCTCTTGACATGGCATCGGGTTAGCCGGAAAGTCCCGTACATGCTCGACTACATCGCCCGACGGCTGCTCTGGCTACCGGTCCTCCTCATCATAGTCTCGCTGTTTGTATTCCTTCTGGGCCTGTTTGGCCCCGGCGACCCCGTAGAAGTCAGGCTCGGTCAGAACTACACGCCTGAACGCGCCGAGCGCCTGCGGGAGCAGCTCGGCCTGGACGACCCGTTCTGGACTCAGTACATCCGCTACGTGGGCAACGCGCTCAAAGGTGATTTTGGCGAGAGCTTCCGTTACCCCGGCCGCAGCGTGACATCGGTCATCGGCCCGCCAATGTGGGTGTCGTTTCAGCTGAACATTGCTGCCCTTCTCATCACGCTGGGCTTCGGCCTGCCTCTGGGTTTCTACGTGGCGAAGCGGCAGGGCAGGTGGATCGACCCGGTGATCGTCACGATCGCCTTGGTTATTGCGGCCGTGCCACTGCCTGTCATGGCGGCACTTCTGGTGCTCGTCTTCTCGCTGTCGTTCGATCTTGTACCCACGTCCGGTTGGGGCGGGTTCTTCGACGCGCGCGTCGTCCTGCCCGCAGTTGCTATCGGCATACCGGGCATCGCTGGAATCATCCGCTACATGCGCGCTAGCACAGTCGAGGTGCTCAACCAGGACTACGTACGGACAGCGAATGCCAAGGGCCTCGGTCAGATGGCGGTCAACACGCGCCACATTGCCCGCAACGCGCTGGTGCCTATTGTCACCATACTCGGGTTCACATTTGCTGGACTGCTCGGCGGGACCTTCATCGGCGAAATCCTGTTCGGCATACCCGGGGTTGCGAGGCTTTCGCTCGAGGCGATAAGCCAGCGCGACTACAACGTCATCATGGCATTCGCTCTCATCGGGGCGACCACTCTGGTCGTGGTCAACCTGGTCGTCGACATCGCATACACGGTCATCGACCCTCGTATCCGGTTGAAGTAGCAAAGGGCAGATGGAAGCAAGCGCGACAGGCGAAGTGACCGGCGGTCAGAATACCGCACCAGCAGGCAAGGGCCCGCTTGCGCTCGCGTGGGCGCGGTTCCGCAAGAAGCGGTTGGCAATGGCTTGCCTCATCATCGTGGGGGTCATGTACCTGGCGGGCATATTCGCGCCCCTCGTCGCTACTCACTCGTATTCCGAAACCGACCTTACGGCCACGCAGAAAGCCCCGAGCGCCGAGCACTGGTTCGGCACCGACCGCGCCGGCAGGGACATCTACTCGCGCGTCCTCTGGGGCATACAGACCACAGTCATCCTGACCGTTATCGCCGTGCTATCGGGCGGCCTTGTGCTGGGCGTCACACTCGGTCTCGCCGCCGGGTATTTCCGCGGCAGGTTCGACTCTGTTCTGATGCGGCTCGGCGAGATCACCTCGTCCTTTCCGGAGGCGTTGCTCATGATCCTGCTCGCCGCTACGTTGCGCCCGCGGTTCCTCGACATAGCCCGGAGTATTGAAGACTCGACAGGCTTCACCGGAATCGTGCGCTCGGGCGTCGTCGACTTTGTCATCCTGTCGGTCGTCTTCCTGCCGCTGAGTTGGTTCTCGATGACGCGGCTCGTCCGGGGCCAGGTGCTTGCCCTGAGAGAGTCGGAGTACGTCCAGTCGGCCCGCGCAGTAGGAGCGTCGACTCCGCGCATCCTGTTCAAACACATCCTGCCAAATGTACTCGGACCGGTCATCGTCTCGGTGTCGTTCGGGTTCGGCGCGATAGCCGGGTCGGAGTTTTTCTTGAGCTTCCTCGGCCTGGGTGTACAGCCTCCGAGGCCCAGCCTGGGCAGCATGATCGCCGATGTGCCTTTGCGAGGCGGTAGCAGTGCGGTATCAGTGTTGAGAGACCACCCGGAACAGTTACTGTTCCCGGGGGCCGCTGTCTTTCTGTTCCTGTTCTGCTGGGCGATGATCGGCGACGCGCTCACCGACGCCTTCAACCCGCGGTCCCGGTAGCGTTACGTCACCTGCCGGACGGCGTGTCGCCCCGGCGGTTGGCCATCGTTCGCGGCAATAGGTCGTGGTGTGTCTCGTGGCCCGAGAAGAACCTCTCAAGCTCATCCACCATCAGATCGAAGAAACGTGTCCGTGAACGTGCCGTGACCCCGGCAATATGCGGCGAAAGGAACACGTTCTCCATCTGGCGCACAGGCGAACCGACAGGTATCGGCTCAGGGTCGAACACGTCGAGGGACGCGATCATGTCGCCGATCTTTAGCCGCTCCACAAGCGCGGCCGACTGAACGATTGCGCCGCGCGACACGTTCACGAAGACAACGCCTGGCTTCATCAGGGCGATTTCGCGCGGCCCTATAATCCCACGAGTCCGAGGTGTAAGCGGTGCGAGGCAAACAACCACCTCTGGCAAAGACAGCACGTTGTCGAGCGTGGTCAGGTCGAAGCCGTAGGCATCGGCCAGTTCGCGCGGGATGTAGGGGTCATGCACGAGCACGCGGCAGTGAAACGGCTTCAAGAAGTCGAGGAGCCTTCTGCCTATGTGCCCGCAGCCGATCAGTCCTACAGTGCGCCCGGTTAGCTCGCCCAGCTTGTACCCAGCGTCCGCCTGCCGCTGCTCCGTCGTCATCCAGCCGCCTCCCGCTGCTAGCCTGCGGAAGTGCGCGCCGGCATTGCGCAGGCCGATCATCATCATCGCCAACGCCCATTCAGAGACCGGATACGACGACCCATGTGTGGTGTCTATGGCGCGGACGCCACGTGCTGCGCACGCCTCCACATCTATCCGCTGTGCGAAGCGGTCGCCTTCCAACTCACCGGCGAACTTCAGACGCGGCGCGGCGTCGAGTACCTGAGCGCTGATCCTCGGTGACCCGTGGCAGACGATGACGGCGTCGGAGCGTTTGCATGCATCGACTAGTCGGACCATGACTGGGGCTGAGGTTTCAGGCGGCGAGTCCCAGCTCGACGCCTCGTTGAACTCTTCCCACCCGAAGTCAGAGAACCCGCCAAGGCGCGCGACATCGCTCGGCGCAATGTACCCCTCGCGTACCTCGCGGTTGGAGAGCAATGTGACGACCGGCTTTCGGGTAGACATGGGGCGTTGCTCCTATGGCGACGAGCGACCGGACCGACGGCCGCAGCGACGCCGGTGTGTCGTGGCTAACGGGCGCTTACGGTTGTCAGCGCACGCGTCGAATTCTCCGACACCAGCGTCTGTTACGATGGCCCGCATTACATTACTTGGCGCAGACACAATGACGCCATTCCACGGAGAGTCAGAATGAGCTTTTTCAAGTCCCGCAGGTCCGCGGTCGTTGCCCGGCGTGGCGCGGTCGCCACAAGCCAACCTCTGGCGGCTCAGGCCGGCCTGAAAATGCTCATGGACGGCGGCAACGCGATCGACGCTGCCGTAGCCGCCGCCGCCGCGCTGAACGTCGTCGAGCCGATGTCGACGGGGATAGGCGGCGACATGTTCGCCCTGATCTGGAGCAAGGACGACCGCAAGGTGATCGCGCTTAATGGAAGTGGCAGGTCGGGCGCCGCTGCCAACCCTGAAGAGGTGCGGAAGCGCGGGCACAAGTCCATCCCGAACGAGGGCAAGGACGCAGCGCTGGCTGTGTCGGTACCGGGGACAGTCGACGGCTGGGAGACGGCGCTAAAGTCCTGCGGGCGGATGACGCTAAAAGAGGTCCTGCAACCCGCGATTCACTACGCCACCGAAGGCTACGGGGTGACCGAAGTTATCGGCAACCGCTGGAAGGCGTTGGAGGCCAAGCTCTCTTACCGACCGTCCGGACAGGAAATGATGCTCGGCGGCCGCGCTCCCAGATACGGCGAAGTGATGAAGCTGCCTACCCTTGGCAAGACGTTGAATATGATCGCCGAGGGTGGCCGTGATGCCTTCTACAAGGGCAAAGTCGGCACGGCGATAGCCAAGTTTGTCCAGGAGGAGGGCGGCTGGCTCACCAAGCAGGACCTTGCCGACCACCATTCCGACTGGGATCAGCCGATATCGACGACCTATCGCGGAGTCACCGTCTACGAATGCCCACCAAACGGGCAGGGCATCGCAGCACTCATCGCCCTCAACATCGCGGAAGGCTTCGACATCTCGAACATGGGTTACCAGTCGGCGGACACGTACCACCACCTTATCGAATCTATGCGCCTCGGATATGCCGACGCGCTCCAATACGTCGCTGACCCGCGGGCCGTCGAGGTGCCGATCGGGCCGTTGCTCGACAAGAAGTACGCCACACGCCGTCGCGGTCTGATCCGGCGCAACCAGGCCATACCCGAAGTCTCTTACGGCGACCCCATGGGCAACTCCAGTACCGTTTACGTCACCGCGGCGGACAGCGACGGCAACGGCTGCTCACTGATAAACAGCCTGTTTAACGGCTTCGGCACCGGACTTGTCGTGCCAGGCTACGGCATCGCCCTGCAGAACCGAGGTTCGCTCTTCGCGATGGACCCGAAGCACCCCAACTTCCTTAAAGGCAAGCAGCGGCCGTACCAGACCATCATCCCGGCCATGGCCGCTCGCGACGGAGAGATGTGGCTCAGTTTCGGCGTAATGGGCGGCTACCAGCAGCCGCAAGGCCACATGCAGGTAATTGCGAACATGGTTGACTTCGGCCTGGATTCGCAGGCTGCGCTCGATTCCCTGCGGTTCAGGGTAGAGGTCGAGGGAACGGGAGTCGTCAAACTGGAAGAGGACATCTCGGACGATGTCGTGAAAGAACTGCGCCGCCGCGGGCACAAAGTGCAGCTGGTAGCCGGGTACGACCGCTCTGAGATGGGCGGCGGCCAGGTGATCTCACGCGATGCCGAGACCGGCGTGCTTACGGCCGGGTCGGAACCGCGCAAAGACGGAGCGGCTGTTGGCTGGTAGCGGGCGGCAAAGGTCGCCTCGCTGTGGGACGATGACCCGATGTTAGAATTCGACCTGCCTTGCGCCCGGCCCGGCGCACACCGTTGTCTGTACGTTCCCGGCTAGACCGGGTTTCTGGAGGCGAAGACTTTTGGGCAGCATCAACGTGGCGATTGTCGGATTTGGCAACTGTGCAAGTTCTCTTGTTCAGGGGATATACAAGTACGCCGAAATAGCGCCGGACGCCCAGATCCCCGGCATCATGCACCCGGTATTGGGCGGCTACCACGTAGGCGACATCAAAATCGTGGCCGCCTTCGATGTCGACAAGGACAAGGTCGGCAAAGACATCGGCGAAGCGATCTGGGCCGGCCAGAACAACACGGTCAAGTTCCATGATGTCCCGCGCAAGATAGGCGTCAAAGTAGACCGCGGAATGACTCACGATGGCATAGGCAAGTACCTCTCGGAGGTCATCGTCAAAGCGGAACCGCCGACCGCCGATATCGTAGGTATCCTGCGCGAGCGAAAAGTAGATGTCGTCCTCAGCTACCTGCCGGTAGGCTCCAAAGAGGCGACCCACTGGTACGTCGAGCAGGTCCTAGCCGCGGGGTGCGGGTTCATCAACTGCATACCTGAGTTCATTGCTTCCGACACCACCGGCTACTGGCCGAAGCGGTTCGCAGACAAGGGCCTGCCCATAGTCGGTGACGACATCAAGTCTCAGGTCGGGGCCACTATCGTCCACCGCGCGCTCACCCGCCTCTTCGCGGACCGAGGCGTCCGGCTCGATAGGACATACCAGCTGAACTTTGGCGGCAACACAGACTTTCTCAACATGCTGGAGCGCGAGCGACTCACATCCAAGAAAATATCCAAGACCAACTCCGTGAAGTCGCAGACGGACCGCGAGATGGCCAAGGAAGACATCCACATAGGCCCGAGCGACTTCGTGCCGTGGCTTCTCGACCGCAAGTGGGCCTACATCCGCATGGAGGGCACGTCGTTCGGCGATGTGCCACTGAACATCGAGCTGAAACTAGAAGTCTGGGACAGCCCCAATTCGGCGGGCGTTGTTATCGACGCAATCCGCTGCGCCAAGCTGGGCCTCGACCGCGGCATCGGCGGCCC
>SXGR01551744.1_pt1 | contig 20351 bp, 17 predicted proteins | sample 3174711 | NCBI WGS metagenome assembly SXGR01 (sample SAMN11356860, study PRJNA531348) | freshwater metagenome | isolation source: freshwater sample F1-60 | place: China: Fuxian Lake, Yuxi | collected 2017-12-25
GAAGTGATGGCTGCGCGCGCCCTCGGCTTTAAGCTCTTGAAACTTTTTCCTGCCGCGCAGGCCGGGGGCATCGCGATGCTCCGAGCAATGGCGGGCCCGCTTCAGGATGTGAGATTCATCCCCACGGGTGGCGTGCGGGCTGACGCGCTTGCCGACTGGTTACGCGAACCGAATTGCGAGCGTGTGGGCGGCACCTGGATTGCGCCTTCCGATCTGATTGCGGGTGGGGATTGGGCGGGCATTGCGCGGCTCGCGCGCGAGGCGACTGCGATCGCGCGCATGATTCGGGCGCTCTGACGGGTGGGGCTGGCCTGCGCGTACCGGGCCCCGACCTTACACGCGTGCCCATCAACCGCAACTCTGCGTCTTACAGATACTTTGAGAAAAAACCGACTGAGTGCGCAAGCGCCTCGTTCGCTTCGGCCTCTCTCCAGGTGCGCCCACCATGTCTCGCAAAGGCGTGGTCGGCTTCCGGGTATTTGTGAATCGTCACCAGCGGATTCGGTGACAGGCGGCGCTCAAGAAGCTCATTGACCTCAGCCTGTACCCAGCGGTCTTTCATGGCCATATGCAGCATGAAGGGACGATGAAGCGTGGGTGCTTCTCGGATGTTGTGCTCGATATAGGTCCCGTAATAGGCGACCGCGCAGTCGATATCGGTGCGGCAGCACATGAGATAGCAGAGCTTTCCGCCCAGACAGTAGCCGACGCTTCCGACCTTGCCGTTGCCCCCCTGAATCTCGCGCAGATACGCCATGGTGTCCTCCATGTCGCGCACCCCAAGGTCGTAGTCAAAGTCGTAGTAGAGGTCGAAGGCCTTGCTCACATCTTCGGGGTTGCGGTCGTAAAGCTCGACCCCCGGTTCCTGCCGCCAGAACAGATCGGGCACCAGACAGATGAAGCCGGCCTCAGCGAATTCCTGTGCATGCCGCCGCATGGTGTCGTTGACCCCCCAGATTTCCATGATGGCGATGATGGCGCCAGCCGGCGTCTTGTCAGGCCAGGCGATGTGCGCGCCCATCACGCCATCACGCATCGGGATCTTGACGTTTTCAGTTCTCATTGTGCAGGGACTCCTTGCCTTGAATCGAATGACGTTTGCCTGGCCTCAGTAGGCGAGCCAGGTGGAAAGCGGTGGAAAAAAGATCAGTAGCCACAGTACGACGAACATCGTGGCAACGAAGGGAAACGATCCTGCGAAAATTGTCTCCAGACGGATGCGGTCCGTCCCGATGGCGCTTTGCACCGCAAAGACCGAAAGGCCAAAGGGCGGCGTGAGCAGACCGATCTCAACCGCCACGATTGACACGATTCCGAAATGCACCAGATCAATGCCAAAGCTTTTCGCGATCGGCACGGCGATGGGCGTGACGATCAGCAGGATCGATACCGAATCGAGAAACATGCCCAGGATGAGCAGGCAAATCACGTAGGCCAGAAAGAAGCCATAGGGGCCCGCGCCCAGCTCCGAGATCCAGGAGGCCAGCATCCCCGGTACGCCAGCCATGGTGAGCATCCGCGAATACAGGCTCGCAGCCATCAGCAGGAACAGGATCCCTACGGATACGTGCCCGCTTTCCACCAGCACCCCCCACAGACTCTTGCGATCGAGGCTGCGCCGCCATCCGGCGATCGCGAGCGCACCTAGCGCGCCCGCCGCGCCCGCCTCGGTGGGCGTGAACACCCCCCCGTAAATTCCGCCCAGCACCAGCACGATCAGAAGCGTGATCGGCAGAAGCTTGGTCACCACCGAGCGTGTATTTTCCGAGGGCTGTTCCACCGCCGACTGGGTGGCCTCCTCAAAGACAAATCCTGGTTTGAATCGCGCAAGCATCACGATGATGATGATGAACGCAATGGACATCACGATCCCAGGAATGACGCCAGCCAGAAACATGCGTCCGATCGACACCTCGGCGAGTACACCGTAGACGATCATCAGGATGCTGGGCGGAATCAGCATGCCCAGAATCGAACTTCCCGCAACAACACCCACGGCAAAGCGCATGCTGTAGCCAAAGCGCAGCATAGGCGGCACAGCCACCTGGCTGAACAGACTGGCGGAGGCCACCGACACCCCGGTGACCGCGGCAAACAGCGCGTTAGCAGCGACCGTGGCCACCCCTAAGCCCCCCTGCACCCTCTGGAGCAGCCACTGCGCGACCGAGAATGTGTCGCGCCCGACGCCCGACAAACTGACCAGTGTTCCCATCAGCACGAAGAGCGGGATGACCGAAAACACATACTCGGCGATGCTTGTGAGCGCACCGCTTCCTACCAGCCGGATCGCGATTTCCAGGTCACCGCGCAAGGCCCAGGTGCCGCAGAGCGCAAGCAGGATCAGCGTGACGCCGATCGGAGCACCCAGCATCACCAGCACGATCAGCAGGCCCACCAGCAGGAGTCCGATACCGAAATCCATCAGAACTCTCCGTGCTTCGGCCCGCTGGACGCGGGTGGCCCGCTAACGACCTGCGCGGTGAATGCTGCGAGGCAACCGAAGCTGCCTGACAGCACCAGCAGCCAGATTGGCCATTTCGGGAATGTGAACACGCCCTGCGCACCGAACTGATCATTGGTGCGCCAGGCATGCCCCAGACCCGATGCAGCCGCCCAGGCGATCGCGAGGAACACGAGCGCACCCAGCAATGCGAAGGCACGCTCGATCGTTTGGGCTGCCCCAGGTGAACGCTCACGGATACGCTGCAGCACCAGATCGGCTCGCGCAAGCCTTCCATCGCGAACCGCAGCAGGCAGTTGGAGGAAGGTGATGGCGATGACCGAGAACCCAGCGATCTCGGCCACCCCGCTGATCGGTGAGTTGAAGGCGAACCGGCTGACGATATCCGCGCCGACCAGCAGCATCAGCGCAAATATCCAGGCAATGCCGATCGCGCTCAGCGCTCGCAGAGACCGATCAAACATGATGACGGCTCAATTCGTTCAGAGCTTGTCCCAGGCGCGGGCCGGTTTTTCGCCGGCGGCTCGAAGCGCATCCATCCAGGCCTTCAGCACATCCTGTGCCGGGACTTTGGGATTAGCTTTGATCCAGTTCGCGGCAACGTTTGGCATGGTGTCGATCCACTTCTGGCGCTCGTCTGCCGACAGCGACGAGACCTTCATGCCGGCCTTGGTCATCTGCTCGAGCGAGGCGTCTGAGCGTTCAGTTGACACACGCCCTACTGCTGCCGCGTAAAGCTTGCCGCATTCGCGCATCACGGTCTGGACTTCCGGTGGCAGTTTGCCGAACGCCGAGCGATTCGCGGCGAGCCCGCCAACATACTGTGCGCCGATACCCACGCGAGTGAAATAGGGGGCGACCTCGTATACCCGGGGGCCCAGGATCGCAGTGGAGAAGGACACCGCCCCGTCGGTCACGCCCGACTTGATATCTGTATAGAACGCGGGGATTGGCGAATTGACCGCCACGGCTCCCGTGCCTTGCAGAAAGGTAGCTACTGCACCAGGCGTTGAAAACTTACGTCCTTTCAGCGAGGCAAGCGAGGTCACCGGCTGTGTGGTCCAGAGATGGTAGGTTTCGACGCCACTTCCACCCAGATAGACGAGATTATTGGTCTCCCAGGTTTGGCGAAGCGCAGGCACCTTGTCGTGCAGCCCATCCATGATCGAGATCACGAGCGGCAGGTTATCGGTGGCAAACGGTGAGAAATAGGTGACGTTGTGCAAGGGCATGGCGGTGGGCTCAAAGATGGAGCCCACCCAGCCGATGTCGACGATGTTGTCGCGCACGGCACTCAGCGTTTCCTGGAATTTGTATAGGGTGCCGCCATAGGCTTCACGCCACTCGATCTTGAAGCGTGTGCCCGCAAGCCGTTTATCCACCTCGGCCTGGAACACCTCTTTCATCATTCCGACGAAGATGTTGTTAAGGGGGTGGCTTGCGCCAATCGCCACCCGGATGGTCTGTTGACCCTGGGCGATGGCGGGCGCGGCGATTGCGGCGCTTGCCGCTCCAAGCAGTTTCAGTGAACTGCGACGGGATTTGTTGTGCATGGCTCCTCCTGTTAGTGCTTGGAGTGAATGATTCGCCAGATCCGCTCCGGCAGTAAAGGCATATCCATGTGTTCGGTTCCGAATTCGCTTAAAGCGTCCATAACCGCTGAGACCGCAGCGGGCGGCGCACCCAGCGCCCCGCCTTCCCCCGCACCCTTGGCGCCCAGGATTCCCGTGGTGGAGGGCGCCTTCTGGTCGAGGAGCGTGTCCATGGCGGGCAGCAGCGTCGCCCTCGGAAGCGCATAGTCCATGAGTGAGCCGGTCAGAAGCTGCGCCGAGTCGGGGTCGTGCACCACGTGCTCGAGCAGTGCCTGACCGAGTCCCTGTACCACTGCGCCCCAGGTCTGACCCTCGACGATGACCGGATGGATCACCGTCCCGACATCATCGACCGCGGTATAGCGCTCGATGCTCACCTCGCCGGTGGCGGGATCGATTTCTACCTCGCAGATATGGCAGCCGTTCGGAAAACAGAAGGGCGAGGTCGCGGTGGCCGCTACGCTGCACCCAGGCTTGCCTACGCTTTCCGCGATCGAAAAAATCTGATTGTGTGCGGGTGGGCTTGCGAGCCCCAGTTGCTCGAGGAGTGTCCGTGTGGCCTGTACGATGGCTGCGCCACCGATGTAGAGCGAACGCGAGCCGTAGCTGCCAACGCCCGATGACACCCGGTCGGTATCGCCCTGGATGATGCGCACCCGTTCCGGTGACACGCCCAGATTGGCAGCCACCAGTTGCGTGTAAGCGGTTTCAAGTCCCTGGCCCATTGCCTGTGTGCCCGACCGCACGGTGACCGTGGTGGCCTCGAGTGACAGGGTGGCGGTTTCGCTCGGCGTGATGCCGCTTGTGGAATCGATGTGATAGGCGATTCCGCGGCCTCGCAGCCGTCCGCGCGCTTGCGCGGCAGTGCGCCGCCCTTCAAACCCATGCCAGTCTGCGCGTGTCAGTGCCTGAGCCAGCACCGCAGGGAAACGTCCGCTGTCGTAGGTCTGGCCGACCACGTTGGTGTAGGGGATCTGATCCGGGCGGATGAGGTTTCGTCGCCGCAGTTCCGCAGGGTCGATCGCCATCCTTCGCGCCGCCACATCAATCAGCCGTTCGAGTCGGTATACGGTTTCCGGGCGGCCCGCGCCTCGGTAGGGCCCGGTGGGCGGTGTGTTCGACAGCACCGCGCGAATCTCCGCGTGAATGAAGGGGATGTGATAGGCGCCGTTTGCCACACGATTGCCCGTTCGCGTGGCGATGGCAGCGCCAAAGAAGCTGATGTAAGCGCCCATGTCTGCCCAGTCGCGGACCTTGAGGGCAAGGAACCGCCCCGCTGCGTCGAGTGCGAGTTCGCACTCGCTCAGATGGTCCCGGCCGTGCATGTCTGAGAGAAAACTTTCGCTGCGATCGGCCACCCAGCGTACCGGGCATCTCAACTCCCGCGCGGCATAGAGGACGAGCACATCCTCGGGATAAATGGATACCTTGCTGCCAAAGCCGCCGCCAATATCACCCACCTTCACATGAATCGCGGACTCCGGCACGCCAAGCACGGGCGCAAGCAGCTGGCGCGTAAGGTGCGGGGTCTGGCTGGCTGCGTGTAGCGTGAACCGTTGCTGATCGGCGTGCCAGACACCCACCGCGCCGCGCGGCTCCATAGCGGTGGGTGCAACGCGTTGATTGACGATACGCAGTCGCACAACGTGGGCGGCGGAGTGCATCGCCTCTGCGACGGCTTGGGCGTCGCCATATTCATAGCGTCCGACGATGTTGCCGGGCGCCCCGGGCCAGAGCTGCGGCGCGTTGGGCTCCAGCGTCTGGGGAAGGCCGGATGCCGCGGGTAGCGGCTCGGCCTTGACCTCGATACGCTCGGCAGCATCAAGCGCTGCATAGCGGCTGGTGGCCACCACCAGTGCGATCGGCTCGCCCACGTGGCGAAGCTCGTTACGGGCAAGCGCATGGCGCGGCGGAGCGGACATCTCGCCCCCGCTCTCGGAAGGGACTGCCGCATGAAAACCGATGGGCGAGATGCCCGATGCCAGCAGATCGTCCGAGGTGAATACGCCCAGTACGCCAGGCATCTTTCGTGCCGCTACGGTGTCGACGTCGTGAAGACGCGCCCGCGCATGCATTGAACGGAGGACGACCGCATGCGCCATCCCGGGCAGATGAAGGGAGCCAACAAAGCGCCCTCGACCCCTCAGGAGATGATCATCTTCAACGCGTGGCAGCGATTCGCCAGCGCCTGGAATGGCCGTGTTGGCTTGCGTACCCAATGCACCCGCCGCTTCGCGGTTCGCGTTCTGCGATCAAGCAGCCGGTGGCCGGATCACCTTGTCGGGCGATTCGCCATAGGGCGGCGCGTAGATCACGAGAAGCTTGACCGGCGTATCGCTGGTGACCGTGAAGACATGCATCACGTCTGCCGGAAAAAAGCAGGTGTCACCCGCCTGCATCTCGAAGGATTCGTCGCCTACCTGCGCCGTTGCCGTCCCCTCGAGCAGGTAGCAGATTTGTTCAATGCCAGGGTGTGCATGGGGGAGGGCACCCTGACCTTTTTCAATCACGCCCAAGAGCATTTCCACCTGCTTGGCGCCCACCGTTTCAGGCCCGATCAGACGGCGGTTGGTGGTACCAGTATGGTTGGCGGGGTGATAACCCGGCACGTCAGCGGTGCGAATCAGATAGCGCGACATGGGGGGCTCCTGTGGATGGTGGCGGGCGTTTTGCCGATGGTAAGCGTTTGTGTACAACGATCAAGCAGAAAGTCCGTTCCTGAGGCGCAGGCGATCCTGAAAGACTGTTTGAGGACAGGCGGCGGGTCGGTGATGAGCGCTTAGCGGTTTCCCATGCGCAGAATCGGCTTGATCACCGCGCCTCCATGCGCGTCGTGAATGGCCTCGTTGATATGCTCGAAGGGGAAATGTGTGACCAGCCGCTCGAGCGGCAGGCGGCCGCGCGCGTAGTGCTCGACCAGCTCGGGGATGAATTCGTCGGGAATGCTGTCGCCCTCGGCAATGCCGCGAATCGATCGGCCACCCACCATCAATTGCCGGGTGACGATGCCAACTTCGGGTTCGCGAGTTGCGGCGATCACGCCGCAGGTTCCGAGCGGGGCGAGCGACTCAACTGCGGTCTTGACCGAGCGCGCAAGCCCCGAGGTTTCGATTGCAAACTTCACCCCGTGGCCCGTGATCTCGCGCAGTCGGGCGGCCACGTCTTCGCACGACGCATCGATCGTGTGAGTGGCACCCAGATCACGCGCCGCTGCCAGTCGTGCAGGATGAACATCAATTGCAATGATCGGATCTGCACCCACAATCCGTGCGGCCATGATGGCACTCAATCCCACAGAGCCTGTACCAAACACCGCAATCGACTGGCCATCGCCCACCTTGAGCGATCGCATGACCGCGCCGGCCCCTGTCTGGATGCCGCAGCCCAAAGGCGCGAGCAGATCGAGCGGCGCGCCGGCCGCAACCTTGACCACATTCCTGCTGCGACAGAGCGCATGGGTTGCAAACGACGATTGCCCGAAAAAATTGCCGAAGACGGGCGCGCCGCTTGCATCGGTATAGGGGATGCTGCCCGATGGCTTTTTACCTGAAAAATTGCGTGCGAGCAGGTGTTGACAGTAGGACGGCGCTCGCGCGCTGCAGGACGGGCAACTGCCGCAGGAGTCGAAGGTGAGCAGAACGGCATCCCCAGGCTTCACCTTGGTGATCGCGCTTCCCACGGCCTCCACGATTCCGGCGCCTTCGTGACCCAGTACGATCGGCTTGGGTACCATGCCTTCGACTTCGATCGCCCGCAGGTCGGTGTGACAGACACCGCTTGCGACCAGTTTTACCAGGATTTCGTCGTGAGCCGGCTCGGCCAGATTGAGCGATTCGAATCCGAGCGGCTCGGACCGGCCGCGTGCAACGGCAGCAAGAATTTTCATGGCGGATTTTCCTCGGCTGGCAACGCACACTGCGGGTTTGTCGGCGCAAGGCCGCCCGCGTGGTCGCTAGAATGCCATCACATATGCCTGCGATCACCCTTGGTGCGCAAATTCCGGGAGACCAGACCGTGCAGCCAGTCAGGATAGCGGTAGCGGGCGCGGGCCAGATTGGCCGTCGCCACATTGAAATGATTGCGCGCATGCCTGGCGCCGCCCGGCTGGTGGCGCTCGCCGACCCATCGCCCGCGTCCATGGAGCAGGCCCGGCAGCTGGGCGTGCCGCACTTTACTGATCTCGCTGATCTGCTCGAAGCGGACCGCCCCGATGGCGTGGTGATCAGTTCGCCCAACGCCCTGCACGTGCCCCATGCGCTGGCCTGCGTGGAGGCGGGCGTTCCATCGATGGTAGAAAAACCGCTTGCCGATAGCGTGGAGGCTGGGGCGCGCTTGTGCGAAGCGGCCAGCAAGGCCGGCATTCCGATTCTCGTAGGTCATCACCGGCTCCACAGTTCAATCATGACGCGCGCGGCAGAGGTGGTTCGTAGCGGTGTGCTCGGGCGAATTGTGGCCGCGACCACGACCATCCTGTTCTACAAGCCCGATAACGAGGGCTACTACGATGGTCCTTACCGGTGGCGGCGCGAGCCCGGGGGCGGCCCGATTTTGCTGAACCTTATCCATGAGGTCGGAAGCCTGCGGGCGTTATGTGGGGAGATCACGGCGGTTCAGGCCTTTACCTCGAACGCGACCCGGGGGTTCGCGGTGGAGGACAGCGCCGCGATTGCGCTCCGTTTTGAAAGCGGTGCGCTCGGCACGGTGATGATTTCTGACACGGCTGCGTCTGATCGCAGCTGGGAACACACCTCGGGCGAAGACCCTCGGTTCAATCCCGGTCATACGAGCCGCGACGATAGCTGTCTCATTGCAGGCACGATGGGGTCGCTGTCGATCCCCACCCTGCGCGTCCAGCGCTACCTCGATGAGCCGGGCCGCTCCTGGCACAAGCCGCTCGCAATGTCCGTCATCGAACCCGAGCAGGTGGATCCGCTCGAGCAGCAGATGGCGCATTTTGTCGAGGTGATTCGCGGCCGTGCAGAGCCGCGCGTGAGCGCGCGAGACGGCTTACAGAATCTGAGGGTGGTACAAGCCGTGGCGCAGGCGGCGAGAAGCGGGCGGGTGGTGGAGATCCACCCGGCACAGCGCTGATCCTCGAAGGCCATGTAGCTGCTACGATCCCTCTTGAACGTTCGACTCATTGAATGGAAACCCTGGGAGAAACCCGTGAGGATTCGCTTTCTTGCGGCTGCGACTGCGCTTGCGCTGGTGTCGCTGACCGCTGCTGCTCAGACCGCCTCTGATCGTACGCTCAGGATCATCGTTCCTTTCGCACCGGGTGGCGGGGTCGATGTCGTGGCGCGAGCGTTTGCACAACAGGTTTCCCGCGTGCTGGGGCAGTCAGCGATTGTCGAGAACCGGCCGGGCGCATCGGGCAACATCGGAGCTGACGTTGTCGGTAAGTCGGCCCCGGATGGATTAACGGTCCTTTTCAGCGCTTCGACCTTCGTTGTGAATCCCGTCGTGGCCGCGCAGAAGCCGCCTTTTGATCCGATTCGGGATTTCTCAGGGATCGCTCTCATTGCGAAAGGGCCCCTGCTGTTCATCACCAATCCGGCAACCGGTCAGTCCCTTCAGGAGTTTCTCGCCAACGCCAAGGCGAGGCCCGAGGCCCACAACCTCGCGACCGGAGGTTATGGCTCTGCCGGCCATCTTGGCGCGGAGTCTTTCAAATTGAGGGGTGGCTTATCCATTCCTGTCTTGCTCTACAAAGGAACAGCGCCCGCCTTCACCGATCTTGTGGGAGGACAGATTAGCGGGATTTTCGATCCGCTGGTGACTTCTTTACCCCTGGCGCGCAGCGGCAAGGTGCGGGCGCTCGCACTCGCAGGACCTAGTCGAAGCCCGCTTGCACCGGATGTGCCCACCTTCGCAGAAGCTGGCATGCCCGGATTCGAGTTTTTTACATGGTATGGCCTGTGGGGGCCGGGCACCCTTCCGCCCGCGGTGGCTGGCAACCTTGAAAAAGCGGTGGCAAGCGTCAGTGCATCGCCGGAATTCATCAAGTGGCTAGAGTCTCAGGGGCTGGAACCCGGGAGACTCGCCGGCGCACAATTCGTTGACTTTTCCAGGAAAGAACAGGCGATGTACGCCGACATCGTTCGCAATGGAAATATTCAGAAACAGTGAGTCGTAGTCAGGTCAAGCCATTTTCCAGATTCTCGAAGATCTCCCGTAGCCGGGACAGTTGCACCTTACCGTAGTGCGAACGAGGCAGGGCTGCAATCGTCTGGATGCGCTTGGGTCGTTTGTGCGGGGACAGTCGTGCCGCGCAGTGAGCAGCGAGTTCCGCGTGGTTAATCGATTGGTCCGCCTCAACAGTGATGGCTGCCGCCACGATTTCCCCCCACTCTGGGTCGGGCAGGCCAAATACCGCTGCGTCGGTTACTCCCGAAAATTGCCGGATCACCTGCTCAACTTCGCCCGGAGACACCGATTTTCCGCCCGTACGGATCATCAGCTTCAGGCGACCTGTTACGGTAAGTCGCCCCTGCTGGTCAATGAACCCCAGGTCGCCGGTGTGTAGCCAGCCACCGCGAAGGGTAGCGGTCGAAAGTTCGGGTTTATTCCAATATCCGCTCATCAAATGCGCGCCTCGAATGAGGATCTCTCCCTCACCGGATGGACGGGGTGGGCCGCTTGCATCGTCAATCGCGATGTCACACCCGAAAACGGCGCGGCCTGCACTGCGTAATCGGCTGGGGTTGAGGGCCGAGTCCTCCATGACATCGGTCGGCGGCTGGTAACAACTCCATGGCGCCTCGGTCAACCCATAGAGCACGCCTATCTTCGGGCCAATCAGGTCAATAAGTTCAGCGAATGTTTCCGGCGGAATCGCGGCGGCGCCTACATCGATTGATCGAAGTGATCGCAGTACGGTCAGTGCGCCGCGATCCGCCTCGCGCAGCATTCTCACCAGGTGTGTTGGAACAAGACTGGTGAAGCTTGCGCCGGTTTGCTCAACCAAAGACAGGAAGCGCTCTGCGGAAAAACTTTCCGCCGTGATGACGGTACCTCCTGCGCAGAGGTGTGCAAGCACGACAATCGCGGCGATTGGCCAGAGGGGCCGAACGTTTAGCATTAAATCGCCCGCCCCAGCGCCGCGCGCAAGCACGATGTTTTGAACTGCCGCCCGGAGCGCGCCATGATTCAATACAACCGCTTTGGGTTCGCTCGAGGTCCCGCCTGTGTAGTTGAGCGACGCGATATCGTCACGAGCGGGGTCTGCATCGTTTGACGAGCGAGCGGAGGAGTGCAAGACCTCGCGCACGGTTTCCTCGATGCTCTGAATGGGCAACTGTGCGAGCGTAGCGACTGCTTGACCGAGCTCCCGTCGCGAGTGGCTAAAAAGGATCAGCCTGGCTCCGGCATCGCCGACCTGTGCAGCCAGTTCGGGCGCTGACAGTGCTGGGTCAAGCGGCACGCGCACGAGGCCGCCAGCCATTACGCCGTAGTCTGCAATCAGGTAATCAAAGTGCTGATCGCCGATCAGGGCAATCCGATCTCCGCGGTCGACAGAAAACTGCTGTAACCGAGAACCGAACCCAAGGCATGCTTCGCAGAAAGTCTGGAAGTCCAGGCTGCGGTCACCCAGGGGGGTTCGCACAGCCGTGCGCGTACCCCATTTTTGTGCGGCTGCGCGCAGGAGTCCTGCGATCGACATGATCACCAGCCCTGCATCACGACCCGCCCGTTTGTCTGTCGTGTGTCGAGCAGCCGGTGCGCATCTCTCGCACGATCAAAGGGCAGTACGGCAGAGATCACGGGGTTGATCAATCCCGCTGCGATCATGGCAAGCGCCTGTCTGACCTCGTCGATTGGCGCCATGCCAGACCCCTGAACTCTGACACGCCGTGCGATCAGAAGCCCAGGTTGGATGGGCGCTACCGATTGATCAAGATTGCCAAGCACGACAACGGCTCCGCCGGTTGTGACGCAACGTACGGACTGCGCAAGTGTCTGGCCAAGATTGTCGATGACGAGATCCACACCACGCTTGCCAGTCAGGCGCCAAATTTCTGAGGCGAACGCCAAGTCGGGTGATACGACAACTTCGGTTGCGCCCAATTCACGCAAAAAGGTGGCCTTATCCGGACTGCTGGTGATCGCTATCGGCACACCACCGAGCGCGCGGACGATCTGTATTTGATGAACGCCCAGGCCCCCGCTTGCTCCCGTGATGGCCACGGTGTCACCTGGCTGAATCTGACCGACGCTGCGAACTGCGCGCAGGCTGGTTGCGATCGGGCAGCAGGCCAACGCCGCAGACGACCAGTCGATTCCTGCTTGGAATGGGATCGTCATGGACGCGGGCACAGCGATCAACTCGGCGTAACCCCCCTCGGTGTCGATCGCTGGTGCGCTCAGAGCCCTGCACATGTCTTGACGTCCGATCAGACAACTTCGGCACACGCCACAGAATCTCCGCTGATACACCACCACACGGTCGCCGATCGCGCGACTCGTCACGGCGGACCCTAAGGCGACAACCTCGCCCGCGATTTCATGGCCCAGTACCACCCCAGTTTTTGCCCCAGGTAGCTTTCCTGCGCGATGCAGTACATCGTGGTGACAAACCCCCGCAGCGTGTACGCGTACGACGACATCTGATGGTTCGGGTTTCGGCTCGGCAACGTCCCGAGTGATCAAATTATCGGGACCGCCAAATGCTTCGAGGATGATCGCCTTCAAGTCTGGTTCCTTGCTTGGGCCAGCGCGCGGTTTGGTTGTCGATCAGGGTGTCGCCCCGTATAGTCGCAATCTGCTGCGGGGTGGTCAACGCGTTGCCCCATCGAGCGAAACCCCAGACCTGTCCGAGTAGAAACAGGAGCATCAATGTCCCATGGCATTCTGACCTCGCAGCAAGACGACGGTGTACTAGTGGTCACGCTCAACCGTCCTCACGTGCTGAACGCGCTGGATGTACCCGCCAAGGAACGTCTGGGTGAGGTTTGGGCGCAGGCGGCGAGCGACTCATCGGTCCGTGCAGTCGTGCTCTGTGGAGCAGGTGATCGTGGTTTTTCGGCAGGTTCCGATATTAAGGAAATGCGTCGCTCCGGGCGGATGGTGACCACAGAAACGCTGATGGCAGCGATCCCAGGAGTGTCTGCGCCCTTTGAAAAGCCGATCGTTGCAGCGCTGCACGGTTTCACAGTTGGGTTTGGTCTTACCCTCGCGATTCATTGCGATTTTCGTGTCGCTTCTCGCGGCTCGCGAATGGGCTTTCCGGAAGTCCAGCACGGCATGCTTTCCGGGATCAGTGCGATCACGCTGCCCGGAGTGATTGGTGAAGCCCGGGCGCTTGATTTGATGCTGACAGGCCGGCTTCTTGATGATCAGGAAGCGATGGCGATTGGTCTTGTTCATCAGCTGGCTGATCACGCGTTTGAAGACGCGCTGAAACTCGCGCGCCAGCTGGCCATTAATTCCGCTCTTGCCATGCAATTGACAAAACGGCTTGTCCTCGAGAGTCGGCGAGCCCGTATCCAGGAGTTTGCGCAATCGGTAGATCAGGCGCGCCAGGAGGTTACAAGCTCGCGGGAGTTTGGTGACGTCGTTGAAAATCGCGCGGGAACCGGGCGCGTGCGGACATGAGTTCTTGAGCGCATCGCCGCAGCGCTTGGCCGGCTCAGCATCCATCGTTTACAAGGATCGCCATGCGAATTGTGATCATCGACGACTACGCAGACAGCGCCCGACATCTGAATGCCTGGGGCACCGTCTCGGCTCACGAAGTACTGATACACCGCACGCCAGCGACATCGCTTAGCCAGTGGGCCGAACGGCTTGCGGGCGCGCACGCACTGGTGTTGATTCGCGAGCGCTCCACCGTCGATGCATCGGTGCTGGATCTTGCGCCCGCTCTACGAATCATCAGTTGTGCGGGCGCGCTTCCTGGCACCCTTGACGTTGCGGCTTGCAGCGCGCGCGGCATTGCAGTCGCTGCAAGCCGGGGAGCCGGTCATGCCACGGCCGAACTCTGCTGGGCGATGATTCTCGCCTCCGAGCGCAAGCTCGCAAGCCAGATCGAATCGCTGCATCAGGGGCGGTGGCAGGCTACGATCGGTCGTCAACTCCATGGCCGTTCCCTTGGCCTATGGGGCTTTGGAAAGATTGCCCAGCAGGTGGCCCAGTACGGACGGGCGTTTGGTATGAAAGTCCAGGTCTGGGGTCGTCCCAGCAGCTTGGAGCGCGCCCGCCAGGCCGGTATCGACTGTGCGCCGTCGCTCGAGAATTTTCTTGCTGGGTCTGATGTGGTGAGCGTCCATCTGAAGCTGACGCCCGAGACAGAACACCTCATTAAAGCGGCCGACCTGATGAAGATGAAGCCCGATGCCTTGTTCGTGAATACCGCCCGCGCCGGCCTGCTCGCGCCCGGTGCGCTCGAGCAGGCGCTGGACGCCGGTCGACCAGGATCCGCCGCGGTGGATGTCTTCGACTATGAACCGCTCATCGATCCGGATGATTCATTGCTGCGCAGGGCCAATGTGCTCGCCACACCGCATATCGGGTTTGTTGAACAGGCTAATTTCGAGGCATTTTTTTCCGGGGCCTTCGACAACATCCTGAGATTTGAATCCGGAGATCGAGGTCATCTCGTGAACGCACAGGCCTTTAATAAGACCATTTAATGCGGCCTTACTGGCTCGCACAAGGAATCTCAGATGAAATATTTGCTCACCGCCATGCTGTCGGCGCTCTTGTTCGCTGCGGCCGCAGCCCCCGTGGGGGCTCAAGATTTCCCGTCCAGACCGCTTCGCATCATTGTTCCTTATCCGCCGGGGGGCGGAACGGACCGCGTGGCCCGAATCATTGGCGAAAAGCTTGCCGAGCAGATGAGCCAGCCTGTGGTGATCGACAATCGGGCCGGCGCTGGCGGCGTGGTCGGCACCGAGGCGTCCGCCCGGGCCGCACCCGATGGCTACACGATGGTGCTGGGCAGCACCGCCACCCATGCGGTGAACCCCAGTCTCTACAGCAAGCCCGGTTATGACCCGATCGCTGATTTTGTAGCGATTTCACCGCTCGCCACCACGCCCGCCATTCTAGTGGTCAATGCAAGTCTGCAGGTGTCGTCTTTGCAGGAACTGCTGGCAATGCTCCGGGCCCCGCGGCCTGGGGTATCGATGACCTTTGCCTCCGCGGGCGCCGGTTCGCTGCAGCACATGGCCGGTGAGCTGTTCAAGTCAATGACCAAAGCCGACATCCTGCATGTGCCGTACACGGGCGCTGCGCCGGCAATGACCGATCTGCTGGCCGGTCATGTCACGATGGCTTTCGACACCATGCCCTCGGCGATGCCCCATGTCCGGGCCGGGAAGCTGAAGGCGCTTGGCATCAGCAGCCCGAAGCGCGTGCCATCGCTGCCCGATGTGCCCGCGATTGCCGAATTCGTTCCGGGCTATGAGCTCATCACCTGGTATGGGCTGCTTGCGCCGCGAGGGGTGCCCGCATTGATTGTTGAGCGTCTGAATGGCGAAGTTCGTAAGGCGCTTGAGAGTCGCGATGTCGCGGACAAACTCACTCAGGCCGGTCTGGATCCAATGTGGTCCGGCGCTGCTGAATTCGCGGCGATGGTGCGGGCGGAGGTTCCCCGCATGCGTCAACTGATCCAGGCGTCGGGCGCCAGGGCCGACTGAGGTTCGATGTGATGAACACGCCAACGATCGACCACATTGCTTTCGACAACATGGATCGGCTGATCAATGTCGAAATGCGCAGTGGTACGCTACCCCGTGGTCTGAAATGGACCATGTATAAGATTGCTCGCAGCGTTTCGCCGCTACCACTGGTGGCAGCGGTAGCGCTGGCTCTGAATGGCCCTCCGGGCAGGGTGCTGATCGCGAGCGGCGCTGCCGTTCCGGGGCACATGCCGGTCGGCGAGAACGACGGACCGATCGGCAGTGTGGTGCTCGCGCGAGCGCTGGTGCGAATCGGGCATGAGGTGACGATCGTTACCGACCCAGCCGCAGCCGAACCTTTTCGTGGACTGCTTCGCAGCCTGAGCGGTTGCGAAGGTATCCGAGTCATTGAGATCGGCTTGGGTGACGAGGCCATGCAGCGCGAGCTTGCAGCCAGCTTCGATGTTTACTGCGCGATCGAGCGGCTCGGCGGTAACCCCCACGGGATCATCTACGGTGCCACCGGGGTGTCTCGGGCGCCACACCGGGCAAACCTAGACCTGATGTTTCAGCGAGCGAGAGAGCGGGGCGCCCCCACCATCGGAATCGGCGATGGCGGTAACGAGATCGGTTTCGGAAACATTCACCGAAAGATGATGGATCGTCTTCCGGAATTCGCCTTCTGCGAAAGAACCCCCTGCGGCGGGGGCGTCTATTCTGCTGTGAGCACCGATGTTTTGTTGGTCGCCAACACCTCCAACATGGGCGCTCATGCCGTCGTGGCGGGCCTCGCCCTGTTGCGAAGCGATCCCTCCCTGTGCCACACCGCGGAGCAGGAACTCGCACTGGCTCACGTCGGGGTGGGTTTGGGTCTGATTGACGGCGGAAGCGGCGAACTCAGAGCCTGGTGCGATGGTGTGCCGCCAGCCGCCAACGCTGCGGTGGTCGAGGTGCTGCGAACCATTGTTACCCAGGCGTTACTGCCGTTTCAGCCTCGGCGGTTCTGACAGAGAAATTCGTCATGTCAATCTATCCCCACTCGATTGCAAATTTCGCCCGGCTCGAACGCTTGATGGATGAAGCAGGTGTAGACGCCCTCGTGCTTCGCTCGGGTCAAAACTTCACCTATCTGTCCGGGGTTGTGTTTCCCGGCACGCTCGCCCGGCTTCAGGACCTGACCGATTCAGCGCGAGGGGTTCTGCTCGTTTGGCCACGGCAGGGAAAGCCCCTGGTGATCGCTAACAAGACGGCCGCCGGATTGGTGCGGCGTGATAGCGGCATCGAGCGTGTTGAGCTTTACGAAGGCTATGTTGAATCCCCCTATGACCGGCTGATCGCGATTCTTCGGGATGAAGGACTGTCTGCCGCAACGGTAGGGATTGAGCACGATTATGTGAGCGCGCGCGATTGGGGAAAAATCGAACGGGCTCTGCCCGCGCTCCAGATGGTGGATTGCTCCGAGCTGATGAACCGGGTCCGGTGGATCAAAACTCCCGAAGAGGTTTCTCGAATCCGGCGCGCGGCGGCGCTGCTAGACGACGTGTACCGCGAGGTGTTCGGGCGGATTCGCGCGGGCGACACCGAGCGGAAGATCCATGCCGACATAATCGCAACGTCGCTTCGGGCGGGATTCGAATGGGCGCATGGCATTTTGAACTCCCATCGCAACACGATCCCCTATGCTGGCGAGAGCGATCTGGTCATCGAGCGGGGCGATGTCATCCGCACCGACTACGTGTGTTATCTGAACGGGTACCCCGGGCATCAGTCGCGTAATGTCATTGTGGGTCAGCCTGACGCGCAACAGCGACGGGATTACGCGCTCAACCTCGAGATCTATCGCGCGGCGATTGATCGATGTCGGGCTGGCGCCAGAGTCGGCGATCTGTTTGATTTTGTGATGAACGAATACGCGCGTGTCGGCTGGAGCTACAAGTCGCTGCTAATTGGCCATGGGGTCGGTGCATGGTGGCATCAGCAGGAACCGATATTACGCCGCGGTTCCGACATTGTGCTTGAAGCCGGTATGGTGCTCGCGCTGGAGCCCCATAAAGATCACTGGCATGTGCAGGACATGATCCTCGTGCGGGAAGGTGCCCCCGAGTTGTTGTCCGATTCCTTCAACACCGATGAAGCAGTGGTGGTCGACCCCTGACCGGATGCCAGATCAGACACCGGTATCAAGGCCTGGATGTGTCCGTTTCGCCTCAAGCGCGATCATCGCCGACACCATGCTCCGCGCCCGCCCGGGCGCCTGATCAGCTTTCGTATAGACCGTCCGCGTATCAAGCGATACCCGATCCAGAATGCGCTGCTGCGCCTCGATCATCACGCGGTCCTCCTCGAAGGTCTTGAAGATCCCGGCACGCAACATCTCCGTGAGCTCCGCGTCGTCATGCGCAAAACCGCGCGGCAGCCCCCAGAAGTAATGGGTCGTGCGTTCGGTTTCAGGGGTGAGTGCGTTTAACACCCACCACGCGAGCCGCCGCTCCTCGCCCTGGGTGCCGGTCGGGACTGCAACCACCTCGATCACCACATAGCAGGGTGGGGTAAAGAGAATTCGTTGCCTGCGATCAATGTTGGTATTGAAACCCGCCGCGCGCACGAAGAGTTTGGGCGGCTGACAATCCTTCATGAAACGTGCGACCTGCACGAAGTCGCCGCGAATCGTAATCTCGGCCGGCGTTTCGGCCACTGCCGCGTTGCCGATCGTTCCCATATGCAGGAACGCTTCGTGAGACAGATCAAGCAGGTTGTCAACGAGCAGCTGATAGTTTCCCTCAACACGCAGTGAGTCCGACAGGGGCGTCCATTCCGGCTCGGTCCCCCAGTGAAAATCCTGCGGCAGCTTCGATTCATCGGCCGCAGCGGGGTCACCCAGCCACACCCATACGAAGCCCCAGCGCTCGACCGCTGGAAAAACCGTGGAGCAGAATTTTGGCGAGATCTGGTGCTCACCAGGAACCTTGATACAGCGTCCATCATGGTTGAAGGTGATACCGTGATAGCCGCATTGCACTGCGTCGCCGACCAGCTTTCCAGCCGATAAGGGCACCAGCCGATGCGGGCACCGGTCGAGCATCGCCACGGGCTGCCCGGCTTCGGTCCGATAAAAAATCAATTGCTCATTGGCAATGGTGCGTGCGAGAAGCGTGCGGTCGACCTCGCGCGCTAACGCAGCGACATACCAGCAGTCTTTGGCAAACATATTTGCTCGCTATCAGGGCGTTTTCAGGAAATTGTAAGGCGGGCAGTTCGAAGTCGTCTCGGGTGACCGGCCTCATGCGGAAGGTTCATAATTCGGTTTTGTCTGTGAACCAAGGAATTCCATTCATGTACCCCAACGTCCAGCTCCTGATCGATGGCCAATGGTGCAATGCCGCAGCCGGCCAGTCACTTCCCGTTGTCAACCCCGCCACCGGTGAAACCATCGGCACCGTCGCACGGGCTGAGCGGGCCGATCTTGACCGTGCGCTGGAGGCCGCCTCGCGAGGCTTTCAGGTATGGCGCAAGACCGGTGCGTTTGACCGTTACAAGATGATGCGTAAGGCCGCTGATCTGTTCCGGGAGCGCGCTGAGAAAATCGCGACGCTCATGACCATGGAGCAGGGCAAACCGCTCGGTGAGGCGAAGGCCGAAGTGCTCGCGGGTGCCGACATCATTGACTGGTTCGCCGAGGAAGGGCGGCGGGCCTATGGGCGCGTGGTCCCCGCACGCGCTCAAGGAATCTATCAACTCGTGCTGCGCGAGCCGGTGGGCCCGGTGGCCGCCTTCACGCCCTGGACTTTCCCCATCAACCAGGTGGTGCGTAAGCTCTCAGCAGCCGTGGCCACAGGCTGCTCCATCATCGTGAAGGCACCGGAAGAAACGCCTGCGTCGCCGGCTGAACTCATCCGCTGCTTTGTTGACGCCGGCATCCCCGCTGGCGTGGTGGGGCTGGTCTACGGCGTGCCCGCCGAAATTTCTCAATACCTGATCCCGAATCCGGTCATCCGGAAAATCACCTTTACCGGATCCACCCCGGTGGGCAAGCAGCTTGCTGCGCTCGCGTGCCTTCACATGAAGCGAACCACCATGGAACTGGGGGGCCATGCGCCGGTCATCGTCTTCAATGATGTCGATGCCGACGCGGTAGCGCGCACGATGGCGGGCAGCAAGTTCCGCAATGCTGGCCAGGTGTGTGTATCGCCCACGCGTTTTCTCGTCCAGGAAGGTGTCTACAAGCAGTTCGTTGAACGCTTTGTTGAACACACCAAGGCAATTCGCGTCGGTAACGGGCTTGAGAAAGGTGTATCGATGGGGCCGCTTGCCAATCCGCGCCGTCCTGCTGCCATGGACGCGCATGTTGAAGATGCACGCAAGGCGGGCGGCAATATCCAGACCGGTGGCCACCGTATCGGCAGCCAGGGCAACTTCTTCGAGCCCACCGTGATCACCGAACTCGATCGATCGGCGCGCGCCATGAACGAAGAGCCATTTGGTCCGCTCGCCGTCATCAATCCGTTTGCAACCTTCGAAGACGCAGTTGCCGAGGCAAATCGTCTGCCGTTTGGTCTTGCCTCTTACGCGTTTACCCGCTCGGCAAAGACCGCGCAGGCCATCGCCGCCGAACTCGAAGCGGGTATGGTCACCATCAATCACCTTGGCCTCGCGTTGCCCGAGGTGCCGTTCGGCGGC
>SXGR01194800.1_pt1 | contig 20347 bp, 34 predicted proteins | sample 3174711 | NCBI WGS metagenome assembly SXGR01 (sample SAMN11356860, study PRJNA531348) | freshwater metagenome | isolation source: freshwater sample F1-60 | place: China: Fuxian Lake, Yuxi | collected 2017-12-25
GCTACCGGACGGCTCAGTGTTCGACGTCGGAGAGGCGGTGAGCGAAGCCTTCGCTGCTCTCGGTGGCGAGGGCGTCTCTCCCCGTGAGCTGATGGCCCAGTCGGCCAAGCTCGCCTTCGACAAGCTGGCACAGACGCACCTGGAGCAGAAGACGCAGAGGGTCATCGTCGATGAGGCCCTGCGCTCCGTCGATGTCGTCGCCGACGCCTCTGGGCGGCTGCCGCCGCCGGTCGGGCAGGCCGCTGCTTTCGCGAAGACGCACGCCGCCGGCGCCCCAGGCAACATCGTGTTCTTCGACGCAACGCCAGGGTCGGTCGACCTCCAGCGGGCCTTTGGCGGCTCTCCGGAGTCCATCTCCGCAGACTCAATGGCGAAGTACGGTGTACCGCTCGACAAGGCGGTCATTGACGCCGCGCGCCAGGACCTGGTTTCCAACTTCATCGAAGCGCCGGCAAGCTTGCGCGACGCCGTCGTCAGCGGCCTTGCGGAGATGGGAGCCAGCCTTGGCCAGGACCAAAAGGTCTACGTCCGGTACGGCTACGGGCAGAGTGTCGGCGCTCACCTGGACTACCTCAAGTCCCTCGGCGAGGTCGGCAGCCCAATCAACGCCTTCATCCGGTCGTTGAAGCGAGGGCTGACCGTCGGCTCCTCAGGCGCGACCGTGGTGAACATGGCCTCGAATGCGGTCCTCATTGGGACAATGACCGGGCGGCCAGACGTGATTCTAGGCTTCGCCAACGAGGCGAGGCTCATCCGAGAGTTCGAGTTGAACTCCAAGGGCACTGGTGTCGCGACCGAGGAGGGCAAGATCACGGCCGCGCTGTTGAAGACGGGTATTGGCGACTCGTCGATGGCGCGGGAGTTCGATACGACCTTTGCCGGTTTGGGGTCGACGAAGGGTGGTGCCCAGAGCGCCTGGGACGCCTACTGGGCGCTCCGCACTGGAATCTACAAGCAGATTGATGCCATCCCGAAGATGTACCTCGCTCGCGGCCAGATGAAGCAACTGATGGCCGACATCAGGGACCTACGCCCCGGCGAGCACATGGCTCTCGACCAGGGAGGCGGCAGCCGCGTGTTGGTCTACTCGGACGATGCCGGTAACCTGCGTCGTAGCGGGGAAATCCTCTCGCAGGATGACACCTACGACCTCGCCGCCAAGCAGGCGACCCGGGCAGCCTCGGCCGCTCTCTTCGACTTCAACGACACCGGCCTGCTGCTGAAGTCGCTGACCAAGGTCCCTGGCGCCAGTGTCTTCAACGAACTTGGCGCGTGGTTCCTGAAGGCCATCGAACTACCGGGGCGCCAGGGCATCGTGTCGTCGGCGGCGTTCTTCGACCCCAGTTCGTCCTACCTCACCAACAGCCCGAAGTTGTTGGCTCGCAAGGCCATGGCGTTCGCGACGCTCGGCCTGCGTCGCCACGCGATGCTCTCAGCGGCGCGAGCTGTGGGCAAGTACGGCGCCCCAGCCACGAGCTCGTTGCTTGGGTTCGAAGGCGGTTCGACGTTGAGCCCGGGCCTGAACGAGGACCCCTCCGGCGGCCGTGACATTGCTCTGTCCGACATGACCCCAAGCAACTGGATGATGCCGATGCTCGGTCAAGCCGAGGCTGTCGCCCAGCTCGCGGGTAGCGCCGGCGACTTGCTCAACTACCTCAGCGGGAGCGGCAAGGATGTGGAAGAAAACATGGCATCCAGGTCGGTGCGTGGCCTGGGAGCCGGCCAGTCGTTCCGCGACTACAGAGGCCTCTCGGAGCAGGCCAGGGAGAAGGCGCAGCACGCCGACCGGATGCTGGTCCGCCAGTCCGAGATTCTGCGTGGCAAGCGGGACCTTGTATCCTCCGTCCTGAAGATGATGCAGTTCACCGGCGGTCTCACCGGCCGGGCGACGTCCGCCACCGACATGGACTGGGAGCGCAAGGTCGCTCCGTTGGTCATGGCCGCGTTCATCGGAGCCGACGGCGCCGCCCTGGTCCCGTTCAAGGCCGACAAGGAGCGCCATCGCGGCGAAACCATCGAGTGGACGGACGGCGACGAGAACTACTTCCGCTACGCCATGAGCGGCCTGTTTCGTCTCATCGGCCGCGAGAAGAACTCCGCCGCGCTTATCGAGGCGGCCAAGAAGAGAGAGAAGGCTGCGCTGCACAAGGGCGCTGCTGATGCGTTCGGGGACATGGACCCGCTCGATGCCAAGGCGCGTGTCGAACTCTTCGAGTTGCTCATCGACGACGAGGCCGGCGCCGCTGTCGAGGAGATCAATCGGCTGAAGGGGCTGTGATGCGGAGTTGGACAGAGCAGGAAGAGGCCGATGGTCTTCGTCTCCGGATTGAGGCCAGGGCGCGGTGGCGCGACGTGGCAGCCGCTCTCGGCCGCACAGAGCGGGCCGTCATCGTCCGGCTCTCGGCAAGGTGCGCCGCCGCCGTCGGCAGGTTCAAGGGCCAGTCAAGCTCAACCAGGAAGCCGGTCAAGTGGTTGGAGGAGAGGCTGGAGTGGGCTACCAGGCTCATCGCCGCTGGGGCCTCTGTGAGGCGCGCGGCGAGGACTGTGGGGGCGACCCGTGGCCAGTTGGCGATGGCACTTTGCACGCGGGGGATCAGGGCCCGCGACCTCCGCTTGGCGGCCGCGCCACAAGATGCTACGGTAGCCGTGGATTGAGCCGTATCCAAGGGACCAATACGCGCGGAGGATTGTGATGACCATCAGCAACACCGCAAGGCGCAGGCTTCTCGCCGCCATTCCGGCTGAGCAGACCGTCTCCGCAGACGAGGCGGACTTCATCAAGCAGGCGCAGGCCGCCCTTGGGGTGAAGGCAGACGGCATTGCGGGGCAGAAGACGCTATCGGCCGCGTGGTTGATGTCCCCGCCGCAAGCCGCCGAGGTCGTCGCGCGGGCGCAGGCGGCGCTGTCGTGGCCTCGCCTGACCTACTCGATGACGCGCAACACCGGCCTCGGGGAGCGCTGGCTACCGGACCCTGACGACGCGCCGGCCACCGGTGACTGCTCCGACTTCGTCGCGCACTGCCTTGCGATGCCCAAGGACCAGACGCAGGGGCTGTCGCTGCCGCTCGTGCGGCGGCAGGTGTGGCTTGGGGCTGACGCCCTCGGAACGGATGCCATTGGGTCGCCGTGGTCTTTGACCGAAGCGCAACCAGGCGACATCGTTGTTTACCAGGGACGCTGGGAGCGTGGTGAACGCGTCTCCATCGGGCACGTCGAGATCTGCGTTGACGTTGACGTCGATGCCGGCAAGATCTGGACGGTGGGCTGCGCGAGCGGCAACAGGCCGGGCGCGATCGCCCGTGCCGACAAGACCGCGCTGTGGCGCCGCAAGGGCGCGTCTGTCATCCGGCCGAGGTGGTACTCGTGAACTTGCGTAAGCGCATCTGGCTCGCCTTCATCGCCGCTGTCGTTGTTGGCTGCTGCACGGTCGCCTACCGCTACGACGGCGAGCGCTACTACCGCGTTGACCGTTGCCTGACCGGCGAGAAGGTGGTATGTGACAGCGCCACGCGGTTGCCCGACCCGGCAACCTGGACGGAGGGCTGCAGATGAACCCAACACCGATGCCGCTGAGTTGGCCAGCCCCTCCCAAACGCCCGCTCAAACCCGTCGAGCTCCCGTCTTTGGTCTTGGTCGTCGCGGTTCTCGTTGTGGTCGTGTCGTGCCAGCCCGCCTACGCCAATGGCTTCAGCTCGGACCAGATTGTCGAGCTGGTCTCTGCGGCGAAGACAGCCGTCGAGTGGGGCGCCGCAGTCACCTCCCTCATTGGGACCGCGCTGGTCGTCACCATCTGGCGCCTGTCGCACACCCTGACGCAACTCAACCAGCGCGTGGTCTTCGTTGAGAAGGAGCAGGAGAGGGTCGCCCAGCGGCTCGACGCCATCGCGGCTCACCGATGAGCGACGAGTGGCCAGGCCGCCCCTGGTTCCCAGCCACGGCAGTTCGGTCCGCTCCCATACCGGCGCAGATCGTGAGCCTTCGCATTCCGCACCGGATGGACCTCGGAGGCGAGTGGGCGTCACTGCTCGCCGAGGTGGACGAGCGGTGTGGTTCAGAGACCGCGCGCCGCATCGACGCGCTGGCCCGCCGGTGGGCGGCTCCACAGGAGGAGACTGGGCATGAACAGGGCGAAACTGGCGGCGAGTAGCCGTACAAACCGAACCGTCGCGTTGGCCGTGGCCGGCGCCGTGGCTGTGGCTGTGGGGCGTCATGCAGGCATCGACGTCCGCGCCATCGTCGAGGCATCTGGGCTGTCGATGGAAGATGCCATGGCGCTCGCTGCCGCGTCGATCGGGTCGCTGGCGGTCTGGTACCGCGAGCAGGGGCGCCCCATCGACGAGCAGGACCGGGTCACTCCGCGGCCGAAGTGAGCCTACCAGCGCGTAGCAAACACCCGGTAGGTGCCGGCGGTCGGGGTCAGGCCGGCGCCTGTCGTCTGCCACGTCAACGCCAAGGTGTCGGCCGCTGAAACGCGAGCGTGAACCAGTGCGGTGCCGGCGGCGGCGGCAGGCCCGTTGACGATCACCGTATCGGCTGTCGTGAGCCCCGCCACCGCAAAGGTCTGCTCGGTGACGCCCATGGCGGCGATGAGGGCCGGGGTCAGCGCCGGGGTGTAGCCGCGCTGCTGCGTGATGGCCGTGCCAGAGGCGCCGACCTTGAGCGAACTGTCTACAGAGACGCCCTGGCCGGCAGCGACGGTGTCGATGAGCAGCGCGCAAGACGATGGCGTAGCGTGGGTGCCAAGGCGGAGCTGCGTGCCGTTGTTGCCCGCTCCAGAGAACGTCGAGACCGACCCGAGCGTGGCGTTCTGGTACAGCATGACCGAGTGGGAGTTTGTGTAGTTGGCATCCTTGTTGGACGACACCTGAAGGCCGGCCGGTATGGTCAGGCCAGAGTGCGAATAGGCCGAGGCGAACCGCATGAGCCAGTTGGCGTCTGCTGCTGAGTTGCCGCCCTGAGCCAGGGCTCTCGGGTAGCCGGTGTGGCCAAGGCTCGTCGTGTTGACGAGGAAGTGCTCGTTCGCGTTGGTGGCGTCGTTCACGCGGAGGCTGGTCTTGACCTGCACCGCCCCTGTGAAAGTGGCGCCAGCGAGCGCGGCTTTGGCAGCAAGGTCGGCAACGAGGTTTGTGATCTGCGACTGCGACAGGGTGAGCGGGTCAGAACCGGCAGCGGCGTGCGCGGCTGCGTGCGCCGCCGGGGCCAGCGGGATCAGCGTGTAGTAGGCCCCGGATGGCACAAGCAAACCAGGCAGAAGCACGGGGTTGCCGTCTATCTCATAGAGAACGGGGCGAACAATCGGCACGTGACCTCCAGGAAGCCACGGTACGCCTACACCTACGGGAGGTCAATGGCCGAGGCAGTGGCGTCAGCGGCCCCGATTGCGCTCAGCAGCGCGTCCCGGTGCGCCGGCCAGTCCTCGGTTGTGGCCAGCGACGCCACACCAATGACCAGGGACTCAAGCAGTTCGTCTGCCTGTTGTTGCCGGTACTCCTGCCGCTTGCGCTCAGCCTCTCGCGCCCGCTCGTCCATGCGCCGGTGACTGAGGGTTAGTGCTGCCTGTCGAGCGGCGTCTGAGCGCCCCTTTGCCCTGCGCTTGGACTCTCGCTCAGCGAAGTTGCCTTCGCCCATCACAGCACCTCCTGCCGCTGGTCGTCGCCGCCGTCGCCGGCGCCGTCGCCGTAGCCATAGCCGTAGCCGTCGCCGTCGCCGATGCCGTAGCCGTAGCCGCCACCGTAGCCGTAGCCGTCGCCGAGGCCGTAGCCGTAGCCGTCGCCGCCACCGTAGCCGTAGCCGCCACCGTAGCCGTAGACGTCGCCGATGCCGTAGCCGTAGCCGTAGCCATCCATCACAGCACCTCCTGCCGATGGTCGACGCATCCGTCGCCGGTGCCGTCGCCGTCGCCGAAGCCGAAGCCGCCCATCACAGCACCCCGAAGGACGCGGCGACGACAGGCGCGACCTCGATCAGCCGCCGCACCCCGATGACAGCCATCGGGCGCTCGGTCACGACAGACACCGACGGGCTCGACGCATCGAGCCCGAGTTGCGCGAGGTCGGACACACTGCCGTCGCCGGCGCGCCCCGCGACGTAGTACCGCCGCAGGTGGCGGCTGCGCAGCATCACCACGCGCCCGTCGGACTGTAGCGCCGCCGCGCCACCCTCGACGAGCCCCACATACACACCACAATCTCCAGCCACGATACACAGTACACCAGCCATCACACACCTCCCTCTCGCAAAAGCTGCGCCAGAGCCAGCGCGCCTTGCGCCGGCACCACCGCATTACCCAACTGCCTCAGTCGCGCTGGGCGGCCGCGCTGCGCCGGCCCCGTCATCGTCCGTGGCGGCTCCCAGTCGAACTGCGGGCCACGGTCCGGAGCCTCGCGCACCCAGCCCGCCGGCCACATTGGGTCGTACAGCAGCGCTCTGGCTTCCTTGTGCCCGACATCTGCGTCGAGGTCGGTCCAGCCGACGGGGAAGCCCATCAACGTCTCGACCCAGTCCGGGTTGAGGCGGCCCAACACCGCATCACAAAGACCAGGCGAGCCCTGGCGCCGCTCCTGGTAGTCATTGTCCGCGCCAGCGCGGTAGTCCCTGGCGCAGGGCGTCGGCCATGGGCGCACGGCCGTCTCAAGCCCATCGCCGCTGGCGGGCGACAGTCCGGCGCGGTTGTGGCCGCCCTTGATTGTCGGTTTTGGCCACGGCAGCACGGCGTTGGATAGGCCGGGGCGCACCGGCCCGACTCTCCCGGCAGCGCCGCCATGGTTATCCCGCTCCGCCACCGTTGGAGTTGTCCATGCCGCCACCGCAGGCTCTGTCGGCACCCACCCAGGACGCCACCAGCGCCGGTACAGTTCTGGAGCGTCGCCGCGCACGGCGAGAACGAAGGCGCGCCGCCGTCGGTGTGGAGCTCCGGCCTCGATGGCCGTCACCGGCGCCCAGTTCGTGCGATAGCCAAACTCCTCGAAGGTGGCGTCGACCGTCGCCCGGTGCTTGAACAACGGCGGCACGTTCTCGATAAACACCGCGTTCGGCCTCGTCTCCCCAACGATACGGACCATCTCCCAGAACAGCCCGCTGCGCTCGCCAGCGAGACCGGCCCGGGTCCCGGCGACCGAGAGGTCCTGGCACGGGAAGCCTCCGCAGAGCAGGTCGACTGGTTCAAGTGTTTTTAATCCGTGGTCCCGCACGTCTCCCTCGATGACGGAACAACCAGGAGCGGCTCGGCGCCGAAGCACTGCCGCCGCGTGCCTATCGCACTCGACCTGCCAGGCGATGTGCCCGCCAAACGCCCAAGCGGCCCCGAGACCGAGGCCGCCGATTCCTGCAAAAAGTTCACCGATCTTCATCGTCTTCCTCCTCGTCAGCTTCGCGGACCCCTTCGCCTTCGCACGCCCAGCACGTCTCGTAGCCTACGCCACCACGCTCCCAGTCGGCGGACCAAGTGTCGTATGTCAGCGTCCCTTCGCCACCGCACTCACTGCACTCAACTTGCTTTGCCATCTGGACCCTCCTCATCTACGCGCGCCTGATTTCGATGTGGTAGCCCGGGCCCTCATGAAGTGCCGCGCGCCACTTCTCCGCCGCCAACCGCTGGACCAACGAGTCGTCGACCCACCAAGACCGGAGCCCGTCGAGGACCGACTTTGTCAGGTTGTCGATGTCCGGACGGCTGGCGTGAAGATCCCTCTTCGGGTCCATCAGCGGTAGCCCGCTCTTCTTGCTGATTTTGCTCATCGACATCGGCCTCGGCAGAACGAAGGTGATGCTGACCGCCAGCGGGAAGTCCATCGGGCCACCGGGAGGTCGGTGCTGCTCGGCGAGAACGGCGATTGCCGCTTGGTGCGACTTCACCGCCGACGACTGAACCACCCGGGCGTGGCCGCCAACGATGGCCGCCTTCCGGGCGTTCGACGGCTTTGGCTGCAGCGGCAGGAAGAACTTGGCCACTAGGTTACCTTCCACTGGACACCTCCCCGAGGTCGAGCTGGAAGTTGCGGAAACCAACGACGTAACTCCGGACGTCGAACTTGATGTAGTCCGGGTGGCCGATGTCCTCGCTGCCGACCGACGTCCATCCCGGGCGCGGCGCTCGAGCAAACAGTTCAACCCGCGCCGGCGGGGAGACGGTCTCGATCATCTTGTAGAAGGCCTCCGGCTTGGCGCTGTGCTGCCCTCGCTCGTGCAGTTGCAGGGTGGAGATGAGCGCCGCCGGCGTGCCCTTCGGCGCCTGCGACGGCAGGGTTCCGCGCACGCCAAACAGCAGCAGTTCGTGGCTGCCACGCGTGTACTGCCCGAGGCCGATCTGGACCTTGCCGTTTTTGACCTTTCCCCACGCGATGTTCGTGACGTAGCTGAATCCCCAAGCGTTCATGGCCCGTAGACCGGCCGGAAGCCGGTTGTTCGTCACCCACAGCCAAAGGTGGGCGTTTGACGTGGTGATGAGGCCGACCGGCATCCAGATGATGTCGGAGTCGGACATCAGGCTGTAGTGGCGGTCGGCCCCGCGCTTGATCTTGCCACCGCCGGTTTCCGCCCACGGCGGGTCAGCCAAGATCGTCGAGAACCCCCTTGGCGCTTCCGATTCGCGTTCAATAGTGGCGTGTTTATCGCTCATTCTGGACCCTCCTCATCATGGCTCTCCAGAGCCGTTCGACCTCCGCAGGCGGCAGCCTGAGCGCTTTGCCCAGTTCCACCGCAATCTCCGTGGGCGAGGCCCCCGCAGCCTCCGCCCAATCCGTCAGCGCCGAACAGCCGGCGATGACCTCCTCGTCGAAACTGGCTGCGCGGGGCAGCACGTCACCGGTCTCAATCTCGTAGCCGGCGATGACCTCGTCGATCGGCAAGTCCATCAACCTCGCGGCGCCAGAGACGCCGCAGAGCCTGACAAGCTCGACGACGGACTTGTCCCTCCCTCTAGGCGCGGAGGGCATCACGCACCCGGTCAACCAGCGCACTGAGCTTGCCAGCGTTCACGGCCAAGGCCGGGTCGTCGTACCCGAGCGACTTCGCCGCGATGAGCAGGGTCTCATCGTTGCCGCCGAACATCGCCGCCGTCTCCAACAAATCGTCGACCCTGGCGTCCCGGATGCCTGGCGGGATGATGCGGTTCTTGTCGAGGGTGTTGATGGCCTTGTCCGCCTCGGCGAGATTCTCCAACGCCGCGAAGTTCATGCCGGCCGCCGCCGACCAGACGTCGGGCTTGCGGTAGAGGGCGTGCGCCACGGTCTTGTAGACCATGGGCTTGGTGTGCAACACCCACGGACTCTGCGCCCGGGAGTCCTGGCCCTTCGCCTTCTCGTAGGGCCTAAGCTTCATAGTCTCGGACGCGGCAATGCTGCGGACGACGTCGGCCCTGGTGATGCGAATGTACCGGCGCCGACCGTCGGTGAACGTCACCACCGCGTAGCCGGCGAAGAAGTCGCTGAGCTGGAACCCGGTCTCGAGCAGGACCACCTTGGGCTCGCACGGGTCCTTCCCGGTCGGAGTTCGGTGGACGATGATGGTGTCGTTGAGCTCGTCGGTCTCGAAGAGGTCCTCGTCGCCAACCAGTGCCACCTTGATGTCCACGATGGCCGGGTTGGCTCGCTTGATGAGGTGGATGACCCCGCGCCACTCCGGCTGCACCGCCGTCAGGACGCCGGTGGTCTGCCACTTGCCGCTCGCGTCCTTGCCGGACACCTTGCGGAAGACGACCGAGGCCATCTTGCCGGTCGGGCCGACGCCAGGGCAGAGCCCAAGCGACGCCGCTTGATGGGCAATCGTGGCGAGGAAGGACCTCGGGTTCGCCTCGATCCATGGCTGGACATCAGATGGCGCCCTCTGTGCCGCAGCCGAGAACTCCGTCACGACAGCAGCGACAAAGATCTTGTGGTCCAGCGCTGCTCTGTCGAGCAGAGGCAGCAGGCTGTCCTGGGTCGCCTCCACCACTTCCGCGGCGTACTTGGTTATCAGCCGAAGGGTCGTCCCGCCGGCCTTGGCGTCCTTCTTGGTCAGTTCGACGGTCTCACTCATCGTGGCCTCCAGTCGCGAGCAACAGCTCGCCCATGCTGTCCCGAGCGGCCCAGAGCTTGAAGCGCCGGTCGGTGCAGGTCCTCTCAATCGTGTCGATGGTCAGGTCGTCTTGCCGGTACTCGACGTAAATGACCCCGTCGCCGGCGCGGTACACGCGAACCACCGTGCGCTTGCGCCCGTCTGTGCCTTTGTAGGTCTTGTTGGGCTCAACCTTGATCCATGGCCGCATCTCTACTTCTCCTTCTTGGCCCGCTTGGCCGTGAACAGCGGCGAACGGAATGGCTCGCCCTTCTTGGCGAACTTCTCCCAGACGCCCGGGTAACTGGCATCAAACGCCTCTCGGTCCAAGCGAGTCTGGCCGGAGCGCAGACCGTAGCTGTAGGAACCAACCTCGGACCAGAGCTTGTCAACGCCGCGCTCCAGCATCCACTGGCGCAGCGCCCCCTCCGCCTCCTTGAGCGAGGCATCTACGTCGGCGCTAAGCGCCTTCAGTTGAGCGATCTTCCCAAGCAGTTCAGATTCATCCGGCTGGGCCTCCCGCTCAGCGCCCTTGTTCGGGTTCAACTCGGCGGCGAGCTTGCCGGAGTTCTCGCCGGTGATAGCAGGTGCAACGCCATCGACGACGTGGCGCTGCCACCACTCCGCGCACTTCGCAACGTGGTCATCGACTTGCGCCTGGTCGTAGACGAACTCAAGGTACTTCTCCTCGAAGTTCACGAGGTCGGCGAAGCCGTAGAACAGACGCACCTTGCTCGCTGGCGCCAGCGACTGCGCGACTGCGATGTGGTGCAGGCCCTGGTAGACGTAGTTCTCCGGAATCTCATTGCCACCGACGACGGCAGCACGGTCAGGGACCGTGACGACCTTGGCCTCGCAGAGCAGGACCTCCATGCCGACATCCCCGACGGAGTCCGGACGATCGAAGATGAACGGATGCTTCTTGTGGACCAGCGGCGCGTCGAAGAGCCCAGGACCAGGCCGCATCTTCACTCCGGAGAGCCCGGGCATCTCCGAGATACGCTCGGCGAGCCGAGCCAAAACCATCGGTTCAAGGGTGTTGCCGAGCCTCATCCGATAGTTCTGCTCCTTGGCGTGGTCCTCCTCGTTGATGACATCACCGCCATTGCGGAGTTCCATGAAGAGGTCGAACTCCGTGCGGCCGAAGGACGTCTTCCCGTGGACAAGGCAGGCGTCGCTGCTGCCGATACCGAACCGAACCATCTGCTGCATCTATCACCTCCAAATGCGAGCGTATAACGAACGCTTGCCAATGTCAAACGACGTCCTTGAACGTCTGTGTTTCGCCGTCGAAGGACAGCGCGGCGCGAATGCCGCCAATACTTCCGCGCACCTTGGCGGAGTACAGTGATGCCTCGGCCGGCGAGGCTCCTCGGTTCCTGGCGAAAGGCCGGTCGAGGTAGAAGATGGAGTCGGCGTCCTGCTCCAGGCGCCCACACTCCCCGAGGTCCGACATACGGAAGTTGCCGTCGTCCCGGTCCTCGATCTTGCGATTGAGTTGGGTTGGCAGCAGGACGGCCACCCCGAGGCTGCGGGCCATGGCCTTGAGAGCGCGCGAGACTTCGCCGAGGCTGGCATGCAGGGTCGAGTGCTTCTCCAGCGAGGACATCGACTGGAAGTAGTCGGCCACGATGACCCCACAGGACCCGTAGGTCTTCTTTGTCTCTCGGGCGAGTGCCGCCAGGGAGTGGACGTTCGCGCTGGCCGAGTCGTCAAACAGGATTGGCATCTCCACGATCTGGCCGACAGACTCGCGCACCAGCGCCAACTCGTTGGCTCCGCAGCGCGCGGCCGTCAGCCGGGCCAACTTGACCCTGGTCATGGAGGCGATGACGCGGGCGGCAAGCTCCTCGGCATCCATCTCGCAGGACCAGTAGCCGACGCCGAAGACCTGCGACATCGCAATGGACAACTGCAGCGCCAGCGCTGTCTTGCCAACGCCCGGGCGGGCGGCAAGCACGACCAGCTTGCCGGGGGCGAAGATGGTCTGGGCGTAACCAACGTCGAAGTAGCGGATACCGACTGGAGGCCCGATCTGTGGCCGCATCTCTGTGGCCCGTGCCAGGACCTCCTTGGCCGCGTCGCCGATGAGAGAGAGCCGGAGGCCGCCAGACCCGTTGAGCGCAGAGAACGCCGCCACAGCCTCCTGGGCGGACTTGGCCGCGCCGACGTAGTCGGTGGCGTAGGCCGCCGAGGCTGCCTCAGTCAGGCAGAAGAGCCCAGCCCTGGAGCTGCTTATCGACTGCAGCAGTTGCACGTTGGACAGGAACGCTCCAAGGCCAACCAACGCAGAGCGCTGCCCGAATGCCACGAGGTCGAGGATCTTGCTGGTCCACCCGCCGCCTGGCCACTGCTTCTCTAGCCGCTGCGAGATGATCAACTCGGAGCCGCCCGGCTCCCCAGTCCAGGCCAGGACCTCGTTGAAGATGCGGAAGACCTCAAGGCTTGAGAAGCAGTGGCGGTCAAGTCCGCCAGCGTGCACAGCCAGACTCTTGTCTACGATCAACTGCTGGATGACAGCCGCCTCAGCAGCCGTCTGGGGAGTTTCCTGCAGGTCCATCAGTAGGCTCCGTAGGCGTCCACATGGGAGCCAGGGAAGGATACGGAAATGTTTCCACGATCGGCGCCTCTCTGCAGCCAGCCGGACGCCGCCGCCCTCCAGGACTTCATCGGGCTCTTGCCGACGGTCCAGCCCTTGGACTCGTAGAAAGCCACGAACTTGCTGGCCTGTCGCATGGCGACCGACTGAAGGCACCCCTTCTCCTGGAAGAAGGTCTGGACTTCTCTCTCAGATGGCGGCGTGAAACGCCTGTTCTTGTTCTTCTGTTCTTGATCCATGTTCTTGTTCTCGACCGGACATGGATGTCCTACGGTGGAGGGCAAAAATGTCCTACGGTGGCGGACATGGATGTCCGACGGTGCCCGTAGGACACTGGTGTCCGACGGTGCCGGGTCCACAGCGAAATCAACCGCGAAACCAAGTAGTTCGTATTCGTTCCTGCCGAAGTGTCCATCGGCCTTGACGGTTTGCTTCTTGACGATGAGCCCGCCGGCTTCCAAGCCGCTGAGAAGGCGCCGAAGTTGCCTCTGGGTCACTCCGACAGCCGATGACAAGACGTCTTGGCTTGGCCACACCACGCCGCGACCTCGCTGGCCGTAGCTGGACATCACCGCGTAGAGGAGCTTCTCCGGCGGTGATAGGTCGGGTGAGAACAAGATGTCCGTTGGGACGACAGTGAAGCGTTGCTTACTCATGGGGCCTCCCTCGGCGCGTCTGGGCGCGCGTGTAGTTGCGAGCGAAGTCTTCCTGGTGCTTGTCCTCTCCGAGGACGAGTCCGGCGCGCTCCAACTCAAGCAAGATGTGGGACACATACCCAGCCGGCACCCCCATGGCGTCGGCGAGGGCTCGTGGCGTGCTGCGCTTGGTCAGCAGCAGCCAGATTCGGATGTGGTCGACGGTCGAGCTCCATCGCAGCAGCCCGCGAGGGATGGAGATCTCAAGCAGTGGCGGGGTCGTCAGCCCGTCGTCCAGGTGGCCGAGGAAGTCAATCTCCTCGATGCGTCGGAACTCCGGCATGGCAACTCCGAAGGCGTGGCACAGGGCGAACAGGTCGACCGGGTCCAGGAACTCGCCCCTGATGGCGGACTTCAGGTTCGACGGCCGGATGTCCAGCGCCTCGATGGCGTCGTCGATGGACGCGAACCGGCCGAGCGCCAGGCGGCGCAGCTTCAGACCGAACTCGTAAGCCCAGTCGTCGTAGGTGTAGTGGCCCGACACGTTGCGGTTCAGCGCATGTCGGACCGCCCACCACTTCTCAACCGTCACCCCTCGCCCGCGCAGAAGGTGGCGGAGGCCGATTGGACCAAGGCCGCTCTTGGCTGCCACGAAGTCGGCGGTGAACGCTGGCGTGAAGGAGTTGGTCTTTGGCCTCGTGATGGCCTTGGCGATTCGGCCGAGCTCTGCGTTCAGCCACGCCTTGCCTTGGGCGTAGACTTCGAGTCGGGTCTCACTCATCGCGCGGCCACCCCCTTGAGCGCATCGCCATGCTGAAGGCCTGTTGGATGACAGAGACGGCCGACTCCAAGTCTGTGTCCTTGGAGCCGACCATCCCCTTGGCGATGCAGCACCCCCTGGCGTAGGTACGCCAGAGGGTGTGCCCCACCTCCCTGTCGAGCTCGACGCGGGCGTCGACCCTCAGGTGTTTGTACGATGCTGACTCCCCAACCTTGGGCCACGCACCCCAAGCGAAGTCGTGATCGGCCTCCGGCTTAGGTCTGGTCGAACGACCCGCTGTAGGCGAACTTCGCAGCCCAAATCGGAGTCCAACCTTCCTCGCCATGCTGCCCACCTTCGACGATCGTCAGTTCGAGCGGGGAGAACTTCCAGTCCACGACTTCTCCGTCGCGCCAGATCTTCCTGATGAGGAGCCGTTCACGCCACGACGATGCCTCGTCCATCTTCAGTTCAAACTTGGCCTGGCCGAGCAGGACAATCAGCGCCTGCGTGCGCTCCTGCGGGGTCATCGGCCCTTCTTCTTGATGGCCTCGAAGCGGGCCTCGAAGTCGTCGATGGCCGCCTTCGCCACCGGCTTGTCATCAGAGGCCTCGCCGCGCGCCGCAGCAGCCTCGTCCTTGGGGGTTTCCGCCCATGGCGCGGTCTCGGTAGGGGTGAGAGACAAAACAGATTGGCGGGCATTGTAGGGCTTGCTGTTGACGTGGTCCTCAGCGGGCGCCCTGGTCAGCGGGTGTAGTGCGACCAACTCCTCAACGGTGGCCGTCTTGAGTAGCTCGATGGCCCGGTCCTCCCAGGCGTCGGAAATGCGTGACATTCTTACCTCCTAGCCGCGCACGCGGCCGTCTTCGATGATAATGGCTCCGGTATCTCCAGGGCCAACTCGCTCCACGAACGCCTGCAGGCCGGCGTTGCTGACCTCCTGCAGCAGCAGTCCGAGGCTCTTCTGGTCGAGTCGGCAGCCCTCACGGATGAGGACCACGCCGACGTCAGGCTTGCTGGCGCTGGCCAGGGCCACTGCGACGCGAAGCTGCTCCGCCTGGCTGGCCTGCTCCAGCGGCACGCCTTTGAAGTGGACCGCGCCCTCCACAATGGAGAGACCCGGCAGTGGCCACTTGGCCTCCTCGACCTTCTTCTTGCGGGCAGCGTCGATGTCGTTGACCAGTGCGCTGAGGGCGTCGACCTTGAGCCGGGCCTCTTCGGCCTGCTCGGAGAGTTCGGCGATGCGCTTGTTGCGAGCGATGCCGGCGTTGGTCTCTGTGCAAGACGCAATCTGGTCCTCGATTGCGACGGTGTCCTGCAACACCGCTGCCGCGACAGCGCGCTTGAGTTGCATGCCATCGTTGTCGAGCTTCTCGATGAACGAGAGGACGGAGTTCAGTTCGGCCCGAAGCTCGTCAGCCTTGGCAATCTGCCGGGTCCTCATAGCCCGCAGGTCCTCGAGCTTCTTCTTGTCGCTCTCCACGGCGGCGTTGTGAGCCGTCGCCCTGCGGAGGATGTCGAGCAGTTCGCTCGCGTCGACTGGCTCCTCCGGCAAGTGGATCAAGGCCGGTCCGGCCCGGTCGAGCGCGGCGTTGAGCTCCGCAGCCTCGCGCTTGGCCGTCGCTCGCTCCTCGTAGGCGAGGCGGTACTTGCTGTCCAGCTCGGACGTGTCAACCCCAGTGAGTTGGCGCAACATCACCGCCTTCTCGCGTGGCGGCAGCGACAAGATCTGCAGCGGGTCTAGGGTGGTCGCCGAGACGTGGCCGTCGAGCCAGCGCTGCGGCGTCACGCCACCAGGGCCGCCCGTGATTTTGAGTTTGTGCTTGCGGTCCGGGGTGATGGTTCGCTCAATCACCAGGCCGTTGTCGAGGACCACCTTGATGGTGGCGCTGTCGGCTCCGTGATGGACCGGGTCTTCTGGGATCGAGGTCGCGCCCACCAGGGCCGCCTCGACGGCGTCGAGCAGGCTCGACTTGCCCTCGGTGTTGTTGCCGCCCACGATCGTGTTGCCGTCGATGTCGACATCAACCTCGATGAGGCGCTTGAAGTTGGTAACCAACAAATGTGTGATTTGAGTCATGACTGGACCCTCCGAAGGAAGGCCCGCCGCGCCCGGGTGAGCAGGCGCGGCGGGCGGTTGGACTACCAGGGCATGTCGTCGGTTGGCGTCGAGCCCTGCCCCCCCCACTCATCGGCGGCGGGCTTCTTGGGCGCGGGCCGAGAGGTAGTGTGAGCGGGCTTGTGAGGCGCCGACTCCGGACCGTCCGCGCTGCCCGCCTCGGCCGGCTTTGGCCCGAGGAAGTCGACGCGGTTTGCGCGCACCTCGGTGGAGTAGCGCTTCTCGCCGTCCTTCTCCCACGAGCGGTTGACGATGGAGCCCTCGATGTACACGAGCCGACCCTTCGTCAAGAAGTTGGCGCACTGGTCGGCGAGCGCCTCGAAGGCGGTCACCGTGTGGAACGTCGCTGTCTCGACGCCCTCCTTGTTGCGGACGCTGGTGGCGACACGCATGTTGCAAACACTGGTCCCTGACGGGAGCTTCTTCAACTCAGGGTCGGCGCACAACCGACCGATAATCATGACTTTGTTCAGGCTGGACATTCTTTCTCCTCCTCCCCAAGATGGGCATCAATCGTGCCCTTTTCTGGACCAGTTGTCAACGGGCGACGCGCCCGACCAACCGGCCCAGGTGGTTGTAGACCCGGGTCCCGCCACGGGCCGACCAGGCGCTGGGATCCCCCGGACCGTGACGCAGGGTAGCCGCCGTCGGAGCGTCTGCTGACAGTCGGTTGGTGCCAGAACAGGCGAGGCACTGGGCGCAAGAGATCTTCTTTCCGCGCACGGCGATGGCGGGCGCGCTCGCTGGGCACAGGAACTCGCCGGCGACGAGGTGGACATCCCCGCCCTGGACGCGCGGTCCTTTGGGCGCGATGGACTCGAAGGTGCGCCACCCGGCCGCCTTGGCTGCGACAGTGTCCTCCGGCGAGTCGCAGCTCTTGACGTGGCTGCCGCGCAGATGCCCGGCCGTCAGGTCATGGGTGTAGCCCAGCCAGATCGGGTCGCCGTGTCTCTTGGTGAGGAATTTCACCTCCTCGAAGGTCTCGGCGGGCAGGGCCGCAGCGTCGCCGGCGATGGCGCTGCGGAAGATGTGTCCATTGCTGATAGACCAACCAACCTGAAACAAATCCTCTTGGTCTCGGAGGATTGCAGCCGGCTGCGCTGCTGCCCTGATGCCGCTCTGGACATAACACCGCGCCGCCTCCCCGGTCGGGCAGGAGCCACACGCTGTGGCCAGGCCTCCTGTTCCTGGCTTGTGGGCTCTGGTCCAGTCATGGCCGGCGATGGGCATCGCCGCGACGACCTCTTCGGCGACGACGAGCAGGCCGGCACCGGCGCCGACCTTGTCGTTGAAGCGGGTGGTGATGGTGGGCACCACCGGGCGGCCATCATAACGGCTGGGCACGGTGGGCAGGGTCAGTTTGAATGGCATCACTTCACCTCCACGCCAACAACCCTATCGAGGTTGGCCATGATGGAACTCATGTAGTCCTTGAATGACTTGGTGTTATTGTTATCGAGGCATGTGGCTGCGTCCGAGAAGGAGAGGCTCTCGAAACACACGGTCAAAGCAAGAACCGCCAACCTGGCGGTTGCCCAGGATGCGTCCAAGTCGGAGAAAGCCTTTGTTTGTCCTGAGGTGACAACCTTGAGGGTTTGTAGGAGTTGCGCAGCCCCCAACTGCAACTCCTTGTTGCCAGTCTTCACCCCAAAGCTTTGGATGCGAAGGAGCGCGGCACTATCCGCGGAATAATCAAGGTCTCCTAGGTCTTCCGAGCTTTTGTCAAAAGCTCGGCGGGCGCTCCACAGCGCCATGAGCTCTGGCTCGAACGCTTGAGCCCAAGCCAACAGTCGTCTGTCCATCACTTCCTCCGGCAGGCGGCGCGCCACTCGAGCGCGCACTCGTTCTTGGTCTCCGACAAGCAGTCGAGGATGGTCTTGGGGCACTGGTAGAAATACGGAGCATCGTTCTCGCCCAAGTCCTTGAAGTACCACCAAATCCGGAATCCCTCTTTTCGCCTTTCGGCGAGCACCACGCCGCCAGAGACGGCCCCATGGTCTTCGCGAACCGCGTAGTACCAATGGTTCCCGCGCCACGCCGCGCGGACGACCTTGTCGCCAAACCAAGTGGCCTTCTCCAAACACACCTGTCGGGAACTGGCGTTATTTTTCCAGCCAGCATCGATGCCTGTCCATCCCATGGGAACCTCCTCGTCGCCGATGGCGACACATACCCACGCCGACCGAGTCGGAGTGACTCGGCCCCACCGACTCTACGGTGGCGGCGCCTCTCGGCGCCCTGCACGACTGGGCTGGCGAAGTGGTTCGGGCAGATCGGTTACGCCGGGTTCCTCTCGAAGAACGCTGCCCACTTGGGTGGTAGTGGTTTGCCCTTGGGCCAGCGTCTCCAGCCGGAGAATCGGTACACGGGGAGTTCCCAACTGGCCGCTTGCGTCCCGCCGCTGGGTCCGTCGGCGTCAAAATCAGACAGCGTGCCGATGAAGTGGACCCGCCACGTTCCCCCGTCGGAGCGCTCGCCATCGCGCCGCTGTCCGCTGCCGGGCGCGTCGTCGCGCCGCGACGCCCTCCGCGCGCCGCGCGTCCTCGGCTGCGCGCCTGGCCGCCAGCGACGCCGCGATCTCTGCCACCGTCCTACTGCGCCCGGCCATCACGAGCCTCCCCGGCTGCCGAGGGCATCGCCCAGCGCCTTGGCGGCGGCATCCATTGCCCGCGCCAGCACGGTGAGCGCCAGCAGGCTGTCAGCGTCACCGCGCTGCTCGTACCAGCCCTGCACCCGCGTCAGCGTGTAGGCTCGCTCACCCCAGACGATGACGGTCAACTCCGGATCGTCTGCATCGCCATCACCGTAGGTCCACTCCTCGCCGTCGCCGTGCCAGCAAGCGCATCCCTCATCGGGCTGGCAGCCGCAGCCGCCAATGACGATGAGCGCGGCGGCGAGCGTCATGTCGTCCCTGTTGCCACCCATCACACACCCCCAGCAGCCAGGAGGACGAGCCCGTCACCAAAGTCTCGACACTCCCGGATATACGCATCCTCGTCGCGTTCGCCGTTGCCGTCGAAGACGGTGCGCGCGCTACTGCGCAGCGCTGGCGGCAGCGTGTCCGCCCACGCGGCAGCCCGTGCGCGCAGCGTCCGCTCCAGTCGCTCCGCCTCACTGATGGCGCTGCCCAGCGCAGCGGCCTCGGTATTGTGGACGTTCTGCACGGCACAGGCAGCCGCCAGCGCCTCGGCACTGCCAGAGCGCGTGGCGAAGGCTGCGAGGATGCGGAGCCCAGGCGCGCAATCGTCCAGGTCGCCGTATCGCGCGGTCGCTGCGTCGGCGTGCGCCCGAGCACGCCATGCCTGCCGGGCCAACTCCTCGTGATCGTCGAACCACGTCATCGCCCACCCCCCGCGCACAACCAAGCGTGCGCACCGTCCATCGCCGCCGTCGCGACCCACAGCGCCGCGAGCATCACCCCGAGACAGATCGCCACGCCGACAGCGCGACCAAGCCAGAGCGCCAGGATGTGGCGCCACAGCCGGCGCCCGACGGTCGAGCCGCCCCGGTCGCGCAGCGCCCACTCGCGCCGGTTGCGCGCGTCATCCAGCCATGGGTCGGTGTTCATCGGTCCTCCTTGTGTGCTTGGTTTCATGCTCGCCTCCGCGGTGACGCCCTGGACGCCCTGGACGACCAGGACGCTATGGACGACACGGACGCCCTGGCCGCCTCGGACGCCTCGGACGCCCTGGCCGCCATGGCCGCCCCGGACGTTTTGGACGCCAAGGACGCCCCGGACGCCCTGGCCGCCCAGGACGCCCCGGACGCCCCGGACGCCCAGGACGCCATGGACGCCTCGGACGCCACGGACGCCCCGGCCTCCCCGGCCTCAATGGACGCCCTGGACGCCCCCCAATACGGCCGACATGCGAGTAACCACGGGCTCATGCTTGCCTCCGTGAGGATGCTTTGGACGCCCCAACCGCCCAGGACACCCCGGCCGCCATGGACGCCATGGCCGCCCCGGACGACTCGGACGCCAAGGACGCCCAGGACGCCCCGGACGCCTCGGACGCCTCGGACGCCCCGGACGCCCAGGACGCCTCGGACGCATCGGCCGCCGCGGACGCCCCGGCCGCCCCACCCGCCCCGGCCGCCCCGTCCGCCCTGGACGCCACGGCCGCCCTGGACGCGACGGACGCCACGGACGCCCAGGACGCCACGGACGCCCAGGACGCCCCGGACGCCCCGGACGCCCCGGA
>SXGR01226068.1_pt1 | contig 20343 bp, 20 predicted proteins | sample 3174711 | NCBI WGS metagenome assembly SXGR01 (sample SAMN11356860, study PRJNA531348) | freshwater metagenome | isolation source: freshwater sample F1-60 | place: China: Fuxian Lake, Yuxi | collected 2017-12-25
CGCCCATTTCGACCAATCTGATTTTTTCGTATGTTGCCGAGCACGTGCTCGGCATGCCACGATCCTTCTGAGGGGGTGTGATGAAAGCTACCGTCGCTCCGAGTACGCAACTGGCCGAGTTTGCCGCAAATCTGCAGTTCAGCGATATTCCAGAGGCGGTGGTACGTCGCGCGGAAGATTTGCTGCTGGACTGGTTTGGCTCTGCGCTTGCAGGCAAGGTGGGACGGCCAGTGCAGGCTATTGAGGCGATTGCGCACGCCATGGGGCCGCAGGAAGGTCGTGCGGAAGTATTGATCTCGCGTCGCATGACATCGCCGTTGTTCGCCGCGCTGGTGAATGGTGCCTCGTCGCATTATGCAGAGCAGGATGATGTGCACAACGGCTCCGTTTTTCATCCCGCAGCGGTTGTTTTTCCTGCAGCGCTGGCCATCGCGCAGGATCGTGGATGCAGTGGCGAGGATTTGATAACAGCGGCAGTCGCTGGCTATGAGGCCGGCATTCGCATCGGCGAATTTCTGGGACGCTCGCACTACCAGATTTTTCACACCACAGGGACCGCAGGTACGGTCGCTGCCGCAGTGGCAGCAGCGCGACTGATGGGATTGAATGCGCAGCAGATGCAGCACGCCATAGGCTCAGCGGGTACACAGGCCGCAGGTTTATGGGAATTCTTGCGCGATGCGGCCGATTCAAAACAACTGCATACAGGAAAAGCGGCTGCAGATGGATTGCTCGCCGCACTGCTGGCAGAAAAAGGATTCACTGGCGCCAAGCAGGTACTCGAAGGTCCCCAGGGGATGGGTGTGGGCATGTCACGCGATGCCGATTCAGCGCGTCTGACAGACAGACTGAGACAGCGCTGGGCAACGATAGAGACCTCATTCAAGTTTCATGCATCCTGCCGCCATACCCATCCCGCAGCAGATGCCCTGCAGCAGGCAATGCATACGCACGGTCTGAAGGCCTCTGATATCACCGAAGTGATCACGCATGTGCATCAGGGCGCGATTGATGTACTGGGTCGGGTGATCGCGCCGGAGACCGTGCATCAAGCAAAATTTTCCATGGGTACGGTACTGGGCATCATTGCCTTGCATGACAAAGCCGGTGTGTCCGAATTCGAGCGACTGTATCGGGATCCTGCTGTCGCAGATTTTCGTGTGCGCGTGAAAATGGTGTTGGATGAAGAAGTCGATGGCGCCTACCCCGAGCGCTGGATAGGCAAGGTCACGATACACACACGCGATGGCCGCGTGTTGCATGGCAGGGTGGATGAACCCAAGGGCGATCCTGGCAATACGCTGTCGCGTCCCGAACTAGAACAGAAGGCGCTCGCGCTGGCCGACTTTGGTGGTGCCGCCTCGGAAGCGGAAATGCGCGCAGTATTTTCTACGCTTTGGAGTGTAACCAAGCTGCCTGTCGTAAGCCGCTTGCTATAAGCATGGCATAGGCTGATGTTGTGACAGACTTCAAGCAAGGACCAAGCGTTCGATGAACAAACCCAGACCCACCAGCATCACCATCGCGGAAAGCACCTGAATGACGCGCTGCGCATAGATTTTTTTCTGCAGCCAGAGCAGTGTGGGGAGGGCGATCAGTACCGCAACCAACTGACCGGCTTCCACGCCCAGATTGAAATTCAGCAGCGACCACACCTGACTGTCTCTGGGCAGACCAATCTCCTGCAATACCGAAGAAAATCCGAAACCATGCACCAGCCCGAACAAAAAGCTGATGGTCCAGCGGCGTGAGATGGCAAAACGGGGAAACAGGTTTTCAAAAGCGACATAGGCAATCGAAAGAGCGATCACGGCTTCGACCAATACGGAGGGCAGGCTGACCAGGCCCAGTGCAGCGGCGCCCAGTGTCATGCTGTGAGCGAGAGTAAAAGCGGTAATGATCTTGATGAGCGATTTCAGAGTGCCGCCGCATAAAATCAGCACCAGCAGGAAGAGCAGATGATCATAGCCGGTGGCGATATGTTCGACGCCCAGTGGAAAAAAGCTCGCAGCATTGGTGGGAGCCTTTGACGCGGTAGCCGATAGCGGTACGACTGCCTTGGGTGTTGTTGAAGAAAATGCATGTGACTGGCTGCCACCGCTCCAGGTAAACAGCGCAATGACATGATGGGTTGAGCCGAGTACCTGATCGAGATGATCTTCAACACTGATTTGGTGGTTCGCAGTCGAGCACTGAAAGACAATGGCGAGTTCATTGTTCAGATCGGGGGCGCAGGGTTTGCCATCGGCTGTCACGGACAGATGCTGACGCAAAAGTGCGGGCAGGCTGCTCTGGTCTGCGGAAAAGCTTGCGGTAGGGGTGAAGGTGTAGCGAACGCTCGCATCAGAGAGTGTTACGCTGGCAAAGCCCGTGGCATCTCCGGCATGGGCATGCGCTAACGAAGGGATCGCTGTTGCTGCGCACAGCCATAGCCACACCCCGAGCGGGCGCAGCAGGCACGGCATCACGGTTTGGCAGCGCCTGCGATCTTGACCGCGTCAATCAGCGTCAGCAGGTTCTTGATATGGAAGTCGGGAATCGTCACGATTTCAGACGCGTCAACGGGCAGAACGTAGCGACTCACGCCATCTGTCGCAATGGTACCAACCGCGTAGCGCGCCAGTGGCTCATCGGCTTTGGGCTGATAGACCAGAATGAACACATCGGGACGGGTGACACCATATTCGTCTTCACCGGCTTTGAGAGCGATTTTTTGCTCGCGCTGCACGCGACCGAAAGCAATCATCGCCTTGTCAATCACGGCGGCCATTTGCGGATCCGTGCTGTGACCGTGTTCGGCTTTATTTGCATCGTGCACGCCGTGATAAAACCAGCGACCTTCTGCATCGCGCTCAAAGCGGTGCATGCTGCCTTTGACCATAACTTCTACAGCACCCAGCTTTTCCATCGGCACTGGCAGCAACCAGGGCACCACGCGCTGACTGGCTGCGCCCAGTTGCTCACTGCGCTGACGCTCTCCAATGAAAATCAGCGCTGCCAGAACCAGTAAGACGCCCCAGATGACGATCAGCCGCTTGCCGCCCGATTTCATCGACGTCTCCACCAGACCGCCACACCGACCGCGGCCATTAGCAGCGGAATCAGAATGATGGACAAGATGAAGGTACCCTTCATCTGTGTATTTGTCATGCTAACGTAGGGCAGATCGTAGGTGCGTGGTTCAAGGCCGATCAGATTCTCCCGCGAAGCGAGGAAGTTGACCGCATTCAGGAGTAGCGCACCGTTGCCCAGCACGTGATAAAACGAGTTCGTTGCGAAATCCGAGTCTCCGGAAACGACTATACGCGCTTCCTTGCGTGTGGTTGTTTTTTCGGGCGCTTGTTCGCTATCCGCAGTTTCTTCGCCACGCAGCTGCTTGAGCAGCATCTCGCCGGATTTCACCGTCTTCGGATTGATACGCGAGGTCACCATCAGAGTTTGTGGTCCGTAGCCATTTTTTGCGGATCTGTGATCGACGCGCATTTTGTCGGCATTGGCGAAGCTTTTCTGGGACGAATTTACCAAGGGTCTGACCGACACGCCCGGTACCGGATCTTTGGTCGGCCCGAGCGGCCGCACACCAGGGAAGAAGGAGAGCGGCAGCTTGTTGGTGATCTCATGCCGGTTGTAGTCGGTGACTGCCGGTGTTGATGGATCAGCCCAGAAATGGCTGGCTTCATCGATAACCATGCCGGAACCGAGTTCAATACCGAATTTCCTGATGATGTCCTCAAGACCCGTTTTGACAAAAGGGTCGATCATGAACATCGCATTGCCACCTTCATCAAGATAGCGATCAATACTGCGCAGTTCAGCCGCGAGCAGCGGTGATTGCGATCCCGCGACGATCAATACGGCACACTGCGACAGCGTGGCATCCGATTTGAGCAACGAGACTTTTTCGACAACATAATTCATTGACTCCAGACCACCGCGTGCTTTTGCCATGCCGTGTCGTTCATGCTGGACGAACTTCGTTTCCAGACCGTGAGAATGACCGGCATCACCTTCCATATGGTCATGCGACTCCAGACTGAACGGATCCGGCTCACCATGGCCGTCAACGAAACAGGCGACTTGCTGCTTGGCTTGAGTAATGCGCAGAATGCCATTGGCAATGTCGGTTTCGGTGGGACCATTGACGGTCAGCTTTCGTCCTTCACTTTCGTACAGGGCAGTTCCTGCGAACTCGACGCCGCGCAGTTTGGCCTGTGCTGGATTGACCATGGGATCGAAGAATTCAACCGAGATTTTGTCGTTCTGTGCTGCGAACAATTCATACAGCTCAACGGTCTCGCGCATGCCACGATCATGAAAAAACGCGATACGCACCGGCTTGTCGATGGACTGCATCATTTTCACGGTCTGTGGCGAGAGCGAATACTCGCGATTTGCGGTCAAATCCATGCGCACTGGGTGAAGGGCTGACAACCAAGCTGCCGCAACCAATACGCCAATCAGCCCGACGGTGGTGAGCAGCAGTTCACGCCGATTCTCTCTGAACAGTGGTCCAATGTCGTCACGCAAAGAGAACAGGGCAAAGCCCGACAAAAGGAGACCCGCAAGCAGCAACAGGTTCGTGACCACTTGCGAGTTGACCGAGAGTGAACTGGCAATCATCGAAGCGGCCAGTAGCATGAGCCCCGCGATCAGGATCAGTCCGGAACGAAATGAGTTCATGTCAGCGACGCCATTGCAAGTAACTGTTGTTCAGGGTAAGCGCGATAGCGGTCACCACGAGGAAATACACGATAGCTTCTGACCGCAGCAGACCGTGAATGAAATCTGCGTAGTGCAGGGCAAAGGACAAATGTGCGAGCAGATCGCGCAGCAGCAGCGATGATTGCAGGCTCTGCAAATGGCCAACGAACCAGAAGCCTAGCAGCGTGGGAATGGTGATCAGTGCAGCCACAATCTGATTTTCAGTCAGCGCGGAAAAAAACTGGCCGATACCGATGCAGGCCATACCTAGCAAAATGAAACCAATATAACCGGCCAGAATATTCAAGGTCTGCGGATTGCCGTACAAATACAGCGGTATCAAATTGATACAGGATGCTGTGGTCATCAGTAACAGCATGCTGACCGCGCCCAGGTATTTGCCAAGCACGACCTGCCAGGTGCGTAATGGCAGTGTCATCAAAAGTTCCATGGTTCGCCCGTTGTACTCGGCAGAGAACAGTCGCATTGTCAGTACAGGGCTTAATGTGATTAACAAGATGCCCATATTCTGCAGCGTCTGATCCATCGTGCCCACGCCGGTCAGGAAGATGTTATACGTGAAAAAATATCCGGTACCGAGCAGGAATACGGTGATCACGAAGTACGCAATCGGTGAGCGGAAATAGGTGAGCATTTCCTTGTCATACACGGCCTTGAGGCCGATCCAGGCGTTCATGAAGAGGTTCCGCTGCTGTTGTCGTTGGCGTGGGTGTGCCCGATGTAGCGCAGGAACACATTTTCCAGTGTCGGTTGTTGACGCTCAAGACGGAATAGTTCGCCGCAGGCGATCACGGCACGCGCAATGCGCGATTCAACTTGCTCTTGAGCGTCAACCTGACAATCAATGCTGTAGAGCCCGACGCGAGAAGCAACCGGCCGCAGACTGACCGCAGTGACGCCATCGGTGTCCGTGAGTGCGCGCTTGAGTTGATCCGCATCGCCCGACGCCTCGAGCAACACGGAACTGGTTTCCTCGGCCGCGCGTTGCAGACCCTGCGGCGAACCGGTTGCGAGGATACGGCCGTGATTGATGATCGCGACACGCTGACAGATCAGCGTGACTTCCGGAAGAATGTGTGTGGAGAGCAGAACCGCATGATCCCTGCCGACTTCACGGATTACTTCGCGGGTCTCTTGTATCTGGCCTGGATCGAGACCCGCGGTCGGTTCGTCGAGCAGCAGCACCTCAGGATTGCCGAGCAATGCCTGCGCGAGTCCCACTCGCTGACGAAAACCCTTGGAGAGTTTGTAGATTTCCTTGCGCGTGACGCTCTCGAGGCGGCAGGCGTGTATGACCCGCTCGAGTTGAGATGGACGTTGCGCGGCGGGTATGCGCTTGGCGCGTGCGACGAAAGTCAGATAGTCCGTGACATCCAGCACGTCGTAGAGTGGAGGCTGTTCGGGCAGATAGCCGATGTGCTCCGCAGCCAGCTGGTTCTCGCTCGCCATATCAAAGCCAGCCACGCGCACCGTGCCACTGGTGGCTGCGGTAAAGCCGGCAATCATGCGCATGGTGGTCGTTTTACCCGCGCCATTGGGCCCGAGAAAGCCGACGATTTCGCCTTTGCTTACATTGAACGAAATGTCGTGGAGTATGGTTTTCGATCCATACCGCTTGGTGACGTGCTCAATGTCAATCATGAAAACTCACAGACTCCGTTTTGCCGCTTTGTTCAAAGACGAGTGACTTGTGCTAAAAGCCACTGAAATGGCTGCTCGTAAAAAAGCCCCCGTTGCGGGGGCTTTTCTCACGGGGCATAAACCCGATTACTTGTGCCAGCGATCGCCCATGGTAGCAAACTGACCGGCGTCATGTGACATCAGAATCTTCGCGCCTTCCAGGTCCCGCATCATCTTGATCTTGGTGACGGAGTCGACGTACGCCTGCTGGCTGTAGTTCAGACCAGCGACGTATCCATCCAGGTTTTCCTGCATCCAGACCGCATCTTGGGTGATCACAACGGTGCCGGTTTTGGCCAGCTTGATCTTCATCGACTGGTGGCCCAGCGTGTGACCCGGTGTCGGAAAAATTTTCACGGTACCGTCGCCGAACAGATCAAGTTCGCCGTCGATTTCGTAGTAGGTGTAGTCACGTGCAGCGGCGATGTCACCCAGCACAAAGGTGCCATTCACAGCGCGGCCCTGGAACTTCTCTGGCCACCAGCCCTGATACAGCTCTTTCTTCTGCAGCACGTGGATCGCCTTCGGGAACATCGCGATGTTGCCGGCATGATCCAGGTGGGTGTGGGAGGTCACAACGACTTTGATGTCATCGGTCGACATGCCGAGCTTTTTCAGTTGCATGTCGATGACATCGGAACGCTTCTGGCTTGGCTTCAAGAAATCGCAGGATCCTGCAGCCCAGTAGGCTTTGCAGTTTTCTGCGCTGTCGGAGATGGCAACATTGTTACCTGTATCAAACACGACGTTGCCCTTGGGATGCTTGAGCACCCACATGGACACCGGGATGGTGATGTCTCTGGCCGTTGGGAAGGTCGGAATCAGACCCTGAATATTGAACGGGCCGAACATGCCGCTGGTTGCCCAGTACAGTTCTTGAGATTGCGCGGACGGTGCTGTGCTGATGCAAAGTGTCGCGAGAAGCGACGCCAGCAGGCCGGTCTTTTTCATGTGTCTTCTCCTAGTGGTTGTCGACAGCCGCCCTGATCCTGGGCCGCCACTACACCTGCCAGCAAAATGCGTGGGCATCATGCTTTTTGTTTCTTTTGTTATCAATAGCAACACCCGGCTTTCCACGAAGGCATTACCTTGATGGGATCTTGCCCGGGTCTTTTCTTCATGTCAACAGCAAGTTAACATTGGCCTTTAAAAAAACTCATGGATCCGTCTTTATCTGAGTGTTGAAAATGCTGCGCTGCGGCAATCGGTGGATTTGTGCCAGCGTTCGCCAATTTAAAATGCAGACTTTAAAAAACGCGGCTTGTCTGGGGAGCACAGCTCAGTCAGACTCCGACTGGCGGTGCCATGAGGAAAATAAGGGTAAAACGGGGGCGATGTGCAAGGGATCGTGTGCCGGAGAGTCACCCAGTTCAACCGCCTTGTTCGTCGGAGACCACACATGAAGATGTACCAATTTTTTCGCCTGCTGCTGGGCGCAATCGCGACCTTGGCGTTGTCAACTGCAGTTGCGCAAAACAAGCCCGCCGAACTCAAGGTGGGAATCACCACCTTTCTCTCGGGACCGGCGTCTGTTTTCGGCGTGCCAGGAAAAGCAGCCGCCGAACTGTACATCGAGCAGATTAATGCGGCCGGCGGGATTGACGGTGTAAAAATCGTCCCGACCTTTATTGATGAGGGCATCGGCCCGGACAAGCTGCTCTCCGAGTACCGGCGGGTGGTGCAGGAGGGTGGGACGCGGGTGATGCTGTCGGCCATTTCGAGCGGCAACTGCAATACGCTTGCGCCTGTGGCTGAAGATCTGAAGGTACTCAACATCATGTGGGATTGCGGCACTGAAAAGGTGCTGGAAGACCGTCGTTACCGCTATGTGACCCGCACGCAGGCCAACGCGACAACAGAGATGGTTGCGTCGGTGCTCTATCTGCTGCGAGTTAAACCGGATATAAAGTCCATCGCCGTGGTCAACCAGGATTACGCTTGGGGCCGTGATTCGTGGGAGCTGTTCCGCAACACGCTGCTGGCGCTCAAGCCAGATGTGAAAATCGTGGCCGAGCTATTCCCGAAATTTGGTGCAACTGATTATTCAACCGAAATCAGCCGTCTGCAGGCACTGCGCCCTGAGGTCATTCTCTCGACGGCCTGGGGCGGTGATCTCGACACCCTGATTCGGCAATCCGCACAGCGCGGTTTGTTCAAGAGTTCGCAATTCATTTTGCCACTGGCAGAGAGCTCACTCGAGCGCGTGGGTAACTCGATGCCCGATGGCGTGATTGTGGGTGCACGCGGCGATCACTATTTTCTGCATCCGCAGAATCCAGGTAACCCCAAGTTGAGAGGCTTCGTCAGGAAATTCCGGGAGAAGACTGGTAACTATCCGATCTACCCGGTGTATCACATGGTTCAAGCACTTGACGGTCTGGTCGCCGGTTACCAGAAAGCGATGAAAGCAAATAAGGGACAGTGGCCATCGACCGAGCAGGTTGCGGATGCGATGCGTGGGCTGGAATTCCGGGGCCTGACCAATACGGTCAAGATTCGTGAGGATGGTCAGGGCCTCGAAGATCAACTGCTCGGTATCACGCGCAAAACACCGGCTTATGATTTTCCGACGTTGGAGAAAATCGTGATTTATCCAGCAGAGCTGATCACAACACCGGTCGGCAAAAAATCGCCGGAGTGGGTCAAGACGCTCAAGCCGGAACTCATTAATCACCCGAACTTCAAGCAGTATTGATTCGATAAGCGCGTCGGGCAGACACGCAAATAGTAAAGAAAGCAATCAATGCCGCAGGAGCTTTATATTCTGGCGATTCTGGACGGTCTGTCCTATGCCGCCGTGCTGTTTCTCGTCGCCCTGGGGATGACACTGGTCTTCGGCGTGATGAATATCATCAATATGGCGCATGGCAGCTTCTATGCGCTGGGCGGCTACATGGCCGCCAGTCTGGGCTTGCTGGCGACGTCCATGGGCGCCTCGCCCGCTTGGTCACTGCTGATTTTGCCACTGGCGGCAGTGATTATCGGCAGCGTATTCGGCACGCTGATGGAAACCACGCTGATGCAGCGCATCTATACCAAAGACCCGATTCTTCAGCTGCTGGTGACCTTCTCCGCATTCATGATCTTTGAAGATCTGCAGCGGCTCGTGTGGGGCACACAGCCCTACTTCGTTTCCGACATCGTGAATTATTTGGGTACCGCGGAGGTACTCGGCATTACCTACACCCGCTACCAGCTCTTCCTGCTGCCCGGCGTAGCGCTGACGGTCTTCGTCGCTCTGCGCAGTTTTCTCAAGTACAGCAGCGCGGGGCGTCAGATTGTCGCTGTCTCGCATCATCGCGAAGTATCCACCGCGCTCGGCATCAATGTGAAGCGGGTGTCGCTCCTGACCTTTGTGGTGGGCTCCATCCTCGGTGCGCTCGCAGGTGCTCTGGCTTCACCCACGGTGTCATGGGTGCCCGGTATCGGCGGCGAGATGATTGTGCTGTCCTTTGCGGTGGTGGCCACCGCAGGCCTCGGGCAGATTGAAGGTGCGCTGGTGGCAGCGGTATTGATTGGTTTGGCGCGCTCATTTGCTGTGTACTTGCTGCCCGAGAGCGAAGTGCTGATGCCTTTCCTGATCATGGTGCTGGTCTTGCTGTTCCGTCCTCAGGGCCTGTTCTCGGTGGCCACTGCGAGGCGGGTCTGATGACGCGCGCAAAGATCGCTGTGGTTGTGCTCGCGCTGGCGGCTTTGCTACTGCCAGTGGTAATGCCATGGATCAAGACACCGCTGATCATGGCGACTGCTTTTGGTATCGCTGCGCTCGGTATTTCCATCCTGATCATTTCAGGACAGATCTCCTTTGGTCATGCACTGTATGTTTGTGCGGGGGGCTATATTGCCGCTTTCGCCGTTCGTGAGTGGGCATTTCTCGACAGTGCTGTGCTGCTCTGCATTGGCGCACTGACGGGGGCGGTGCTGGGCGTGATTATTGGCTCATTCGTGGTGCGCTATCGCGGTATTTTCTTCGGCATGCTGAATCTTGCGTTGTCGATGGTGCTGTTTGCGGCGCTCGGCAAGTTCTTTACTTACACCGGTGGTACGGATGGTTTGCGCCTGGAGCGCACGCCATTCTTCGGTATTGCGATGGCGCGCGATCAATTCGAAACAGTGTTGCTGGTGACTTGCGTGGTACTCGCACTGTTGCTCGGCTGGCTGGTGCAGCGCTATCTGCGCTCGGTCGCAGGCCAGGCGCTGGCGGCCGTGAAGACGAATGAAACGCGTCTCGAGTATGTAGGTATCTCTGCGTATCAGGCGATGTGGATCGGCTACATCATCTCGGCGACACTAAGCGGGTTGTCGGGCGCGATGTTTGCCATTGCGCAGGGGCTGGTTACGCCAGAGATAGGCTATTGGGTACGCTCGGGCGAGATTGTGTTCGTGGCCATTCTCGGTGGTGTAGGTCATCCCGTGGGCGCGTTCATCGGCGCGGGTATTTTCGAGTTCGTGAAGCTGTTTGCGGCAGCTTACCTGACGGGTGCCTGGCAGATGGTGCTGGGTATTGTTCTGATTGCGATGGTGTTTCTCGCGCCGCGTGGTATCTGTGCGATGCTGGAGACGGACGAAGCAAAAGGACGGAACGGCTGATGAGTGTACCACTCCTGCAAACCCGCGACTTGCAACTGGCCTTCGGCGCGGTGGTGGTGGCTGATCATATTGACTTCGTGCTGGAAGAGGGTGAGCGCCTTGCCGTGATTGGCCAGAACGGCGCGGGCAAGACCACCTTCATTAATATTTGCACCGGTCTTATACGGCCACAGGCGGGACAGGTTTTTTTCGAAGGTCGTGAAGTCACGCAGCTATCGCCTCGCCAGATCGCACTGCGTGGCATGGTGCGCTCATTCCAGTTGCCCCAATTGTTTATCGAGCACACGGTGCGTGACTGCATCCGTATTGCAGCCGCTGGAAAAAAAGGGGGATTGGGTATCTGGACTTCGCTGGCTGATGCCGTACCTGCATCAGACATCGATCATGTGCTCGAGATGGTCGGCCTGACTGCGCGTGCAGATGAATTGTCAGGCGCACTGCCCGAGGGTCAGCGCAAGCTGCTTGATATTGCGATGGCTCTGGTGATGCGACCTCGTCTCCTGATTCTGGATGAGCCTACCTCAGGCGTGTCGAGTGACGAAAAGCATGCGCTGATGGACACCATCATGGCAGCGCTGGATGAGCAGAAAATCACCGCGATTTTTGTCGAGCATGATGTCGATATCGTGTCGCACTACGCAACTCGGGTTGCGGCCTGGATTGCCGGTCGTGTCGCAGCGGATGGCACACCTGCGCAAGTGCTGTCGGATACAGAGATTCGCAAGAACGTGATCGGGGAATGAGATGTTGAAGATCGATCATGTCAGCGCAAGCATTGCCGGCAATACGGTATTGCGTGGTATCTCGACGGAGTTCAACGCAGGACAATTACTCGCCGTGGTGGGTCGCAATGGTGCAGGCAAAACAACCTTGCTGCGCGCGATCATGGGCCTGCTGCCGCTGTCCGCTGGAACGATAGCGATGAATTGCGAAGATCTGTCACGCGTGCCGGCGTATCGTCGAACCAGTCTGGGTATGGGTTATGCGCCGGAAGACCGAGTGATGTATCCAACCTTCAGCGTCGAAGAAAATTTGCGTCTGCCTTGTGACGTCCTCGGACTTGATGCTACCGAAATCGATCAACGTCTGGCGCGCGTACTGGAGGTAGTGCCGCAATTGCGCGAGATGTTGCCGCGTTCCGGTTCAGCGCTCTCGGGTGGTCAAGGCAAGATGGCGGCGCTGGGCCGCGCGCTCATGGTGGGTACGCGTTTGATACTGCTGGATGAACCCTTTCAGGGACTGGCGCCCGTGCTGGCAAATCAGTATGCAGAATCACTGCGCAAGTTGCATCAGATTGCGCCGGAGCTGTGCATTGTGGTGACGGAATCAAACCGCAGTTTGTTACGTGATTTGCCGGATGCGACGCTGATACTGGAGCGTGGCGAGTTGGTTGAGGGTGAGGGAAGTTAGCGGCTTGTGTGAGTTGATGAATGCATGTTTGCCCTGTGTGATCCTTCATCGATTGGTATGAACAGGACGCTGTTGGATAAATGATTAAAGCCGTTTGTGAGTAATGAACCACACTGGATCCCGGCTTTCGCCGGGATGACGATCGAGGGGCTGTCGCCCTTGACGTTGGCCTTCACGCAATCTTCGTTATCCTCAAACCACCGACCTTAGCATTTTCATTGACTCGAAAAGATATTCAGGAGATTTTGTATGTCCACCATTCTCATTGATGGCCAGTGGCGCTCTGCCGTAAACGGGCAAACTATTGAGGTGATTAATCCTTGCGATGGCATGCCCTTTACAACGATCGATCGCGGCACATCGGCCGATATCGACCGCGCGGTCGCTGCGGCGCAGCGCGCACTGGACGGTGCATGGGGGCGCATGACAGCCACCGAGCGTGGTCGCATCCTGATGAAATTTGGTGAGTTGATCATCCAACATGCCGAAGAGATTGCGCTGATCGAAGCGCGCGATACGGGCAAGCCGATGACAGTGGCGCGTAACGATATCATCGCGGTCGCGCGCTATTTCGAGTTCTACGGCAGCGCTGCCGACAAAATTCATGGTCAGCAGAGTCCGTATCTGAATGGCTATAACGTGCAGGTTGTGCGGGTGCCGCATGGTGTAACGGCGCACATCATTCCCTGGAATTATCCGGCGCAGATGTTCGGCCGCACACTAGCGCCCGCACTGGCGATGGGTAATGCGGCCGTGCTGAAACCCTCCGAAGATGCCTGTTTGTCGGGCATACGGCTGGCACAGCTCGCTATGGAGGCGGGTTTGCCACCCGGCGCGCTGAATGTCGTAACCGGCTACGGCTATGATGCAGGGGCTGCATTGACGGCACATCCAGGAATCAATTTCGCGACCTTCACCGGTTCGCCAGAGGTTGGCGTGATGGTGCAAGAATCAACCGCAAAAAACGCCGTTCCCTGCGTGCTAGAGCTGGGCGGCAAGTCACCACAAATCGTGTTCAATGATGTGGACATGGATAAGGCTGTGCCCATCATCGTTAAAGCGATCACGCAGAATGCGGGGCAGACCTGTTCTGCGGGTAGCCGTTTGCTGATCCAACAGGATATCTACGATCAGTTCGTGGGACGCGTTGCCGACGCTTTAAAAAAAGTCAAAGTGGGTACGCCGGAGATGGATCTGGATTGCGGCCCTATCGTCAACGCCAAACAATTTGCGTGCGTCAAAGGTTTTATCGATCAAGCGGTCGCTACCGGCGTACCACTACTGGCGCGTGGCATGCTAGCCAACGGTGTGTCGCCCGATGGTTATTTTGTTGCGCCCGCCTTGTTCGGTGCAGTGCCGCGCGATCATCAGCTCGCATGCAAGGAAGTCTTTGGCCCAGTGTTGGCAGCCATGCCCTTCAGCGATGAGGAAGATGCGGTGCGGCTCGCGAACGCCACCGAGTTCGGTCTGGTCTCGGGCGTCTGGACAGAAAACGGCAGCCGTCAGCAGCGCATGGCGCAGCGCTTGCACAGCGGGCAGGTGTTCATCAACTGTTATGGTGCGGGCGGCGGTGTCGAACTGCCCTTCGGCGGGATGAAGCGCAGCGGTCATGGGCGCGAGAAGGGTTTCCTCGCGCTTGAGGAATTGAGCACGACCAAGACCATCGTTTTGCATCACGGCTGATCAATTCATTTCACTACGTTTTTTGAAGAACACGGAGACATCATGGGACAACTTCAAGGTAAGGTCGCGATTATTACAGGCGCCGGCAGTGGCTTCGGTGAAGGCATGGCAACGGCGTATGTGCGCGAAGGCGCGCAGATCATCATCGCCGATCTCAATGCCGAGTCGGGTGAGCGCGTAGCCAAAGCATTGGGTGCGAATGCGAAAGCCGTGGCTTGCGATGTGGCGAACGCTGATTCGGTGAATGCGATGGTCAAGGCCTGCGTGGATACGTTTGGTGTGCCCGATATCGTGATCAATAACGCAGGTACCACACACAAAAATCAGCCGATGCTGAATGTGGACGAGAAAACCTTTGATCGTGTTTTCAATGTCAACGTCAAATCAATTTATTTCATGACGCACGCAGTGCTTCCACTCATGCGCGAGCGAGGCCAGGGCGGTGTGATCCTCAACGTGGGCTCGACGGCCGGCATTCGTCCGCGTCCAGGCCTATCGTGGTACAACGCGTCCAAGGGTGCCGTCAATCTGCTCTCGAAGTCCATGGCAGTGGAACTTGCACCGGATCGTATTCGTGTCAATGCGCTATGCCCGGTGATGGGTGCAACCGGTTTGCTGGGTGATTTCATGGGCGTGCCTGACACACCAGAAAACCGCGCGAAGTTTGTCTCGACGATTCCACTCGGACGCTTCTGCGATCCCAAAGACATGGCGGCGGCAGCGGTTTTCCTGGGTACTGATGCTGCCGAGTTTCTGACGGGGCTTGAAATGCCGGTCGACGGTGGGCGTACGATTTAATTAATTGGTATTTCACGGAGACTGACATGAAAACCCGCGCAGCCGTTTTGCATTCGATGGAAAATCCTGCGCCCTTTGCCCAGAGCAAACCGCTGAAGATCGAGGACATCGATCTGGATGCGCCGGGGCCGGGTGAGGTACTGGTAAAAATGATCGCAGCAGGTCTTTGTCACTCAGACCTGTCGGTAATCAGTGGCGTGCGCCCACGACCTGTACCCATGGCGCTGGGTCACGAGGCATCCGCGCAGGTAGTGCAAGTGGGTGAGGGTGTCAGCGATCTGAAAGCCGGTGATCGTGTGGTGCTGGTTTTTGTGCCGAGCTGTGGGCATTGCATGCCCTGCATGGAAGGTCGTCCTGCCTTGTGCGAGCCGGGCGCTGAATCGAATGGCAAGGGTACTTTGCTCTCTGGCGAACGTCGCCTGCACCTTTGCTCGCAGGCGGTGAATCATCACGTGGGTGTGTCGGCGTTTGCCGAACATGCGGTTGTCTCGCGTCGCTCATGCGTGAAATTGGAACAGGATATCGATCCGATTGAGGCCGCCCTGTTTGGTTGCGCGGTGCTCACTGGCGTAGGCGCCGTCGTCAATACGGCCAAAGTGCAGCCGGGCCAAACCGCTGCGGTGATAGGACTGGGCGGCGTGGGTCTCTGCGCCTTGCTGGGTGCAGTGGCCTCCGGTGCGCGCGATATCGTGGCGGTGGATCTGCATGACAGCAAACTCGAAGTCGCCCGTTCTCTGGGCGCCACCATCACGGTCAACGCGGGTGATCCGGACGCCGTCGCCAAAGTCAAAGAAGCCACGCGAGGCGGCGTGGACTTTGCGTTTGAAATGGCCGGTGTGATTCAGGCGATGGAAATGGCCTATCGCATGACACGTCGGGGTGGCACGACAGTCACCGGTAGTTTGCCGCATCCGCAGCACAACTGGCCGTTACAGCAGGTGAGCCTGGTGGCAGAAGAGCGCACGATCAAAGGCAGTTACATCGGCTCCTGCGTGCCGTCACGTGATGTACCACGCTATATCGGCCTTTACTTGGCAGGCAAACTGCCAGTCGATAAGCTCATGGGCGAGCGCATGAAGCTCGATGAGATCAATGCGGCATTTGACCGGCTGGATGCGGGTGAGAGCATGCGCGATCTGGTGGTGTTTGGGTGATTGTTGAATTCATCGATTTAAATTCATAAGACATCCTTTTTCCAGTGTGTAATGAAACACGCTGGATCCCAGCGGAAGCCGGGATCCAACGTCGTTGTATGTAGGCGTTGGCGTCTGCTAAATTGAAGACAAGAACTTGACCATCAAAGCATCAATGAAGCTCGGGATGACCTTGGTTATGCGAGCGCCCAATCTCGTTCGACATAGACCGCCTATTTTTGCGCGGTAACCACCGGCTTCGGTTTGCCCTGAGCATCGGGCAAACGATATTTGGTGCGACGATCACCCATCAGATCGTGCAAGTCACGAATACTCAACTCAGTCACCTCATGCATGCGAATTAACAGAGATGCACCGACAGGCAGCGTGCGGTGACGTATTTTGCTGATCACAGGGGGCGCGACCTCGAGTGCCCGGGATAGCGCTACATCGTTCTTGAGTTTCATACGCTCACGCAAGGTATCGAGCAGATGGTTCGGGTTATAGGTGGATTGCGACGCTAGTGAATGAGAAGATGATGGTAGTCGTTGCTGATGTTCCATGATGTTCCTCGGTCGGTCGGGATATAAAAGCGCAATGATTCGATTGCGTACATGATATGACCGTCTTGTTGGTGGACAAGTTCCGAAAAAACATCGCTACATCGTATTTTTCATGACCACATGGTTGCGCCATGCGATGTTTTGCGCACCGCATGACGGGTCAATGTGTTTCAGTCACCACCTACGGTAAGAGAAGGCGTTAGGCATATTGTTTTGCATCGTCATTGCCTGTTGCACGGCCAGTAGGTTGGCGTAGGGATCATAAGTACCGAATCCCAGGTTGGCACTCTGCGGCATCATCTGCGGCAGTTCGCGATAGGCATTGGCCAGTGCCTGCATGATTGCCGGTGAGCCCATCAATCCTCCCAGTGCCCCACCGATCGTTTTACTCATGTCAGCCACGGGCTGTTGATGCGCAGGCATCAAGCCCACTGCCCGTGGTGCATCCGGCAGACCGAAACCAGTGCGCCGCTGGTCGCCCACCATCACAGGGCGACAGGAAGCTTTGATAATCTGGAACAGACGATCGACGCGTTGTGCATTACGCATGCGAATTGCGCCCTGAAAATCAGGGTGATGCGCCAGTACCAGTGCCGCCAGTCCTGTGACGTGCGGCGCGGCCATGGAGGTGCCATCCCAGGCGGCGTAATTGTTGTCAGGCACGGAGGAGATAATGGCGACACCGTGTGCGTACACGGCAATCTTAGGGCCGAAGCAGCTGAAACGCGCGGCATAGAAGCCATTAGTATCCATCTGCGGTGTCAGACTTTGGGTGAGATAGCTATCGGCTGGGAATTCATGCAGGCGGCCAATCGCAGCGACGGCGAGTACATGCTGCGAGGCGGCCGGATACTGAACCGCACCGCCCGAATTACCCGCAGCGACGATGCACACGACACCCGCTTGACGCGCACGCTGCAGCTGCTGCTCCAGCGCTTCAGAGGGTTCAGTGCCGCCCAGACTCAGATTAACGACATCGATCTGTTTCTCCAGACAGTATTCGAGCGCATCAATGAGCTGACTGATTTACCCTCCGGGGAAGAGTTTGCAGGCATGTATTTCTGCATCGGGCACGAAGCCACGTACACCCACGGCCGAATCCATTCCGGCGATTACGCCAGCACAGTGCGACCCATGCGAGAGCGTATCCACCGTCCAGGTGCTGGTATCGTGCTGCTTGTTGACGATGTCGTTACCGTGCGTGATGTTGGTGAGGTCTTGATGCTGATTGGCGGCACCTGAGTCAACGATGGCAATCCGTATGCCCTGACCACGAAAATGAGGGGGCAGCTGATCGAGTCGCATGGCTTTTTGTCCCCAACTGAGTTGCTGCTGTTTGGGGAAATTGGCCAGCGAGGGCCAGTCAGATAAAGCACGCAGCTTGACGACATTGATTTCTTGATCGCGGATGTCGGGCTGCTCCTGATAAAAACTCCAGTAGTCCATGCGCGGCTTGACGTAGAGGCGGCGTACGCTGGAGGTTGTTTCACCAAACAGCGTGAGCCTGACTTTGCCATTGGCATCGGTGACGCCACGCGCTGGCAGCAGACTGCCGAACAGATATACTGCGGCGCCCTCAATCGGCTTGTCCTGAGCCATCACCAGAAATTCAGCGGTCAATGCGGTGCCGGTCATGGGAAGGCTGTAGTTCATCAGTTCGGCCTGCGGATAATTCACATCCAGCAGTTGCAGGCTCTGATCGCGCTCGACTATTAGCTGTCCCTGCGATTGCATGGCCAAGGCGGCGGCTTTTTCTTCTGCCATGCGTGCGACCAGTACGCCAGCACCACCCGGCACGCCGGCTGCCAGTGCACCAATGACGTTCTTGGGGCCGACTCGATCAATGACCTCAATATCGGGGCCGTCACGCAGCGCCTGCTCAACGACTGAAAACTGCAGGGGTGCGATACCCATCATCTGCAGGGTCGGATTGTGTCGGGGTGCGACGAGAAACTGGCGTTTGCGTTTTTTAAGTTCGCGCTGTCCGGACTTGCTCTCTGTGGTTGCGCTTTCACGCGGGGCTGCAGCTTCCTTGGTTGCGGCAGTGGTTTCCTTTGCAGACGATGAGGTGTCTTTCACAGCCACGGAGGTACTGCTACCGGTAGCCGGAGTGGGCTCAGAGGCGCCGCTACGACCGGATTCGGATTTGGATGACATGGTGATCCTTTCATGGAACAGCAAAAATTCAGACGTCGCCAAACAGGGACAAGGGTTTGTCGGGTTCTATCTTGAGTGTGCCCTCGGCTTGAAAGTCTTGCTGCAGGGCGGCAGTCTTTTTGTGCGCCATCTCATACACAATGGTGTGAGGTGCATCCTTGGGCCCGATCGTTTCGATCAGATCAAGTTCAGGATCGTTATGCGCATCATCGATAAAGCGACGCAAACGACGGTTGTCGTTTGCAATTATCAGATAGCGACCGCGACCGGGTCCTCCCTGAATAGTGGACATACGGTTTCCTGTCTGGCGTGAGGCTTGTAGCGAAATGAACACGATGGTTGTACGCGACAGGCTGACCCATCGCGTAAGTAACTACATCGATTCAGTGCACGGTGGTCTGACCAGCGCCGTATCCCGGTTGCTGCCCATAGCCTTTCTGTTGCTGTCCATACGCTTGCTTTCCATAGACTGGTTGCCCGCTCCCCTGATAGGGCGTGTTTTGCTGTAGCGCCTGCGACCATGCCTGCTGCTGAGTTGGGTCCATCTGGAAAGGCAAGAGCCGACCCAGTTGCCCCGCAGCGCCTCCGATCTGACTGCCGATGTTGGAATGACCAAACAGACCGCCCATAGCGCTACCGAGTGGCTGCCCAATATGGCCGAGCAGATTGCCAAAGAAGCCTTGCGGCGCGAGGGACTGCCCTGGTTGTCCCTGCTGCGCCTGTTGGGCTTGCAGTTGCTGAATCTGCTGGAGTTGTTGCAGTTGCTGTTGTAATTGTTGTTGCTGGGCGAGTTGTGCATAGGCCTGCGCAACGGGATCCTGGCCTATTTGACTGCCAATGCCGGAATGACCAAAGATGCCGCCAATCGCGCCACCCAGCGGCTGACCGATCTGGCCGAGCAGATTGCCGAACCATCCTTGTGGTGCAAGTTGTTGACCCATCGAGTTCTGCTGTTCCTGTTGCTGCTGTAGTTATTGCAGCTGCTGGAGCTGGTGTAGTTGTTGCTGTGCCTGCTGCTGTGCGTAGGCTTGCATCATGGGATCCACTTGGAATGGCAGAAGTCCGCCACCGATGTCACCCGCCATTTGGCCGATCTGGCTACCCAGCCCGGCATTACCAAGCAGGCCACCGATGCCACGTCCTATCAGACCGCCAAGGGGAGCACCAAACAATCCACCGAACAGGCCTTGCGGTGCCAGTTGTTGCCCGCTGTAGCCACCCATTTGCGAAATACCATTCATGTCGTCTCCTGTGTGTTGATAGAAAACGGCGCGATAAAAAAAGTGCACGCCGCTTCGATCTATCTTTGTCGGCTGCGACGGGATTGGCAAATGAATCGGCGATTCACTTGAGACCTCTCAAACGCATGAGTGAAAGGCATACGACCAAGAAAAAACCGTGCAGGCTGGAAGCGCTGCACGGTTGCGGATTTGAATGCTGGCGTGATCTACTTCACGAGCAATGTGAACGGATGTACATAGGCTTGCAACGTGACGAGAATACCCACCAGCGCAGCCAGGGCAATGGAATGAAAGAACACGTAACGCAGAATTTCACCTTCGTGACCGTACCACTTGGTTGCTGTTGATGCGACCACGATGGATTAC
>SXGR01176621.1_pt1 | contig 20341 bp, 16 predicted proteins | sample 3174711 | NCBI WGS metagenome assembly SXGR01 (sample SAMN11356860, study PRJNA531348) | freshwater metagenome | isolation source: freshwater sample F1-60 | place: China: Fuxian Lake, Yuxi | collected 2017-12-25
AATCCTAAAGTTCTTCGAAGTATAATCTGTTCGAATTTGAATGTGTCGGCGATGATCTTCACAAGTTCCGATTAATGGACTATTGGATAATAAACTTACAAAAATAGGCGGAATTTACCCATTATCGGCCTCAGCCGCCTCATTTTAGCGGGCCGCTCAGCGCATTAAAACGCGGATCCACTTCTAAATGCACACTTTGTGTGGATAAGTTCTTGATGGACTTTGAAGCGATTGAACAAAAATCTGCATAAATTCCATTTTTTTCTTAACCTTAACTTAACTTTATGAACACAAACAAACTTTTTCTCTGGTTGGTTTGCTGGCTGGTGCCGATGGGCCTGGCCTCGGCTCAATCGCTCACGGCAACAGGTATCATTCGGGATGCCGGCCAAAAGACCCCGCTCTCGGGCGTTGCCGTCGTGGAAACGGGCACAACAAACGGCACCATTTCTGATGCGGAAGGTCGATTCCGTTTGCGGGTGGCCTCGCCCAACTCATCCCTCAGTTTTACCTATTTGGGGATGCAGAAGCTCACATTGAAGGTCGCCTCAACCCCGATGGAGGTGTTGATGTCGCCCGATGCCGAGCAATTGGGCGAAGTGGTGATCACCGCTTTGGGCATCAGCCGCGAAAAAAAGGCACTGGGTTATAGTGTTGAACAAGTCGGCGGAGCTGAAATCCGTGCCTCTGGCGAGAGCAACATGGTGTCCGCAATGTCGGCCAAAGCCGCGGGTGTTCAGGTTACTGCGTCAAGTGGTGCCGCTGGTGCAGCATCCTACATTAAAATTCGAGGAAATGCCTCGTTCAGTGCAAACGACAACCAACCGCTGTTTGTGGTCGATGGGGTGCCGATCGACAATTCCCAACTAAATACGGAAGATTTACGGGGTGGCGTTGCTCTATCCAACCGCGCCATCGACATCAACCCCGATGATATCGAAGATATTTCCGTGTTGAAAGGCGGGGCTGCCGCTTCGCTATATGGCACACGGGGCGCTAATGGTGTGATATTGATCACCACCAAGAAAGGCAAGTTTAACCGACCGTTCACTGTCGATTACTCTTCCTCCATGGAAACCATGTCGCCCAATAAACTCCCCGAACTACAAGATACTTATGCACAAGGACTTGGGGTATATCGTTCCTTTGCCAATGGTAACTCTACCCCTTTCTCTTGGGGTCCAAAAGTTAGTGATTTAGGCTTCACCAGCAGTGGCAGCATTACGGGCGTTGATTCCTTAATGGCCCCCGGAACTAAAGGAACTGTACCCAAATTCAATCAGTATGATTTCTTCCGTACGGGCTACCGATTCAATAACAATTTAAGTGTTTCTGGTGGAAATGACCGAACCACATATTATATGTCCGTTGGTAATCTTCGGGAGTCGGGGATCATACCGCTGAACGAATTCAGCAGAACAACCGTGCGTGCGAGTGGCATGGCTCAAGTTTCGGAAAAGATGAAATTATCATCATCCGTTAATTTCTCGACTTCAGGAGGACAGCGCATCCAACAAGGTTCCAACACATCCGGACTCATGTTGGGATTGCTGCGCACTTCACCCACATTCGATAACTCTGGAGGCGCCTCCGAGGCCGATGATCCAGCTTCCTACCTTTTACCCAATGGCACCCAACGCAGGTACCATACAACCTACGACAATCCCTATTGGACCATTAATCAAAACCCGTTCAACGATAAAGTGAATCGTGTTCAAGGATATGTGCAGGCCGATTACAATGCGACTGATTGGCTGAGCTTTATGTACCGCCTGGGAACAGATAACTATACGGATAGACGGACACAGGTTTTTGCACGGCAATCGCGAAATGCTGTGAATGGCCGAATCATTGAAGACGTTTATACTTGGTCGGAGTTAAACAGCGACCTCGTGGCGCGTGCTAAAAAGCAATTCGGTGACCTCGATGCCAATCTGATGTTGGGCTGGAACGTGAACCAGCGCAACCGCGATAATGTCTATGCTCAGGGGGATGGCTACGCACTGGAAGGCTTTAACAACCTTTCAAATGCCTCCAATATCATCGCCTCACAAAGCGTACAACGCCGTCGTCTGGCTGGCGTTTATGGCGAGTTGTCGCTCGGCTATCAGAGTCAGTTCTTCTTGACAGCCACGGCAAGGGGAGATCAGGCCTCTACTTTTGGGGATGTTTCACAGGTTATCTTCTACCCATCCCTCAGTGGAAGCTGGATGTTCACGGAAACATTTGGCATGACTACGGGAATGCTAAGCTCTGGTAAACTACGCTTTTCTACAGCGAAAGTGGGGCTTGAGCCTGCTTTTGGTTCTAACCGAACCTATTTCAACAAGGCCAGCTCCCTTTCAGGTTGGATTGATGGGGTACAATTTCCCTTTGGCACAACCACTGGATTCTCTTTATCGGATGTTTTGGGTAACCCCAATTTGCGTCCGGAATTTACCCAAACTAATGAAATCGGATTGGAATTGGGACTACTTGATAACCGCGTGACGGTAGATCTCACCTATTACAACCAGCAGTCAAAAGACCTGATCGTGGCTGTGCCCGTTGCTGGATCTACTGGATTCACCAATATGTACCAAAACATCGGTCAGATGGAGAATAAGGGCATTGAGTTGAATACACGCATCAAGTTGGTCGACAACAATTCGGTGAAATGGAATGCTGGTGTTGTGTTTACACGCAACCGCAATAAGGTCGTTGAGTTAGCACCCGGAGTGGATGTTATTGACTTGCCATGGGGCTTTTTCGGCGCCAACCAACGCCTGGTGAAAGGCGAAGCCTATGGAACCCTCTATGGAGATGATTGGGAGCGCGATGCCAATGGCAATGCCCTGGTGGATGAAAATGGCTACCCCATTTATTCATCAACAGAGGTCGTTGTTGGTAACCCGAACCCCGATTGGCTGATGGGCGTTAATTCCGATATCAGTTGGGGTAATTGGAGCATGGACATGTTGTGGGATATTCGTCAGGGTGGTGACATCTGGAATGGCACCCGTGGAGCCCTATACTATTTCGGAACACATGCGGATGTAGGAGGTGATCGCTCGGGCGAGTTCGTTTGGACAGACGTTAAAACCGGAAATACGGGTGTTTACGCGCCTGGCACCATTATCAATGGGGAAGATGTAAGTGGGCAGGCCAACAACACCCCTGTTCCTGCTGATTTCACTTCCTACGCCTCAGGCCCGCTCAGCGGCTTCACTGGTGCTTCTAGTCCATTCATCGAGGACGGATCATGGGTTCGCCTGCGCCAACTCTCATTAAACTATCGTTTGCCATCCAATTACTTCAAATCTGGAAGTACACTTAAGGGCATAACTCTGGGTGTATCCGGAAGAAACTTGTTGTTGTTTACCGATTATAAAGGTATCGATCCCGAAACGAACCTTTCGGGTGCTACGAATAGTCAGGGCGCCGATTACTTCAATATGCCCAACACGAAGGGTGTTATCTTCAGTCTGAAAGCCAACTTCTAAAAACAGAAACGAAACATGAAAAAGCTATCATTTATTTCTCTCAGCTTCCTGCTTTTTGTTTTGGCAGGGTGTTCAAAGGATTGGTTGGAGGAGTATACCACCGATCCTGCTCGTCCGTCGGACGTATCGGTACAGGTCCTACTGCCTTCTGCCCAAATCTCGTTTGGAATGGCACAGGGTGATGCGGTCGCCCGCCTTACTTCCATCTTCATGCAGCAAATGACCGGCACCGACCGGCAATCACTCGCCCACAATCGCTATGCGCAAATTGGCGAAGCTGACTTTGATCAGGTGTGGTCTGATAATGGCTACGCGGGTGGATTGTATGACCTGAAGATCATTATCGACAAGACAGAGGCCACTTCTCCGAATTATGCGGGTGTAGCCAAAGTGATGACGGCCATGTATTTGGGGCACTTTACCGACATCTGGGGGAAAATCCCTTACAGCGATGCCATGAAGGGTGCCGATGGATTAAACCCAACTTATGATTCTCAGGAGCAGATTTACGCTCAGATTATGACTTTGTTGGATGAGGCCATTGTGAATATGGCGGCCACGACATCGGCCATCAAACCAGGTACAGAAGACTTGGTTTATGCAGGAAGTTTGAGCAAGTGGACCAAATTAGCGCACTCGCTAAAAGCGCGCTACATGAACCACCTTTCCAAAAAGCCTGAATATAATCCGGCGGGTATTCTCGCTGAAGTGGCTGCTGGTTTGTCTTCTAATGCTGATGATGCCCAGATTACGTTCAAGGTATCGCCCAATGCGAATCCATGGTATCAGTTTAACACCCAACGAGCCGGCTATATTAGTCAATTCGGCACCATGTATTCCATGATGGAGGGTAAAAACGACCCAAGAATATCATTGTATCGTTCGGCCGACTCCAGTGAAATGCCAGCCTATGGCTCGGAAACGTCGCCTTTGAATTTGATGACCTATGCAGAATTGAAGTTCATAGAGGCAGAAGTTCGCCAGCGTCAGTCATCGGGTGCCGGTGCGGCGCTACGCGATGCTGTCGATGCCAATATGACCTCTTTGGGGGTTTCTGCAGGGGCAGCCACAACCTATCTGAACGCACTGTCGGCCAATCCCACCTTAGAACAGGTCATGAACGAAAAGTATGTGGCCATGTTCTCGCATGTGGAGGCCTGGACCGACTGGCGTCGCACGAATTTCCCGGCGTTAACGGTATACCCTGGTGCGCAATTTACAGAAATTCCGAGGAGGCTTCCTTATCCCCAAAATGAGCGCCTGTACAACAAGAATTTCATTGACTTACAGGGTGCAGATGGATTTCTGCAACGTCTTTGGTGGGACCAATAACCTCATCATCGAACAAAAAAAGGCCGGTTCTCACGAACCGGCTTTTTTTTTGCCCATTTAAAAATAGGTAATTAGTTGGCTGCGGCATACCGACGGCTTACTTCATCCCAATTCACTACATTCCAAAAGGCAGAGATGTAGTCGGGCCGACGATTTTGGTACTTCAGGTAATAGGCATGCTCCCATACGTCTAATCCCAAAACAGGAATCCCATGGCAATCCGTCACCACATCCATCAGTGGGTTATCTTGATTGGGTGTGCTGCAAATCGAAAGTTTCCCCTTTTCAGAGCACAGCCAGGCCCAACCCGAACCAAATCGTGTGGCGGCTGCCTGGGCGAATTTCTCTTTGAATGTTTCGAATGAACCAAAATCGCGGGCTATGGCGCTGGCCAATTCGCCTGTTGGAGCACCTCCGCCATTAGGCGACAAAACGGTCCAAAACAAGCTGTGGTTAAAATGGCCTCCGCCGTTGTTCCGAACTGCGGGTGACAGTTGACTCACGATCGACATCAGTTCTTCCAATGACTTTCCTTCATGAGGCGTTCCGGTAAGGGCGGCGTTAAGGTTGTTTACATAGGCTGCGTGGTGTTTTCCATGATGAATTTGCATGGTGTTTGCATCGATGTGCGGCTCAAGCGCATCATAGGCATAAGGGAGCGGAGGTAATTCGAATGACATTTTATTGGTTTTAGAATGAAGAATATGTTGATTAATGAAGGATTCCGTTAATTTATTGGGTAAAGTGGTGCCCGGAAAGGCGTTTGCTGTGACTGACCAAATGGGCGGCAGGAAAAACCGAGATGCTGCGCCGGGGGAATTGATCGCGAGTGAATGGTCACTGGATTTTGGTGGGTCAACTATCCTAAGCTGAACTTCAATGGGTTCTGCAGGCGGTAGGGGCGGTGGTAGAGGCGGTAGAAAGAACATAGGCGATCATCATTTATGATGCAAAATAAACACAGAAATCGGGGAAAGAGTTTCATTGATCAAATTTCAATGGGGCACGCCGTTCACAGTATAAAAGCTCCATGATTTAAGACTGTTCGAAATTAAATATTAGGGCAGTCTAAATTTCGTATTTTTGCATTTCATATGTCCTTATTTCGTCGAACTCAGTTCAACTTTACCTTTCTTCTGTTTTTTTTCCTAGGAGCGTCCCTGCGCGACGGCTTGGGTTCATCGCCCTATTTATTCACCCCAGTACGCGCATCAGCGAAAATTGAATCACCAGCATCCGCTCCCCATCCCCAAAATTCAGACCCGAAATCTGGCAGCTTAAAATTCGAAAGTCAACGCCCCTTGGTGGTAGCCACCACCGGATTTTTGGCCGACATCGCCGCCCAAATCGCTGGTGATGCCTGTGCGGTGGTTTCACTGCTGCCAACAGGCACCGACCCGCATACCTACGAAGCCCTTCCCAACGATGCTGCCTTACTGTCGCGTGCCGATATGGTCATAGAAAACGGTCTTACCCTGGAAGGATGGCTGGAAAAACTAATCAGGAACACCAGTAAGCGCGCCATAAGGGTAGTCGCTACAAAAGGAATCGTACCCATTCAAAGCACTGAACATCAGGGTAGTGTTGACCCACATGCATGGATGGATCCGTTGCATGGTCGGCGATACGCTCGCAACATTTGCTCAGCACTCATCAACCTATTGCCCGAACAGCGACGGGAATTAGAACACAGATGGTTGCGCTACGATCAACAATTAGTAGAAACCGATGCCTACATACATCGGATCTTGTTGCTTGTTCCACCCGAACATCGGGTTATTGCCACCACCCATGATGCCTTTCGCTATATGGGTAACCGCTATGGCTACGGGGTTTTGTCGCTCCTCGGCACCACGACCGATGCAGAAGTCCGCACCAGCGACCTCCAAGAAATGGTCAGAAATATACAGAGCCGACGCCTACCAGCGCTCTTTGTAGAGACCACCCTCAATCCGCGCCTCATGCAGCAGGTGGCCCGCGATGGCGGGATTCGGTTGGGAGGAAAACTGTATGCCGATAGTATGGGCCCGAAGGGGAGCGGCGCCGACACCTATCTCAGCATGCTCAAGCACAATGCCCGGGTAATCGCATCGGCCCTGGCGCCGCAAGCGTACACCACCTATTTTCAGTACGAACAAGTTTCAAATAGAGAGAGCGAAACAGCTGTTGATATAGAAAAGCTAGAGAATAGCCCGTCCAGCGCCCGCAACAACGACCTCCTGAACGAGGACCGAAACAACGACCGAAACAACGACCGAAACGAGGTCCGCAACAATAACCTCTTGGACGAAGAATCCCCCAGCGGGAACCTCGTTTTCCTCATGATTATATTGGCCTGCTTTTCTGCAGCTGCCATTTTCCTCGTTCTACGCATACAACGTGCTGCGCCCCGCATTGAGCTAGGCAACCAACCGCTACAAATCGACGGGCTATCCGCCTCCTACGCCCAAACGACTGTATTGCAGCATTTTTCACTCGAACTACCCGCCGGCGCTTTTTATGGATTGGTGGGTCCAAACGGCTCGGGAAAAAGCACCTTATTCAAATCCGCCCTCGGCATCATCAAACCAGACAGCGGAAGTGTTCGGCTGGCGGGCTATCCCTTGCATCACCACACCATGGGTGTTGCGTATGTGCCTCAAAGGGAGGAAATTGACCTCAACTTCCCCGCGACTGTACAGGATGTGGTACTGATGGGAAGATATCCTCACCACAAACCCACGGAACGCATCAATAAAAAGGACCTAGATGAGGCTAAACAGGCTATGGCCGAGCTTGATATACTTCACCTTCGCCAACGGCCTATAGGCGGACTGTCGGGCGGGCAACAACAAAGGGCCTTTCTGGCCCGCGCACTTTGTCAGCGGCCACAATGGTACCTGCTCGACGAACCCTTCACTGGAGTGGACCAATCCACCGAGGACAAGATACTTCAAGTATTGCGCCGAGAGGTAGAGTCAGGCAAATCGGTGCTGATGATCCACCATGATCTGACCCGAGCCCGCAGAATTTTTGATCAGGTTATTCTCATTAACCGAAGACTCATCGCTTTTGGCCGACCGGAGGAGGTGCTCACCGAAGAAAATATCCTGAAAACCTATTCAGGGCTCCATTCACTCTACGACGAGGCTGGGGTGATTCATCACCATCAACAGGGAACCAAATGAGCGGCCTAAACGAACTCCTCGAAATATTACAACAAGCATACGCGCAGAGAGCGCTTCTGGCCTCGATACTCGTGGGCATCACATGTGGACTACTCGGCGTGTTTATCGTGCTGCGGAATATGTCGCTCATCGGCGACGCGCTATCGCACGCCATACTCCCTGGCGTTGTCGCCGGGTTTTTGATCGCCGGTCACAGTTTGGTGGCCTTTTTCACAGGCTCTGTGGCAGCCGGACTCGTAGCCGCTACCGCCATTACCTGGCTTCAGCGCAAAGTAAAGGCTCGTGAAGATGCCGCGATTGGCATCATTTTCTCCGCCATGTTCGCGCTGGGCATCATCGGCATATCTGCTGTAACCCGCAAACAAGGGGTGCATCTCGACATGAAGGACTTTCTATTCGGGAATGTCTTGGGCATTGGCAATGAAGATTTATGGCTCGGGGGCCTGATTGCGTCGTATACGCTGGCCTGCATTGTGCTGTTCTACCGATTTTTCTTCATCACCACCTTCCAGGCGGTTACGGCCAAAAGCTCGGGTATTCGGGTCGATTTGATGCACTATTTCATGATGTTGCTTTTGAGTTTCGCAGTGGTCGCCTCCCTGCAATCGGTGGGCGTGGTACTGGTGGTGGCCATGCTCATCATTCCTGCTTCTACGGCCCTACAATTGAGTAAGCGGCTACCGATTGTATTGATTATTTCGGCTACTACAGGAGTCGTTTCGGCGGGCGGCGGACTGATATTGGCGATCATTATGGAATTTCCGCCCGGGCCAGCCATGACCCTATTGGCCTTCGTTTTATACCTCTTTGCCATACTTTTTTCGCCAGAAAATGGTCTGATTCCTCAATTTCTGCGTTCTAGAAGCCGTCGCCGTACCCGACAACTCGAGGATATTCTGAAGCTCATCGTTCGACTCCAGGAACGCGAAGAATTCGACACCCAGACGCTCGCTGAACGATTGAACCAGCGCGAAAATTTCATCACAGGACGACTCATTTCATTAAAAAAGAGAGGGTGGATGAGGCAGGGAGAGGGGAAGATTTGGCGGTTGACCGATGCAGGCCTCGAGCGTGCCTATGAACTCATTCGGGCCCACCGCCTTTGGGAAAGCTATCTTTGGCGTGAGATGGGTCTATCTGAAGGTCAGCTCCATGCGCAAGCGGAACGTTACGAGCACAGTCTGCCAGAAGGATTTATTGACGCGGTAGATGCTCGACTGGGCTATCCATTGACCGACCCGCATGGCTCATCCATTCCACAAAGGGCCTCCGGAAACCAACGCGAAGCGGATGACAAGTCCTTCATTAAGCTCACAGAATTGGCATTGGGCGAATCGGGGATGATCCTCTCAGCACAACCCGATGAAGGGGTTCGCCTGAAATTGTGGGACGCCGGCATCAGCGCGGGCCAACCTTTCGTTCGTGCGCAAACGGATACGCCAAACGAGCTTTGCTTGCAATCGAATAGAGGCACTTATGTGCTGCCTCAATCGTTGGCTGCCCGTGTGCGGGTTAGAAGGATAAGTTCCTAGCCAAAAATGATCAACCGAAGATCATTCCCCCCAACCCGGTAGGCTTCGCTCGCGAACCAGTTTGATCAGTCGATCTGGGTAATCAGTAATAATACCATCCACACCCATATCGATCAACATTTCCATATCCCGCGTCTCATTGACCGTCCATGGCACTACCCGTATACCCTGCTTGTGCAATTGGTCGACCTTCTTTTTATCGAGAAGGTGGAACAGCGGGCTGTAAACCGCAGGCACAAACCCCAGCTCTTTGAGATGAACCGAAGCATCTTTTCCCTCTTCGACCAGGAAGGCCAGCGGAATGCGCTGAGTTCCTCTGTTTCGGTTGATGTACTGAAGGGGCCGAGCATCAAAACTCTGGATCATACACCGTCCGCCCAAACCAGCACGGGCAATTTCCGCCAACACCGCATCAGCAAACACAGAAGGGATGGGTTGGGAGATGTTGTCTTGTTCGGCCACTGACTTAATTTCGATGTTGTAGCGCACAGGACTGATGCCCCGCTCTTGGGCATACTGCTCAACGGCAGCAAATAGCTCAGAAAGGAGGGGTTTATAGACCGGCATTTGGCCCTGATGCGGAAATCGAGGATGCTGCTTACTCCCGCAATCGTACTGCCGAATTTGCTCATAGGGCATTCTAAACAGATTGATGGCCTTGGGCGATGCCGGGTCGAGGGTCTGGCCGAAAGGATCCAGGCAGATCTCGGGGTTCATATAGGGCTCATGCGATACCAAAACTTGCTGATCGCCGGTCATCACTACATCCAATTCGAGGGTATTGACCCCCAGTCGCACGGCCTCCAGCATAGAGGGAATCGTGTTTTCGGGTAACAAGCCCCGTGCGCCCCTATGCCCCTGCACATCGAAACGGGGTGTCTGACCGAAGGCTTGTGCTCCGTAAAGTCCAATCACCAATACCCCGAGGATTATCGGCCTAAGGTACTTGGCATATAATAAAGAGCCCCATCGCACGACTTAGGCAACCTTAACGCCCAAAATACGACTTCGACGATCAAGCACTTCCGCGCTCAGTTCGATGTGGTACTTCATCCGCAGATAGCGGACCAATACGGCACGGGGCGTACCCCTTTTTCGTGCCTTTTCGAGTACAAATGAAACTACGTCCTGCATTCTGTAAAATTATGAATTCATTAAATATAAATACTACTGCAACAAAAATTTAACATTCGGATTGTGTCGACACGCATCCCTTATTTTTGCAAATTATCAACCTCCATGGAATTCCAAATACAATCACCCTATCCCCCAGCGGGCGACCAACCCGATGCGATTCGCGCACTTTGTGCGGGGATTACACGGGGTGAGGGCGCACAGGTTTTGTTGGGGGTTACGGGCAGTGGGAAAACTTTTACCATGGCCAATGTCATCGCACAAATCAACCGGCCAACCTTAATTCTGACGCACAACAAAACACTGGTGGCTCAGTTGTATGGGGAATTCCGGCAGTTCTTTCCGCATAATGCAGTGGAGTATTTTGTGAGCTACTACGACTACTACCAACCAGAGGCATTTATCCCCACCACCAATACCTATATTGAAAAGGATCTGGCCATCAACGAGGAGATCGAAAAATTACGGCTGCGCACCACTTCGTCGCTGATGAGTGGTCGGCGTGATGTGTTGGTTGTGGCCTCGGTGAGTTGCATTTATGGCATGGGGAACCCAAAAGATTATACCGAAAAAGTCATTCGCTTAAGCAAGGGCGAACGCATCACCCGGAACGCTCTGCTTCATGCCTTGGTGGACATCCTGTATACCCGAACCACCGCCGAACTCACACGTGGACACTTTCGTGTGCAGGGTGACAACATCGAGATCTATCCACCCTATGCCGATCATGCCTACCGCATCGAATTATTCGGTAACGAAATCGAACGGATGTCGGTTACAGATCCCCTCAATGGAAGCAGCAGCGAGGTTCTTGAGCACCTCGCCATTTTCCCAGCCAACAACTACATCACCCCACGCGAACGGATGCATGACACCCTTTGTGCCATTCAGGATGATATGGTGGCTCAAGTAGATTACTTCAAGGATGTGGGGCGCTTTGAAGAGGCCAAAAGACTCGAAGAACGGGTGACCTTCGACCTGGAGATGATCCGCGAATTGGGCTATTGTTCGGGCATAGAAAACTACTCGCGATATATCGACCAGCGCAACCCGGGAGAACGACCCTTTTGCCTGCTCGACTACTTCCCCGACGATTTTTTGCTGTTTCTCGACGAAAGTCACCAAACCATTCCTCAGTTGAGGGCCATGTATGGAGGAGACCGAAGCCGTAAGCTGAACTTGGTTGACTATGGATTTAGGCTGCCTGCGGCCCTCGACAACCGTCCTCTGCGTTTCGAAGAATTTGAACAGCTCACCGGCCAGGTCGTTTATGTGAGTGCCACTCCGGGCGACTACGAGCTGATCAAAAGCGAGGGGGTTGTGGTAGAACAGGTCGTTCGTCCGACCGGCCTACTTGACCCCCCTATAGAAGTGCGAGCAGTGGCCACTCAAGTAGATGACTTATTGAATGAGGTACAAAACACCATCGAACGCGGACAGCGCGTATTGGTGACCACCCTCACCAAACGGATGTCGGAAGAATTAGCCCGCTATATGGGTGGCCTGGGCATACGTTGTCGGTATCTCCACAGTGAAGTAGATACCCTTGACCGAATTGAAATACTCCGCGACCTTCGCCTCGGTAAATTCGATGTTTTAATTGGGGTGAATTTATTGCGGGAAGGGCTCGATCTCCCGGAGGTCTCCCTTGTGGCTGTTTTGGATGCCGACAAAGAGGGCTTCCTGCGCAGCGAAAGGTCATTGACCCAAACCGCCGGCCGTGCCGCCCGAAATGTTGAAGGAAGGGTTATTTTCTATGCCGATAAAATCACAGATTCCATGGAGAAAACCATGACGGAGACCACAAGAAGGCGCGAAAAGCAAATGGCTCATAACGCACTTCATGGCATTACCCCCCGTGGAATCACCAAAAGCCGAGAAGAAATCATGGGACAATCTGCGGTATTGGACATCCGCAACCATGAAAATACAACACTTTCGCCCTCTGAATATGGGGCACAACAGGCTGACCTCGCTGCCGATCCCCTTTTGCCTTACCTCAGTAAGCCTCAAATAGAGAAAATGCTGCGTGACACCCGCAAAAACATGGAAAAAGCAGCGCGCGAGCTCGACTATATGGAAGCGGCCCGATACCGCGACGAAATGTACGCGCTGGAAAATCGTTTGAAGAAATTTTAGAGAATACGACGAAATGTACGCGCTGGAAAAGCGTTTGAAGGAATTTTAACCAAGAATGTGCATTTCGTCCGGGCTTCCCTTTGAGTATTTCCTATACGTCCCGTATATTGAGCAATTATCCACTCATGACTGATTCTGTGCTGACCGAAACCGCCAAGACCGAAAAGAAATGGAAGTATGCCCAGGCGCCACCTTCAGCATCTGTGGCAGCGCTAGCCGATGCCTTGCAGGTCGATGAACCCATAGCATGGCTGTTGTGCCACCGTAAAGTTTGCTCATTTGAGCAGGCACGCGATTTTTTTCGTCCCGATCTTGGCAAGCTCCACGACCCCTTCCTCATGAAGGACATGGAAAAAGCCGTGGATCGCCTCGCCGAAGCTATCCGGCGACAGGAAAGGATATTGGTGTATGGCGACTACGACGTGGATGGCACAACTTCTGTAGCGGTATTGTACCGTTTCATCCAATCCCTCAATCCATCGGTACAGTTCTATGTACCTGACCGCCATAAGGAAGGATATGGTCTCAGCATGACTGGGGTGGAATGGGCAGCCGAAAACAACATTGACCTGATCATTACCCTTGATTGTGGCATAACAGCTGTAGCGGAGGTGGAATGGGCCAACGAATTGGGCATCGATGTGGTGGTGACCGATCACCATTTACCCGCTGTTTTGCCACAGGCCTATGCCATTCTCAATCCCAAACAGCCGGGCTGCGCCTATCCCTTTAAGGAACTGAGTGGTTGTGGCATTGGCTATAAACTGGTGCAGGCCTATGCGCTCAAACATCGAATATCGTCTGAGTGGATCACCCAATCGCTCGAACTCGTTGCCGTGAGTATAGCCGCCGACTTCGTTCCCTTAACGGGCGAAAACCGAATTCTGGCCTATTACGGCCTCCAAAAACTCAACCAAAATCCGTGTCCGGGCCTCAAAGCGGTCATTCAACTTTCGCGGCCCAAAAGCGAACTCAGCGTGAATGATATCGTGTTTTCAATCGCACCGCGGATCAATGCAGCAGGCCGAATGGGCGATGCACGCCAAGCAGTGGAACTGCTGCTGAGCAGCGATACATACGATGCGGATGTTCGGGCGGCTGCCATCAATTCCACCAATTCTGATCGACGAGATGTGGATGCCTTGATTACCCGTGAAGCCTTAGAAATGGCCCGGTGTGCCAGCAATTTTTCGGAACGCAAAACCACCGTGGTATTCGGTGCCCATTGGCATAAAGGTGTCTTAGGCATAGTGGCATCGCGTCTTGTTGAGCAATATTACCGCCCAACTGTGGTTTTTAGTCACGCCGACGGCCTGCTTACGGGCTCAGCCAGGACCGTAAATGGCTTCAATATCTATCAAGCCCTATTGGGTTGTTCGGAGTGCATCGAACAATTCGGTGGACATGAAGCAGCGGCGGGTCTCACCATCAAAGAAGAAAATCTCGACGCTTTTTGCACCCGGTTCGAACAAGAGGTCGACCGTTTAATTCTTGAAGAACAACTGTTCCCGTCGCTCGATATCGAACGCCCGATCCGGCTGGCTCAAATCACGCCCAAATTCTTCAGGATTTTGCGCCAATTTGCTCCATTTGGACCCGAAAATCCACAACCCATTTTTGCTTCAGAAGCCGTCTTCTCCGATGGAACGGCCAAAATAGTGGGCGAAAACCACCTGCTCATGAAGGTCCAACAAGAAGACAGTCAATCCTTCACCGCCATTGCTTTTGGCTCGGCCGCACATCTCAACCGGATGGCCAAAGGATTACCCTTCAATATGGCCTACACCATAGAAGAAAATACATTCCGGGGCCAAACTGAAATTAAGATGATCATCAAAGACATCAAATTTCTCTGAACGACCACACCCGATATGATTCTCCGATCTGAGCATTTAGTGAAACAATATAAGCGAAGAAAAGTGGTCGACCAAGTATCGGTATCGGTTGCTCGCGGCGAAATTGTTGGCCTACTTGGCCCCAATGGTGCCGGAAAAACCACTACTTTTTATATGATGGTGGGCCTCATACGCAGTGATACGGGGCGGGTTTTCCTCGATGAGCGCGACATCACTGACCTGCCCATGTATAAACGCGCACGTTTGGGCATCGGTTATCTTCCCCAAGAGGCCTCCGTGTTTCGGAAACTATCTGTCGAAGACAATATTCGCGCAGTTTTGCAATTCACCCCACGCACCCCAGCCGAACAAACCGCTCGCCTCGAGGAACTGCTGGAAGAATTCGGTCTTCAGCATGTGCGCCGCAATCCGGGCGATGTCTTGTCGGGTGGAGAGCGCCGCCGAACAGAAATAGCCCGATCACTGGCTGCCGATCCATCCTTTATATTGCTCGACGAGCCCTTTGCCGGGGTCGACCCCATTGCGGTAGAGGACATTCAAGGCATCGTTTTTCGATTGAAGCAAAAGAACATCGGCATTTTAATTACCGATCATAATGTAAACGAAACGCTGTCGATCACCGACAAAGCCTATCTCCTTTATGAAGGAAAGATTCTTCGTTCGGGCTCCCCGGAAGAACTTTCGGCAGACCCTGAAGTGCGTAGACTTTATTTGGGTCAGCACTTTGAATTGAAAAGAAAAATCCCCACCTGAATCATGTCGGTTTTGAATTCGCTGATCAGCTGGTGGATGAAAAAACGTCTCCATCAGGTTGAGTTATTTATGAAGTACCCGATGGAGGTGCAAAACGATGTATTTCGTCATTTGCTCCATAAAGCGCGCGATACCCAATGGGGTCGTAGGTACGGCTACGCCCAAATTCAAAAAATCGAAGACTACCGTGAACGGGTGCCTGTTTCGGGCTACGAGGAGCTGTTTCCCTGGATTGAACGGATCATGAAGGGCGAACAACAGCTGCTCTGGCCATCCGAAATCAAGTGGTTTGCCAAGTCAAGTGGCACCACCAACGACCGAAGTAAATTTATCCCCGTGAGTGAGGAGGCTTTTGAAGACTGCCATTTCAAAGCAGGGAAGGATATGCTGGCGATGTACTGTTCTTTGGTACCCGATACACAAATTTTTTCAGGCAAAGGGCTCACCATCGGGGGCAGCCATAAGATTAATTCACTCAAAGAGGGAACATATTATGGTGATCTATCGGCTTTATTGATGCAGAATCTGCCCTTTTGGGTCGAATTCATCCGTACGCCCGAACTTTCTGTGGCCCTACTCGACGATTGGGAGGTAAAGGTTGAACGCATTGCCCGCGAAACCATGCAGCAGGATGTCACCAACATGACCGGTGTTCCAACCTGGTTTTTGGTGTTGTTTCGTTGGATTTTGAACCATACCGGTAAATCCCACATCGGTGAAATTTGGCCCAATTTGGAAGTCTATTTCCATGGCGGTGTTGGTTTCGCACCCTACCGTGAGTCATTTGGTCAATTGATCCCTTCCGATCGAATGAATTATTTAGAAACCTACAACGCCTCAGAAGGGTTTTTTGGATTCGCAGATCAGCTGAACAGCCAGGGGGAGATGCTTTTGCTTCTCGACTACGGCATCTATTATGAGTTTATGGATCCTGCGGACGCTGGGCAATCCCATCCAAGAACCTACACCCTCGATGAAATTGAACTTGATCGCCCATATGCACCCATTTTGAGCACCAATGCAGGTTTGTGGCGCTATTTGATCGGCGATACCATCCGCTTTACACAGAAATACCCCTTCCGGTTCCACTTCGCTGGCCGTACCAAACACTATATCAACATTGTAGGTGAAGAGGTGATCATGGAAAATGCCGAACGCGCATTGTCTGAGGCATCCTCAAGCACTGGGGCCCGCGTGCGCGACTACACAGTAGCCCCACTCTTCTTAACAGAATCGCATTCGGGTGCCCACCAATGGCTCGTTGAATTTGAAATAGCCCCGAGCGATGCACGGGATTTCATCACAACGATCGACCAGGTCTTACGCAGCATCAATTCCGATTACGATGCCAAACGAACGGGCGATATGGCCCTTCGCGCACCGGAACTCATCTCCCTGCCCCCGGGTACGTTCTATTCTTGGCTTAAAGTAAAAGGGAAATTGGGGGGGCAAAATAAAGTGCCCAGGCTCAGCAACGACCGGACCTTAGCGGATGCTCTTTTACATGCCCGGGATCGGGCACCTGAAGGATCTTAATCGGAATCAAACATCCCTAACATCCTCTAGCATCCAATGCACCGTCCGGCATCCCATACACCGTCCGGCGCCCGTCCATTTCGAGGAAGGGAAAACAACCCGACATGCCCAAAATCTCAGCGGCTGCGGTCGACCGTAAATGCGACCAAGTCTGCCAGGCTCGTTCTACATGGATTATCTGGAAATTGATGAAGTAAGCGCAACGCCTCATCACGCAATCCCAACATTCGATTTCTCGCATAATCAATGCCCCCCCAATCGTGCATGAACCGCACCACCTCCTTGGTTTTGGTCGGATTCATCTCATCACTGCGTACCAACTTCATGATCCGTCGCTTCTCATCGGTACCCGCCTTTTCCAATGCATGTATGAGCGGCAAGGTCATTTTCTTTTCCTTCAAATCAACGCCAGAGGACTTTCCAGTGGAGTCATTACCCAAATCCAACAAATCATCCTTGATCTGGAAGGCCAATCCAACCTGCTCGCCAAAAACCCGAGCCTTCTCCACCCAGTCTAGATCAGCTCCCGCGGAGGCCACACCTACAGCACAACAACCCGCCATCAGACTAGCGGTTTTATTGGAGATGATGTCGAAATATACCTCCTCGGTTATATCCAATTTCCGCGCCTTTTCCATTTGAAGTAACTCTCCCTCACTCATTTTTCGGACTGCATCGGAAACTAAATCCAACAACTGGTGCTCCCGGTGGTGCAAGGCATGGAGTAAACCTTTACTAAGCAAATAATCGCCAACCAGAACAGCAATTTTATTCTTCCACAACGCATTGATGCTGAAAAAACCTCGCCTTAGGTGCGCGTCATCCACAACATCGTCGTGTACCAGCGTAGCGGTATGCAGCAATTCAACCAAGACAGCACCAACATAAGTCGATTCGCGCACCCCGCCCGCGAGCCCGGCGGATAAAAACACGAATAGGGGCCGCACTTGCTTTCCCTTTCTTCGAACGATGTAATGAGTTACTTTATCGAGAAGGGGAACCTTACTGCTCATGGCCTGTTTGAACCGCTGCTCAAAAGCCTCCATCTCCCGCTGCACCGGGCGCCTAATCTCGTCTAAACGGCTCATAGAAGAATTTCAGACAGGGGATGGCCAAAGGCACAAACAGCCCCATCCGACTAATTGTATACCTCTGCGCGCTTACTCGAAGAATAATTCAATTTCAATGCATTGCATTTACGCAACTCCTGCTTCACATCCGTAACAATCCCCATTTTCGCCTCTTTATCGGCCTTGATGGAGGTTGTGAGTAGAGGAACCTCCGCCTCTGAACGAGCAGCACGTTCTTTCTCGATAAACTCGATTACTTGATTGGGAGATGCAAATGCATCATTCAACTGTATTCTGGGCGCTGTACCAAATTTGGCTCTATACGTTTCCGTAGGTGTACCAATGTAAATATAGCTGACTAATGACTTCTTCTCTAATTTTTGAATTTCCGTTGCTTGAGGTACTACAACTTTAACTTTCAAATCGGTCTGCCGCATGACTGTGGTTACCATAAAGAAAAACAGCAACATAAAAACAATATCCGGGAGGGACGATGTTGAAATGGCTGGGGCCGGCTTCTTTTTCTTTTCAAGTTTCATGTTAAACTCCTCCTACATTTTCAGGTTCGGCTTCAGAAATGACTTGTCGATAATAATCCTTAATTTGATTTTGCTGGGCTTCATTCAATTTCTCAAACGGTTTACCAAAATCGGCGTTTGCTTTAGCCTCTCTAAGCTCATTGTATGCTGCCTTTAGTTCATTGTGTACTGTTATATAAATGTTGTATGATGTGCCCCGATCATTCTTCAAGGATATCACAGCTTTCGTTGGACTCTCCGACAAGTTGGGATCTTTGCGCGGATTGTCTATGAACTCTTTTGCCCTGCGCTTCAACTCTTTAACACCCAAGAGCTCACCATTTACCAGTAGCTGGTCGTTCGCGTTCACCAAAACTTTCATCACGTTCCGCTCCTTGATTCTGATGTCATTTTCTGGCTGATTCTCCTCAGGCATTGGAGGAAGACGGATAGAAATCCCCCTATCGGTATCGATAGTTGTCGTCACCAAAAAGAAAATGAGGAGCAAGAAGGCGATGTCTGCCATCGATCCTGCATTAACCTCTGGTGTTGTTCGATTGCGTCTCATTACTTAAAAGCGTTGTAAACTTCCCCAAGAAGGGCAATTACAATAACTGCTATGCCCAAAATATAGTTCATTACCAACGAAGACCCAATAAATTGAGAAAGAATTGGGGTGATATTAAACTTCTCATAAGACGCCAAAACTTCATTATCTGACATGACAAAACTCATACCAAATAAAAGGCCAATTCCTATCAATCCCAACAAAGCACCTTTAGCCTTGGAAAAATCGGTTACCATGTGGTAAAGGGGGAAAATAATGGCTCCTACCATACTGACTGCCATCAATATGTAAGAAATTATCAACAAAATGTTGATGGTGGATTCAGTTCCCATAATTAATACCTAATTATTTTTTAGCCTGATTTTTAACTAAAATGTCTACCAGACCAATGCTGGAATCTTCCATATCAATGACCAATCCATCTACCTTAGACAAAAGGTAGTTGTAAAAAATCTGAAGAACAACCGCTACAATCAGACCAGCTACAGTGGTCAACAAGGCCACTTTAATACCACCAGCAACGAGCGACGGACTAATATCACCTGCGGCTTCGATCGCATCAAATGCTTGAATCATTCCCACGACCGTTCCCATAAACCCAAGCATAGGTGCCAAAGCGATAAATAGAGAAATCCAAACCAATCCACGCTCGAGTTGAGCCATTTGTACAGATCCATAAGAAGTGATTGATTTTTCCACAATTTCAATTCCCTCATGCGCACGATCAAGACCTTGATAAAAAATACTAGCAACTGGTCCGCGGGTGTTGCGACAAAGTTCTTTTGCCGCTTCTACACCACCACTCTTCATGGCATCCTCAATTTTGGCTAACAATTTCTTTGTATTGGTGGTTGCCAAATTCAAATAGATGATTCTCTCAACAACAATGGCCAATCCAATAATCATACACAACAAAATCGGGCTCATCCATTCCCAACCGCCTTCGATGAATTTTTGCTTAATGACTTGGTGGACTGTTGATTCAGCTGCTGGGGCAACAGCTTCTTCTTCACTCGCCATAGTGTCGGCAGCGGGCGCAGCAGCAGCGGCCGTATCTTGGATGGTAGTGTCTCCGGCGGCGGGCGCATCCTGAGCGAATGCCAAACTGCCAAATGTGCAAACTGCGATGATTAACAAGGAAACAAACAGTGACTTTCTTTTCATAAGTCGAGGTATTTAAGGGGTGGTTTATTGGGTTAAAATATAATTCGAAGAACTTGCTTCAATGGGCCGAAGGAGGTGGCGGAGAGGGCG
>SXGR01342365.1_pt1 | contig 20340 bp, 12 predicted proteins | sample 3174711 | NCBI WGS metagenome assembly SXGR01 (sample SAMN11356860, study PRJNA531348) | freshwater metagenome | isolation source: freshwater sample F1-60 | place: China: Fuxian Lake, Yuxi | collected 2017-12-25
AAATGGTCAACATGATCGAGACTCAACGCGCCTATGAAGTGAACTCCAAGGCGATCTCGGCAGCCGACGGCATGCTGCGCTTCCTGAACAACAACCTTTGATGATTGCCGCCATGAAACACATTTTGAGCCTGACCGCGGTCTGTATTTCCGCCGCTTGGCTGTCTGGCTGCGCGACAACCGAGCCGGTTCTCGCGCCAAGTCCGGCATTCGCCCCCACGATGCCTGTTGCCGACCCGCCCAGGGTTGCGACCGGGTCGATTTACGCCGGCGGTATCGACGATTGGTTCGGTCGCAAGCGCCAGTACCGGGTTGGGGATGTTCTGACAGTTATTCTTCAGGAGCGGACGGCAGCATCTCGCTCGGCCCTTACCGACACATCGCGCGCGGCAGAGATCTCAGCGAAGGCCCCCTCCAAAAGCGGCATTTTATCGCAGCTCAATCTCGGCGGCGAATCATCTCTCAAGAGCGAAGGCAAGGGCCGCGCCGATCAAACCGCAGAGCTGACAGGGGCTATCTCCGTCACAATTTCAGAGGTTCTGCCCAATGGCAACCTGGTGATTCGGGGCGAAAAGCAACTCGCGCTGAGCGAAGGGAGCGAATTCGTCCAGGTGGCCGGCATCGTCCGTCCCGAAGATGTTGCTCCCGATGGAAGCGTCCAATCTCGTCGCCTTGCGAACGCCCAGATCGCATACCGCGGAACTGGCGAACTTGCCAACGCAGCGCGTGGCGGATGGGGTACCCAGGTGCTTCACCGCCTGTGGCCCTTCTGATTCCCTCTCCATTTACTGAATCGGATCATGAAAACAATTCTTGAATCCCTGAAGCGATTCCTGGGTAAGCTCTTCCACAAAGCAGGGGCGCGAAGCGGTCTGCGTCTCGGCTTCCTGGTCGGTCCCGTGTGTTGGGCGCTGCTTGCAGCGGCGTTGATTGCGGCCGGTCCGGCTCGGGCAGATCGGATCAAGGATCTGGTCACCGTGGGCGGTGTTCGCGCAAACCAGCTCATTGGCTACGGGCTGGTGGTCGGTTTGCAGGGGACCGGTGACGGGCAGGATATTACCTTCACCGGCCAAAGTGTGCGTGCCATGCTTGACCGCCTTGGGGTGAGCGTGACCGCACCGTTATCCGATTACGACGCTTCGCGGTCTAACACCGGTGCAATCAATCTGAAGAATGTTGCCGCGGTCATGGTCACCGCTGAGTTGCCGCCGTTTGCCAAACCTGGTCAGCGTATCGATGTCAATGTCGCTGCGATGGGCAAAGCGGAGAGCTTGAGGGGGGGAAGCCTGCTCCTTACCCGGCTTCGCGGTGTCGATGGTCAGGTTTACGCGCTTGCGCAGGGCTCGCTCACGATCACGGGTGTGGACGCTGGGGGAGCCGGGTCGAGGGTCTCTGTTGGTGTTACGACATCCGGGCGGGTGCCAAGTGGCGGAATGGTTGAGCGAACGGTGGAGTCGCCTTTCGAGACTGCTGAAAAGATCATTCTCAACGTTCGCGAATCTGATTTCTCGACAGCAGCGGCCATTGCGCAGGCAATCAATGAGCGATTCGGCGAAGGTGTGGCGAACGCAGTGGATGGTGTCACGGTCACTGTCGAGGCGCCGTCGGGGCCCAATCAGCGGGTAGCGTTTCTCAGCATGATCGAGAACATGGATGTCAAGGCGCCCGAGCCGGTTGCGCGGGTAGTCGTGAATTCCCGGACCGGTACGGTTGTGATCAGTCGTAACGTTCGCGTGACTGCCGCGGCGGTTACACACGGTACGCTGACGGTCAAGATCTCGGCCACGAATGAGGTCAGTCAACCCAATCCGCTTGGGCAGGGACAGACGGTTGAGGTTCAAAACGCCGACGTTCAGGTGAGTGAGCCCAAGAACCCCATGGTCTTGCTCCAGCCGGGTGTTGATTTGCGCTCGATCGTCGATGCGGTCAACCAGATCGGTGCCACGCCGTCCTCGCTCATCTCAATCCTCGAGGCCTTGAAGAGTTCGGGAAGCCTGCGTGCGGAACTTGTGGTGATCTGATGAGCCAGGTGTCATCCCGCGTTAACTCGCACCTCGACTTTCAAGGGCTGGGTGAGCTCAGGGGCCAGGCCCAGCGCCAGGAAAGCGGTGCGTTGCGCGAGGTTGCGCAGCAGTTTGAGGCGATGTTCATTCAGCAGATCATGAAGACTATGCGCGAGGCAGGCTTCAAGGGCGGGGAACTGATCGAATCGCAAGCGATGGACACCTTCCAGTCGATGCACGACAAGGAAATTTCGCTGCAAATGTCCAGGCGCGGCAGTTTTGGTCTGGCAGACATGCTGGTGCGCTCGATGGAACAGCAGCATCAGGCCATTCCTGCGGCAGAGGCGCTGGCCGCTCGCGAAGGGGCGCAGTCGCGCGCGGTATCGAGGGGGATGGAAATTCGCGGGTTAGGGCAGAACGGCTTCCAGGTCTCGCCGCCGGCGGTGGCCCGGCCATTGTCAACTGATCGGCCGGCGTTGTCAGTGCCGAAGACGCATCAGGGCGGGATGAGCCTGCAGCGCGACCTCCAACTGCCTGGGGCGCGCCCAGCGCCAGCACTGATCAAGCGGGGCGCTGAATGAGCGATTTGATCTCAATTGGTCGCGGCGGAGTTCAGGTTTACCAGCGGGCGCTCAGCACCACCTCCAACAACATCGCCAATCTGGCGACAGAGGGCTACTCGCGCCAGGAAACAGTGATCGTCGATAACGTCCCTCGCCAGGAAGGCAGGCATTTTCTCGGTACCGGTTCGATCGTTGAAACCATCGGGCGAAATTTCGACGCCTTTATTGAGCAGAGTCTCCGAAAGAGCATCAGTGATCTTGAGACTCAGGGCCCTTTGATTGATTACACCGAGAGGGTTGTCGACATTCTCGGAAGCCAGCGTACCGGCCTGACAGGTGCCCTTGATTCGTTTTTCGCAGCTGCCCGTGCAGTGTCGAGTGACGCGGCCTCTGCTGAACTGCGCGCCACTTTCCTCAGCGAGTCCGATGGCCTCGCCCAGCGGCTTCGTACGCTGGGCAGTCAGCTGGATGTCCTTAACACCGAGACCTCCGAGGCCCTTCAGACTCAGCTCGATCGCGTAAATACCCTGTCGAGCCAGCTCGCCACGGTGAATGCCGAGATGAATCGCCGGGGTCTTTTGGTACGCCAGGCGCCGCGCCTGCTCGATCAGCGCGACAGTCTGCTGCGCGAACTCTCGACTGTGGTCAAGATTCGGGTCGTCGAGGCGCCATCCGGGGCAGTGGATGTCAGCATCGGCACCACTGACAACAGGGGCCGCGTCGTAGAAGGTAAAACGGCACGTAAGCTCGATGCCGAGGTTGATCCGCAGACCCTTGGCGTCAAGCTTATCCTGGACAAGATCGGGAAAACCGAGGTGGTCTCTGGCGTCGCCAGTGGTGCGCTCGGTGGAATCCTCGCCTTTCGAGACCAGATACTCGATCCGTCGGTTCGACAGCTCGATCTCCTGGCCCAGACCATCGCTACCCAGTTCAATAGCGTCCATCGCCTCGGCATGGACGCTCAGGGCAAGCTCGGCGAGGACCTCTTCACTATCGATCCGGTATTCACACTTCAGAACAAAACTTCTTCGGCTGACCTCGGCATCCGCTGGGAGGTGGTCAAACCAGCTGAAACTAAGTTTCATAGCTTGCAGTTGACGTTCGACCCCGACAAGGTTCAATGGACGGCGACCGATCTTGAGTCTGGCGAGACCGTCACAGGCCTGAGCGATCTGAAAATCAACGGGATGCTGATTCGCGTGGAGGGTCAACCCACTCAGCAGGAGACGGTACTGCTGGAAGCGTCGAACCGACCCGCGGCGGGAATTCGGCGGGTGATTGAAGATCCACGGATGGTTGCAGCCGCTGCGCCCTTCCGGATTATCGAAAATCCGATGAACCCCAGTGGCGCAGATGCGAGTGTTTTCTGGCAGCCTGACCAGTCAGACCTCACACCGCTCGCCTCGTTGGGCGAGGTCACTCAAAGCAATCGCTGGCAAACCAACACCCAGAAGGTGGACCTCTCTATCAGTCGCCCGCTGGCTGTTGTGGGGCAGGTTGCCGCTGGGCAGCGGGATATTGATCTCGGCATGGCAAGTGACTTCAGCGGTCCAGTTGAACTCGAGGTGTTTACCCGGGATGGTCGGCATATAGCCGGAAGTTTGCTGAGCGAGGCCGAGCGCACGGCAATCATCGACACCGCAAACGGCTTCGTGAAGGGAGCCTCCTACTCGCAGCTCTATCGCAACACCCATGGCGAGGACAGTTACCTCGACCTGCCGATCCTGCGCGGTGCCAGAGCCCGCCCGGTATCTGTCGATAAGATTGAAAGCAACGGATTGGTGGTTGGCAGTACCGTCGAGAGAGCCCGACTGCTGACCGAGCGAATCCCCGTCCAGACCGTTCCGGACGATGGCACTTTGCTCGCGTCCGCCGCGATCGGGCTGAATGGCAGCTGGCTTAACGCGTTTTCGCCGGCTGGGGGGCCGGGATCGACTCCCCGAGCGGTGGACGCAGCCGCCTGGCTGAGCACCGAAGTCACGCGTCTCGGGCTTTCCGACAAGATCCAGGTGTCTGCGCTCAATGAGATTCGCGCAGATCCATCGCGTCTGCGGCTTGATCTTGGGCTCACCATCAACGGGGTCGATGCGGTTCCCGCAGGTACCCGACCGGCGACTGCGCAGGCGTTGGTCGATATGATCAACCAGGTTACGGTTCACACCAATGTTCGCGGCTACCTTGGCGAGCAGGGCGAGATCGTCCTGACCGGCGACGCAGGTCACGAGGGTATCGATATCGAAATCGGCCCTGAAAATGATTGGCTGACGGGGAAGGCTGGTAACGCGCTTGGCGTGTCGTCGGGCAACTACGCTGGCCGAATCGAATTCAAGGCGCTTGATGATGTGACCGACATCCGCCTTGAGATCGGTCCGGCAGGCGATCCGGCTGCGCTCGCGCGTCTGGGTCTTGCTACCCACGTATACGTCGACGGTCAGGTCCCCGAGGATCTCATCGTCGTCGCAAAGGGGACCGCAACGGGCTCGCTTTCCATTGTGCAGAAGTCCGACACGGTGACCCCGCTCAGCGCTTTGCGCGAGCGGAAAATGTCGCTTACATTCACCTCGGATACACGCTATCGGCTTGTTGACGTTGCCACCAACACGCTGCTCGCGGAGCGCGAGTACGTCGCGCTTGATGGCATCCGTTATCGAGGTATTCAAATCAATTTGTCTCGCCGCCCGGCCGAGGGTGATTCGTTTCTGCTCAACGGAAACCACGACGGTGTCGGCGACAACTCGAACATCCTTCGTCTTGCCTCGCTCGAAGCGTCTCGCGATCTGGTTTCCGGAGGCTTCACCATCGCCGAGAGCTGGCATGGGCATATCAATGAGATCGGGAACCTTGGTAACCAGGCCCGCATTGCCAAGGAAGCTCTGACGATTGTTCACGAACAGGCAGTTGAGGCGCGAGACCGCGTGTCAGGCGTCAGCCTCGATGAGGAAGCCGCAGACCTGATCCGCTTTCAACAGGCCTATCAGGCATCGGCCCGCATTATCCAAACCGCCAACAACTTGTTTGAAGCCATTCTCCAGGTACGCTGATGAAAATCTCCACACAACAATTTTTTGATCGTGCAGTCGGTCAGATGAGCGAACGTCAGATCGCGCTTTCGACGATCCAGACTCAGTTGGCCGAGGGGAAGAAGATCGTGAAGCCAAGCGACGAGCCCGACCGCGCCGGGGCCCTCCTGCGAATCAAGAGCATGGTGGACCGGCAGGACCGCCATCATCAGGCGCTGGTTGCCGCCAAAAACCGGCTACAGTCGGAGGAGGCTGTGCTGAAGAACTCCACCAATCTGATCACCCGCATCAAGGAACTTGCATTGGCGGCATCCAATGACAGCTATGACGCTTCCAATCGCGAGGTGATCGCCATCGAAATCGACGGGATGGCCGAACAGTTGCTTTCGCTCGCAAACGCGCGCGACACCCAGGACAATTATCTGTTCGGAGGGTCCAAGGTTCGGGTGCAACCCTTTCAGAAAACCGCCGACGGGCGAATTATTTATGAGGGTGACGAGACCCGTTTTCGAATTGCGGTCGGTGACCATCGTGATCTAAACCTCAACCGCAGCGGAACCGATGTATTCGGTCCCCTGGCACGCCAGACTGGCGATCCAGAGGCGCCCGTCAAAACCGCCGTCAGCCTATTTGAATCGCTTCAGGACATGACCGCTGCGATTCGGACTGGTGACCACGCTGAAATGAACCGGGGTATTGGCGAACTCGACAAGATGATGAACCGTCTCACCTTCAACATCTCCGAGGTGGGGACCGATCTGTATGTGGCCTCGATGCAAACCGAGGTGGTGGAGGAAACCCAGCTCCAGTTGAAAAGCGTACTGTCCAACGCGGAAGATCTGGATTACGCCGAGGCGGTCACCCGGATGCAGAAGCAGATGATGTCGCTCGAAGCGGCACAGCGAAGCTTTGCACAGATCTCTCGTCTGTCACTTTTTGATTATGTGAACTAGCGCACTGAAGATTTCCCGCTTTCGGTCGATTCCCATCGGGAATCGGGTCGTAGGCGAAGGACGCATTCATGAATACCAATCAAATCAGCAGCGCCATCGGCGTGGGTTCCGGCATCGACATCCAGGCGTTGGCCAAGAGCCTCACCGATATCGAGCGCGCGCCGCGTACCCAGGCGCTTGAGGAGAAAATCTCCAAGGCCGAGAAGCGGGTGTCTGGCTATGCCGCGATCATGTTTGGCCTGAAACAGATTCAGGACGCCTTCAAAGGTTTGAACGATCTGTCAGACTTCAGCGGCGCAACGGTTCGGAATAGCTCGCCCAGTGCTTTCGAAGCCACGGCGCTGCCCGGCGCCCAACTTGGCCAGCACACCATTCAGGTGAACTCCGTGGCCAAGCCACAGATCACCCGGAGCGGATATTTTTCGTCGGCGTCCCAGTTACTTAATTCAGGGGCTGAATTCAACCTGCAGGTCACAGTGGGCGGCACCATCAACACGGTCAGGGTCACTGACACCTCCCCTCAGGGGGTGGTGGATGCCCTGAACACCCAATCGGGTGCCACGGGCGTGGAGGCGCGCCTGGTGGCGACCGGTGATTCGACCAACCCGTACACAATCCTTCTAACCGGGAGTAACGGTGCGGCCGGGGCTTTTACCGTCGCCCAACCAGGAACTGAGGCAACGGTGCCTAGCCTGAGTTTCAGCACCACGCTTCAAACGTCATCCAATGCAAACCTGGTGGTCGATGGACTGTCCATCAGCCGCACCAGCAACGCGATCGACGATGCGATTCCTGGGGTTCGGCTAGATCTGGTTTCCACTACACCCACGGCAGGCACCATCAGCCTGTCTCGCGATACCGCCCCAGTTAAAACCAAAATCGAGGCGCTCACCAAAGCCTACAACGAGTTCCAGGAATTTCTGGACACCATGGGCAATCCCAAGTCGACCGACGAAGAATATGGCGGCATTCTCACCACCGACACGCTGTTGCGTTATGCCCGCGACCAGGCCCGATCACTGGTAACAGCCACATCAAACACCCCTGGGCCGGTCGTTACAGCGCTGCGCGACATCGGCATTACCCTTGACCGTGAAGGGCGCCTGCAGACCGATTCGGTCAAGTTCGACGTTTCTTTGAAAGGTCGGTTTGAGGAGATTGCCAAGGTATTTTCGGGCAACAGCGAGAACGCTTCGCTCGCCGACACCTCGACTTCGCTTGGCATCTCAGGTGAAGCGCTCAGAAAGCTCGACAAAATGATGGCAGCCGACGGCCCCATTTTGTCCCGGAGCAAGTCGGCCGGAGCCTTGGTCACCTCCACCCAGGAGGAGCTCACTAACCTACAGGCCAGGATGGATGGCGTTTACGAACGCTATCTGAAGCAATTGGCTGCCATGGACTCAGTTGTTTCTCAGATGAACTCGCTCCGCGACTCGCTCGCCGGGCAGTTTGAGGGCCTCATGGCCATGTACACCAAGAAATGACCTTCCTGCAGGCAGGTCTGAAGCGTAACTCGCCGTAAGGTCTTGCCGGGTTCGCTCAAGTTCCCATTTCTCTCGCCGATCCTAATGACGAAGGGGAAGGCCGGGAAGCTTTGATGCTTCCCGCGCCAGCCTTAGTCCGCCTGTCGCATTCAAGCGATAGTTTGTCTTAGGGGCATGGTTATGGACGGTATCAGGGCTTCCGTGGCCGCATCGACTCCGGGGGCGGCGACAGTCGCATCTCGACCAGCGCGTTCGAGCACAGAGAGCGTGACTTTGGAGCCGGCAGCAGCAAAAGTACCTCGCGTTTCGCTGCAGGTTCCGCAAAAGCCGTTGGTTGCACCTCAGGAACCGGCATTTGATCCGGGAGAGTTGCGGCAGCGTCTGGAGGTGGTGTCTCAGATGCTAAATGAGCAACTTCGCGCGACCAAGACCGATATTTCCTTCGGGCTTGATCCTGTGGCTGATCGGACGGTTATCACCGTGACTGACCGAGCAGGCGATGTAGTGCGCGAGATCCCAGGCGAAGTCTTTTTACGTGTGGCGCGCAATATTGAACGCTTCATCAGAGAGGGTGCCGAATTAAAAGGCGCCGAGCTCGACAAAATTCTTTAATTTCAAACAAAAGCAGTTAATTGCTTCTAAAGCCGCTGTAATTTCAGTCGAATCAACAGTTGAGGGTGGGTTCGCCGCCCGGGCCTAAACCAGAAGTTTTGTCACATTTGAGGATTGGATCATGTCAGTCATCAACACCAACGTTAAAGCTCAATACGCTCAGAACGCCCTCTCGGTGAATAACCGCGGCATGGCGAACGCCATGCAGCAGTTGTCTACCGGCAAGCGGATCAACAGCGCCAAGGACGACGCCGCGGGTCTAGCGATCGCCACGCGCATGACCGCAGACTTGAAAGGCATGACGATGGCGATCAAGAATGCCAACGACGGCATCTCGATGATGCAGACGGCAGAGGGTGCGCTCGGCGAAGTCACCAACATGTTGCAGCGCATGCGGGAGCTGTCGGTTCAGTCGTCAACGGGTAGCCTGACCTCGAGCAACCGGGTTGCGCTGCAAAAGGAAATGGATCAGCTGATCAAGGAGATTGATAACGTCTCCCAAACCACTAATTTCAACGGGATCAAGTTGCTCGACGGCAGCGCCAAGGGGGTGGCCATCCAGACGGGTGTGAAGGAAAAGGATCAGATTGCCGTTACGATTGACGCAGCGGCGAGCAAAACGCTCGGGCTTCAAGGATTTAAGGTTGAGGGCGAAGTGACTAGTGGTCGCGTTCAGAACGGCCTTGCAATTGCCGCAAGTGATGTTCTCATCAATGGGAAAAACGCATTCTCGGCGGACCTCAGTGCGCCGTCCGCCAACGTCGCTTCCGTGCTAGCTTCTGCGTTAAACACCAATGTTGGCGAGCACCGCGTTACTGCGACCGCCTTCAACGTGTTGAAGGGGTCGGCACCGACGACGACCGTCTTTGCGGCTGGCGACCTGACTATCAATACCGCGTCGGTTGGAGCGGCCGCCAGCATTGAAGAGTTGGTGTCCAACATTAACCGAGATGTAGCCGGCGTGGTGGCAGTGCTGGGTAACGACGGGACGATTGAACTTTCAAACACTACAGGTAACGGTATTATCGTCGCGGGAACTCTCCCGTCTAAGGCCGGCTTTGTTGCCGAAACCTACCACGGTTTTCTGAATTTAAACTCAATGGACGGCGGCGAGGTAAAGATTTTTGCGAAAAATGAGGCAAATGGTTATGGAGCTGGGACCGCTGGTACCGTTACCGATGTGAAGGCCATGGGCTTCAATGAGTCGAGCAACGGTACCTCGCACAGTGGGGGCGCGGTTAATGCCAGCGCCATCACTTTGACGACGGATCTTCGTGTTAACGGCGTCCTGGTCGGAAAGTCCGATAACAGTTCGGCTCTTTCCAAGGCGGCGGCGATCAACAAGATTTCTGATCAGACCGGCGTGACCGCCTCTGCGAAGACCGAGGTCAAGGTCACGACTGCTATCCTTTCCGTGGGTACAGCGAGCACGGTATTGATCAACGGGAAAACCCTTAACTTTTCTGCGGAGACGCAGATCTCGGGCGTTGTGTCAGTAATCAACGCGGGCAACGTCAACGGTGTTACAGCATCAACCGATGTCGACGGTAACCTTTTGCTTACCTCGCAGGGCGGGGCCGACATTACGGTTGAGGATACTAGCGGATTTATCACGGACATCGCGTCCACCTATGAGCCGTCCGCGACTGCGATCGGCGCGGTGACGACCGCTACCACCGCAGGTACCGCCGGCGGGGAGACGGTCAAGGGGCGGATTTCCTTGAGTTCGCCGATTGGTGCCGAGATTCGGGTGGAGTCGCTGTCGGCTTCTCTTACGGACCGGAACGCCGCGCTTGCCCTGATTGGCATGTCTTCGCAGGGCGGCAGCACCACGATGGTCGGTGGCGAATTATCGATCCGTACCCAAGAGGCCGCTGGTCGCGCGATTACCGCGATCGACAAGGCCATCGATAACGTTGCGCTCAGCCGGGCGAACCTCGGTGCGTTTCAGAATCGTCTGACGGCTTCGGTGGACAACTTGAGCACGACGAGCACCAATCTGTCTGAAGCACGCAGCCGAATCGCCGATGCAGACTACGCCTCGGTCACAACCGAGCTGGCGCGCCAGCAGATCATTCAGCAGGCGGCGACAGCGATGCTGGCGCAGGCTAACCAGCAGCCCCAGACGGTGCTGGCCCTGCTGCAGTAAGTATGTAAATTGCAGTAAAACGGGGTAGGGCGCACAGCTCTACCCCAAAGCAAAAAGCCGGGCTTCATGCCCGGCTTTTTGCTTTGGGCCGCTTCCAATCAGCCTGCTAAGGTCGCGCGCCTCCAGCGCATGTTGCCCATGAGGACGCTCAACAAGCACCTGTCGTGGGTGCGTGGCACCGCTATCGTTGAGCGTCCACCCACCGCGATTTTTCACCTGGCATTTGTCCTGCTTACGACCTCTTCGCTGCCGTGCGGTTTGCGGTGGAGTGGTCCGGTACGCCGGGCGGAAGGGGAAGCGGCAAAGAACCGTACAGGCTTTGCCGCTGCCCCCTCCGAAAGCGGCAAAAGCTTGCCTTCCTCCTCCTGAAAACCGCCTGGCACGTGGATTGCTTATCGATCCGTGTCAAACCATCACAGGAGATTCAGATGACACACGCAATGCAACTCGCCAGGTTTCCGACACCCGATGAGATTCGTTTCTCGATTCAGACCCTTGTAGCCGACGACGACCTTGATCAGGCTGCCGATATTGCTGAGCATGGACTGGCGGCGTACCCGGAGAGTGAAGGCGTACTGGCGATTTCATCGCTGGTCGCCGTTGTTCGCCAGGACTGGGAGCAGGCGGTTGATCTTCTGGAGCGCCTGATTGCGATCCAGGGCGATAACGCGTCTGAATTCACCCGAAACATGTACGAGCGCGCGCTAACGTGCATTGGCAAATCGCCTTCGCCGTCGCGGCCGGATCTTGCCTGAGCGGCAAGGTGATCTAAGACTGATATGAGGAAGCCATGACTATCATCAATAGCAATACCAAGGCGCTTTACGCGTCGAACGCCCTGCAGATCAATAATCGCCAGATGGCTGATTCGATGCAGCAGCTTTCAACCGGCAAGCGCATTAACAGCGCTAAGGATGATGCTGCGGGCCTCGCAATCGCTACCCGCATGACCGCAGATCTACGCGGCATGGCGATGTCGATCAAAAACGCTAACGACGGCATCTCAATGATGCAGACTGCTGAAGGCGCGTTGGGCGAAGTGACCAACATGCTTCAGCGGATGCGCGAACTCTCCGTGCAGGCGGCTACCGGCAGCATGACCCGCGATAATCGGGTGGCGCTGCAGAAGGAAATGGATCAACTCATTTCCGAAATCGATAACGTGTCGCGTACCACGAACTTCAACGGCATCAAGCTGCTGGACGGAACGGCCAAGGGCGTGGCGATCCAAACGGGCGTGAAGGAAAACGACCAGGTGTCGGTGACGATTGAAAATGCATCCAGCAAGTCGCTTGGATTGCAAGGGTTTATGGTCGAGGGGTCTGTAACCAGCGGGCGGGTGGGTACCTTCGGCAGCCAGGCGGTAGACGACGTACTGATCAACGGCAAGAACGCTTTGGGCAGTGCAATCACAGCGGATGTAACGGCCAGCGCGCTGGCCTCCAACATCAACACCAATATTGGCGAGCATCGAGTGAAGGCAACCGCCTTTAATACGATCCAGGGGGTTGCACCCACCGCCAACGTGTTTGCCGCTGGTGCCGTCACGATTAGCATCGACGGTGGCACAGCAATCAGTATCGGTGCAGCAAACAGCGTTCAAGAACTGGTTAACAACATCAACCGCGATGCGGCTGGCGTTACCGCTGTGCTAGGTGGTAATGGAACGATCGAACTTTCAAACAACACAGGGACGACGATTGCCCTTGCGGGTGCAGCGCCTACAACCTCGGGCCTGACAGCGGGAACGTACAAGGGTTACGTGACGCTCGAGAGTCTGGACAATACTGGTGTCAAGATCATCGCGAAAAATGAGGCGAACGGATACGGAACGTCTGCGGCGGGGGTGATTTTAGATGTCAAGACCATGGGCTTCAATCAGTCGACCGATGGTACGAGCTTCACGGGAACGGCTGTAAGCACGACCGCGGTCAGCCTCTCGCACGACCTGCGAGTGAACGGCGTGAAGGTTGGAGTGTCTGATGACAGTTCGGCCTTGTCAAAGGCCGCTGCCATCAACAAGCTCACCGATCAGACTGGCGTGGTTGCTACGGCCAAAACTGAGGTGAAGGTAACGATTAACATGACCAATCTTGCGAGCGCTAACTCGATTATCATAAACGGGACCAGCATCACGACGATCGGCACGCGCGCTACCATGCAGTTGATCGTATCCGACATAAATGCCGCGTTGAACGGAGTTCGCGCGTCGACCGATAAGGATGGAAACCTTATCCTGTCGTCGGAAGGTACCGATATTTCGGTTGAGGACGCGAACGGATTCATGACAGTAATCGCGTCGATCCATGGCGATACCTCTGCCGGCACCATTACAGCAACAGGGGGGTCTACGGTCAAAGGTCGGGTAACCCTCTCCTCTGAAATTGGGGCGCAGATCAAGGTTGACTCCTATGCCACGGACTCAACGGTTAGAACCAACTCCCTGGCGCTGGTCGGCTTGTCCGCCCAGGGTGGGTCTGACACGCTGGTAGGCGGCGCCCTGCAGATTACCACTCAGGAAGCCGCTGGCCGTGCGCTTACCTCGATCGATAAGGCGCTTTCAGGGGTGGCGCTCAGTCGAGCTAACCTGGGCGCTTTCCAGAACCGTCTGACGGCGTCGATCGACAACATCACCACCACCCGGACCAACCTGAACGAGTCGCGCAGCCGGATCATGGATGCCGACTACGGCCAGGTCACAACCGAACTGGCGCGCCAGCAGATCATCCAGCAGGCGGCCATGGCGATGTTGGCCCAGGCCAATCAGCAACCGCAGTCGGTTCTCAGTCTCCTGCAGTAAGTTTCTTGGCGGGTCTCTTAGCGGTACTTTCGGGGGTGGCGACGCAAGTTGTCACCCCCGTTTTTTAAGGACTGCACCTGCGAAACGAAGAAAGTTGACGAGAAATCGGCAGTTTTTCGCAAAATCGCGCAGATTTCACCGGGATTTGGGCGCGCTTCGCCCTAGGCTTAGCGGTTGAAAGGTCGTTGACGCTACCGCCAGCGGCAGTCGCGTTACGGGACCTTACGCTCGGTCTACGCAAATTCAAGTAGCTGAATCAGCGGTTCAGGGGGATAATGCGAATTGGGTAAAAAGGGTTGAACGACGCTTGTTTTTTTAGCGAATCCGAAAGATTCGCCACCCGTCGCGGCATTTTTTCATGCTGAATTTCCAGTCAAGCTGGTGTCTTTTGATGTACTGGATGGCGGACACACGAGCACTCTCGGCCTTGCGGAAGTCGAGGATGTGGAGGCTGTCTCCAATCTCCATGGCGGAGAACGGATACTGAAGGCGCTCTGCAGCAACCTCGGCAAGCGGTGTTCGATCGAGCGTGAACATGTTGAGTCCGTTTTTTTAGTTTCGCCGATGGGAAATCGACCGTTGGATAGGAAGCTTGAGTCGGGTAGGGCAGTTAAGACGCGATCCAGTGCGGGCGCGTTGCTTGATAGGACTCAAGTTGTAGGCGGTGCGGTCGATCCCGTGATAGCGGGGAGGCGTGTCCAGCGATGGACGGCCTCTGCTATGACTTATTGAGTGAGAGCTGAACCATGTCGGTACTGAACACTACGGGTAGCATCGCGGCCCTCACGCAGGCTGAAATCGCCACGCTCGACGGTGCGGAGATCGCAGCGGCGACGACCGCGCAGTTTGTGCTGCTCACTACGCAACAGATCGGTTGGATTGTTCCTGATGCGATCAGCGGAATTACCTCAGATCAGCTCCGGGTGATGGCCGATGATGAGTTTCTCGCTCTTACGTCCAACCAGCTTCCCCGCCTGTCGCAAACTCAGATCGAGGCTCTTGAAACCTCAGACATCGTCGCCCTCGATGCCGAGCAATTCCGCTTCCTTGGTGGTTTGAATAGCCCGGGGGATGGTGTTCGGTATTTGTCGTCTGATCAGGTCGTCGCTATGTCGGCGGCGGATTTCGCCGCGCTCAGTACCGTTCAGGTGGAGTTCCTTGCGGCCAGTGCGGAGCGTCTGCGCGCGCTCGAGAATGATGATATCGAAGCCCTGACGACTGATCAGTTGCGCGCGATTGGCGCTCAATTCAGTGTTTTGACCACCTCCCAGATCGTCGCACTCGAGAACGGTGACCTGGCCAACCTCACGAGTGCGCAGATTCGTGATCTCACGACCGACCAGGTCGCAGCCCTGCAGACGCAGGACATCAAGAGCCTGTCGACCACCCAGATTAACTACTGGGACACGGCCCGACTTCAGGCGCTTACGACCGCTCAAATCGCGGCTCTCGACGATGGTGATGTCGCGTCACTCAGCAATTCGGAGCTTCAGAGCCTTCTTAGTGATCAGATCCGAGCCCTCGAGACGCAAGACTTGCAGTCTTTAGGTTCATCCCAAATTCAGGCGCTTCTCACCTCGCAACTCACCGTGTTGCTTACGGACCAGGTTCGAGCAATTGACGCATCAGACTTCGCGGTCTTCGACGCCTCGCGAATTCAAGCGCTGACCACAGACGCTGTCGTTGCCCTCCGCTCGGACCAAATCCAAAAAATCCTGCCAGGCAACATTCAGCATTTCACCACCGACCAGGTGGTGGCAATGCCTGACCCAGTACTGGCCGCGTTTGCCTCGGATCAGGTGCCTCAGCTCATCCGCGACCAATTGCAGGCGCTCACCAGTGATCAGGTTGCAACACTTGGAACGGCGACCCTCCAGGCACTATCCAGTCAGCAGGTCGGGTTTATTGAAACGGCTGACATCGTCGCGCTCACGACAGCCCAAATTTCTGCACTGCAGACGATGCAGCTTGCAGGCCTCACAAGCGATCAGCTGGCCGCGCTCGAGGACAACGACGTCAAGGCGGTTGACCCAGCCCGAATGGGGGTGTTTAGCTGGTCTCAACTCGTGGGGATGTCCTCGGCAGATCTTCAGGCGCTATCGCCCGGCCAGGTGGCTGGGATCAGGCCTCAGACGCTTGCCCAGTTCAGCACTGAGGCTTTGGCCTCGCTGCAGACTGATGATTTTTCCCAACTGCAGTCCGATCAACTGCGCGCGCTCACCACCAGCCAATTCCAGTCAATCGGGTCCGACAGCCTGATTGCGCTCACAACCGCGCATATCAGTGTCTTGCTCACGGACCAGGTTCAGGCAATGCTCACTGAGCAGGTTGTTGCGCTGCAGTCGGCTGATTTCCGGGCGATGATTACTGAGCAGCTGAGGGTGCTCACCACCGATCAGATTCGGGCGATGGATTCTCTGGACTTCGCTAACCTGGCGGAGTTTCAAGTCGCGGCGATGCGCAGCGATCAGATTGGGGCGCTCGAGACGGATGATCTCAAGGCCCTTCTCCCCGCCCAGGTTGGGCAGCTCAGTGGTGGGCAGCTGCTTGCCCTCAGCACAGCGCAGATTATTTCCCTTGAGCCGCTGGACTTTCCCGCGCTTGGCGCGAGCGGTATCTCAACTTTGCGCACCGACCAGATTGCGGAGCTTGAGGTCGATGACATCTTTGCACTCGGTACCGAGCAGCTAGCCGCGCTGCGCACGGACCAGATCGCGGCACTCAAGGTAGGACAGATTGCTGCGCTGGCAGACGGTGACGTTGCTGCGCTCCGAACCGATCAAATCGCAGCACTTACCACTGCACAGGCGAATGCGCTGGTCGACGCTGATATTGTGGCCCTTCGTCCAGATCAGATCCCCGCCCTCACCACCGAGGCTTTCGCAGGGATCCGGGGCTCACGAATTACGTTACTTTCGACGCAGCAAATCGTCGCGCTTACCACGAGCCAGATCTCGGCACTGACCGAAGCGCAGGCGCTTGCTCTGTCAGCCGGCCAAGTTCGCGGCCTCACGACCGATCAGCTTCCTGCGCTGCAGACCGCCGATTTCGCGATGTTCAATAACGGCGATTTGGTTGCGATTCTCCCGGACCGAATCCCTGCGCTGACGACAGCGCAGCTGGCAACGCTCAGTAACACGGAGCTGAACGCGCTCATCACCGAGCAGCTTGCCGCGCTGACCACCACTCAGGTTGTGTCCTTGACCAGCGCGCAAATTGGCGGTTTGGATACCGTTCATATCTCTGCTTTGCGCACCGACCAGATTGCGGCGCTCACGTCGACCCAGCTTGATGGTCTCGGCGCGGATGACATCACAGCGCTGTTGCCGAGGCAGATTGCTGCCTTCCAGATCAGCCAGCTGGACTCACTCGCGAGCGACCAGATCGCTGGGCTCGAAACGGCTGACATCCCGCAGATGCGCGCAGACGCTTTGGCATCTCTTGATAGCGACCAGATGCTAGCGTTGTCCCCTGATCACTTCCGTGCCATGACGACCGAGCAGGTCCGTGCACTGGTGACTACGGTGGTGGCTGCGCTCGACGATGACGATATTGCCGCGCTGTCTACGGCGCAGCTGGTTGCGCTTAGCACCGGTCAAATCGCCGCCTTGCGGACGGACCAGATCCAGGCGCTCGAAAGCGCTGATTTTGCAGCGCTGCCGCCTGCCTCGATCGGTGCGATGCGGACCGACCAGATCGTGGTGCTCGAGGCGAGCGATGTCGGTGCGCTCACGTTTGACGGGGTTCAGGCACTTCGCACGGATCAGATTGCTGCGCTGGAAACAGCGGATGTTGCACAACTTTCCACCGCGCAACTCGTTGCGCTACGACCGGAGCAGGTCAGTGCGCTCCGAACCGATCAGGTTCGCGCGATTACGGCCCAGCGGCTGCCTGCGCTCACGTCTGGGCAGGTCATTGCGTTGGAGACGGCCGACTTCGCCGGCATGTCGATTGGTCAGATGCAGGCTCTGGCAACGTTCCAAATCGTCGCAATGGGGCGTGATGATTTCATCGGGCTCGGCACCGACCAGATCGCTGCCCTTCTAACCTCGCAGCTCCCGGTGCTTCAGACCGAAGATATTGTTGCGCTCAGCACTGCGCAGATGCGAGCGTTGATCGTTACCCAAATTCCGTCCATCACGACTGAACAGATCGTTGCGATCGAAACGGTCGATCTGGTGGCAATGGCGTCGAACCAGATTGCGGCGCTCACCACCACCCAGATCCAGGCGCTCACGCCAGGACAGGTCCGTTCGCTGCAAACAGAAGACATGGTTGCGCTGGGCACGTCGCAGCTTTCCGCCCTCCGATCCAATCAGATTTCGGTTCTCACCACAGAGCAGGTGGTTGCGCTCGAGAGCGCAGACTTCAGTGCGCTCACCACCGGCCAGATCGCAGCGCTGACCACTCAGCAGGTCCGTGCGCTTGAGACCGACGATATCGTCGCACTCACACTCCCCCAGATCGCCACGTTATCGTCCGGCCAAATTCAGGCGCTGCGCACCGATCAGGTTGTGGCGCTCGACCCGTTCGCTGTCGCGATTCTGTCTACCAACCAGGTGGTGGCTTTCCTGACGGAGCAGATTGTTGCTCTTGGCATAGAACATATTGCGGGCATGTCGGTCGCGCAGCTCGGCGCGCTCACCACCAATCAGATGCCAGCGCTCGAGTCGGCCGATCTATCGGTTCTAGACACTACGCAGCTTGCTGCCTTCAGTACGGCGCAGATGCGCGCCATCGCGGCCGATGACGTCGTCGGGTTCACGACTAAGCAGATTTCCCGTTTGGCGGCATCTCATCTTGCTGCGCTCTCCACCGCATCAACTGCGGCATTGCGCACGGAGCAGTTGGCCGCTATTACAACGGCGCAGGTTGCTGAGCTCACTACGGACCAGATTGCAGCGCTTGGGACGCAACATATTGTTGCCTTGCCGGCCAACCGAATCGCTGCGCTCACGACCGCTCAGATCATCGCGCTGGATACGGCGGATATGCCGCTTCTCAGCACCGCGCAGATTACGCAGCTGACCACGGCGCAGATCGGCGTCATTGAGACACGCGATATTGTCGCGCTTACCAGCGCTCAGATTGCGCTCCTAAGCACCGCGCAGGTGGCGGCGCTCAGTTCCGCACAAATCGTAGCCCTGGGCACCGATGATGTGGCGGGGCTCACCACGCGTCAGGTGCCTGCGCTCACGACCACGCAGATCATCGCGCTTGAGACCGCCGATGTTGCCGCGCTGCTCACTTCCCAGCTGAATGTGTTGACGGCCGCGCAGTTTGCCGCGTTCGAGACGGCGGATATCGTTGCGCTGAGTTCCGACCAGATCAAGGTACTGAATACCTCGCAGGTCGCTGCGATGACCGCAGGCCAGTTGTCGGCCTTGCAGGACGGGGACCTGGCGCTCTTTAACACGCGTCAGTTGCAGGCGCTGACCGTATCCCAGATTCCGCTCCTCGACAGTGGCGACATTGCCACGCTGAACACTGAGCAGATCGGGTCGCTGCTACCGGCGCAGATCGGGGCGATGACCACCGCGCAGGTGGAGGTGCTGGATACCGCCGATATTGCGGCTTTCAAGACGACGCAGCTTGTTGCCCTGACCTCGGCGCAGATCCCGATGCTGGGCACCGATGGCATCCTTGCGCTCAGCACTGCACAGATCAATTCGCTCACAGCGGACCAGATTCCGTCACTCACCACGGGCCAGATCGTCGCGCTCGAGACGGCGGATTTCGCAGGGATGAAGACCGTCCAGGTGGCCAGTCTTACATCGGCGCAGATCGTTGCCCTGGCGAGCGAAGATGTCCGGGCGTTCTTGACCACGCAAATTGCCGCGCTCAGTACAGGGCAGATACCTTTCCTTGCAACTGAGGATGTGGCGGGCCTTACCACCGGGCAGGTTTCTGCCCTCACGGCACAGCAGATTCCAGCGTTTGAAACGGCGGACTTTGCGGCGCTTGGTACCTCGCAGCTCCGCAGTTTGAGCACCGTACAGGTTGCGGCGATTACCTCAGCGCAACTTGCCGCGCTCTCGAGTGACCAGATCGCAGCGCTCACGACCCTACAATTGCCGGCGATCAATGTTGGCAATATTGGTGCGCTCGATACCTCGGACGTCGTTGCGCTCGACACGTCTCAGATCGCCTCGTTCTCCAGTGCGCAAATCGCGGTTTTTTCAACCGCCCAGATCAACGCACTCGCCACCCAGGACGTGGCCGCGCTTCGTACCGTTCAGGTGGCTGCACTCGGCACCGCGCAGATTCTTGCGCTTGGTACCGATGACATCATTGCGCTCGGCACCGCGCAGATTCAGACCCTGTCTGACACCCAAATTGGGGCGCTCACCACCGAGCAGGTTGCTGCGCTTCAGACCGTCGATCTCGCGGCGCTCAAGACGTCGCAAATCCCTGTGCTCACGACCGCGCAGCTGGTAGCAATTGCGGAAGACATCGTTGCGCTCGGTACGGCCCAACTGTTCGCGCTCAGCACTGAGCAAATTCCCGCCCTCACGACCGCGCAGGTCGATTTGCTTGACTCGGGCGATATTTCGAGCCTGTCATCCACACAGATCGCCTCGTTTGGTACGGCTCAGTTGCAGGCCATCGGCACCGCGGAATTCGCGGGTATGAAGACCACGCAGGTTACTGCGCTGACTTCGACGCAAATTCCTGCGCTGCTGACCACATCGATCGCGGCCCTGACCACCGGACAGATCTTTTCGCTCACCTCAACTCAGATAGATGCGCTCACGTC
>SXGR01470663.1_pt1 | contig 20283 bp, 20 predicted proteins | sample 3174711 | NCBI WGS metagenome assembly SXGR01 (sample SAMN11356860, study PRJNA531348) | freshwater metagenome | isolation source: freshwater sample F1-60 | place: China: Fuxian Lake, Yuxi | collected 2017-12-25
GCCGCCGCCGCATCTTGTTTTTGCGCGGGGTCGAAGCCCAGCAGGACTCAGTTGAACGCGAGCGCGGCTACACCCGGGCACTGCAAGCCCACGGCATTGAGTTTGACCCGGCGCTTGTGCTTGCCGGAGGCTTTGAGCGCGCGGTAGCGCGGGCGGTCACAGAGCAGGCGCTGAAGGACGGTCTGCAGTTTGACGCCGTGTTTGCGGGAGACGACGAAGCTGCGGTGGGCGTTAAGGGAGCGCTGGATGCTGCTGGCCGGCGCACGCCGGCCGATGTGGCATTAGTTGGATTTGATGATCTAGCTGATGGGCCGCGGGCTCATCCAAAAGCGCATTGCTGCTTTAGTCTTACAACCACATCCGGTATTATCCTGGGTTTCCCCAAGCTATCCCGAACTTTTGGGCAGATTCCCACGTGTTACTCACCCGTTCGCCGCTAAAACAAGCTTGTATTGCTACCCGCCTGTTTTCGCTCGACTTGCATGTCTTATCCACGCCGCCAGCGTTCGTTCTGAGCCAGACTCAAACTCTCCGTAAAAAACGTTAGTTTGACTCGCGTCGACAATTGTCGACTTAAGTACTTTACACTCAACATCCCAAATCACGCCCCACTAACTGAGGTATGAATGGGGGCTCTTCACAATCGCACCAATCAAATTTCAAAGAACTTCCGAGCCACCATCGCCAACCAGTGTCGGCGAAAACAAAAAAAGCAGCCTATTCCTTTGTAGGAATCGGCACTCAATTTCGGTTTCAATTACCGAAAACCCCACCGGCTTCCGGCTGGGCCGCCAACACGGGTCGGCAGACCCTAATGGCTCAAAGCGGGGACGTTTTAGTTGAGCCCGAGAATGGACGCAAGAGTTTTCTTAACCTTTTTTTTGCCCGCCACAATCGCGAAGTGGCGCGCCTGGGCGAACGCCGGCAAGCCAAGCGAAAACAACCGAGTTTTCCCCACATTATCAGAGAGAAACTGCAGGTTTAGCTTCCTGCACTGGGCGGACGAATGCAGCCCCAAGCGATGCGTCAAGACAACCTCAGGCACCACTCCATCGGCACCGAGACGGCCCACATGCAGCAGGACCGAGTTGATCGTCCCCAGTTTGTTTGGAGCAACGAGGATGACGCGGCAGCGCAATTCTTTGATGAGGTCCATGGACGAGAATTTAACACCCAGTGGTGAGAGCAGTCCCCCGGCCCCCTCCACCAGAAGGACATCACACCGCCTGCGCAGGCGTTTAACACCCTTCAGGACGGCTTGGAGCGAAACGGCCCGTCCCTCTTGACGTGCAGCCAGTGCCGGTGCCAGTGGTGCGCGGAACCAGAATGGATTGACCTCATCGAGCGTCACATCGGCCGATTGCAATCGGTGAAGCAGGCGGCCGTCCCCGCGCCCCCCGGAGCAGACCGGTTTCATCGCCAGCGCACGCACGCCCCGTGCCCGCAGGTATGCGAGCAGCAACCCTGTCAGTGTGGACTTGCCGACCGCTGTGTCGGTTCCTGTGATGAAGTAGAGACCCGGATCCGTCCTGCTGCCCCGACTCATTCCCCGGTCTCCTTCCAGAAAGAATACAACACTTTGACATCGCGGTCGCTCAGCCTGCGGATGACCGCCACGAGGGACTTCACCTGGTTGTTGACGGTGGCTGTGACCGTGACCTCGAAGGTGACGCTTTGGACGGAGAGAAATCGTTGCAGGAGCCCCACTCCCTGCGGAGAGAAGCCGATGAGCGGGTCGCCCAGTTCCGCCACTTGCTGGAAGGGCCTGTCATCGTCGGTGCCCGGGATGCCATCGGGGCCATTGCGCGCGCGGATGATGGCATCAGCCGAATCCTCAAAGGCCGCGTCAATGAGGACCAGCACTTCCCGCGGAGCGGTGTTGATGTTGACCCGGCCCGCCGAGATGGGAGTGAACAAATCCGTGAGGAAAAACCGCGGCCGCTCCACCTGGGGAAGCTCCTCGGGGATGCGCCCGGTGACCAGCCATTCGCGTTCATCACGAATGCCACGGATGAGCAGCAACTCGGACAAGTCATCAATCAGCGTGTTCTTGGAGTCGTAGCCGAAGCTCCGGTAAAAAGTCCCCTCGGCGCCATTGAGGCGGGCGTCGGTGTTGGGATCCACCCAGTCGGCGATGGAGTCGGTAATCACGCTCCACGCCGTATTGGGCACGGCCAGCATGTCATCGCGCATGGCCCGTTCAAACGGGTAGAACCCGCCTCGGCCGCCGTAGTGTCCCTGCGCCACCCAGTTGATGTTCAGTTTGCGTTCCAAGTCCACAATCTCGATTTTCACCTTCGACTGATTGAGAAACTGCAGCCACTCCTCGTCGCCATTTTGCAGCAGGCCCAGCGCCGTGCCTTCGGCCAGCCCCACGTCCGCCGTGTTCAGGTTGGCCAGGATGGTGTTGGTGCTGCCGGAGTTGGTCGCCCATTTCTGATTGAGCGCCGTGAAGGGTTGCTGCGGGATGGCCGCCTGTTGTCCCACCAGATAGCGCGCCATTTCCACCCCCGATCTGCAAAGCCATTCCAGACGGCGCTCGTTGGAGGTGTTGCGAGCCAGCGCCGCTTCGATGCGCATGTTGGAGGCGAAGCCGCCGGCCAGGGTCGCCAGCACCAGAATCACGAGGAGCACCATCACAAACGCCACGCCCTGCCGGCGCCGGCTCCACGGCCGATGGAGGGGGTGTTTGTGTTTACCCGGTCGCATGTTGGACTACCTTCGCTTGCCCCCGCCACCCGCGCCGCCTCCTCCAAAGCCTCCACCCCCGAAGCCCCCGCCACCAAATCCGCCTCCCCCACCGGGCCCCCTGTCCATTCCGCCCTTGTCGAATCCTCCCTTTCCAGGCGGGCCGATGTCCACCACGCCGCCGCCACCACCGCCTCGCCCCTTGAAGTTCTCCATGGCGGCCTGCAGACGCGCCATTTCGGCGGGATCCAACTTGCCATCGCCGTCACTGTCAAAGCGGGCGATGAGTTGTGGCGGCATGTTGCCGGGGTTGAATCGGCCACCCTTGCCGCCACCAGCCACGGTGGCAGCCGGCACGTCGGGTGCCAGCATGTCCTTGGTAATCACCTCGGCGCGGATGGAAAACTCGCGGACGCTCAGGGCCTCGGCCATGGCCTCACGCCCCTGCCGGTCCCGCAGTGCGAGCATCACGCGCACTCGTTCGGGCAGATCCTCCGGCGTGTCCCAGTAGTCCACCCAGTCGTTGACGATGGTGCTCCAGAAGAAGAACTGGAAGATCTCGACGTTCTGCGCCAGCACCGTGCGAGCCGCCAGCAAGTCCACCCCCATGGCCGCTTCGCTAAGCGCATTGAGCGGTTGCTGGCGGAGAATGAGATCCTCGCGCCCCTCGGCGTTCTTCTCGATGGCGAAGGTGACGCGCCGCAACGGCTGGTTTGGAAAGAGCGCGTTTCCAAGAAAATCATGCGGCAGCCGCGCCACGAAGCTGACCTCGTGGTGGTTGGCGTCCACGCTCTGCCAGAGGAAGGAATAGAGGTTGGTCGCGGCCGCCTGCGCCTGCTGGCCATTGACGTGATGATAGATGACCGAGCAGGTGAGCGCCTCCTCGATGGTGCGCAGCGCGACGCGCTCGCGCTGAACGTGGGCTGCCACTTCCGCGCCCGAACGCGTGGCACGCAGGATGGCTGTCCACGTGTAGTAGATGGCGCTCATGGCCATCGCCAGCACGCTGATGGCCACCATCACTTCGACGAGGGTGAACGCCCCGGCACCGCGGCACGGGCGGGTTTTGGTCGGGGAGCTCATGGCGGTGATTCCAATCCGGACGGACGGTAAAGCAGGATGCTCATCTGCGTGGGCACCTCGCGATTGGCGAGGTTTTCCGTAAGCCACAAATCCACCCGGTACAACCCGTTGGTCTGGGAAATGGTCGGCGCCACAAGCACCGCATTGCGCTCCCACCGGCTGCGCCGGAACAGCGAGCCGGCGCTGCCGCCGGGATTGCCTTCAAAGTCGGAGTCTTCCGGCGCCTCCCGGCCCAGCACGCTCCAGTTGGTGTCCATCAACGATCGTCCCGCAAGGGCACCCATGTCGGGCCGCTTGCGCTGCAAGGCGCGCGCCAGGCTCATGTTTTGGGAAACCAGTTGCAGCACGGCAAAGATGGCGGTGAAAAAAATCGCCACCGCCACCACGACTTCCAGCAGTGTAAACGAGTGTGTCTGTCGCATCAGAAATTCTCCTTGATGAGCGCCAGGCTGGTCGCCGGCTCCAGTTCCATCGTGTAACTGTGGCCATCGCCACGAAACTCAAGCTTGAAGCCATCGCACGTGCCGTCGGGCCGGAACGTCGTGGCAAAAGAGTCGGCCGGGCTGATCTCCACAAAGTCCGGAAGGATGGCCCGCGCCAGTTCCACCGGCGCGGCCGACACCGTCAAGGGAACGCCAGCCCCAGCCTGGGATTGCCCGGCACTCGGGCCCAGCAGCACCACTTGGCGCGGCCGTCCCATCAATTCGAACTGAAGTTGCCGGCGCTGGCGTTTAAGGATCGACTCGGCGCGCGCCCGCGCACAAAGACCACTGACAGTGTCGAGCGCCGCGGCCAGCGGCTGCTTGCGCGACGAGCGGATGATCGCTGGCACCGCCACGGCCATCACCACGGCCATGATGCTGATCACAATCATGATCTCCAAGATCGTGAAGCCGCGGCGAAAGTTGGGGCGCAGGGCGTGCATGGCTCAACGCCCGATGCTGGAGGTGATCTTAAACATGGCTGAGAGCACCGAAAAGAGCAGGAAGCCCACGAAGAGCGCGATGAACACGATGAGCACGGGCTCGATGAGTGTCGTCATGACACGCAGCGACACGGCCAGTTCGCTCTCGTAGGTGTCGGCCACGTTTTGCAGCGATTCAGGCACATTGCCGGTCTGCTCGCCGATCTGGATCATGTCGATCATCAGCTGCGGGAACACACCGCTGCGCGCCAGAGGCTGCGCGATGGTCTTGCCGTCAGACACGGCCTCGCGCGTGGCGGCGACGGCCTCTTTGAGCACCAGATTGGGCATCACCTGCTCGGTGATTCGCAGCGCCGTCAGCACCGGCACGCCATTCTGTAGGAGCGCGCCCAGAGTGCGGGCGAACTGCCCGAAGAGATTGGGGCGGATGATGCGCTTTAACACCGGCGCGCGCAGCAGCCATGCGTCGAATCCGCGGCGTCCGTCATGGGTGGCCAAATACCGGCGCACCAGCACGAAAATGACGATGCTGACGATGGCCAGTGCCCCCAGCACCCAGGGATTGGCGAGCGTCTTGCTGATATCCATGACGATCTTGGTGGCGAAAGGCCATTCGACCGCGCGGCCACCGGGCCCGGACATGCCCTCAAAAATCTCCTCGAACTTGGGCATCATGTAAAACATGAAGAAGAAGACCATCAGCACGCCCACGCCCAGCACGAAGAGCGGATAGATCATCGCCGAGGTGACCTTGTGGCGCAGCTCGGCAAACCGCTCGAAATGGTCGGCCAGCCGCCGCAGCACCTCCACCAGCGACCCACTCTGTTCACCGGCCCTGACCATGTTTACGAACATCTCAGAAAAAATGTCAGGATGCGCCATCATGGCGGCGGAGAGGGTCTTGCCTTCCAGCACCTCCTGCTGGAGCTGCCGCACAATGTCGGCTGGCACGCCGCTCATCTCCAGCGACGACATGCTGGCCAGCGCCGTGTTGAGCGGCATTCCCGATTTAAGCAGGTTGGCCAGCTGTCGCGAGAAGTTCGCCAGATCCTGCAGAGCAGGCTTTTTCCCTTTGCGCCGGCGACGAACCTGCGGCAGCGTGCGGGCCACCGCCGCCGCCTTGGGCTTGGCCTTGCCGCCGGCCGCTTCCACCGCCACGGGCACCAGCCTCAGACGATCGATGTGGCGCAGCGCGCTGGCACGGTCGGCGGCGTCCAGAGTGCCCTGAACAATCTCGCCACCCGGTCGGCGCGCTCGGTAGGTAAATTCGGGCATGCGCTGTCAGCGGGGCTGGCCGGCATTCCAGTGGCCGCGCCGGTATCCCAGCTCGTCACGATCCACCAAGGCGTAACCAATCCCCCGCAAAGACGCCTCGATGGCAGGCCATGTTTCCTGCGCCCGCAGGCGGGGCAGTTCATCCACCCCCACCTCGACACTCGCACGCGGGCCCTCCTGGTGATGTCGCACGCGCACATCGTAAAAACCCATGCCACGCAGAACCTGCTCGGCGCGCTCGATCATCCCGGTCTTTTCGGCCGTGACAGTCTGGCCGTAGGGAATACGGGAGGCCAGACAGGCCATCTGCGGTTTGTCGGCCGTGGGCAGCCCCAATTGGGCGGAGTAGCTCCGGATTTGCGCCTTGGTAAATCCCGCCTCCTTCAGCGGCGCGCGGACGGCAAATTGAGTGGCCGCCAGTGCGCCCGGCCGGTGGTCTCCCAAGTCGCTGGCGTTTTCACCGTAGGCAATGACGGCAAGACCCCGCTCGCGGGCCAGCGGCACAAGCTGGCTAAAGAGCTCATGCTTGCAAAAATAGCAGCGATTGGGTGGGTTTTGGGCGTAATCTGGATCGGCAAATTCGCCGGTGCGAAGAATCTCCAATGGGAATCCGAAGCGCTCCGCCACGCTTCGCGCCTCGGCTAATTCGAGGCGTGGCAGGCTGGGAGAGTCGGCGATTGCCGCGAGCATGCGCCCGCCAAGCTCGTCATGCGCCACCTTGGCAAGCAGTACGGAGTCCACCCCGCCGGAGTAGGCCACTAGGCACGACCCGTACGAGCGAAGGATTGACCGCAACTCGGAAAGCTCGCCCACCTCGCATGAGCTTTTCAGGACGGCCCCAGATTGTCGAGCCGGACAAATTCACCGCATGCAAGCGATGGGGCCTCCCCTCCTCGCGTTGCCGCGGGGTGCTGTTCAAAGCCGGCTTCGCAGCGACTTGAGGGCCTTAAGCGTGTTGGTCTCAGCAAAGGGATTGGCTGTGGGATCAGGCGGTGGTCCTCCAAAGCCGCCTCCACCTCCGCCGCCACCAAAACCACCTCCGCCACCTCCGCCGCCAGCGCGTCCTACCGGGCGTGGAAGGCCGATGGCTTCCTGTTTGGCGCGCTGGGGTTCATCCAGCAGGGCATTGATGGCATCCAATTTCTTCTTGGCGTCGTCGTCGCTCATCTTGTCGGCTTCCAAGTCCGCCAGTTCCTTCCCCAGATTTGTTTTCTGTTCTGCCGAAAGTTGGATGGCTACATCGCCTGTGAGGATTTCAAGTTTGCGCACAAGGCTGGTGAGTTGGGCCTTGGGGCTGGGCTGTCCGCCGCCACCACCAAATCCACCACCGCCCCCGCCAAAGCCTCCGCCGCTCTTCCCGGAGGGGGGACCTCCCATCATCATGCCCATCATTCCACCGCCACCTGCTCCGCCTCCTCCGGGACCTGCCGTGGCGTTGTTCGCTTCAGCGGGTTCCTCGTTGGCCACTTTCAGGATCGAGTAGCCTTTGTGTTTAATGGTCACCATCGTTCCAGCGACCCCCAAGAGCACTCCGGCCAATGCTGAACTCACCCAGAGCTGCGCCGTCGATCCGGAGCGGTTGGCCAGCCATGCCAGAATCAGCAGCAAGACCGCCAGCGCGGTGACTGCGGCGGCCACGAGGCGCGCCAGTTCATTTTCCACCATAAGGATTCTCCTACTGTTGGGGTTCGATGGGTTTGAACTGATCGGCAAGTTTCACCAGTGCCGAAGCGATGAGAACAAAGCGGGCGTTCCTCAGGTTGGGAAGCATGGAGCAATCCTAGGTGAGCACGAGGGTCATGGCAAGCGCACCCTCTAGAGCTTCCAACCCGGGCGGTAGTCGTGGTGGATGAAGGCATCGGCCTCGGGGCAGTTGGTGGCCTTCATGGCTTTCCAATCCCACTCCAGTTTCTTGTTGCCCACGCGGTGCGAAACGATGCCGAGCAGCGCGCATTCGGTGAGCGGACCCGAGTAGCTGAACTGGCAGGTGGTCGGCCCGCCCTCCTTGCACGCCTTGATCCATTCGGCGTGATGCCCGATGGAATCGGGAATGAACGGCTTGGGGCGCTCAAAGTTTTTGTACTGCTCTTCGGGCAGGAGAACGATGCGCCCGTAGTCGGCATAGAGCCTGCCCTTCTGCCCGACAAAGAGCACGCCGCTGCCCCACTGTTTCTTCTGCTCGTCGGTCAGCAGCGCGGGCTTTTCGCCGCCCTGATACCAGGTGAGTTTCACGGGGGGCTTCTTGCCGCGCGCGGGATATTCGTATTGAACGCGCATGGCGACCGTCACGAGCTCTTCAGCAGGCTTGGCCCCTTGGGCGTGGACGCTGAGAGGGTGCGAGAGCTCCAGCGCCCAATGCGCGAGGTCCGAGTAGTGGCACCAAAAGTCTGCCAGCGTGCCGCCTCCGAATTGCCAGAAATGCCGCCAGTGAAACGGCGCGTATTCCTTTCGGAAGGGACGGTAAGGCAGCGGCCCCAGCCACAAATCGTAATCCAGATCCTTGGGGATGGGCGCGTCGGCCGGCGAGAGCGCGATGTTGCCGTACATGGCACCCGCCCAAACGTGTACCTCGCCGACATCTCCCACGGCACCCGACATGATGAGCTCGGCCGCGCGACGGTAATTGATACCGGCATGAATCTGTGTTCCCAGCTGGGTCACGCGCTTCTCCCGGGCGGCCGTTTCGGTCAGCGCGCGCACCTCCGAAACGCGATGCGCCATGGGCTTTTCAGAATAGAGGTGCCGGCCGCTCTTCATGGCCGCCACGCCAATCACGGCGTGGGTGAAATCGGGCGTGCTGCACACCACCGCGTCGATGCCCTTCTGTTCGAGCATGAGGCGGTAATCCCGATAAGTCTTCGCCTTGGGAAATTTCTTGGCCGCAGCAGCAAGTCTGGCGGCATCCACGTCACACAACGCCACGACGTTTTCGCCAGCCACCCCCGCCAGATTGCCCGCGCCGCGTCCGTCGACACCCACCACGGCGACGTTTAACTTGTCATTCGCCCCCTGGCCCGTGGCGGTGCGAATGTGAAAGACAGCGGCGCAAGCCAGTGTGGTCGTTCCCAGGAAGCGGCGGCGCGTGAGGTTGGATTTCATAGGGGATGATTGGAGTGCAGGACAACTCTACCGGCCCCCATTTGCACTGACAAGCCCTGCGAAGTCCGCGAGGTCCATCCCTCCAAGACAAGGGCTCCCCCTTGCAATGCCGGTCAAGGGGCCGCGGTCGTGCGGATTTCGCGGATGTACAGATTGCGAAACCAGAGTTTGTTGCCGTGGTTTTGCAGCTCGATCTGGCCCGACTCAAACAGGGGCAGCGCGCGGTCCCAGTAGTTTTCCAGCGCGACATCGCGCACCACCAGTCGGCCGTTGAGGAACACGTGCACGCGATCGCCCACCATGAGGATGCGGAACTGGTTCCAGCCGGCCTGGTCGGCCACCACCAGCGGTTTGCTCGGCCCCTTCTGGTTGTTGTAGAGGCCGCCTGACCCCACTTTGGCACCGTCATTGCCGCTGCGAGGATCCCAGATCTGCACCTGCGGAGTGCCCCGCAGATAAATGCCACTGTCGCCCGCTTCGAGAATTTTCCAGTCCACCAGCATTTCAAAGTCCCGATAGTCATCGGCCGTGGCCAGGCTGTCGCCCTTGCCGTCAAACTCCAGCGCGCCATCCTTCGCCGCCCAATGCTCGCGCATCCGGACGTCGGCCTTGGCCTGCGCCTGCTGCCGCTGCGCGGGCGCAAGCTGGGCGCGCTTGACGGGATTGTCATTGGGCGCAGCCATGAGGCCCTTCCATCCGGTCAAATCCTTGCCGTTAAACAACGGCTGGAACCCGTCGGGTGCGGAATTGTTGAGGATGGGCCGGGGGAGCTCGCGGATGCGGATGTGGCGAAAGTCCACCGGGTCGCCATGGCCCAGAAACCCAATGTGCCCGCTCTCCCGCAGCAACCCTGGGTGCGCGCGCAGCGTGGCCGCGTCGGTGATGGCGTTGATGTTGGTGTGGAGGATTCTCGTGCCGTTGAGCACCACGGTGACTTGCCGGCCGCGAACGCTCACCTCCTGTGTGTTCCAATGGCCCACGGGCTTGAGCGCGCCGCGCTCCGCCGGCGCCACGCCGTAGAGCGAGCCGTGGAATTGATACGGCTTGAGGGTCGCGTACTTGGGCGCGCTATCGTCCAGAATCTGCAGCTCAATCCCGAGTTGGTGCAGGTTGGTGGCCGTGCTGGGGCAGCGGATCCCCAGCCCGTTGTTGGATCCCGCCTCCAGGCGGAACTCAAATCGCAGAATGAAATCCTGGTACGCCTCATTGGAAAGCAGATTGCCCCCCGCACCTTTGATGCAGCGGATCACCGCATTGGTGGCGCCCTGCTCCACCACATTGGTGACGGCGTAGCCGGTGCCGCCCAGCTGCGTCCAGCCCTTGAGCGTGCGCCCGTCGAACAGGCTGACGAACCCCTGCTCGTCGCCGGCGCCCGGGAGCGATTCGCATCCGGGTTGGAAAGTCAGAATCAGGCAGCCGACAACGGCTGCCGCCATGGGTGGGAATAATTGGTGCCTCATGAACGGTGGATTGTGGGGAGACGTTAATGACCCAGGGCGCTTGCGAAAAGCAAAAAACCCTGTGGAGGGATATTGGTTGCAAGCCCCCTAAAATGCGCGCACGTTTCCTGCGGGAATGAAAACAACCTTCCTTTGCAGCCTCTCCCTGGCATTGGGTGCGACACTCACGGCAGCCGATTTGACTCCGGAACAGGCCGGCAGGATCGCCAAGGCCGTCAGCCATCTCACCGGCCAGGTTCACTTCCGCCAAACGCCGCTCAATGACGAGCTCTCGGGCATTTTTCTGGGGAACTACCTGGACACCCTGGACTTCAACCACATGATCTTTTCGCAGGCCGATGTGAAGGCGTTCCATGCAGAGTACGGCACCAAGCTCGACGACCTTCTGGCGGATGGCGACATCAACCCGGCCCACGCCATTTTTAAGAAATACCTTGAGCGGCTTTCGCAGCGGGTTGACCTGGTGAAAAAACTGCTCAAGGAGAACGAGGTTTACGACTTCAAGCAGGCGGGCCGCGTGATGCCCAACCGCACCAAAGCGCCTTGGCCCAAGGACGAGGACGAGGCCACGCAGCTCTGGCGCGCCCGCGTCAAGCTGGAGCTGGTCAATGACCGTCTCAACAAACCCGCCGACAAGATCAACGCGCAGACCGACAAGGCCTCGCGCGAGACCGTGCAGAAGCGCTATGAGCGCCAGCTTAAAACCATGCGCGAGTACGAGCCGGGCGAAATTCTCGAGACCTACCTGAGTGCCATGGGACGCGCCTACGATCCGCACACCGACTACATGAGCCCCATCGAGGCGGAGAACTTCGACATTGGCAGCATCAAGATGTCCTTGAGCGGCATCGGCGCGGTGCTGCGCAGCGACGAGGGCGTGACCAAGATTGTCAGCCTCATGCCCGGCGGGCCGGCGGCACTGAGCAAGCTCTTGCAGCCCAACGACAGCATCGTCGCCGTGCAGAATGTCAGCGACAAGGAGCCCGTCGAGGTCACCGACATGAAGCTCAACAAGGTGGTGCAGATGATCCGCGGCGAGAAGGGCACGGTGGTCAAGCTCACCATCGTTCCCGTCGGCAGCACCGATCGCAAGGTGATCTCCATCACCCGCGAGGAGGTGAAACTGGCCGACCAGCTGGCCAAGGGATACCTCATTGAAACCAAGGACAAGGCGGGCAAGGTGGAGAAGCTGGGTGTCGTGACGCTGCCGGGGTTTTATGAAGGCTGCGTGCGCGACGTGAAAACCATCGTGGACCGGCTGAAGAAGGAGGGCGTCGCCGGCATGGTGCTGGACTTGCGCCACAACGGCGGGGGCATCCTGCCCGAAGCGGTGAACATGGCGGGTCTCTTCATCTCCAATGGCCCGGTGGTGCAGGTGGTCAACAGCAATGGCAGCTCGCGGGTGCTCAATGACCGTGACGAGGCGACGGCTTACGACGGCCCGCTCATCGTCGCCACCAGCCACATCAGCGCCTCCGCCAGCGAGATCGTGGCGGCGGCCCTCCAGGATTACGGCCGCGCCCTCATCGTCGGCGGCAAGACCACCCACGGCAAGGGCACCGTTCAGCAGCTCATCCCCATCAGCAACTTCCTGGCGGGAGGCAAGGACGGCGGCCGGCTTAAACTCACCGTGTCCACTTTCTACCGCGTGGCGGGCACCACCACCCAGCATGACGGCGTTTATTCCGACATCGTGCTGCCCTCCATCTTTGATCATCTGGAAATCGGCGAGGCCAGCCTGCCCCGCGCGCTCAAGGTCAAGCCCATCGCGGCCGTCAAATATGCCGGGCAGGATCGCGTGAAGGCGCACTTGGATGGCCTGCGCGAGGCGTCCGCCCAACGCCTCAAGACCGACCGCGACTTCCAGTACATCCAGGAGGACATCGAGCGGGTGAAGCAGCAGAACGCCGACAAGACTGTCTCGGTCAACGAGGCCCAGCGGCGCAAGGACCAAGCCGACCAGAAGGCGCGCAACGACGCGCGAATCCGCGAGCGCGCAGCGCGCCCCGCAGCCGCGGAGGTTCTTTATGAACTGGACTTGGAAAGCGCGCGCAACGCCGGTCCGCTCAAAAAGGCCGAACTCAAGAAGCCCACCCCGCCGACGGCGCCCGAAAACCCCGACCTTCCCCTGCCCCAGCCTGAGGAAGCCATGGATGCGGGCATGCGTGAATCGCTGCGGGTGCTCAGCGACTACATCCGGCTTCTCTCCAAGGCCAAGGAAGCGGCCGCCAACCAGTCCAACTAACGATGCCCTGGCTCTGGGTTGCCTTGGGCGGCGCTTTGGGCAGCGTCGCACGGCATGGTTTGATCGAATGGTTCACCCGGCGCTTCGGCACTGAGTTCCCCGCAGGCACACTGGCCGTCAACGTCGTTGGATCCTTCGCAGCCGGCGTGCTCGCCGGCTGGCTCCTTTCCGACACGCGGCCCGAGTCACTGCCGCGCCTTCTGCTCATCACCGGATTCTGCGGCGGGTTCACCACCTTCTCGGCGTTTAGCCTGCAGACACTGGGTTTGCTGCAACAGGGACAGACGGCACGAGCTGCCGCCAATGTCGGACTCTCGCTCTTGCTGTGTCTGGTGGCGGTGTGGGCGGGACACGCGGCCGCCGTGGCATGTCGCCGCGCGGCCTAGCCCGACGCGGACAACACCTTGAGGTCGGCTCGCACCTGCTCGTAGCTGGTGTCAAAGGAAAGCACGGCCGGATCGGGCTCGATGCCCCACTTTTTGCACGCGGCGCGATAGAGTCCCGGCCACCAGTTGCAGTGCTGCGTCAGCCCTTGGTCGCGCCACCGGGCCCAGCCCATCAACACGCGCGACCAAGCCGCGTCGCCAAATTCCACCGCCTCCTTTGGGCTGTCGAATTCGCTGAGATACCAGTCGCGGCCGATGCGCGCGTGCAGCACTTCGTCGGCCCAGTCGTAGTCCTGAAACAGCGCCGAGAGCGGGTTGCCCGACGCCTGAGCCACCTCCCACTCGAAGCGCTTGCCGGTCTTGGGCATCAACCCCTGCTCGATGTAGTAGAGGACGCCGTGACGTTCCCGCGGGGAAAGCTGGGTGTTGAGTGCGAGCGACCAAGTGAAGTTGACCCTCACCTCTTGCGGCCAGTCGATGCCCAGTTGCACGAACCCCACCTCGCCCATCATGGCGTGCCGCGCCTCATCCCAGAGCTGGCGCGTCATGTCGCGATGGTAGGCCCAGGGCTTGCCCGGGGTTTGGGCGAGGATGCTGGCCATCATTTCCGGCACGTCAATTTCGCGCAGGCGCTTGTAAAACATCATGAGCGCCTTGGGCTGGGGCGGCATGGCGGGGTCGTAGAGGAACACCTCGGCGTTGACGCCCATGTTGTAAGGATCAGGAAAGCGCGCATCCCGGCGCGGTGTGGGGTTGTACACATGCGGCTGGGCGGAATACCGCCGCACGATCTCCCCTCCAGCGGCGGCGCCTGCGCCATCGATGCCGCCCGCGCCGGCAAGGCAGTCGTCCAACAGCGCCAGCCACGACGAAGCGCCCTCGCGGTCCGCGGTGCTCACCACGCTGCCAATCGCCTGCGCGCCGTAGGTGCACATCTCGTCCAGTTCCAGAAGTGCGAACTTGGCAAGCCGCAGGGTCGGCTGGTCGGCAAGGGGATTGGTCAGCTCCCTGTGGCGTTCCAGCGCCTCCTCCAGCGCGGGCAGTGCCACCTCGTAAATCCCCAGCAGTAGTTCCTGCGTGCCGGGTGCTGCCAGAATTTCGTCGAAGAACACCTGCAGCGCCGCGTGCGGCACTTCCTCCAAGCCCAGCGGGGGCTCGCGCATTTCGCCCACGCGCAGGCGCAGCGCCGAGGCGTGTTCGGCGCAGAGGTAGGCATGGTGGCTAAAGCCCATCTTGAGCTCGTAGAGGGGCTCGGAAGTGATGCGATGGATGAAGGTGTCGTGCAGGCGGCGGAAGGCGTAGTGAAGGTGTTTAAGCCTGGAAACGCACCCTGCCACTGAAAGGCCCGGCTTCATCGCTTCGTTCAGGCTGCACAGGCCGGCCAGCGGCGGCAGCGACTTTGGGGGAACCCTTGTCGTCATGAGCGAATTAAAAAGGATGCTGGCGCACCCTTTAGGAGTTGAACCTAAAACCTTCTGATCCGTAGTCAGACGCTCTATCCAATTGAGCTAAGGGTGCGCAACCGGGGGCGGAATTACGCCGCCAAGCGGCCGGCGTGGCAAGTCATTTCTCAGGAGGAACGGCATTGGGCGACCAGTCATATTCGTTGTATCGAATGGTAAATCCTCCACCTCGCAGTGCCTCGGCCTCCGCGGCCGAATAGCTGGATGCGATGAAGCGCAGCAGCTCCTCTTCCGACTTGCCGAAGTCTTCGGCATACCATCGAAAGAGGGGCGAGAGGTGCACGACCTTGCGATCCCAGTCGACACGGTTCTTGACGGGATCGGCCAGGAATGCGCGCGCCTGTTCGGCAAACTGCGCTTCCAGATTGGTTGCCGTGTACGGCTCGTCGCGCAAGGGCGGGCAGCTACGCGCGCCGCAGACGAGCGCGAAGTGAATCTGCGGTGTCTTGAACTGCCGCCGGATCATGCCGTGCTCCAGGTCATCAAGCGAATGCCAGCGGCCAAACAACTCCACCACCGACATCTTCCAGACCGACCGCACGCCGCCAATGGCCCGGACGTTGTCCAGAGGGTAGTGCCGCGCCACCAGCCGGAGCATCGACGCGTTGTAGGTGTTTAACAGGAAGGCAAGGCGCTGGGGCGCAGACCAGCCGTCGAATTGCGACCGTGGCACCCGGCCTGCCAGCGCCAGATACTGATCCAGATCAGGGTCGCCGTCCTTGAAGCACGGGTAGTCCACGAGGCCCTTGCGAACATGCCGGCCAAGGAAATCGCGCAGCAGCGGATGGCCGTGGTCAAACTCAATCGCCGCCTGCGGCGGGGTGGGCGCAGCTGGTGGCTCGCAGCCGACCAGCAACGCCGACAGCACCACGCTGCCCAGTGCGAAGGCTCCGGCAGGGGTCACGGAGTGTGAGTAAACTTACGCTCCTTGAGCCAGAAGACCAAGTCGCGAGTCCACGGGTGAAACTGGGCGGGGTCAAATTGACGGCTGCCCAGACCGATGCCATGCGGTCCATTCTCGTAGATGTGCAGCGCGAAGGGCACACCCTGCCTGCGGAGCGCGCCCGCGAAGGCGAGGCTGTTCTCCACCTTCACGGCCGAGTCCTGCACGGTGTGCCACAGAAACGTGGGCGGCGTGTCCTTGCGCACCTGCAGTTCGTTGGAGAGCAGCTTGATGAGTTCCGGCGTCGGGGTGGCCCCGAGCAGGTTGTTGCGCGAACCCGTGTGGGTGATGTCCCCCATCGAGATCACCGGGTAACACAACACGCCCAGATCGGGGCGCGAACTGGCGCGATCCACCACGTCCTTGGCGTCGGCTTTGCCCGCATCGAAATGCACCAGGATGGTTGACGCCAGATGCCCGCCAGCCGAGGAACCCATCACACCAATGCGGTCGGGATCCAGCCCCCACTCCTTCGCGTGGGTGCGCACCATGCGGATGGCGCGCGAGACATCCTCCCACATCACCGGATGGCGATAGCCCGCCGATCCCAGCCGATACTTGAGCACAAAGCCCGCGATGCCGTGGCTGGCGAGGAACCGCGCGTAATCCGGCCCCTCATGCGCCGCCAAACCGCCGTAGCCGCCCCCGGGGCAGATGACCATGACCGCCCCCGACTGAACTTTTGCACCGGGCCAATGCGGGGTCAGCGTGGGAATGTCTTTGGCCGAGTCGCCCTTGCTGCCCGGCACGTAGCCATCCCACAAGGGAAACTCCTTCTCAGGACGGGCAGCCGCCAACAAAGTGGCCGTCACCACCCAAAAAATGGAAACAAGAAACAGTCGTCGGTTCATGGGGGTGAGATTCACGCTGGCCGACGCCGCGCGCAAGCGTGATTTGGAGGCGGCCACCCCTCGCCTTGCTGCGGCTAAGCGGTTGCAATTATTTACTTTGACAACCCGGGGGAACTCACAGAGATTCGCCCCCGGTTATCCAACCAAAAATGCAATCCAACAAACCAATGAAAAACATCCTCGTGAAGATTGGCAGTGGCCTGTTCCTGGCTGCACTGTCGGTTGCCTTGGTGGGCTGCGGCGACAAGAAGCCCGACGACAAGGGCGGTGCTGCTCCCGCAGAGAAGAAGAAGGACAAGGAGCCCTAATTTTTCTCCCGTCACACCCTGTTAACCCATCCAATTAACGATGAAAACCCTAACTAAATTGGCGACGACCTCGGCTTGCGTGGGCATGCTGGCGTTTTCCTTCATCGCCTGCAACGACGCGCAGAATGACGGCCCGCCGGATAAGCAGCCCACCGACGCTGAATTGAAGGCGAAGGACAATCCCACCAACGCTTTCCCCGGCTTGAAGCCCGGTGAGAAGCCGCCGGGCCCCGACGACAACAAGGGTGGCCGTCCTCCGGGAGGCGCTCCCGGATCGGGCCAGCCTGGTGGTCCGCCCAATCCGTAGGGCAACAACCAATCGAAACTCACGAAAGCCGCCTCCGGGCGGCTTTCTTTTTTTATCAACCCACCAGCTCGCGGATGGGCTGACCACCTTCAATGAGCGGGCGCGGCCGCCCATTCCGGTCGGTGAATTCCCCTCGCGGCGCGATTCCCAGTAGATGGAAAATGCTGGCGGCCAGATCGGGCGGACGCAGCAACCGCTCCTTGGGATAGGCCCCGTGCGCGTCGCTGGCACCCACCACCTGCCCTCCGGGTACACCACCGCCCGCCAATGCCACAGAAAAGCACGGCCCCCAGTGGTCGCGTCCGCCACGGGCGTTCACGGCGGGAGTGCGGCCAAACTCGCCCATCACCACCACCAGTGTTTCTTGCAGCATCCCCCGGCTGCGAAGGTCGGCGAGCAGCGCCGCAAATCCCCGATCGAAGGGCGGACACAGGTGGTCGCGCAGCCGGTCGGCGTTGTGGTGGTGCGTGTCCCACATCGGATTGCCTGTGGCCATGTCGTTGGGCTCGCGCGGCCAGTTGACCTGCACCAGCCGCACGCCGCTCTCCACCATCCGCCGGGCCAGCAGGAGGCTCTGGCCAAATTTGGTGGCGCCGTAGTGCTCGCGCAGCGCAATGGGTTCGCGCTCCAGTTTCAGCGCCGCTTGGATGGCGCTTTCGCGCACAGCGTCAAAGGCCGCCTGTTGCAACTGGCTCAAGCCCGCCATCTGGTCGTCGCGCTGGGTGGCCAGAAAGTGAGCGTCGAGCGCTTCGCGCAGCCGGCCGCGCACCCGCACGCGCCGCTCGTCCAACCCCTCGGGCGCGTGCAGTCCCTCCACGCGGAAATCCCGCTCGGAGGGATCGCATTGGAAAAGCTGCGGGTGCCAGGTTGTTCCCATGAACCCGCCGGTCTGTCCCGGCCAAGGCAGGGGCGCACCATCGTTGCGGATGACCTCAGGAAGGATGACGGAGGAAAATGCCGTGCGCTTCGAGGGCTTGAGCCTGCCCACCACGGCGGCAATGCTGGGCCAGTCGTCGGGGCTGGCCGTCACCTCCGCCTTGGTGGGGTGTTCGCGCCCCGTCAACATCCAGTAGCCGCTGGAAGAATGGACGTTGATGTCGGTGTGCATCGAGCGGATGACCGTGATCTCCCCCGCCATGAGGGCTGTGCGCGGCAAGAGCTCGCAGAATTGCATCCCCGGCACAGGGGTGCCGATGGCCTTGAACACACCGCGCACCTCGCGGGGCGCCTCGGGCTTGGGATCGAAGGTCTCGTGCTGCGGCGGGCCACCCCCAAGAAAAATCAGGATGCACGACTTGGCAGCACCGAAGGAGGAGTCGGGCGATGATGCCCGCGGCGCAGCACCCGCCATGTCGCCGACGGAGAGACCCAGGCAGGTCAATCCACCCAGCCGCAGCCACTCGCGGCGGCTGGAAGGCGTGCACAGGCTCAGGGTGTGGGCAAGTCCCTTGTTCACGATGTCAAGGGTGTCCCTGCGCACCCGCCGCCGTCAAACCGTTAGTTGCCGGCGGCGCGCCGTCACGGCCCACCGTTCGGCCGCCCTCCCCTCGCGCACCACGACGGCTTCGTCGTGCAGCGAGACGGTGGGGCAGATGTGCGCCGGCAGCGCGTAGAGGCAGGCGCCCACGGCGAACTCGGCCGCCCGCGGCGTCTCGACCACCAGATGCTCCTCGTTGTGAACGACGTGCACGGCGTCGGGCAACTCCAAGAGGCGCGCGCGCGGCGGCGCCTTGTCAGCCGACACGGCCTTGTAGCCTAGATCCAGACACAGACGGTTGCGGCCGGGACGGCTGATGACGCGCGTCAAGAGCAGCGCCGCGTGCTGGCAGGGTACATCGGCAAGTTTGTCGCCGTAGCCAAAGTCCCAGAGCACGGTCGTGCCCGGGCTGCACTCGCGGTCGGTGCAAGCCGCGTGCAATGGAAAGGTGGGCGAGCCACCCGCCACCATGGGCGGCATTCCCAACTGGCGACGCAGGGCATCCACGGGGGCAAACGCCGCCTCCCAGTTTTTGCGGCGCAGCGAAGGATCGCTGTCATGCAGGTGGCCGTCGTACACGTGCAACCCGGCCATGGTGATTCCGCGCAAGGTGCTCAAGCGCGCGTAACACTCGGCCGCACCCGCTCCGGGGACGATCCCCGTCCGGGCGTGTCCGCAGTCGATGTCCAGATATACGGCCAGTGGATGTGGCGCATCGGCAAACGCCGCCGCCATGGCCACGCCGGCACCGTCGTCGTCGCACAGGGCGGCAAAGCGTGTGCGCGCAAACTTCTCGGTCAGTTGCCGCAGGCGCGCGATGTTGGGGCCCACGGGTTGGTAGGCCAGCAACACTTCATCGGCACCGGCGGCCGCCGTCATCTCCGCCTCGGCAATGGTGGCGCACTTAAACTTGCGGATGCCCACCGCAAGGTGCATCCGCACCACCTCGGCCATCTTGTGGGTCTTGACGTGGGGCCGCAGCCGCGCGGGATTTCCCACCATCGCCACCATCCGCGCCAGATTTGCGGCGATGCGATCGGGATAGACCAGCAGCGCGGGCGAGGGCACGTCCGCCTCGTTGGCCATGCGGTGGCCGGCCATGTCAGGACGGGGTGATCTCGACGATGACCTCGATCTCCACGGCGATGTTGCCGGGCAGCGAGCCCATGCCCACGGCGCTGCGCGCCCCCACGCCGTGATCCTCGCCAAACACCTCCGCCATCAACTGGCTGTAGCCGTTGATCACAGCCGGATGCTGCGTGAACGTGGGCGTGGCATTGACCATGCCCAGCGTCTTGATGACGCGCTTGACGCGGTCGAGGCTTCCCAGTGACGCCCGCAGCGCGGAGAGGATGGCAAGCCCCACCTGACGCGCCGCCTTCTGCCCGGCCTCGAGGTCCATGGTGTCGCCCAGCCGGCCGGTGATCATGGTGCCGTCGGGCAGCAGCGGCCCGTGGCCGGAGACATAGGCGAGGTTCCCGATGATCACCACGGGCTTGTAGATGCCCGCGGGTTTCTTGGGCATCGGCGGCAGGGTTAAATGCAGCTCCTGGATTTTTCTTTCAGCGCTCATGATCTAGTGTGTTGGTACCGGCGGCCGGACTCGAACCGGCACGGCTTGTGAAGGCCAAGGGATTTTAAGTCCCTTGCGTCTACCAATTCCGCCACGCCGGCAATGCTATGAATCAAAGGTTTACGGATATTTTGGAACCTTGGCTTGGGCTCAAAGTCTGATTTTAGTCTGGATTCAGGCTTCGACTCCCTGCCCCACAC
>SXGR01578896.1_pt1 | contig 20279 bp, 21 predicted proteins | sample 3174711 | NCBI WGS metagenome assembly SXGR01 (sample SAMN11356860, study PRJNA531348) | freshwater metagenome | isolation source: freshwater sample F1-60 | place: China: Fuxian Lake, Yuxi | collected 2017-12-25
GGTATCGGTAAAGACGACTACAACCCAGATAAGTTGCGCTACCACAGCATCATTATTATGACGGACGCCGACGTGGATGGATCGCACATTCGCACCCTGTTATTGACCTTCTTCTTCCGCCAAATGCGCGAATTGGTTGAGCGTGGCCATATCTATATCGCCCAACCACCGCTGTATAAAATCAGCAAAGGCAAGCAAGAGCAGTATTTGAAAGACGAAGCGGCCATGACTGAGTTCTTGACCCAAGCAGCGCTGGAAGGTGCGAGCCTCCATGTTAATTCCAGTGCACCCGGTATTGCCGGTGAAGCTCTGGAAAAATTGGTACGGCAATATCGTAAAGTGATGGGGACTATTGATCGTCTATCGCGTTTGTATCCAGCGATTGTGTTGGAAAAGTTGATTTACATGCCGGCTTTACGCGCTGAACACTTGGCTGATCAAGGTCACATTCAACAGTGGTGTGATCAAATGCTGGCACGCTTTGCGTTGGACGCGCGTGCAGGAAGCCAGAAGTACAACATAGCTGTGCGCGAAGATACGGAGCGTCATCTATTTCTGCCAGTGGTAGAAATTATTGCTCACGGTATTTCCAACTACTTCCCTTTCAACCAAGATTTCTTCGGTTCAGGCGAGTACGCTTCGATTGTGTCGCTTGGTCAAAATCTTGAGAATTTGATTGAAGAAGGTGCCTATATTCAACGCGGTGAACGTAAGCAACCACTAACTAGCTTCGCTGAAGGCTTGGAATGGTTGATGAAAGAATCGCGCAAGGGCTATAACATCCAGCGCGATAAAGGTCTAGGTGAAATGAACCCTGAGCAATTGTGGGATACCACAATGAACCCGGAAACGCGCCGCATGCTGCGTGTGACCATTCAGGATGCCATAGCTGCAGATCAAATATTCACCTGTTTAATGGGCGATAATGTGGAACCGCGTAGAGAATTCATTGAAACCAATGCTCTCGCGGTAGCGAACCTAGACGTCTAATTTTTTAAAATCTATTAAAGAAAATAGTCTAATAGAAAAGGCCAAGAGATTAGTGCTCTTGGCCTTTTCTCATTTATGGCAGTTTAGAAATGACGTGTAACCGGTTCCTAATTCCCAAAACTCTCATGATCAGCAAGCGCTGCTTGTGCAGAGATTAAAGTGGCTCTTAGGCCATAAGGGCAAAGACCTGATATAGCAAATGGCTGTTAAAAATTACAATTATCATCAAGTACTTTTTAAGGTCTCAGCTATAATTAGGACGTGTTTTAAACACAGAGTCTTTACTAACAGCAGATGGATTCCCGAGATGAGTGAGAAAAAAGTAGTTAAAGTGTTGCTCAGCCAACTAGAGGAAGCGCTAGAAGAGCGTCAGAGCAATGATCGCCGAAAGCAAACGCCTGAAGATATTGAAAATGATCGCCGTAAAAACGATAGACGCGATTCACCCGTAAATGGATGAATTACAAAAAGGGGCTAAGGCCCCTTTTTGTTGCTTAAATAAGAGGGAGCGCCGTGCCATCAATCGGCGACTTCAACACAAACGAAGAGTGTACGCCGCTCACACCTTCAATACGCGTTAATTTCTGCAGCAAAAATTGCTGATAGCCATCCATATCCTTAACAATCACCTTTAATAGGTAATCAGCGGATTGGCCGGTAATCAAATGGCATTCCAGCACTTCGGGATAAGACCCCACGGTTTTCTCAAATAGATCAAATCGTTCGGGCGTATGTTTATCCATGCTGATTTGGATAAAAGCCATTAAGGTCAGCCCCAGCTTGCGTGCGTTCAGAAGCGCAACATAGCCGTCGATCAAGCCCGCTTCTTCCAACTGACGCACGCGACGCAGGCAAGGCGAGGGGGATAGGCTGATGGCATCCGCCAATTCCTGGTTGGTGATGCGGCCGTTTTTCTGCAGCTGTTCGAGAATCAATCGGTCGTAGCGGTCGAGTTCCATAATCTAGTTCTTTAGTGAAGAGGTGGTGTGAATTCGGTGATGGTCTCACATATCTACACCGAATTTGCTCTTAGGTGGGCATATTATGCCTATAAATATTAAAATATAGACATAATATTGCTCAAATATTTCTATCGAGACAATCTTAGCAATCATCTGCCACACACTTCTACCTATACTTTGTCCAACCTGACAGAAGCACCAAAGTTCCCAAGCCGAACTTAGGTACGGAGTTAAAGCCACAAGCCAGTATTTGGGTGGGTGAATGAGAGGGCGTTATGGCGCTGGCATCACACCCGTTAATCGTTGCTAACCCGCAATGATTCGCAAGTACTCTCCTCAGGTAATACCACCCATTTTTAAAGGAAACGCACTGCGGAGTTCGCCATGATTAGCAATCCCTCCACCAAATACCAACGTTTTGTCGGCGTCAGTTTGCCCGACCGTCAATGGCCTAATAATTTTATTGTGAAGCCACCGATTTGGATGAGCACAGATTTACGCGATGGTAATCAGGCACTCATTGACCCTATGTCGGTGCAAACCAAGCTGCGCATGTTTAAAGAATTGGTGGCGATTGGCTTTAAAGAAATTGAAATTGGCTTTACCTCTGCTAGCGAAATTGATTACAACTTCGCGCGCATTTTGATCGAAGAAAATTTAATTCCCGACGATGTAACCATCGAAGTTTTGGTGCAAGCGCGTTTCGATTTGATTGAAAAAACCGTACAGAGTTTGCGCGGTGCCAAGCGTGCAATTTTGCACATGTACAATCCGCTTGCGCCAGCGTTTCGCAAAATTGTGTACAACACCGATAAAGAAGGCGTAAAAAATATCGCCATTCAAGGTACCAAGTGGTGTAAAGAATTGACGGCAACAGCGCCAGAAGTGGATTGGACTTTTCAGTATTCACCGGAAGTTTTTTCCAGCACCGAAATTGATTTCGTCAAAGAAGTAAGCGATGCAGTTGCCGACGTGTGGCAACCAACGCCGCAGAAAAAAATGATTTTAAATTTGCCTGCAACAGTAGAAATGAATACGCCAAATACCTACGCGGATCAAATTGAATGGATGCACCGCAATATTAACAATCGCGACTCAATTATTATCAGTGTGCATCCGCACAATGATCGCGGTACTGCAGTTGCGGCTGCAGAGTTGGCAGTAATGGCCGGTGCAGATCGTGTTGAAGGTTGTTTGTTTGGCAACGGAGAGCGCACCGGCAATGTGGATTTGGTAACGCTTGCGTTGAATTTATATTCGCAAGGTATTCATCCCGGTTTGGATTTTTCGGATATTGATCGCGTAAGAAAACTGGTAGAAGACTGCACGCAATTGCCGGTGCATCCACGTCATCCTTATGCGGGTGAATTAGTTTTCACTGCATTTTCGGGTTCGCATCAAGATGCAATTAAAAAAGGTTTTGCGGTACAGAAAAAAGATACGCTATGGGAAGTACCTTATTTGCCCATCGACCCTGCGGATTTAAATCGCAGTTACGATGCCGTGGTGCGCGTAAACGCGCAATCGGGAAAAGGCGGGATAAGTTTCTTGTTGCAACAAGAAGCCGGTTTGCAATTGCCTCGTCGTTTGCAAATTGAATTCAGTGCCGCCGTACAAAAAGTTAGCGACACTACCGGTAAAGAAGTTAAGAGTAGCGATATCGTCAATATTTTTGAGCAAGAATATTTCGCGGTAAATACGCCCTTTACTTATCAAAGCTCAAAACTGAAAAATTACGATGATAGCCAGCATCATGTTGATATCACCATTTATGCCCAACACGAAAACAAAACCGTGGAACTTAGCGGCAGCGGCAACGGCCCCATCGATGCTGCGGCCCATGCCTTAAGTCAATATGTTGATACGAGTATCAGCGTTGTTGATTACTCAGAGCACGCGGTTGGCGAGGGTTCCGATGTTGTTGCCGTGTGTTACGTAGAAATGAAAGTCGGTAATAGTAAATCTGTGTTCGGCGTGGGTAAGGACAGCAATATTATTGCAGCGGCTATTAAGGCGTTGGTTAATGGAGTGAATCGCAATTACGCGATTGAGTAAGAGAAATATGTCAATAATCTCCCCTTGCTGTAGTAAAAACGGCCAGCTTTATAGCTGGCCGTTTGCTTTTAGAGGCATAAAAAGGTTAAGTGATACTATAGCGTGCGCGAAGTAATGTTTTTTCTTCCCCTTAGAATTAGATAAATTCTGTTTAGGCTGAATCTACATACGCTATAGCGGCGTCAAACTAGGCATAAAAGCAGTTTTGCTGCATGTCGAGCGCTGACATTTATCATGATAATGTTAACCAACGTAAATAAAGTCAGCCAAATTCCAAATAGTGATTAAGCTTGTGCAGGTAAAAACCGGCACATTCAAAGGATGAACATCCATGATCAAACTACATAACATCCATAAGTACTACCACTCCGGCGAGCAGCCGCTGCATGTACTTAAGGGAATCGATTTGCATATTCGCGAAGGCGAATTAGTCTCCATCATGGGTTCATCGGGCTCGGGAAAATCAACGTTATTAAATATCCTCGGTATTTTAGATAACCACGATCAAGGTGACTATTATCTCGCTGGCCGTGAAATCAAACATCTCAAAGAAAAAACTGCTGCGCAATTACGCAATGAATTGCTCGGCTTTGTATTTCAATCGTTCAACCTATTGCCTTTCAAAAACGCCACTGAAAACGTGGCTTTACCGCTTTATTATCAAGGCGTGAGTCGCAAAGAGCGCAATAAACGCGCGGCAGAATATTTAGAAATGGTCGGTTTGGAGCATCGCGCAACCTTTATGCCCAACGAATTATCGGGCGGGCAAAAGCAGCGTGTGGCCAGTGCCCGCGCGCTAGTGACAAAACCTAAAGTCATTTTAGCAGATGAGCCAACGGGTGCTTTGGATAGCCAAACCACACAAGAAGTGATGACGCTTATCAAAGAGGTTCACGCCTTGGGAAACACTATTGTGATAGTGACCCACGAGCAGGATATTGCCGATCAAACTCAACGCCAAATTATTTTGAAAGACGGTTTGATTGTAGCGGCTAAGCAGCATCACGCGAGCAATATTGACGAGCAGGACGAAGAAGAAATTCTGGGCTAATGATTATGTGGGATGGTTTACAAGAAATTCTATTTACCCTGCGCCAAAATAAATTGCGCACACTGCTCACTGCCTTTGGGGTGTTCTGGGGCATTTTTATGTTGATTCTCATGCTCGGTGCGGGCAAGGGGATGCAAAATGGTGTCTATGATGGTTTTGGTGGTGATGTTATGGATTTTATAGTTGTTTATACCGGCACTACATCAGTTGCTCATAACGGCATGGGGCTTGGGCGCTTTATACAGCTGAGCCAGGAAGATATTAAAACCATTAAACAGCAAGTACCCAATATACGTTTTATTTCGGCTGAAAATCAAAATGAAGGTGCGACTATTACCTTCGAGAAAAAAATTGGAAATTTTTCGGTGCATGGTGTACCGAATGAATATTTTAAAATTAAAGAATCAATCCCTTTTACTCTCGGCAGAAAACCTAATCCTTTAGATCAACAAGAGAACCGAAAAATTTGCGAGTTAGGCAGCGCAGTTGTTGAAAAAATATTTGGGAAAGATGCGAATCCAGTAGGCAAAGAAGTACGCATTAATGGCGTAGTGATGAAAGTTGTCGGAGTATTCCATGACAGGGGTAATCGCGGCCGTGATTCAGAACGCATCTATATTCCCGATACCACCTATCAAAAAGTGTTTGGTAATGGCAATCGCGTACAAACTATTTGGTTGCGCCCTATAGAAGGTGCAGATGGTTTTGCGCTTGAGAAAAAAGTTATCGAATTACTACAGCGTCGCCACTCAGTTTCACCGGAAGACAAGCGCGCGGTCAGGTCTTTCAACATGGCCGAACCTGCAAAAATGGTAAACGGCTTGTTTCTGGGTATTAACGCAATTATTTGGTTTGTGGGTTTGGGTACTTTAGCGGCCGGTATTGTTGGGATCAGCAATATTATGATTATCACCGTTAAAGAACGCACCCGCGAAATTGGTATACGTAAAGCTTTAGGTGCAACGCCAAAAAATATTGTGGGTACCCTCTTAATGGAATCCATTTTAGTAACCAGTATCGCGGGCTATGCCGGCATGGTCTTGGGCGTGGCTCTTATTGAATTGATATCTTTCGGGTTGCGCAGCTCAGGTACGAAATTGGAATTCTTTCAAAACCCAGAAGTTGATTTTCAAGTTGCTATAACGGCAATTATTTTATTGGTTGTTGTAGGTGCTTTAGCAGGGTTGGTGCCTGCGTTGAAAGCAGCGCGCATTATGCCCATTGAAGCCATGCGAGCAGATTAAGGAAATCACACTATGATGATCGATATAGAAAAATGGCAAGAAATATTTCAAACCCTTGGCCAGCATAAATTGCGAACGTCGTTAACGGCGTTTGGTGTTTTCTGGGGCATCTTTATGCTTACTATTTTACTCGGTGCAGGCAAGGGTTTGGAAAATGGCGTTATCGAAAATTTTAAAACCATCCCTCCAACTGCTTGGATTTGGTCGCAAAGTCAAACACAGCTTCCTTATCAGGGCATGCCTGTTGGTCGCTCTATTCAACTCAAGGCAGAGGATGTTGAAGGCATTCGCACTAATGTACCCAGTGTTGGCAAAATTTACGCGCAAAATAGTGTAGGTATTTGGGGGGGGGCACCGGCTTATACAACTTATAAAAATAACAATGGTAGTTTTTCAGTGCAAGGTACTCATGCGGGAATGGGAAATATTCACCAGCAAAGAATTTCAGAAGGCCGTTACATTAATGAAATTGACGATGAAAAGCGGCGTAAGGTTGCCATTATCGGCGAGCGTGTAAAGACGCAGTTATTTAAATCCGGTGAAAAAGCGGTGGGTTCGGATATCATTATTTCGGGTATCAGTTTTCAAGTGGTTGGCGTTTATAAAACTACAGATACCAATCCCAGTAGTACCGAAGAAGAAAAAATTTATATTCCTAATGACACACTGCGCTATTCATTTAATCAGGTGAGTTGGGTGGGTAGTTTTATCGTAATACCAAAACCGGGAATACATGCTTCCGTTGCAGAGGCTGCAGTAAAAGCTTATTTGGCAGAAAAAAATAAAGTTGATCCAAAAGACCTAGGCGTCTTTGGTAGTTTCAATCTGCAAAATGAATTCGACAAAATTAATGGCCTATTTAACGGCATAAAGTTCTTTAGTTGGGTGGTCGCTATAGGCACTATTATGGCCGGGGCGATTGGGGTGGGAAATATCATGCTTATCGTCGTTAAAGAGCGCACACGTGAAATAGGTTTGCGGAAAGCCCTTGGCGCTACACCTGGAACTATTATTAGCATGATCATGCAAGAATCCATTTTTATTACGGCATTGTCAGGGTATTGCGGTTTAGTGGTGAGCGTTTTTTTACTGGAGGGTGTAAGCGCGCTAATGGAGGCTAATGGAGGCAAGGCCGGCATGTTCCGTCATCCAGAAGTAGATTTTACAACAGCGGTGTCTGCGTTAATTGTTTTAGTGGTTGCGGGTGTATTGGCGTCATTAATGCCAGCTGCTAAAGCCGCAGCGGTGAACCCCATAGTCGCATTGCAAGATGAATAGCGAATTGCATTTCAAGACGAATAATTAGCAATAAATTTTAACCAATTTAAATTAGTGTTTTTCACAAAGGGCAAGAAGGGAAAATGAAAAAAATCATTATGTTTGGCGTGCTGGGTTTGGTAGTCATTATTTTTGTTGGCACCATCGTGTTTTTGTATAAAAAGTCTCAGCAAGCGCCCGTGGTATACACAATGGATAGTCCAATTACGACCACGATTATCAAAAAGACAGTGGCTATTGGTAAAGTGATTCCGCGCCGCGAAATTGAAGTTAAATCGCAAGTGTCGGGCGTAGTAGAAAAAGTGTTTGTGATTGCCGGTCAAACGGTTAAGAAAGGAGATGTCTTAGCAAAAATTACCTTGACCCCCAATATGCTGAATGTTAACTCCGCTGAGTCACAAGTACAGAGCGCAAAAATCAATTTGCAGAACTCCTTGTTTGAATATAATCGCCAAAAAGAACTTTTTTCTCAAAAATTAATATCTGAATCTGAATACAATAAATTTTTAGTTTCTTACAATTTACAGCGTGAAGCTTTAAACAATGCTGAAAACTATTTATTGCTTTTAAACTCGGGCGCCACCAAAAACTCCGATAAAGTTTCTAATCTAATTCCAGCCACTGTTGATGGTATGGTGTTGGATGTACCTAACAAAGAGGGTGCATTTATTGTTGAATCGAGTACGTTTCAGTCAGGCACTTCGCTTGCAGTCATAGCCGATATGAAAGATATGATTTTTGAAGGTTTGGTCGATGAATCGGAAGTGGGTAAATTGCGTGAAGGTATGGAGCTGGTATTGAACATAGGTGCGCTGCAAGGCAAACCTTTCACCGCAGTACTCGAATATATTTCTCCTAAGGGCGTTACTGATCAAGGCACGATTAAATTCCAAATTCGTGCAGCCGTTAAACTCGATAAAGAATTGTTCTTGCGTGCGAATTACAGCGCGAATGCAGACATAGTACTAGAGAAAAAAGAAAACGTACTCGCCATTAACGAGGGCAATTTAATCATTGAAGAAAAGGCTAGCTTTGTTGAAGTAGAAACAGCACCGCAAAAATTTGAAAAGCGCGAAGTAAAAACCGGTTTGTCTGACGGTATCAATATTGAAATTGTCTCTGGCTTGAAAGCGAGCGAGAAAATTAAACATCGCTAATCCGCATTTTTGCGACACCTAAAGCATCGGCTAATCACCGGTGCTTTTTTTATGGGTAGCGCTCCGCTATCATAGGCTCAACTCTACACATCATTCACAGGATTGTTATTCATGAAAAAATTATGCGTAATCGCGCTTAGCCTCCTAGCGTTACCCGTATTGGCCGACAACAATCGCGGTTTTTACTTGGGTGCAGGTGCTGCTTCTATCAAAGATAGCCAGGATGGCGTAGATGATATGAGTCAAATTCGTGCGACAGAGTTTTTGGGCGGTTACAAATACAATGATGCCTTAGGTATTGAGCTGCGTTTGGGTAAAGGTCAAACCACAGGTACCAGTGGCTTCTATTTTGATGATAAGGGTGCCTTGCAAAAGGGGAGCGTTGAGCGTGAAATCGGCAGTTATACCAGCCTCTATTACAAACCTGAATTGGTGAACGATGAAGCTAAGCTTTATGCTTTGATCGGTTATACCCATGTAAATACCTCAGGGACAGTAACAGATACGACCGGAAAGCAGGTACGTAGTGCAGACGGTTCAGCTTCAGGCTATTCCTATGGTTTGGGGGTAGGCTTCGTGATCAACGAGCACTTTAATATCAATTTTGAATACAAAAATCTAAGCGATGAAATTAGCGGCAAGCCAAATTTGGCAAGCGTAAATGTTGATTATCGCTTCTAATAATAAGTCGATATTTCAAAGAAGCTGCCGGGAAACACTTATCTCCGGCAGCCACTCACAAAAGATTACAGATTTACAGACGATTTGGCAGTATAACGAGTGGGTTATGCGTTAAAGGGCTAAGCCATGATCAGTGCTAAATCACGTTTTTACCTCATATTTTTTCTTATTACCTATCTCTCGCTTCTAAATCTTAGGGCGCAAGCTGCAGATTCAGACTCGCAATGGCAGTTTAGTCTGGGTTTGGGTGCAGGTATTCGCACTAATCCCGTTATGGATAATGACGATATTCCCCTTGTCGTTATTCCTTATGCGAGCTATCAAGGCGAACGTTTTTTTATCCAGAATTTAGACTTTGGTTATACGTTATTTGAGAATGAAACTCAGCAATTCAATCTACTGATAACGCCAAGTTACGATCAGGTTTTCTTTAATAAATGGGATATCAATAATTTTATCGAGCGCTCAGGGCTTGCGCTGGGCTCATCCAATGATATCCCTACCGTTGAACATACCAATCGCGTTATTGATAAGCGGCTGTTACACAAGCGCCGTATGGCGGGTTTAGCAGGGGTGGAATTTAGCCGCAGTTTCTATGGCCTAGATGTTCAGATGCAGTTATTAGCTGAAGCCACAGGTTACTACAATGGCAGTGAGGCGCGTGTGGCTGTCAGCAAAACGATTAATCTCGGCAAGCACGATGTCAAATTAACGCTTGGCACTAACTGGCAAGATGCAAAAACACTTAATTATTATTATGGGTTACCCGCGCAAGAAGCTTTCAATCATACGCCCTACAATCCCGTTAATGGGTTCACCACTTTATTGCGTTTTGATTGGAACTACCAACTTGATGATCATTGGAGTTTGCGTTTTTTCACCAGTTATCGTCACCTTAGCTCTTCAATTTCAGATAGCCCATTAGTTACAACGAATAATGTAATAACGGCATTTGCTGGGGGGGTGTACCATTTTTAATGGCAAAAGGCTCCCTATAATAACAAGCCTATTTTTTTATTTTGTGTTGCCTCAACAACTTAATGCGGCAGAAAATTCACAGGTAATTCATCTATTGATGAAACCCAATATTTGTGTGTTATCTGCCGCCGAAGCCTATTGTGAGGATATTCTTGTGGCTGAATGGAAGTCATCCGACAACAAAAATTATTCGCTTTGTTTATATCAAGGTAGTAGTAAAAAACCTATTGAGTGTTGGCAAAATACTAGCTTTGGTAAGACGGAATTTACCCAAACCATAGCTAAAACTACCCTGTTTGAATTGCGCGATATGAACAACCAAACCTTGTTGGGGCAAGAGTCATTTCAAGTGATTAATGCACAAAAAAAATATCAGCGCACACGTCGAAATCCGTGGAGCTTTTTCTAGCGAGATTCAAGATGAAAAATCATATTCTATTAGTGGAAGATGATCGCCGCCTTGCAGATTTGGTGAAAGATTATCTTGAAAACAATGAATTTTTGGTCACCATTGAAGGCAATGGCAGCCGAGTCATGCGTCAGTGCCAACAATTAAATCCTACTTTGGTAATTTTAGATTTAATGCTGCCAGGCAAAGATGGTTTAACTATTTGTCAGGAATTGCGCCCTCAATATCGCGGCCCCATTTTAATGTTGACTGCGCGCAATGAAGATATAGATCAAGTATTAGGCCTTGAATTTGGTGCTGACGATTACGTTATTAAACCGGTTGAACCCAGAGTTTTATTGGCGCGAGTTAGAGCTTTAATGCGCCGTTACTATCACCAGGAAAGCAGTGAACAAGAAGGCTTAGAATTTGATAAACTAATTATTCAGCCCACGGCACGCAAAGTACAACTTGACGGTGAAGACATTAATTTATCGAGCCATGAATTTGATTTGTTAGTGGCTTTGGCAAAGCACGCCGGGCAAGTCATTGGGCGAGAATATCTTTTTAATCAAATTTATAATCGTGAATACGATGGATTAGATCGCACCATCGATGTTCGTATTTCGCAGTTGCGAAAAAAGTTGCTCGATAATTCAGAGAATCCAACACGTATAAAAACCATTTGGGGAAAAGGCTATCTTTTTGTTGCAAATGCGTGGAGCTGAATAAATGAATCGTGCATTTATTTCGCTCTATCTCATTATTGTTTTATCGATAGTACTTTTAGGATTGGTACTAAATAAATTTTGGGATGAAATGAATCCACCGATAGAGGTTGATCCAGCAGTGGTTGATCTTTTTGCATTAATCGAAACATCTTTAAAAGCTAGTCAAAATACAGAAAAAAATATTCAACTTAAACTAGTAACTAAAGGGCTTAAATATCAGGTTAAATTAGTATCTATAGAAAATTTTTCTAGAACGGACATTGCAGGAAAAATTAAACAAGGTGGTGTCATCGATGCAGATGATGCTGACACACATTATTTTTATAAGCGCATTGAAAGCTCTGATGATGTATTGGTGCTTGCTTATCCTTCCTCGCCAAGTAATCGCAACAACTTATATCTTCTCTTTATTTTATTATTTTACACGGCTATTGCTGCGGCAGTATTTCTTTGGGTGTGGCCATTGGCGCGTGATTTAGCACGGTTAGCGCAGCATGCACAGCAGCTGGGGAAAGATGGTCAACAAGATGTTATTAAAGTATCGCCGCGCTCTGTTGTATATCCATTTGCAAATGCATTCAATGCAATGGCAATCAGACTTAACGACATAATGCGTTCGCAAAAAGAAATGACTTTAGCTGTTTCTCATGAGCTGCGAACACCTTTGGCGCGGATGAAATTTGCGCTGGCAATTTCTGAAGGCAAACCTATAGCTGAAGAATTACGGAGACCGCTAGCGGGAATAAACCGCGATATATTAGAGATGGAATCGCTGATAAATTCATTTCTTGCTTACGCTGCGTTCGATCAACAATCGCAACAGTTAAATCAGCGCGAAGGGTATATTCAGGATCTTTTGCAAACTATTGTTTCGCGCCTTTTAAGTCATCAAGATAGAAATATTCAAATAAAAGTAGAGGATGAAACACAAGGGCAGGAAATTACGTGCGAGTGGTCGCTTATGCAAACCGCATTACAAAATGTAATTCATAATGCGCTTGGATATGCTCAAGCCTTGATTGTTATTTCTATTAAAATAACTCCTAGTCATTTTATTGTGTGTGTGGCTGATGATGGCACGGGTGTGCCAGAGGATCAGCAAGAACGGATCTTTGAATCCTTTGTGCGTATTTATAACGAGCAAAATCATCGAAGTGGTTTTGGCTTAGGTTTGGCGCTTGTTAAGCGCATCATGGAATGGCATTTGGGTTCGGTAAGCTGTACGCGCTCAGCGCTTGGCGGCGCGCTCTTTACTTTAGAATGGCCGAGATAAACATATCCAAGCTACCCTTAGTTTTATCTCATTCTATGAGTGCTACATTGTTAGCATAAAGTCATCGCTAAGAATGTCGGACTAAACATATATATCCACATGGTTGGAAGTTATGACTAGTTATAGTCCAAAGTTTTAACGGGGAAAATAACGTGTGTTTAAGCGTCATGTATTTGAGCTTAAACCAAGGAATAGACTGAAATAGCGCTTTTCATGGTGTTTAAGAGCGGCTACTATAGCCCCCGTTTTTTAGGGTGGCAGCGTGTCTGCTTGTGTATAAATCAAAAATAACCTAAAAAATTGTCAGAGTGAGTTAATAAAGTCTTCTTGGTTGTTGCAATGTAGCTATACTGCTACAACTAAGGCGAAGGTGCTTTAGAGCTTACTCCGTGAGATTGTTGCTACAGGTGCCAGTTCTTGGATTGGTGTGTGGTGCAATGTCATTTTTTGCAGGTGAAATTCAGAAGGTGGCAGCTAAGTTATGTCATATCACGCCAAAAAAAGTGCAGGACAGCGCTCTACGGGTATTATTATCGTAGTGGCCTTCCATGTACTTTTAATTATGGGGCTTGTTGCGGGTTTAGACCGTAAATACGTCAAAAATGTTGTAGAAATCCTGAAGGCAGATGTTAAAGAGGAAGAGATCAAGAAAGAAGAACTCCCTCCACCACCACCGCCGGATATAAAACCACCACCACCAGATTTTGTTCCACCACCATCACTTGACTTTGTGCCTGACGCGCCTGCTCCACAGGCAATTCAGAATGTACAAAGAGAAGTGAAAAAAGTTGAAGCTCCAGTTAACCAAACCAAAGCGAAAGTGGCAGGCAAGGGTTTAAGTAGACCTGAATATCCGGCAGCTTCTATTCGTTTGGGTGAAGCAGGTACTACAGGGTTGAACTTGTTAGTTGGTGTAGATGGCAAAGTGTCAGATGCGCAAGTTACGTCAAGCAGTGGCTCTGAGCGCTTAGATGAAGCGGCTAAAAAACATGCGATACGCTCATGGAAATTTATTCCATGTATGAACGGTGAAACTCCGGTGGCATGTTGGCATCCGATACGATTCACATGGAGGATTGAAGACGCCAAATAATCAAGACGTAGTCTGATTATTGAAGTTATTCAATCAGTAAAAAAAATAGATCTTTAAATTTACGTTAACTGCAGGGTTTGAAAAATGTTAAAAAAACTTTCATCTGTTTTGATTTTGGCGTTGGCTTTAGGTGGTCAGCATTTCTTGGTTAGTTCAGCTGTTGCGCAAGATGCAACCGCACCGGCTACTGAAGTAGCACCGGCTGCCGAAGCGCCCGCCGCTGACGTTGCTGCACCAGCTGCTGATGCAGCAAGTGTTATTGATGCTGCAAACGATAGCTCTGCCGGAGAAGAGCAGCCACATGGCTTAGAAAAAGCTTGGGCTGATGGCGACGCGGTTACTCGCAGTGTTTTGGTTTTGATGGTAATCATGTCAGCTGCTACTTGGTACATCGCTGCTATCAAGCTGATGGTTCAGTCTAAACTGTTCAAACAAGCTGTTGAAGCGCGCAAGGTGTGGGATTCAAAAAGCTTGCAGGATGGTGTTAATAACCTCAAAGCAGACAGCGCATTCCGTGCAATTGCTGAAGATGGCCTGAAAGCTCTGAAACATCACGACGGTAAACTTACTGACAAGATTGATTTGGAATCTTGGGTAAGTATGTCTGTAAATCGCTCTGCATCAAATGTTACCAATGACTTGCAAACGGGTATGGCGGTATTGGCAACGGTAGCATCTACCTCTCCATTCGTAGGTTTGTTCGGTACTGTGTGGGGTATTTACCACGCCTTGATCGCTATTGCGGTATCTGGTCAACCATCAATCGATAAAGTCGCAGGCCCAGTGGGTGAAGCTTTGATCGCTACTGCAATTGGTTTGGGTGTAGCTGTTCCTGCCGTATTCCTTTACAACTGGTTGGTTCGTCGTAACAAAGTTGCTAGCGAATCTTTGAATGCCTTTGCTGCTGATATTCATGCATACCTCGTTGTAGGTGTACATGGCGGCGACAAGTAATTTTACATTAACGGTTTAAAACCTAATGCATGATTGAGAATTTGCTTCTCAGTCGTGCAGAAGTAAAAACTTGTAGCACGAGGTAACAAATATGGGAATGAATATATCTGCAGGTGGTGGCGAGCCAGATACCGAGCTGAACTCCACAATTAACACAACCCCTTTGGTTGACGTTATGTTGGTACTTCTGATTGTGTTTTTGATCGCCGTACCCGTCGTACTGAAAACAGTACCGGTAGAGCTTCCAAATGTTTCAAATATTCCTACGCAATCCAAGCCAGAGAATATTGTTATTACAGTAGACGCTGAAGGTGAAACCTATTGGAACAACGTTGTAATAGATAAAGAAACCTTGTTGGCTAATTTAAGAATAGAAGCACCTAAAAAGCCTCAACCAGAAGTGCATATTCGCGGTGACTTAAACTCTCGCTATGAACCAGTTGGCCGTGTTGTAGCCTACTGTCAAAAGGCGGGTATTGTTCGTGTTGGTTTTATTACCTCACCTGAAAATACAAATTAAGTCCTTGGATCCACAATTAAGGGTAATTCATCATGGGTATGAATGTAGGTAGTGGAGGCGGAGAAGCTGATGTAATGGTGGAGATGAATACCACACCATTGATCGACTTGATGCTTGTACTTATTGTAATGTTAATTATGTCGCTTCCACCGCAAACTCACGCGGTTAAGTTAGACATGCCAGTGACAGCGCCTCCCGAAACGGATGCACCACCACCACCGGTTATCGATATCGTTGTGGACTTTGATGGTTCCATTTACTGGCAATCTGAGTTGATTACATCGAGCGATAAATTGCAAAGTTATCTAAGGTCTGCGGCGCACGCTGAACCTCGACCAGAGATTCACTTGAAGCCTAACAAGTTAGCAAAATATGATTCTGTTGCTAAGGTGTTGGCTACCGCTCAGCGGTTAGGTGTTAAAAATATTGGTATATTGGGTAATGAAGCGCTGGAGTAACCTCCAGCGTTTTTTTCATTGTGCATAATCTTGCTGTAATCAGTAAACGTATTGGTAAACATTGTTATGTGTGTTAAAAAAAATCTATTTGGAATAGCAAAATCAGTTTCATTTGTTGTCGCTTTAACTACAGGCTTAACGACTGTTTCAGCAGTTTTTGCCCCAGTTGCTATGGCAGCTGAAAAAGCCCAGCAACTCAGTTCAAAAATGAAGCCGCTTGGTGAAGCGGACAAGTTGATGAAGGAGAAAAAGTTTAAAGAAGCCTTAGCGGTTATCAATGAAAAAGTTGTACCCATTCAAGGTAAAACTGCTTATGAAGAAACCGTTACAAATGAATTAAAAGCAGCTTGCTTAGCGCAGTTACGTGACTATGCGGGTGTGGCAAAAGTTTATGAAGCTATGTTAGCGGGGAATCAAGTATCTGCTGGTCAAGTTAATCAGAGGATAGAGACCTTGGGTGATATTTATGCAAACCTAGGGGAATTTACAAAAGCAGTTGATGCATATGAAAAATATTTGCAGGCTAATCCCGGAAGTGCAGAGGTAACTTCAAAGTTATTAAATGCGTACTTCAAAAAAGGTGATTACAAAAACTCATCAGAGTTAGCTCAAAAGCTGGTAAAGAAAGCTCAAGATGCAAAGGTAAAGCCTGAAGCAGACTGGCTGAAAATGCTTGCTTTTGGATACGATAAGTTAAGTAAAAAAGACGGGGTTTCTAAAACAGATAGCGATTCATATAAAGCAAAAATCGCCAACGTAATGGAGTCTCTCTTAGAGTTTTACCCAACGCCAGTTTACTGGAATGACATGTTGAAAATTACTCGTAATGAAGTGAATTTCAACGATGGTGAGAAAATTGAATTTTACCGCCTTAAGAAGGCCGTAGGTGCTATGGATGCAGCAGAATATAACGAAATGGCAGAGCTAGCCTTGTCTATTTTGGATTCTGGTGATGCAAAAGCCGCACTGGAAGCAGGTATAAGCTCCGGCGTTGTTGTATCTAGTGAGCGCACCACTCGTTTGCTTAACAGAGCGAAAGCTGAAGCTGCAAAAGATTTGGCTGGCTTAGATGCAATTACCAAAGAAGCCTCTACAAAGCCAAATGGTGAGCCTTTAGCCAAAATTGGTGCGGCTTACTTAGGCCATGGTTTAGATGAAAAGGCTATCTCAACACTTCAAAGCGCTATTGCGAAAGGTGGTTTGAAATCTGTTGATGAGGCTTATGTACGTTTAGGCGTAGCTAATTTGAACTTGGGTAAAAAAGCCGAGGCTATCAAAGCCTTCCACTCTGTTTCAGACAAGTCTAATTTGAGCCGAGTTGCTAAGCTTTGGATTTTGTACGCTAAAAAGTAATTAAACTGTGTTGTTATAAATGCCCGCACATGCGGGCATTTTTTTTGGAGATTACTTTAACAGAAAGTGAACTAAGCCAGAGATCATAAGCCTGTGTATAATAGGCGCCTGTTTCCGCCTTAGTGCGCAAATCTTTATCCTTTAAAGGTACTAGTTGTGAATTTTATTCAGTTTTTAATTCAAGAGTGGATCTTAACCAGTTTGCTGGCGGCACTCATTATTGCCTATAGCTTACGTGAGCGCGTAAAGAGCGGTGTTCCAGTATCAAATAACGAACTCACCAGTTTAGTAAATAGTGATAAGGCCGTTATTTTGGATATTCGTCCAAGTGCCGAATATAAACTTGGTCACTTGGTTGATTCTATAAATATTCCTTATGAGCGTATTAATGCTGATATCGCTACCCTTGAAAAATACAAATCCAAGACCATTATTGTTGTGGATAAGCTGGGCCAGTATGCAGGTACAGCGGGTCGTCAATTAGCAAAAGCAGGGTTTGATGTACGCAGGCTATCAGGTGGTATCAGCGAGTGGCAAAACCAAAATTTACCACTGGTTAAAGGCAAGCAAAAGTAGAGATCATTATGGCTCGCGTTTTAATGTATACAACCGCAATTTGCCCCTATTGTGTTAACGCTAAAAAATTATTAGCGCAAAAAGGCGTGGCTGTTGAAGAAATTCGTGTCGATCAAAATCCTCAACTGCGTAGTGAAATGATGCAGAAAAGCGGACAGCGAACAGTGCCACAAATTTGGATTGGTGATTTACACGTAGGTGGGTTTACCGATCTGTGGGCGCTCGATAAACAAGGCAAGCTCGATGGGCTTTTACAAAATAACTAAGTGAAATAAAGAGAAATATTATGACTGATGAAACAACCCAAGTGGCAGAAGCGCAAGAGCAGCAAGTACCACAGGCAGGATTCGCAATTCAAAAAATTTATTTGAAAGATATTTCATTTGAAACGCCAAGCGGTTTAGAAGCCTTTACTAAAGCGTGGAAACCAAACGTACAACAAGATTTAAACATTCAAGTAACCCCCGTAGAAGAAGGCCTATTTGAAGTTCTTTTGCTGTTAACGATTACTGCTCGCATAGATAACAAAGTTGTTTTCTTGGTAGAAGTAAAACAAGGTGGTCTATTTGTTATAAATGGCTTGGATGGTATTCAATTAAGTCATGCGATTAACACACTCTGCCCGCAAATACTTTTCCCCTACGCGCGCGAAACTATTGATAGCCTCTTAACTCGCGGCGGGTTCCCTCCGTTAATGTTAGCACCTATTAATTTTGATGCAGTATTTGCACAAGCAGTGATGCAAGCGCAACAGCAAGCTGAAGCTAACAAACCCTCTGCAGCTCCTGCTGAGCCAGTACTTAATTAATACCCACGTTAGCCCGACACCCGTCGGGCTAATTCATTATCAGGTGTAGTCGATGTTTAATCTTTCTCGCCTCGATCGCTCTAATTCAAGTTACATTGCCGCTATTGATTTAGGCTCCAACAGTTTTCACATGATTATTGCCAAATGGGATAACGACCAGTTGGTGGTGCTTGATCGTTTACGCGATCCGGTGCGTATGGGTTGGGGGTTGGGCAGTGATGGATCGCTCAGCGAAGATGCGCGTGTACGTGCGTTAAATTGTCTGGAAAAATTTGGCGAACGTTTGCGTGAATATCCGTCACGTAGTGTGCGTATTGTCGGAACTAAAACGCTGCGCAGTATCAACGATTCCAGCCAATTTCTAGCGGATGCGCAACAGCGCCTTGGCCACCCGGTGGAAATTATTTCCGGTGATGAAGAGGCTCGTTTAATTTATTTAGGTGTGGCGCATTGCATAGCTCCAAAAGATGGCAAACGCTTGGTTATGGATATCGGCGGTGGTAGTACGGAGATTATTGTTGGCGAAGGCATGTCGCCGCTCATAAAAGAAAGTTTAAATATGGGCTGTGTGGCTATTACCAAACGTTTCTTTTTGGATGGTGAAGTTAACGACAGAAACACCAGCAAAGCATTAATTGCCTGTATGCAGGAACTATCACCGGTTGCGGATGAATTTATTCAACAGGGCTGGAACCAAGTCTTGGGCGCATCGGGCACCATAAAAGCGGTTGCTAAAGTGTGCAGCGCAGCAGGTTGGAGCAACGGCGTTATTCGTTTAATGGATTTAGAAAAAATTGTGCGGCTCTATTGCCAGCACGGTACTACGGATTTAAAAATTCCTGGGTTATCGGATGACCGCCAACCGGTATTTTTAGGTGGTGTAATTGTTCTAATGGCGCTCTTTGAAAGTTTGCAGATAGCCGAGATGATGGCGGCGGATTGGGCTCTGCGTGAAGGTTTGTTATTCGATTTAAAAGGCCGCTTAGAAAACCATGATATACGCCAAGGGAGTGTGGATGCCTTAGCATCACGATTCCACGTTAATATGGAAAAAGCGCAAGCGGTAGCCGCGCTGGCGTTAAATTTATTGGAGCAGGTGGTTGAGGATTGGAATCTCAACCACGATGAGGCGAGTAAGCTTTTAGCCTGGGCGGCGCGTTTGTATTCAGTGGGTTTGGATATTGCGCATAATGATTACCATAAACATAGCGCTTATGTGGTTCAGCATGTTGATTTGGCGGGTTGCTCACGAGTAGAGCAAACACATCTTGCAGCTTTGGTATTGGCCCATCGCAAACGTTTTCCGCTCAAACAATTTCCCCCAGGCAACGATGATTTAATTCATTTGGCTATGCTATTGCGGCTTGCGGTTATTTTTCATCGTGGCAAAAAGCCTGAAGGTTTGCCTGCTATTCAATTGATGGTATCAAAAAAGAAAATAAAGTTGAAAATTTCTGCAGTTTGGCTTGATGAACACCCATTGACCTATGCTGATTTAGAAACGGAAATGCGCCATTTGGATGATATAGGTTATAGCTTAGAGTTGATTTAAAAACACCCAGTTAAAACAAAAAGGCCAATCAATAATTGCAATGCTGTTCACTTAAGCATTGCCCCCGAACGTAAATAACCAGAAAATCCGATACGAACGAACAACGTATCGGATTTTTTGTGATTATCAGACCGCAACTGGAAAGCATTTGGGATTACAGTCCCAGCCTAACGCACA
>SXGR01424536.1_pt1 | contig 20272 bp, 24 predicted proteins | sample 3174711 | NCBI WGS metagenome assembly SXGR01 (sample SAMN11356860, study PRJNA531348) | freshwater metagenome | isolation source: freshwater sample F1-60 | place: China: Fuxian Lake, Yuxi | collected 2017-12-25
AAAGAGAGTCCTTTCCCATGTTCACAGCTTCGAGGAGTTCCGATACTTTCCTGAGCAGCTCATCCATGGGAGAGGGGGAAGTGCTTGGTGTACTATAGGAGATGATGCATCCGGAATCCACTCCGAAGTCGCATGAAGACGTCGCAACGAAGCGTGCTTTTCTGCCGGTGTTCGAGCGGCTTGCTCTCCCCGCCCTCATTTTCGGATTGCTGTTTTTCATTGCGACCCTAGGGATCACGATGCTTCTGACACCCGATCGTTTTCCCGTCCGTATCGGCGATCGAGTCGTTCGACTGATCGATCTCGAAACTGAACAGAGAGCGTTGCTTGTCGAGAAAGTGGAGCTGGAAGCAAGCCACGATGTTTCGCTCGACTCACGTGCTCCCGTCCTTCGTCAACTTTCCATATTGAAGCCTCTTGTCACTCCTGTTGGCGCGGCATTGCTTGCGATCGACGATGTACGTTTGCGCTTTAAAACTCCGACCGTGGATCCGATCTCGTTGCCTCGCATATCCGTCGCATCGGGAACGGTCATTCGGATCTCCGGAGAGGTGCGGGATATGGGGGGCTCCACAATGAGAACGCTTGCGTCTTTCGTCGACGGCCTTCGAACGATTTCATCCATCCTTTCAGTATCCGAACCAGAGTATAGCGAGCGAAAAGATGCGGATGGAACAACGGTATCACCCTTTGTCATAACACTCACACTTCCGCATGTTGACTTCTAACATTCAGCATCTTCGGCACACCCTTCGGATTCCCTTGGGGATTGTCGGCGTACTCCTATCGGTCGTTGCTTTCGGTATGTTGGCGGCTCATGCGAGATCGTTCTCGCTGAAGCGCGATACGGCGGTGATGATCGGCACCACGCTCCCCGATCTCCGTGCGACGGTGGCTCTTCTCGCGGCGAACCGTCAGGCGGAGCAGTTCTTTGCGAAGAATGCTCTCGCTGCCAGAGAGGAGCAGGCATCCGTGTATATTCTGCCGGCCGGTCCCGCGGCGGCGCGCACTGTTGATGTACTGCAGACGATCGCTACGGTGCTCAAGCAAGCTCTCGGGGAAGATGGCGCGTTGCAAGATCTTACCTTCGAGAACGAAACAAAGAATCGCGGAGAGTTCAAGACGATCGGAGCGCAGATCGTTCTAAGAGGGAGTTTCCGTTTCGCAGCGACGTTTCTTTCGGTGCTTTCCTTCAGCGGAGACATGATGATTCGCGATGCCCTGAGTGATGAGGCGACGACTGCTTTTTTGAAGAAGATCAATGCAAGCGCGCCACTCTCCCTGAAGGCCGCCGAAGATTTTCTGTATGCGGATCTTCTCAATTATGCGGCGGAGCCGGATCGGATCGAGCAGGAGATGCTCCAGGATCTGCCCCTGAACGCTCAGGCCGAAATTCGTTCGTTCGTGCTTCAGTCAGGTCTTGCCTCGGTTCGAAGCGCTCTCTCCGAGATTGCTCCTGCGTTCAAGAAGGAACGAGTGTGGCCGCTTCCGTTCGTGACGGTAGATGCACTCAAGAGAAATGGCGACACATGGACGGTGCAGCTGACGTTCTATCGCAGATAAACGGGGTCCCTCATGCGTCTCCTTGTCCTCATCCCGGCATACAACGAAGAGGGGAGTATTGCCGATGTCCTGACTTCGCTTCCGAGAACGATTGAGCCGGATTTCGAAATCATTCCTCTCGTCATTGATGACGGCAGCACTGATGCGACTGCAATGATCGCCGAAGAATGCGGGGCGATCGTCGTAGCGCATCCTCGGCGTTTGGGTCTTGCCGCCGCGTTCAGAACGGGATTGTCACGAGCACTGCTGGAACATGCGGACCTCATCGCGACTCTCGATGCCGATTCTCAGTATCGCAGTGAGGAACTGAGCCTTCTCATCGCGCGTATGCGCGAGACAGGTGCGGATCTTGTCGTGGGAGACCGACAGGTGCGGTTGCTTGCGCATATGCCTTGGAAGCACAGGATCGGCAATATGATCGGCAGCGCCATGCTGCGCTTGCTTCGTTGCACGCATATCACGGATGCGTCGTCTGGATTTCGTCTGTTCACTGCGGACATGGCTCGAGCGATTCGCATCACGAGCGTGCATACCTACACGCATGAGATGCTCATTCAGGCCAAGGCATTCGGTTTTGCAGTAGCCGAAGTTCCGGTGACGTTTCTTCCGAGGAAGTACGGTAAGAGCAAACTTATCCGAACTCTTCGCCACCATATTCTTCGGTCGTGCGGGACGATTGTCCGTGCATATCTTCGCACCTCTGACTCCATCGGAGGAAAGCGGGTTCTCTTTGTCACTCGTAGTCTCCAGCGCAGACCCGGGGGCATGCAGTCGTACGCGCATACGCTCCTTTGCGCCCTTCGGCATCGATCGGAAATTTCTCTGGTCGTTCTCGGTTACGGTGGAGGACGACTTGGTCTCTTTTTCTTTCTTCCATACGCATGGGTGCGCTCTCTCTTTTCACGAGCGGATATCGTGCATTTCGGCGACGCTGTCTCGGCTCTCTTTCTCCCGCTCCTTCAATTCTTCCGTCCGAATCTCCGAGTCACGGTGACCGTGTACGGTTTAGATCTCACGTACGATTCTTCCTTCTATCGCTTTTTGCTTCGGCGCTCCCTGCCGCATGCGCATCAAATCGTGGCGATCAGCAGAGCGACGGCACTTGCCGCGGAGTGTCTCGGGGTCTCGAAAGAGAAGATCATTGTTCTTCCGTGTGCGGTCCTCATCCCCCGGCCACTTCTCCGCTGCGGCGTAGAAGGGGAGACTCGCAATATTCTTCTTCTCGGTCGTCAAATCAGACGCAAAGGTACTGCGTGGTTTCTTGAGAATGTGTTTCCGATGTCCCTTCGGGAGAATCTACAGATTCATTGTACGATTGCCGGAGACGGGCCGGAAATGCCGACAATCCGACGCATCATTCGAGAGAAGAATCTGGAACCATTCGTCAGCATCCTCGGGGACGTCAGCGAAGAAATGAAACAACGGCTGTATGCGACTTCGACACTGTTTCTTCTCCCGAGTATTCCTATTGCAGGCGACATGGAGGGCTTCGGGTTGGTGTGCATCGAAGCGTCGTCGCATGGGCTTCCGGTCGTTGCCGCAAAGCTCGAAGGTATTTCAGAATCCGTTATCGACGGTGTGACCGGCCTGTTCTTTCAGGTGCAGAACGGAGAGGACTGTCTTCGTATCATCAAGGAGGCATTATCAAAAAAGTGGCAAAAGGAAGCCATGCATGAGGTATGCCGACAGAAATTCTCTCCGGATGTTTTAGCTTCTTCCTATATTGAAGATGTCTGGAAATAAACCGCTTCGCATCGGCATGGTGACTTGGGATTACGATCCGCCGATCGGCGGCATGGGCAGGCATGTCGCAAGTCTGCAATCCGGTTTTGAGTCTCTCGGTCATGCGGTATCCGTCTTCAGTCGATCGAATTTTCAGCTTCCGTTCGGACGCAGCATCCTTTTTTCGTTATTGCTTCCGTTATTGCTTCCGAGATGGATCAAACGCTTTTCCCCTGACCTCCTCCATGTTCATGCCGGACCTGGCGGGGTCTTTCTTTTACGGAAACCGACACTGCTTCCGCTCATCGTGACGGCAAATCATACCTATCATGATCAAGTGCGGTGTGTCGGGCAGCGGTGGAAAAGATTGCTCGTACCGTTCGAACGGAGAACGTATGCGCTTGCAGACCATATCATCTGCCTTTCGGAGGATACCGCTCACTCTGTTCTTCATGACTATGGCATCGATCGAAGCAAGCTTTCGGTCATTCCGTGTGGCATCGATGTCGCACGGTTTTCACCTTTCGATCGTCCGCTGAAAGATCGCGGAAAGCGGTGCGTGTTCGTGGGCAGAAGCGATGCGCGAAAAGGATTCGATCTTCTCCTCCGTGCGTGGCCGTTCGTTCTCCGAAACATTCCTGATGCAACGCTTCATGCGGTTGGCATCGGCTCCGATTTTCCCTTACTGCTTCCGCCAGCGGCGGTGTTGCATTTTGCGCCTACGGATGCCGAACTTGCCGAGCTTTTCGGGTCTTCGCGTGTCTTCGCGTGCCCGTCGAGACTGGAAGGATTCGGTCTTGCGGCTGCCGAGGCGATCGCAAGCGGCACACCCGTTGTAGCCACGGACGTGCCGGGACTTCGGACCACCGTTACGAATTTTGAGACCGGCTTGCTCACATCGATGAATCCGCATGATATTGCATCGACACTTGTTTCTCTTCTGCAGGATGATGTGCTTTGGCATCGTTTTCATGTCGGCTGCCAGCGCAGACGGCTTCGGTTTGATGTGAAGCTCGAAATCCAAAAGCATCTTGAAGTTTATCGCGTGTATACTGATATCCGATGATGAAGCTTCTTCAGAAGCGGTCGTTCGTTCTTGCACTCGGTGCAACGCTGGTGTTTTTGCTCTTCGGTAAATATTTCTGGTCCTTCTTTGCGTTTCCCGGGGTTCCGTTCGGTTATGACGCGGGGATCTACCGGTATCTTTTCTTCAAACACGCACAGGCTTTTCCTCCGTTCTCCGTTCCGGCATTGCCTCCGTGGGCTGCCAGTCATCCGCTGGGATTGTTCTTCTTTTCCACTCTACTCATCCATGTCGGCATGACCCCCGATATGCTGATCGGATGGGTTTGGAATATTTTTCCCGTTGTACTTTTCCTTGTTCTTTCATGCGTGTGGGGACGCAAGCACGGTGTGTTCTTGGGAGTCTGCATCTTGCTCGTATCGTTACTGTCGACAGTGCAGTATCAGGGCTTTCTCATGATGTACTGGAAAGTGTTTTTCGCATGTCTCTGGTGCATTCTCACCTTTTCTTTTTTCGAGCGAAGGTCTCGAATCTGGGTGCTCCTTGGAATGTTGACGATCGCGACGCATCAGCAAATCGGACTCATTCTCGTTCTTGCGGTGCTTGCTGCCATTCTCAGTCGGGTGCACACATCTGGGACATCGCTTACAAATCTCTCCGAATGGTGTGCCGCGCTTGTTCTCGGATTGATGTGGTACATCCCAAATGGTCGGGATGCGATTGTCGGCTTGATACCGATGCTCACCACTTCCGTTTTTTCAATCGTGAGTCTGGGCGTCTTGGTCTTTGTAGTCGGTCTCATCGCTATCATTACATTTTTTCCGCGTAGAGGGCATTCGATTCTTCTCCTCGCGTGCGGCGCTCTTGGATGCATCCTTCTCTTGCTCCCGCTTACCGGCATCGCTCCCGAATCTCTTGGTTTTCTTCTGCGCCGACCCGATGCGATTCCGGGAGCATTCCTGACGATTCCGGATTACCTGGAACAGTCGTTACCTCTCCTGCTTCTCGGCGTGCTCGGACTCTTCATTTCCTTCGAACGTGAGAAGGGAACCGTATGGCAGTGGGCCGCAATCCTCAGCGGCCTTGCGGTGATCAGCATGTTCTTCTTCTATCGTCGGTTTATTCTTCCGTTGGATTTTTTCCTTCTGCCGTTTGCCGCATCGGCTCTCGTGCATCTCTCTATTTCCCGCAGTCTCAGCCTTCGTGTACTGGGTGCCATACTCATTTTTTCACAGTGCTGGCTTACCTTCATTCACATCCGATCGATCGATCCGCATGTCGACAGCGCCATGCTGCAGGAGTTTTCTCTCTTGCACTCCGTCGTCGAATCCTCGTCGGAGGTGGTTGTGCTCGATGTCATGGCACCGTGGGTCGTTGGCTACCTCCCCGACAATGCCGTGAGTGGTCCAGGTATTTTCGATTCGCAGCCGAAGGATGCATGGGAAAAATTTCTCTACGGTTCGGATGCAGAGCGCTCCGCATTCATCTCACGGTATCCCAAAGGTACGTACTTTCTGGCAACCGATGTGTTCCGTTCGTACTATCCGCCTGAAGTGCAGACACTTCTTCTGCATTCCTGTCTGAAGCCGACGGACGTAAGAGGTTTGCTTCGCTCGATCTGCGGATAGCGCTGCAGCCTCAGCCTTGACCAAACGGCTGTATAAAGGCATCCTTCGCTTCGTCTAGGACAAGTTCCCTCCAGATTTCCTTTCATTTTCCCCTTCTCTTTCTGAGACAACGCTACTCTCGTCCGGTCTTCAACATCAATAAACCACGGTACAATGAACAGATTCGGGCACCTGAGGTGCTGCTTGTTGCCGAAGATGGTGCCGCTGAAAAGCTTCCGATTGCCGAAGCTCTTCGAAGGGCGCAGGAATCCGGATTCGATCTGATCGAAGTGTCGCCGAAGGCCGTCCCTCCGGTCGTGAAGCTTGGGGATTACGGAAGCTTTCTCTATCGTTTGAAGAAGAAGGAGAAACAGCAGAAATCCCACAGCAAGCAGACGGAGGTGAAGGTCGTGCGCTTCGGGTTTCGCACCGATACCGGCGATTTGGATCGTCTTGCCGACAGGAGCCGAGAATTTTTAGCCGAGCGCAACATGGTGAAAGTTTCGGTGACGTTGCGTGGACGCGAGCTCAGCAACCAGCAGTTTGCAGTCGATAAGCTTAAGAAATTCATCTTGGGTCTCGCCGACGTTGCTGAAGTCGATCAGCCGGCTAAGAAGCAGGGGAATCAGTATATTGTCATCCTTCGACCTAAAAAGTAGAAACCTCTGAAAAATGCAGTCTTCTTTGTCAGCTTCACAAAAATTTCACTCAACGTATACGAATACGCCTCGTGAAATTTTGCATGCTTCCTTGCATCCTGCGATTATTGAGAGGTTTTTCTCTTCATCTTGTACGTTTCCCTTTGCCTTTCCCGTAGACTATGGCTACAATTTCTCGTCCGTATGCCAAAGCTCAAGTCCCACAGCGGCGCGAAGAAGCGAATTCGGAAGACCGGAAGCGGTAAACTTGCCTTCGATCGCAACAGCAGAAACCACCTTCTGTTCCAGAAGAACAAGCGTCAGAAGCGCTTGAATCGCACGAAGATGATGCATCCGACCAACGAACGCGCCCTCGCCCTCCTCCTTCCGAACCTCTAATCATGAGAGTCAAACGCGGTATCCATAGGCACAGAAGAGTCAAAGCGCTCCACAAGCTCACAAAGGGCTACAAGGGCATGAAAAGGACCACGGTGAAGAAGGCCAAAGAAGCCGTCATCAAGGCGGGGCAGAATGCCTACCGAGACCGAAAGCTCAAGAAGAGGGATTTCCGCTCGCTCTGGACCGTGCGTCTGAATGCCGCTCTTCGCGGTGTCGGTCTGAATTACTCACGTTTCATTCCAGCTCTCGCCAAAAGCAAGATTGTTCTTGATCGTAAGTCTTTAAGCGAGATCGCCATTCATCATCCGGAGATTTTCACGCAGATCGTGAAAGAGTCGGGAATGAGCAAGTAGTCGTTGGTGCGTGAAGGCTTAGATGCTTGCCACGCGTTTTTTTCCTCGTGCGACGATGTCCCCCAGCACATCTTTCAATGAGTAGATCGCCAAGATGCTGTTGAGGATCACGAAAGGCCACACTTTTCCCGCGATGCTGTAGAAGACGAGGAGAATGGAGCCGATCAGATTGATGATGTCATACCTGATGCTGTCTGAAGACCACCGATGCGATTGCACCATGAAGAATCCGATGAGGACGAGGATCATTCCGGCAATTCCCATGAGGAAGAAGGGATCGGTTTGCATGGGTCGATCCTATCACAGGTCATCAGTGCGTCGGGTGCTGATAATCGACGAACTCACTACCCGTCATGACAGATCGTGTTTGCCGAGTTTGGAATGTCGGTTTCTTGGGGAATGCTTTCTGAAACACCCTGCTTCGTGCGGCACTTCTTTCCTTATTGTTGTCATCGGATCGATGATGTATTTCGATGCTCTCCTCCAACTTTCGCTGTAGGATCGTCCGTTCTTGCTTGTTTATTGCTTCGGACGTCGTTAGCGAATTAATGAGTTTTTCGAAGATTTCTCTCGTCTCTCCTCCATCCCGTCCGGCAGCCGTTGCGAGTCTGATGAGTGCGATTTTCTGGCTGGCCTCCAGCGTTTTCTCATCGCCTCTCGGCAGGCCTCCTTTCAAATTTTCCAAACGATAGGCGGTCGGCGCACTTTTGTCTTCCGGATGCGATTCGATGGGCCCCGTACCCGTGACTTGTGGAATTTCACGTTTTTTCTTTCGTTCGGCTCTTTGTGCGATCAGTGCTTTCGATTCCTTAGCTTTGGGAGCGGTCTGCATTTTTTTGAAAGCGTCGTAGTTCTTCTGCCTTGCGGGGTCGCGTGCGATGATTGCTGCCCACAGCCGCTCGGAGAGTGCTTTCGGGAGCTTTTTTGCGATGCTGATGCACAGGCCGAACATACCCTCATCGGGGACTGCGGTACTCTGCAACAGACCCAGATATTTAGTAAGGATAGCCTGGCTGTCTCCTGGCCGAACTTTTTCCACTGTAGTGGGGCTCTCGAAAGCATTCGGACCGAATTTCAGAAAGAGTTTCTTCTCTACGGCCGCGATTTTCTTATCGTCAGCATGTCCTCTCGTTTTCATGTTTTCCCAGAGTGTTTTTGCAAAAGTCAGATCCTTCGCTTCTATGCAATTGTGCAGAACGCTCAGGAGCTGATCAAATCCTTGTGTACCTCTCTGGATCATTCGTTCAAATGATCGCTCGACTTCATCTGTTCTTCCGAATTGCTGCATCAATTCCATGCGTCTCCGCTGGAAGAGGATATCTTCCTCACTGCCTTCAAAATCCGCTTCAAGGATTGCAATTGCCTCTTTGGTTTGGCCGATTCTTCCGAGAGCTTCTGCAGCAAGTGCATTGCGAAAACCTTGGTCAATCAGACCGGATGATGCCGCGTATGTCCTTTCGATGACGGCACGGTCACCAGTTCGGAGCACCGTGCTCAGGATTTTTCCGATTTTTTTTCTCTGAACATTTTGTTCCAAAAGTATGCGTAATTTTGTTGCAATTGCAGCTTCGGTTTCCATAGTGCAGATTTCGGCTGCCACTGCTTCTGTATCGATGGAGGGGGTGTCGTTCATGGAAAAACATTATGATATTTTATTTTGATATGTCAAATGATCGTGTATGCGAAAAGCATTCTTTCTGGGAAGTTCACCACTTCTTTCTCTCCACTCTTACGAAGCCCGATACTTCGATGAAGGTCATTTTTGGATCTTCTTTCTTCATGACATCGAGCATCAGGTTCACGCCGAGAGCATCGCTAGCCATGTGGCTGCACTGGATGATGTTCACATGGTGTTTCTTGGCTTCTTCGAGAGATTTCTCGGTCACGTGCATCGAGAGCACCGTGCCGACTCCCGCTCGTGCTTTCGCTTCGAAGAATTCCTCGGGGCCGTTTGTGCCTCCGGTGAATTCCGTCGCACAGATTTTTCCCGGACGACTGTTCCTGCTTCCGCTGACGATAATCGGCGGGTTGCCCTTCTTCGCAAATTTCTTGTACTCGGGAATCTCGTAGATCGCATTCATGATTCCTCCCAGATCGTCGTACTCATGCTTGCAGATGTGCTTCTCCATGAATGCCCAGACGAGGTTATCCGTGATCGTATGGCAGCAGACGGCCGGAAAACCGAGCAGCTCCGCGGCACGCTCCGTCCGAAAGAGGTTGTCGGCATGAATGGACCTCGAAATTCTGTCCATTCGCGGTCTGAGCAGTCCTTCGGCATGATTCACGGGAACTCCTACCCCCATCAGCAGGTCCACCTGCAGCGGCATGACCTGGTCGAGGTCGGCGAGCGCTCTGCCTTCCGGATGATGGATGAGCATTCCGTCGATTTTCGTTCCCTTGCTGCGGAGACGGTCGGCAAGCAGGATCTCTGGCGTCTCGATGTCGATGCCGACCATGAGGTGCGTGAACTCGCTGTCGTCCGCACCGTTGATGATCCTGCAGTCCGGAAACGGGTTCCATGTTCGCTCCTCGTCAAAGAGCTCCTTCTCTTTACCTTCAAGCTTCTTCTGTCTTTCCTTCTGTTTCTTGAACATTTTCTCGATGAGCTTCTTGCTCCTTGGATCGTGATCGATGCCGAGTGAGACGGCACGCTCGAAAAATTTCTTGAGTTTCATAGTGGATCGAGCGTAGCGAACCTCAGCGTGCGTGCGCAATGCGATTTTCCCGAGCGAAGAAGTGCCGACGGACGCCTTCCAAGATGACGAATGGATGCTGCAGGGCAAATTTCACGAGTGCGCCGCCTCCTTTCGGTGATGTCTTCTTTCCCGATCCAACCCGACTGAAAAATTTTGCAATCATTTTTCGCACGGCGTTGTTTCTTGCATTCATCGCCGTTCGCCGATCTTCGCCGCTCAGCAGTCCGATCAGTCGATCGAAGCAGCGAAGCCTGTCAAACAGTCCTTCTCCCGCCTCTTGGTTCATCGCACTCGCACCGTCTTTGTGGACGCGGAAAACGCCGTACTCGCGGTCCATCAGACACACGCAGTCCGTGATCGTGAGTAAGCGCAGCCAGTACTCGGTATCCAAAAACTGCGGCATATCCGTCAGAAATTTTCCAGCTTGCTGCATGAGTGGCCTTCTCATCACGACGAAGCTCGGTTCGCCGATGATATTCGGATGCAGTTCGTGGTTGATCCAAAATCTGAGCAGCTCTTTCCCCTCATGCAGTCCGCTTCTGATATTTTTCTTCTTGAAGTTTCGAACGGCTTCATAGAGCGGCATCGTCGTCATGTCATCATTACCCTCGTATCGGTGATCCAGCGTCACAAAGCCCGCAGTCGGATGGCACTCGAGAGCCTGGATTGCATTTTGCAGGTACTCCGGACTCCAGAGATCATCCTGGAAGAGAAATGCGACGATCGGTGAGTCGGAATGCTCCGCGCATGCGTTCCAATTTCCGCCGATTCCCATGCGTTTTGCAGATGTTTCGAAGCGAAATCTCGGATCAGCAAGGAACGGTGCAACCACACTTCGAACTTCTTTGTTCGAGCAATCGTCATGAATCAGCGCCGTCCAACCTGAGAAGGATTGTGCTTGCAGGGATTGCAGCGCTGCGATTAGGAAATCGCTTCGCGGATTGTAGGTCGGGATGAGGATGGAGACAGCGGACATGAATTCCAGTATAGCGGTGTTCTCAGCTACTCTGTCCGTGTATGCGCATCGATATTCTCACGCTTTTACCCGACATGTTTCAGGGTCCTCTCACCGAGAGCATCCTCAAGCGTGCAACCGATGCGGGGACACTCGAACTTCATATCCACAATATTCGCGATTATTCCACGCTTCGCCATAAACAGTCCGACGATAAGCCGTACGGCGGGGGAGCGGGCATGCTCATGATGGCGGAGCCGATCGTGCGTGCAATAGAAGCGATTACGTTGAAAGGGGAGAAGGGAAGAAAGCCTCACAGAATATATTTGTCTGCAGCAGGGAAACGTCTCACGCAGCCGAAGGTAGAAAGACTCGCCAAGAAGGATTGGATTCTGCTTCTCTGCGGACACTATGAGGGTATCGATCAGCGCGTGATTGACGGCTGGATCGACGAGGAAATCAGCATCGGAGACTACGTGCTCACGGGCGGGGAGATTCCTGCGATGGTGATCGTCGACAGTGTTGTTCGGAAAATTCCAGGCGTGCTTGGGAAAGACGTTTCTGCAGATCTTGATAGTTTTTCCAAGGCCTTCGACCGCAAGCGTGAATATCCTCAGTACACGAGGCCGGAAGATTTCCGGGGATTGAAAGTACCAGACGTGCTTTTATCGGGGAATCACCAGAAGATAGAAGAGTGGAGGAAGTCGCAGTTGAGATGATCAGAATACGATTCCCATCGCTTGCAGGGCTGCCGCGAAGCGTGAGCGTGTCGGCTTCGATATAGCTTGGGTTATTTCTCGCTGCTTTTGCTTTTGAGCAAAATCAATTTCGCGGGAAAGGAAGGTAATGACTAGACTAGCGATATATCGCGTATCAGGATCGATTACTTGTTCGCGTGGTGCATCAGTCCACTCAGCATGCTTTGCTCTCAGAGTGTCGATGTTTCTTTTGTAGGGTTCAAATGCAGAGAGGAGTGTTTGGTGTGCTGCGCTGTTGTCCGGGATTGCTGTCTGAGCAAGCAGGATACCAAGATCACCGACTGTTTTCGGAATTTTAAAGGGCCCGATACATACGCAAATCTGATCAAGAACTTCCTCATCGGTGACAGCATCAGTTTTCTTCATGCATTCATCTTTTCCCTTTTCGCACTCGCTGACAACGGCACGATTGTTCGCTTTCTTTGCTCTGTTTCTTTTTTGAACAACAATATTTTCTTATGAAGTAGGGCTTTTTATTCCATGAACCTCTTTGCTGTTTTTTCAGGCAACTTCGAGAATCGCTTGCAAGGTTTTCGGATGATGATGATTTTTTTCTTCTTCGCATGGCGTAGGATTATTCCATGATCAATCGATTGAAAGCGGCATTGGAGGCGGATGGAATACTTACGTTCTCCGTGAAGGTTCGTCCGCAGGCGCAGAAGACGGCGTTTCGAAGGCCGCTTTCGGACGAAACACTCAAGATCGATCTTGCAGCGGTGCCGGAGGAAGGAGCGGCGAATGAAGAGCTGGTAAGATTTTTGGCGGGGGAATTCGGCATCGCAAAATCGGAAGTACAAATTTTGTCAGGACAGACATCGAGAATAAAAACAGTACGATTGCATCGAGATTAGTTGTTTTTTTCGCGAAAAAAGAACCAAAAAACGCTGCGCCCGTTCGAACGGATTCATCCGGGCGGGCGCCAATACCCGCCAGCAGACCCCCAACGGTGGCGCGCCTGCCCTTTGGTGTTTTTTAAGATTTATTTATGAAACTGCTCATGAATTTCCTTCAGCCTCCTGTTCGTAAGATGCGTATAAATTTGCGTCGTCGTAATGCTTGAGTGGCCGAGCATCTCTTGTACTGATCGGATATCCGCACCGTTCTTCAGAAGCTCCGTTGCGAAGGTATGTCTGAGTGTATGAGGGGTGACTTTCTTCACGATACCTGCAACGGTAGCCAGATTCCGTACGATGCGTTCGATCGCCTGCGGCTCCAGTCTGCGCTCTTCCCCGAAGAGACTTTTCACTTTTGAACGGTTGGAGTTGCTTAAGAAGAGCGGTGTCCAGTTGTCGTCGCGTGCATTCAGATAGTCTTTCAGAAATTGTGCCGCTGTTTCCGAGATGAAGACGATGCGCGCTTTTCGCCCCTTGCCGACGACGCGAAATTCGCGTGTCTGAAGGTTCACATCCTTGCGGTTCAGATTGCTCAGTTCGCTGACGCGAAGACCGGTGGAGTAGAGGAGGTGCAGCAGAGCTAGATTTCTCGGACCATTGCGCTTCGTCGGATCGATGGTTCTAAACATCGCCTCCAGTTCTTCTCGCGCGAGCACTTCCACTTGCCTGCCAGGCACTTTTGGCAGTTCGATCTTTTCGGGGGAGAGTGTCTGGATATCGTTCTTCTGGAGATGTTTGAGCATCGCCCGAAGCGCGATGAGGTGATACTGTTGCGTCTTGATGTCGAGTGTCACGCCTTGTCCCGCAATCGGCGTGCGGTGAAGGTGCAGACGGTAATCGCGGATCAAGTCGGAGGTGATGCGCGAAACGTGCGTTTTCGCTTTGGCGAAACGCTCGAAGCGTCGGAGGTAATGACTGTAATTCTCGACTGTTTTCTTGCTTTGGTATTTCCCCACTTCGCAGTGCGTCAGGAAATCGTAGATGGCGTCCTTGAGGAGCATGTCTGCAGGATACGCTCATTCTGTTTTTTTTCTTGCAAAGACTCTCCGAATCAAATTTGATATTTGCACGCCGATATTTGGTTCCGGGGGAGGCGGAGAAGCCTCCTTGAACTGTAGTTCCATCAGTGTCTTTCTGTCGGCCGGATGAATGTTCGGCCACTTGGCTTCGAAGTGCTCAAAACTGTGCGGAGGATCGCCGTCAGAAGAAATATCCATACATCTTATGCCTCCAACAGGACGATTTTTGAGGTAGAGACTGTGCCAGTCGCGAGGATGCATGGGTTGAGGATCATTTTCTTTCGGCATGTCGGCGGACATAGTCATGGGGGTGATGTATTGTTTACTGTACATCAATGACCCATGATTGTGTCAATTTTCCCCTGTAACTCCTCTTCTGTGATGATTCCGAGCCACGAATTCGAGCCAAGGACGAAGAATGGCACGCGCTCGACGCGGTATTCTTCCGCTTTCTTGAGATGTCTTTTAAGCAAGTCCTTTCTTAGTGTGCAGGTGGACAGTTTTTTGAGATTGAGGCTCAGTGTCGCTGCAAATTTTTTCTGATCGATCGTATGAATGGCATGGGTGGAAAGCCAGCGATGTGCGTTCGAAAATTTTCCTTGCTCCGCAGCGCAGACAGCGAGGCTTGCTGCAGATTCTCCATCGTTCGACATTGGCACGAAGACATGTTCGATGGCTAATCTTCCGGAGATCGTCTCTTGCTCAATCCATGGCAAGTCAGTCGCTGAGAATCGTCTGCAGTATGAGCAATCGTAGTCCGAGAAGATCATGAGCCGAGGAGCCGAGGCATTGCCGACGAGCATCGTCCCGCTTGCGGTGATGGTGATTTTGACCATCCCCCCAGAAAATCCTGAGATCTCCAGACTGTCTGCTGTTTTTGGTGTTCTCTCGTTTGGAGCGTCCAGCATTGTTTCGATTTCGACAATACTCCCGCTCATGGCCGGTTCCGCAGGACGTTCGACGGTTCCCGCCCGATTGCAAGCGACAAGCAGAAGACTGATGGGGACGATGGCCATAGCGAGACGTTTTTGTTGCATCGGTTTCCATTCTGATGCCTTTCTGTGGATAATGAAACCCTGTGGCAAGCCATATTTCCATCTTCGAAGTCCCGATTGATGCCGTCACATTGGAAGAGGCGTGCAATCGCCTCTGTCAGATGCTTCATGAAGGAGGACCGCATCATGTTCTCACGCCGAATCCCGAGATGCTTCTTACGGCACGCAGCAACGAAACATTCCGTGCGATTTTTCAGTCGTCAGCACTCAATGTCCCCGATGGGTATGGGTTGATCGTTGCATCGTACTTTCTAGGAGATCCGCTGCCCGAACGTGTTTCAGGAATCGATCTCCTTTCCGCCCTCTGCCGTCGTATCGAGGGTCCGGTCTTTCTTCTCGGCGCAGCGGAGGGTGTTGCTGCGCGAGCAGCAGAGGCACTCCGCGCCTCTCATAACGGTCTCATCATCGCCGGAACCCACAGCGGGTCGCCGAATCCTTCCGAGGAAGATTCCATTCTTCAGAACATAAACGATTCCGGTGCGAAGGTTCTCTTCGTCGCATTCGGTTCACCGAAGCAGGATCTCTGGATTGCGAGGAACTTGTCCCGCATGCCGGGCATTTGCATCGCGATGGGTGTCGGAGGATCTTTCGATTTTCTGGCAGGAGTGCGGTCGAGAGCTCCCGCCTGGATGCGCTCTGTCGGCCTTGAATGGTTTTGGAGACTGGTTCAAGAGCCGAGGCGATTTCGGAGAATTCTGCGAGCTGTTTTCCTCTTTCCTCTTTTGGTGCTTCTTACCGAGAAAAGGAAATGACCGAAGGCGTCATTCTGCGCCGTGCAGTTTTTCGAAGCGTTCCAATGTCCATCGGGCCGATGCGATATCGAACGTGAGACGTGCGAAGTAATCGCTCTCATCCGTGGTTTGCACATGGTAGGTGTACTGCGGTTTTTCACCTGCCTTTGTCGCAGGCTCCTCCCTCAGCGGTTTCACGTTGCTGATGTGGACACCCTCCGCGAGTCGCGGTTCTGTGAGTGCGATTACGGTGACGGGTGTTGGCGTATCGAGGAAGAGAGATCCTTTCAGGTTGAGCGTTCCGCGACCGATCAGCGCCGCGACGGTCACGACCATCGCCGACAATACCAGTGCGACGACAAGCGCCAGTTTGTGATTGCCATGAAGTGCGTGTTCGATGTCCATGTTTCTTATTAGTATAGCAAAAAATCGGTTCTGATGCATCTGTATTCCTGAAAGAATCCAATGGATCCAAGGATTCCAAGGAGTTCTTTGGCTTCCTTGGATTCATTGGAGTCCCTGGTTTCCTTGTCTTGTGGCCGCTGCTACTATGCACGCATGTCAACACTCGTTCTCATTCGTCATGGCCAGTCTCTGTGGAATCTCGAGAATCGATTCACGGGATGGAGCGACGTTCCGCTGACCGATCAGGGACGGAAGGATGCCGCAACGGTCGGAGCCGCGCTCCGCGATCTACATTTCGACATTGCATGGACATCGAGACTGCAACGTGCGCAGGAAACGCTGAAGACGATTCTCAAGACTCTGAAGCAAGATCTTCCGTTCGAGTGCGATTCCGCTCTGAATGAACGTCACTACGGAGATTTGCAGGGTCTCAATAAAGCGGAGACTGCGGAGAAGTATGGTCAGGAACAAGTGAAGCTCTGGCGCAGGAGTTACGGAACCCGTCCTCCGAATGGTGAGAGTATGGAAGACTGCGAGCGCCGCACCACCCCGTTTTTTCTTCAGTACATTCTTCCGCAAGTGGTGAGCGGCAAGACTGTCATCGTCGCTGCGCACGGAAACAGTCTTCGGCCGATGATTAAGCTTCTTGAGAAGCTCACTCCCGAGAGGGCGGGAAGCATGGAGATCGGACTGTGCACTCCTTACATCTATTCGTTTAAAGGAGATCAGGTGGTGAAGAATGAGGTTCGCGAAGTGCCGGGCATTATCACACTCGGTGCGTCGACGACGCAGGCGAAGGTCGAAGGAGGGCGGGTGTAAACGAGTTTTGTGGGTCTTCAGATCATTTGCCTCAATTTTCTGAATATTCTATAATCATACTCATGCCGACTCTTAAGATTTCTGCCACCTTCGAGCAGAGAACCGATAGATTTGAATATGAGTATGACGGAGTGCTGCTCACCGATGTCGTTGCCGCCCGTATTCGCAGTCGTTTGCGGGTTCTCTGCGTTGGAGAAACTGTACAGAAAGACGTTGCTGAGCAGCTGCGCGGTCTTACGGAAGATACGATCGCTCCATTTCAATTCCAGTCTGCAGCCGATGCACTCGATCAATTGAATCTTTCCATTGAGAAAACAGCATGAAGATCGCTGCTATACTGCTTTTATCATGAATCAGATCACCTATTCTCATCCTGATTTCTTTGCGAGGGTTGCTGCACTACCTAAGCAGCATATTCACGTGATTCTGATTGCAACGAAGCCCGATATCATCAAGCAGATTCCGCTCTACAGAGAGCTGAAGTCGCGCGGTCATGCGGTGCTTCTCGGGCATACGGGTCAGCACTACGATGAGAACTTGAGTGGAGGAATGCTCAAAGAATTTGGCGTGGAGCCGGATTTCAATCTGAATGTGCGCGGGAGTATGTACGAAATTGTCAGTCAGATCATCGAGCGATTCGGTTTCGTCATCGGAGAACTGAAAGCGAAAGGCAAGATCGTGATCCCCTATGTGCATGGCGATACGACGACGGCGATGGCGGCGAGTAATGCGGGGTACTGTCATGGTTTTGCTTGCGTGCATGTCGAAGCCGGCATTCGCACCCTTACACCGGACTATGAGAGGGGAGACATGAGCGATATCGGATCTTGGAGAAAGTTTCTCATGAACAAAAAAAACTGGAATCGCGGCAGTCAGGAACCGTATCCCGAGCAGTTCTGCACGCGGTGCAGCGAGGCTGGGTCAGGCGTGCATCTGGCTCCCGTCGAGCTCGATCGTGAGTTCATGTTGTCCGAAGGATATGCGGAAGACAGAATTTTCGTTGTCGGGAATTCCGTGGTCGATGCAACGGAGGAAGCATTGCAGCACGCAGGCGCATCGAAGGTATTCGATCGTTATCCTATGCTTGAGAAAGGTGACTTCGTACGCTTCTGTGTTCATCGTCGCGAAAATTGCATATCTGAGAAGCGTTTTCGAGCAATCTACGATGCGATGAAGATGCTGATTGAAGAAGGGAGAACGGTGCTTCTCATCAACATGATCCAAACCACGCTTGCCTTCGAGCGCTTCGGTCTGAAGGCCGAGGTGGAATCGCTCTCAAAGAAACACAAAAATTTTATTTTCTCGCCTGTCTGGTCCGAGTACGGCGACGTCATCGCCGCGATGAGCCGATGCGCCGTCTGTGCGACCGATTCCGGTTCGATGCAGGAGGAGATGAATGTACTCGGCGTACCGTGCGTGACATTGCGTTTCGGCTCCGACAGAAGCGAATCCGCGATCAACGGTGGGAACATCATCGCTCCGCCGGTCGATTCTGGGATGATCAAGAAGACGATCGAGTACGCGTGGAATAATCCGGATATGCGAAAGGCCCCGAAGCTCTATGGCAAGAATGTCAGTGCGAAGTGCATTGATGCCGTGGAAGAGGTATTGAAGTCCGGAAGTATTTTCAGGGGTGAGGAGGAGAGGCTTGGCTTCGCACAGAAGCCGAAGAAGAAGTAGAGTATTCGTATGATACTTCAGTCTCTCCGCGAGCGGCTCGTTCTCGTTCTTCTTGCACTTCTGCCGTTCCATGCATTGTTTGTGACGGTTCTGACGAAGATGATCGCGGGACCGGGTCATGCACCGATGCCTCTTCTCGCAATATGGAAAGAGGTTCTTCTGTTGGTGATTCTTGGGGTTGCGTGTGTGGAAATGATACGTTCTTCGAAGAAGTGGTCAGTGGTCAGTGGTCCTCACTTCACTAAGGCTTCGAGGGGCAGGCAGTGGCTAGCTTCTTCTCTCGATATTTTCGACCGCATTATCATTACTCTGATCTTCATTTCTTTTGTATTACTAATCACTCACCATCAATCACTAACCACTTTCGTCTTTGGTTTCAAATATGACCTCCTCCCTCTTCTTGCTTTCTTCATCCTCCGCCGCATTCCTTGGTCAGATCAATTTCAAAAATCACTCACGACCATTCTGATCGTTGTCGGTTGCATCATTGCTGCGTATGGCATCATCGCCGAATTTCTGCCACTCAAGTTCTTCGTTTGGCTCGGGTATTCCGATCTGCATTCTCTCTACAGCGCAAACGGTCCTCTCGCGGCATTCCAGCAACTTGAAGGAGGGATGATGCGAAGAGCACAAAGCGTGATGAGCGGGCCGAATCAGCTCGGGCTCTGGCTTCTGATCCCGCTTGGGATTTTGCTTGGAGAAAAGGATATCGGAGGAGCGGTTAGCGGGAAGCGGTTAGCGGGAAGCACACTCTTATTGATTGCGTTGCTGCTTACATTTTCCCGCGCTGCATGGATCGCTGCAGCCGTTATGGTGAGTTTTGCATTCATCAGATCTGCGGGCACACCGTATCGTAGAAAAATTTTCGCTACAGTTCTCGGATTGTTCGCATGCCTCGCTCTTGCAGTCGCATTTCTGCTCCCATCGGTCTTTTTCCGCATCAACTCATCATCCGATCATATCAGAAAACCTGTCGAAGCAATGCGCATGATGATGACACATCCTCTCGGCCTCGGCCTCGGTACCGCGGGTCCCGCAAGCAATCGCTTCAGCGATACCTGCGTGCATCTTCCGAAAGATGCAGACTTTTCATGGGCGAAAGATCGGCAGGATCTCTGCGTATTCGTCGATTCCGTTCAGGTTCAGCCAAGCGACCGTGTTTGCTCGTGTCCGCTTCTTACGGAGAATTGGTATTTGCAGATAGGAGTGGAACTGGGACTGATTGGGCTTGTGCTCTATGTGGTTCTGATGATTCTTGTGCTGAAGCGATTAGCGCTCTCCACTTTCCGCTATCTGCTTCTTGTTTTTCTCGGTCTTTCGATCGCTGCTCTCTTTCTCCATGCGTTTGAAGACAGTGCGGTTGCCTACTCAGTTTGGGTGCTCCTTGCAGTTGCATTTGCTACACTCGACGTATGTCAGCACAAAAGCAGCCGATCGCAGGTTCGATCGTAATTTTGGACTTCGGCGGGCAGTACGCGCATCTGATAGCGAGTAGGATCCGACGTTTCGGATTCAAAGCCTATATTTTACCGTCGGATACCAAGGCACAGACACTGAAAAATGTCGCGGGCATCATTCTTTCCGGAGGACCGCAGAGTGTGTATGAGAAGGGAAGTCCGCAGGCCGATCCTGCGATTCTTGCATTGGATATTCCGGTACTCGGTCTTTGCTACGGTCACCAGTGGGTCGCGCAGGCGCTTGGAGGGAAGGTCGCACCGGGAACGGTAAAGGAGTACGGGCCCGTTGCACTGAAGCAGACTCATGGCGATTTATTTCGCGGTTTGCCGAAGGCGTTCACCGTGTGGATGTCTCATGGGGATGAGGTAAAGGAGCTGCCCGAGGGGTTTGAAACGATCGCGAGCACCGTCAACTGCGCGCATGCTTCGATGCAGAATCTCAAGAAGAAAATATTCGGCATCCAGTTTCACATCGAGGTGACGCATACGCAGCACGGC
>SXGR01117804.1_pt1 | contig 20263 bp, 19 predicted proteins | sample 3174711 | NCBI WGS metagenome assembly SXGR01 (sample SAMN11356860, study PRJNA531348) | freshwater metagenome | isolation source: freshwater sample F1-60 | place: China: Fuxian Lake, Yuxi | collected 2017-12-25
ACCAGAAACATGCGCCAGCGGCTGTAGGCAAATGCGCCGAGATGACGGGCCGGTTTGACCGAAATTAGCGCTGCAATTGCCCATAAACTGGCCGACGCGAGGGCCAGCCACTCATAACCCATAAAAACTCCTGAAAAAATTAACCCGAAAGACTCCATCTCCCGGGCAAGCCCGATACAATACGGGGCGTTTTCGGGGATAACAAGAGCGGCATCAGGCATTCATCAGGCGCGCCGTCGGCCTTCCCCTCCTGCAGTGGTGTTATTCGAGGTTTTGTCATGAGGTATGGTTTTTTCCCCAAGCTGGCGCAACGCTGGCTCTCCCCGCTATTGCTTGCCGTGCTGGCAGGGCCCCTGGCCCATGCCACCACCGTTGAGCAGCAGCCTCTGCTGGCCGATCGGCAAACCCTGGTCAAGGGCAACGGTGCCGAGCCGGAGTCGCTGGACCCGGCACTGGTGCGATCCGGTTTTCCGGGGGAGGCGGTACTGGTCGATCTGTTTGAAGGGCTGGTCAGCGATGACGGGCAGGGGCATATCGTCCCCGCTCAGGCACTGCGCTGGGAGGTGAGTGACGATGGGCTGGAGTGGCGTTTTTTCCTGCGCCCTCAACTGAAATGGTCCAATGGCGAGCCGCTGGTGGCCGCTGATTTTGTCTATGCCTGGCGCCGTCTGCTCGATCCGGCCATCAACTCCCCTTCTGCCGGATTGCTGCTGGCAACGGGGATCAACAATGCGCAATCCATCTATGCCGGCGCACTGGAGCTCGGCAATCTGGGCATTGAAGCGCAAAGCGATCAGATCCTGAAAATCACTCTGGAACGGCCGGCTCCCTATTTCCTGCAACTCATCAGTCAGCGCCCGTTTGTGCCAGTCAACCAGAAGGCGATAGCCAAATTTGGCAAGCAGTGGACCGAGCCCGGCAAGCTGGTGAGCAATGGTGCTTACCGGCTGGCAAGTTGGACGCCAAACGAGCGGATCGAAGCCGAGCGCAATATTCACTACTGGGATGACCTTCACACCCGTATCGGACGGGTCACCTACCTGCCGATCACCTCGCAACATGCCGAACGGCTGCGCTATGAGGCTGGTGAAATCCAGCTTACCAACAAGGTCTCCCTCGGCTATTACCAGAAGATGAAGCGCGAATCTCCGGAGCGGCTCTGGGGCTTGCCGCTGTTTGGCACCTATCTCTATGCGTTCAATCTGAAGCGCCCCGAACTGCAGGATGTGCGGGTGCGTCAGGCGCTCTCCATGGCGGTTGATCGACAGTTGCTCATTGGATCGGTGAGCGGGCAGGATGAACAGGCGGCATGGTCGCTGTTGCCGGAGATGCCGGGTTACCCCCGGGTGATATTGCCTGGGGCGCTTGAAGATATGCCGACCCGCCAGGCCAAAGCGGCAGCGTTGCTGTCAGCGGCAGGGTATAACAGTGCCAATCCACTCAAGCTGAGCATTACCTACAACAGCGCAGAAACCCACAAGCAGATGGCGATGGCCATTGCCGCCATGTGGCAGAAGCTGGGGGTACAGGTCACCCTCAACAGTCTGGAGTGGGGTGCCTATCAGGTGGCCAAGGATAGCGGTGATTTCCAGGTGGCCAGAAGCTTCCTGTTTGGCGATTACGTGGAGCCGTCTGCCATGCTGGGCAGCTTCCGTTGTCAGGATCTGCGCAACGAGAGCGGCTACTGCAATCCCGACTTTGATCTGTTGCTGGAGCAGGCTGCCAATACGCTGGACAGCGCGAGCCGGGTTGAACTCTACCGGCATGCCGAACAGTTGCTGCTTGAGGAGGCGCCGATCCTCCCCGTGTATCATTACAATCAGATGAGACTGGTCGATCCCGCGCTGCGAGGGCTGCCCAGCCAGAATTTGAAAGGGACGATTGCCACCAAGGATCTCTATTTCAGCCCGCAGTGAGGAGCATTTCATGAAACTTGCCATCATTTCCGACATCCACGGCAGCATCATTGCGTTGGAGCGGGTGCTGACCCAACTTGAGCCCTGGCGGCCGGATCACTATCTGCTGCTCGGCGATCTGCTCAACCATGGTCCGCGCAATCCTCTGCCGGAGGGGTATAACCCGGCCGCTGTGGCCGATCGGCTCAACGAGCTGGCGCCAAAGATCATCGCGGTGCGGGGCAATTGCGATTCTGAAGTGGATCAGATGCTGTTGCGCTTTCCCATCATCGCCCCCTACAACCAGTTGCTGGTCGATGAGCGGCGCTGGTTTGTCAGCCATGGCCATCTTTATCGCCCGGACGAGGTTCAGCTGCCTGTGGGGAGTCTGTTTCTGAGCGGTCACACCCATGTACCTGTGCTGGAATGGCAGGGGGAGCGGGTATTGATGAACCCTGGGTCGATCTGTTTCCCGCGCGGCGAGTTGCCTGCCAGTTACGGGAGCTATGAGGACGGGGTACTGCGCGTTAATGCGTGTGAGGACGGGCGAGAGCTGTTGCGACTGGTGCTTTAAAACGGAGAGCAAAAATGCAAGGCCTGATAAGAGATGTCAGGCCTTGATACCGTAGGAGCGGGTGCCAGAGCGAGTGTTGCCCTTGGCGTCATAGGTCAGGCTGTTGCGATCGCGCAGCTGACTCAGAAAGGTTGCCAGACGACGGTTTGAGACGATGCTCAATTCAAGCAAGCGACCGTTGATATCATTTTGTGCCTGGCAGGCATCCAGTTTTGCACGAAGCTGTGCCATCTCGTCGGGATAGGCTGCCAGCTGTAGTGCCAGTTCCGGCATCTCTGCCAGTGTCTTGTCCAGAGTTTCTATCGCAGCAAGCAACTGCTGTTTGCGCTCGGTCAGTGCGGGCAGGGCCAGTGCCTGATGCTGTTCGAGCAAGCTGAACTCCTCTTCCAGAATGCCTTGCATCTGGCTGAGGTAGTCATCTTGGGTGTGCAGTAACGAAGGTAAATCCATCATCCCAGAACTTTGTCCAGATTGACCTCGAAACTGAACATCTTCTTGGCCACAGCGTCGCTGTTAACCTGATATTCACCACTCGCGACGGCTTTTTTCAGCCGTTCGACCTTGCTCTCATTGCCGGTCGATGCGGTATTGAGGTTTTGTTGCATCTTTTGCAATTGTTGCGCCTCACTGGTCAAGGAGACGGAGTCCAGCTTGACAGTAGCCGCTTTGTTTTCGGGCGATGAGGTGACTGACTTGCTGCCTGTCCCCTGGCTATTAGCGGTATTTTGCAACCGATTATTCGCCAAGTTGTTGATATTGTTGATGGCCATTTTAGTTACCTTCGTCTGCTTTAAGGTTTGCTTACCTGTTTATCGGTGCGGCAGATCAAAACTTTAGAAAAAAGTTGTCAAGGATCCGGATTTAAAAAGTGACCGATACGGCACCTACCGCACTGACTTTACCCTCAACGGTTTTGCCGGAGCGAATATTGACGAGTTTGATGATCTCTCCGAAGCTGCCATCTTGCAAGGCTCGGGCCATGGTTTTGATCTGGAAGTTGCTGTTTTCTGCCGTCAGGGTGACCTGATCCCCTTTGCACACGACACAAACTTGGCTCAAACGGATGGGTTGCCCCGGTTTTAGCTCCCTCTTGCTGCGCACTCCGATAAGAGGTGCCGTGTCAGTCAGGTAGTCGCCGCGGATCAGGGTCTGATCCTGATAGGCCAACACCAGCTGGCTTTCACTCAGCAGGTCCCCCTTGGCGATGGGGTTGGTCACAGTGACATAGGGCTTTTGAATACTGACACGCACCGGGAGATAGACGTCCCAAGGTTTGTCTTCCTCACATTTAAGGTAAACTGTTGTATTACGGCGAATTTCCATTTTTGCTGGTAAGCTGATAGTGAGCAGATCTTCGCAGCGGGTCAGTGGGAGCCGTTCATCCAGTGTGGCAGAGGTGACCTCGGCTCTGGCATCCAACGGAATATCCAGCTGGCTGTAAACGAACTCTTGTGCCTTTTCTTGCAGATAAGTAGTGACGTCCGAGGCGTAGCTGGAAGATATGCTGCCAAAAAAGAGGCTGATGAGTAAAAGTCGGTTAATCATTTTCGCTCGTTGGTCGATAAGTTGTTCACGCATATCACCATATTTAACTATGATTGCTTCAGAATCTGTTCGTTGTCACATCGATAGTCTGACGCAATCCATCACGCATGCATGATTAATGCCAAGCGTTTTTAGGGAGTGTTTATGGCCAGTATCCTGGACTCGGTCAACCAACGTACCCAGCTAGTGGGGCAAAACCGGCTGGAGTTGTTGTTGTTTCGTCTCAATGGACGTCAAAGATTTGGCATCAACGTATTCAAAGTGCGTGAAGTGTTGCAGTGCCCCCCCTTGACCGTGATGCCAAAATTGAACTCCTGCATTCGCGGAGTGGCTCATATTCGTGGCCAGACGATCTCGGTTATCGACCTCAGCATGGCGGTTGGCAAACGCCCGATTGATGATCTGAGCAAATGCTTCATTATCATCTCCGAGTACAACCGCTCTATTCAGGGTTTTCTGGTGCATTCGGTCGAGCGCATCATCAACATGAACTGGGAATCCATCCTGCCTCCGCCTAAAGGTGCGGGTCGCATCAACTACATGACTGCCGTGACTGAAGTCGACGGCGAGTTGGTCGAAATTCTTGATGTTGAGCGGATATTGAACGAAATTTCGCCGGTTGCAACGGATGTGAGTGAGGAGTTGGTTCAGGCCAGTGTCGACCACCCGACTCTAGGGCGTCCTGTTCTTGTTGCGGATGACTCCTCAGTGGCACGCAAACAGGTACAACGTGCGCTTGAGGCTATCGGTGTCGAGTGCGTGTTGGCAAAAGATGGCCGCGAAGCATTGAACATGCTGCTGGAAATGACCAAAAATGGTCCTATCAAGGATCAGGTTGCGCTTGTTATTTCGGATATCGAAATGCCGGAAATGGATGGCTATACCTTCACTGCCGAGATCCGGAATAATCCCAATCTCAAGGATTTGCATGTTATTCTGCATACCTCGCTCAGTGGAGTATTCAACCAGGCAATGGTACAGAAAGTTGGTGCGAACAATTTTATCGCCAAGTTCCAGCCTGATGAATTGGCCAAGGCCGTACAAAACGCACTCTAATAAAGAAGAACAGCTGCATGAAGACACTTTCGGACGACTTATACAAACAGTTCAGCAACTTTCTGGCGGTACAGAGCGGAATTGTGCTGGGGGATAACAAACAGTATCTGGTGAAGAGCCGTCTTTCACCTTTGATGGCTCAGTTTGGCATCGAGAGTCTGTCTGATCTGGTTACCCGTGCAATGAGTGTGCGAGAGCGTGACCTGAAAATGGCCGTGGTGGATGCTATGACGACCAACGAGACCCTCTGGTTTCGTGATACCTATCCGTTTCAGCTTCTTACTGACAAGATTTTCCCCGAGTTGGGGAAAAGTGGCCGCCCCATCAAAATCTGGTCAGCCGCATCCTCGTCAGGTCAGGAGCCCTATTCCATTGCCATGACAGCACTGGAGCAGCAGATGAAAAAGCCGGGTACCTTGCCTGGTGGCGTGCAGATTGTCGGGACGGATATTTCGACGACCATGCTCAATCAGTGTAAGGAAGGCGTTTACGATAGCCTTGCTCTGGCGCGCGGTTTGTCACCGGAGCGCAAGAAGATGTTTTTTGAGCCCTACGGTGACAACAAGATGCGGGTTGCTGAGCGAGTCAGAAAATTGACCACCTTCCGGCCACTCAACTTGTTGGAGAGCTATAGTCTGCTCGGCAAGTTTGACATTATTTTTTGCCGTAACGTGCTCATCTATTTTGCGCCGGAAGTGAAGTCGAAGATCCTCAACCAGTTTGCTGCCAGTCTCAACCCCGGTGGATATCTGATGCTGGGAGCGTCGGAGTCACTGGCCGGGTTGACAGATCGGTTTGAGATGATCCGCTGTAATCCGGGGATTGTCTACAAGGTCAAATAGGCCTGATGCCCATGATATTCGGGGTTTTACCGGATATAGCCAGTTCATACAAAGAGGGAAGCAGCGAGCTTCCCTCTTTCTTTATCTACAGCTCAGTCTTTCTATTTACCTACCATATCTCGCCACTGCAAAAGTGGTTGAAACCTTAAGGTGGCCAAATGATGCCGTCTGACTCAGGGCACGAGATGCTCCTGTCGTTTTCGGTTTGCAATGTGCTCATACCCAAACCATCGATCTGAGCGATTTGCTTATGGCACACCTCTTGCAAACAAAATAAACCAAGCAGGAGGTGTGCTATGGCTCTTTCATTTGACAAGGCATTCGGTGTGCATCAACACACCATAAGCGTTCGCGCCAAGCGTGCTGAGGTGCTTTCCAGCAATATTGCCAACGCAGATACCCCGGGCTTCAAAGCCAGGGATATCAATTTTGCTCAGGCATTGCAGGAGGCCCAGTCGCATCAGGGGTTTGGTTTGGCAACGACCAGCGAAAAGCATTTTGCCTTGAATATGGACGCCCCAGGTACCGTGCAATATCGCAACCCGCTGCAACCGGATACCGGTGACGGCAATACAGTCGATGTGCAGCAGGAGCGCAGCGAATTTCTGCGCAATAGCCTCGAGTATCAAACCTCCCTTGAATTTATGAATAGCAAGATCAGTGGCCTGCTCAAGGCCCTGAAAGGAGAGCAGTGATGAGTTTGTTCAAGGTCTTTGACATAGCAGGCTCGGCTATGAGCGCACAGTCAGTGCGCCTCAACACGGTTGCCAGCAACATGGCCAACGCGGACAGCGTCAGCTCCAGTGTGGAAAATACTTACCACGCCAGGCGGCCAGTCTTTGCCGCCCAGCTCGATCAGGCGATGTCTGACAAGCAGGGCTCGGTCGGGGTTGAGGTGAAGGGGATTGTCGAGAGCAAGGCGCCACTGCTCAAGGAGTACAACCCCAACCACCCGATGGCGGATAAAGACGGTTTTATCTTCAAGCCAAACGTCAACATGGTTGAAGAGATGGCCGACATGATCAACGCCTCGCGCAGCTACCAGACCAACGTACAGGTTGCAGATTCGGCCAAAAAGATGCTGCAGCAGACGCTCCAGCTTGGCAAATCCTGATAGGAGGGATGCAGCATGGTCGATACAACCAATAATGTGAACGGCATCAGCCGTACCACGACCCAGACGACAGGCAGCACAACGGCGCCGAAGAAAGAGCTGGATCAGGCTTCATTTATGAAGCTGCTAACAATGCAATTGTCGTATCAAGACCCCTTCAAGCCTGTCGACAATGCCCAGATGCTTTCCCAAATGGCGTCCATGTCAACTTCGGAGGGGATCAGCAGTCTCTCTACCCAGATGGGCAAGCTTAATGACCAGATGATTTCCAGCCAGGCCCTGCAAGCATCCTCTTTGGTAGGTCAAAATGTGCTACTGCCAAGCAATATAAGCTATTTAGACAAAGAGGGGCCACTATCAGCGGTCGTAGCGGTTGGTACTACTAATAAATATGCGAATATCAAAATCACTATCGAAGACGAAAAAGGACAAGTTATCAAAGAGTTTCCCCTGGAAGGAGAGCAAAAAGGTAACGTTGAAGTTGCTTGGGATGGTACTGACAAGGCTGGTAACCGAGTTTCTGCAGGCAAGTATGTCGTCAAAGCCAGCGGTACTCTTGATGGCAAGTCGGAAAATATTGCTGCATACGCTTATGCCAAAGTGGATAGCGTTGCCTTGGGTAATGCCACCAACCCGACTCGCCTCAACTTGAGAGGGCTGGGGAGCGAATATTTAAACAATATTCTGCAAATTTCAGGAACCAATTCAAATCCGACGGTTACACCGTCAAAAACCACGTCGACAGCATCGATTTAAGGAGCTGGATATGTCATTTAACAATGCCTTGAGCGGTGTCAACGCGGCACAAAAAGACTTGAACGTCACCGCCAACAACATTGCCAACGTTAACACCATGGGCTTTAAAGAGTCCCGTGCCGAGTTTGCGGATGTCTACGCCAACTCCATCTTTGTCAATGCCAAGACTCAGGTCGGTAACGGTGTGGCGACCGGTGCGGTTGCCCAGCAGTTCCACCAGGGGGCGCTGCAATTTACCAATAACGCACTGGACTTGGCGATTCAGGGGAATGGCTTCTTTGTGACCTCCGATGGACTGACCAACTTGGATCGCACCTATACCCGTGCCGGCGCCTTTAAGCTCAATGAAAACAGCTATATGGTCAACAATCAGGGCCATTACCTGCAAGGCTATGAAATTAATCCTGATGGTACGCCCAAGGCAGTCAGTATTAATGCGACCAAGCCTATTCAAATACCTGATAGGGCTGGTGAGCCTAAAATGACTTCATTGGTGGAGGCAAGTTTTAACTTGAGTATAGATAGTAAAACAAAGCCTACTTTGCCCGCTAATTTTGACCGCACTAACTCGTCAACATATGCTCATTCAACATCTGTAACTATTTATGATTCGCTTGGTGCTCCCCATACAATCACCAAATATTTTGTCCGCCACGAGGATCCGGCTAATGCGGGGCAGCCTCTGAATCCGGGAACTTGGAGTATGTTCATGTATGAAGGGGACAAGCCTATAAATATTGATGGTGGTACGGCGAGTCCAGGTGCAGGTATTCCTACCGGTCTGCAGATGACATTTACTCCTTCGGGTAAGCTGGATACAACAATACCGGTTGCGCCTATCAAGACTGTTGCGTTGGGCAATGGCGCCGGTGGAGCAGGGATTATCAATAATGGTGCAGATCCGACTCAGACGTTGGAAATTCGTCTTGGGACTGTTACCCAATACAACTCACCTTTTGAAGTCAACAAATTGACTCAGGATGGTGCGACAGTGGGCCGTCTAACAAAGGTTGAAATTACGCCAGACGGTGTTGTTTCTGCCACGTACAGTAATGCTACGACGTTAAAAGTGGCTATGGTTGCGCTGGCCAAGTTTGCGAACTCGCAAGGATTGACTCAGGTTGGTGACACATCTTGGCGGCAGTCCCTGCTCTCAGGGGATGCATTGCCTGGTACTCCTAATTCAGGTACGTTTGGTAGCATAAAATCTTCAGCGCTGGAGCAGTCCAACGTGGATTTGACATCCGAGCTGGTGGACCTGATCACGGCCCAGCGTAACTTCCAGGCCAACTCCCGTTCTCTGGAGGTCAACAGTTCGCTGCAGCAGACCATCCTGCAGATCCGTTAATCACGCAATAAATGATAATGAGAGGGGGCTTGGCCCCCTCTCTGTTTCTGTCGCATTCGCATCTTACTTATCCCCCATATTTCTGCTGTTGGCACTCTAATTGCATTTCTCCTGTCAGAGTCATCTGTTTGACGGAGAATTCCATGGATCACCTGCTTTATATCGCCATGTCCGGGGCCAAAGAGACCATGAACAGCTTGGCTGTTCGGGGCAACAACCTCGCCAATGCCAATACCACCGGCTTCAAGTCCGATTTCGAGCAGGCCAGAAGCATGCAGGCGTTCGGAGAGGGCTTGCCAAGCCGGGTGTTTGCCATGGCTGAGCGCCCGGGTCAGAACCTGCAGCATGGCATGCTGATGACCACCGGACGGGATCTGGACGTGGCGGTGGATGGTCCGGGCTGGATTGCCGTGCAGGATCCCAAGGGCGGTGAAGCCTATACCCGCATGGGGAATTTGCAGGTCAATGCGACCGGCAACTTGCAGACCTCGACCGGTCTGAATGTGGTGGATGACGGCGGTCAGCCAATCGTGTTGCCGATGCCGATGGAGAAACTCGAGATCAATCGGGATGGCACCATCAGCGGTCGTCCTGAGGGGGCTGCCGCCAACTTGCCGGAAGATTTTCAGCGGATCAAGCTGGTCAACCCGGCCGCCGATGCGGTGGAGAAGGGCCAAGATGGTCTGTTTCGCCGCAAGGATGGTCAGAATGAACCCGCCTCTGCCAATGTCGGTCTGATTGCCGGCTCCCTTGAGGGGAGCAACGTCAATGTGGTGGATGAGATGACCAACCTGATCCGGCTGCAACGCCAGTTCGAAACCCAGGTCAAAATCATGAAGACGGCCGAAGAGAATGATGAAGCTCAAACCCAACTGCTGCGAATCAGCTAATCAAGGAGTTACCTATGAATCCTGCACTCTGGATCAGCAAGACCGGGTTGGATGCACAGCAGACCAATATTTCGGTTACCTCGAACAACCTGGCGAACGCCAGCACCGTGGGCTTCAAAAAGTCACGGGCCATCTTTGAAGATCTGCTGTATCAAAACATCAATCAGCCCGGTGGCCGCTCCTCTGCCGATACCGAGCTCCCCTCCGGCCTGATGCTGGGGGCGGGTGCCAAGGTGGTGGCGACCCAGAAAAACCACAGCCAGGGCAACGTACAAACCACTGACAACTCGCTCGATTTGATGATCAGTGGTCGTGGCTACTTTGAAATTCAGCTGCCGGATGGTAGTGCGGCCTATACCCGCAACGGTCAGTTCACCCTCAACGATGAAGGGACCATAGTGACCCCGGGTAATGGCTACCCGCTGCAACCGGAAATCCAGATCCCGGAAAATGCCCAGAGCGTTACGGTGGGTGAAGATGGCCAGGTCTCGGTGCAGCTCAAGGGCGATGGCGCTTCTCAGGTCGTCGGTCAGATCAATATCTCCGACTTCGTCAACGCCAGCGGCTTGCAGCCGATGGGGGAGAACATGTTTGTCGAGACCCAGTCCAGCGGTGCAGCCGCGCAGGGGACTGCCGGTGCCGATGGACTGGGGGTGATCAAGCAGGGGATGCTGGAGACTTCCAACGTCAACGTGACCGAAGAGCTGGTGAACCTCATTCAGGCTCAGCGGGTTTACGAGATGAACTCCAAGGTGCTCTCCGCCGTGGACGGCATGATGTCCTTCCTGATCCAGCGTACCTAATTAGGAGGTGCATGATGAAAGCCGTATGGATGCTGGGATTGTTGGTGCTGGGAGGGTGTAGCAGCACTCCCAATACGCCCAAGCCTGATGATCCCGAGTTTTCCCCCGTCTACGGGGAGTCGGAGCCGGTGTCGGTGCGACCGACAGGGGCGATTTTCCAGCCGGATCAGGTCAATGGCATCTATTCGGATATCAAGGCACACAAGGTAGGCGACATCATCACCATCGAGTTGTCGGAGTCGACCTCTGCCTCGAAAAAGGCCAATACCCAGAGTGGCAAGAATAACAAGTTCAATCTGGACCCGGTCAAGTTGGGTGGCGTGCCCGTGACCGCCAGCCCCTATGATCTCTCAGCCTCCATTGCTCAAGACAGCGCGTTCAAGGGCCAGGCCAAGGCGGATCAGAGCAACAGCTTGCAGGGCAATATTTCGGTCAGCGTGGCCAAGGTGTTGCCCAACGGTAATCTGGTGGTACGCGGCGAGAAGTGGATCATGCTCAACAATGGCAATGAATATATCCGGATCACCGGCCTTATTCGCCCGGAGGATGTGACGTCTGATAACAGCGTTTCGTCCCAGAAAGTGGCCAATGCCCGCATTTACTACGGTGGTACCGGCGATCTGGCCAATAGCCAGGAGCAAGGGTGGCTTACCAGCTTTTTCAATGGTCCCTGGTGGCCGCTCTAGGAGATGTTATGAAGTCACTCCGTCTTGTCACTCTGCTTTGCTGTCTGCTGCCCTTGGGTGTGGCCAATGCGGCCCGGATCAAGGACATCAGCTCGGTTGAAGGGGTGCGTAACAACCAGCTGATTGGTTACGGTCTGGTGGTGGGGTTGCCCGGCACTGGCGAGAAGAACAACGCCTTCACCGAGCAGACCTTCCGTACCATGCTCAACAATTTTGGCATCAAGGTGCCGGATAACATCAAGCCCAAGATCAAGGATGTGGCGCCGGTGGCGATCCATGCCGACCTGCCCCCCTTCTCCAAGCCGGGCCAGACCATCGACGTGACGGTCTCTGCCATTGGCGAGGCCAAGAGCCTGCGGGGCGGCACTCTGCTGCAGAGCTTCCTGAAAGGGCTCGATGGGCGGGTCTATGCAGTCGCGCAGGGCAGTCTGGTGGTTGGTGGTCTGGGGGCCGAGGGGGCTGATGGTTCCAAGGTAGTGATCAATACCCCGACCGTCGGGCGGATTGCCAACGGTGCGACCGTGGAGCGGGAGGTTCCCAACTCCTTCAGTCAGGGAGACACCATCACCTTCAACCTTAACCGACCCGACTTTACTACTGCGCGCCGTCTGGCCGATGTGGTCAACGATCTGGTGGGGCCCAATACCGCTCAGGCGCTCGATGCCACCTCGGTCAAGGTCTATGCCCCGCGGGATCCGGGTCAGCGCGTCTCCTATCTCGCCACCATCGAGAATCTGGAGGTGGATCCGGCCAACGAGGCGGCCAAGATCATCGTTAACTCCCGCACCGGCACCATAGTGATCGGCAGTCAAGTCAAGCTCAAACCGGCGGCCATCAGCCATGGCGGGTTGACGGTGACCATCGCCGAAAACCAGCAGGTCTCCCAGCCCAACCCGCTGGCGGGAGGAGAGACGACGGTGACCAACAACTCGACCATCAATGTCCAGCAGGAGCCGGGGCGGATGTTCAAGTTTGATACCGGTGCGACCCTGGACGATCTGGTCCGGGCGGTCAATCAGGTGGGGGTCGCCCCCGGTGATTTGATGGCCATCCTTGAGGCGCTGCAGCAGGCAGGCGCCATCGAGGGGCAGCTGGTCATATTGTAACAAGCGGCAAGTGGTTGCCACGGGTGGCAATGAGGTAAGCAAAATGGCGGAGTTTGACAGCAACAGCGGCATGAATCTCGGGATGGTACAGGACATCAAGAACCTGGATCGTCTGCGCCAGATGAGCCAAAGCAAAGAGGGACAGGCCGAAGCGCTCAAGAGTGCGTCACGCCAGTTCGAGTCAATCTTTACCCAGATGCTGTTTCAGAGCATGCGTCAGGCCAACGGGGTGTTGACTCAGGACAACCCGATGAACAGCAGCTATACCCAGTTCTATGAAGGGATGCTTGATGAGCAGCGGGTTGCCGACATGTCCAGCAAGGGGGGACTGGGATTGGCTGACATGGTGGCCAAGCAGCTCTCTCCCGAGACCTTTACCCATCAGGATGGACGGGTGCTCAAGATGCCGCAGCGCACCGAACGGACCTACAAACCCTATCAGCCACCCACGGCGGCGGCCGATGATTTGATCGCGGCATCAAAAGTTGGCAAAGATTTTGCTGAAAGAGAGATGACCGAGGGGGTCAAGGAGAGCCACGCACTCACTATGCCCCGTCGACCGCACCGCAGCATTCCGCCCATGGGACGCATGGCCAGCGAAGAGGGCAGTGCCACCGGTAGTGGGGGCAAAGAGTTCGATACGCCGGAAGAGTTCGTTAATCGCCTGATGCCGCTGGCCAAGAAAGCGGCCGACAAGCTGGGGTTAAGCCCGGCGGTACTGGTCGCTCAGGCGGCACTGGAGAGCGGTTGGGGCAAACGGGTGATCAAGGATGGCGAGGGGCAGGTGACCCATAACCTGTTTGGCATCAAGGCCGATCCGCGCTGGGAAGGGCCCAAGGCGGTGGTCAGCACGCTCGAGTATGAGCAAGGCGTCGCCTCCCGCCAGAAAGCGGCATTTCGCTCCTATGAGTCGTTTGAAGAGAGCTTCAACGACTACGTGGACTTCCTCACTTCCGGCTCTCGCTACAAGGGCGCCCTGGCGAAGGTGGATAGTCCTGATCGCTACTTTGAGGCGCTGCAACAGGCGGGTTATGCCACCGACCCGCACTACGCCAGAAAATTGAAACAGGTATTGCGCAGTGACGCCATTGCCCAATACAACGAGATGGAGCTGTAACGTATGGCAAGCGACCTGCTTGGGATTGGTTCATCGGGCGTGCTGGCACAGCAACGCCTGCTGCAGACCACCAGTAACAACATAGTGAACGTCAATAGCCAGGGCTATGTGCGTGAGCGTACGCTGGTGTATACCAATACCATCTGTCTGGGGACCGGTGACATCAAGACCCAGCGGGTAATCAACGACTATATGCAGGGGGAGGTGCGCCGTGATACCTCTGCCTATCATGCCTCCCTGACCCATTATGAACAGCTGGCTGGCGTTGACAGCTTGCTTGGGGATACCAGCAACAGCGTGGGGGCGGCCATCACCTCCTACTTCAAGTCATTTCACTCTGCCAATGAATCGCCTGCCGAGATCGGTGGGCGCAAGGTGGTGATGACGGAGTTGAGTGGCATGGTCAACCGTTTTCATACCCTCTCGGCGCAGCTCGACAAGCAGAGCGATACCCTCAACACCCGTATCGAAGATGAAACCAAGCAGGTCAACAGCCTGCTCACCAGCATCAATGATCTTAATCAGGCCATCATCCGCACCCAGGGGTCACCCGAAGAGAACCTGATGCTGTTTGATCAGCGGGATGAGGCGATCCGCCAGCTGTCGGAGAAGATGGATATTCGCACCGTAGCCCAACCCAACGGCAGCATGCTGGTCAATATGAGCACTGGCCATTCGCTGATCCTCGATGGGGGCGTCGCCCAGTTCAGGGTGATTGCAGGAGATCCTGACTCCCGGGATCAGGAGTTGCAGCTGACCCTGGGGGCGAACAAGGCAACCATCGATCACGATACGTTTGGTGGTGCCATGGGGGGGCTGTTCAAGGCGCGTACCGACCTTGAGCCGACCAAGCGCGAACTGGGGCAGCTGGCCGTGGCGATGGCGGATGCGATGAACCAGCAGAACCGCCTCGGGATGGATCTGGATAACGAGATTGGCGGCGATATTTTCACCCTGCCTGCCAGCAAGGGCTTACCCTACGGCAATAACACCGGGACGGTCGGGGCGAATGTCAGCTTCGTGCCGGGCAAGGGGACATCAGTGACCCCGTTTGATTACGAAGTGCAATTTAGCAGTGCCACTGGTTATGAGGTGTTTTCGCTGGACAAGTCTGGCAATCGTACCTTGATCACTGCGGGGGCTACCCCACCAACAACCTTTGAGCTGACCGGGCACGGGATCTCGATCGATCTCACCGGCACGCCAGCTGCGGGTGACAGACTGTTGCTGCAACCGACCAAAAGCGCGGCCGCCGGTCTGGGTCAGCTGATCACCCGGCCGGAAGATTTGGCCTTGGCTTCTCCGCTTAAAGCGGAAAAGACCACCAATAATGGCGGCGGGGCGGATATCAAACTGGGTGGCGTATTCAATACAGGTGCAGGGTCAGGTTTTGGTACCAATAGTCTGAGCCCGACAGCGCCTCAGGTCGTCAAGATTGACGCCAACGGTAACTATCAGGTGTTTCAAGCCGATGGCACTACCTTGATTGGCACGGCCCCTGCGAGCAGCAAAGGGCAAAACCTGATGTCGGCGATCGTCAACCCTTTCCCCGCTGGAGCCGCAGTCTATGCTAACCCGAAACAGGCGCCCGGCTACGAGTTCAGCATCACCGGAACGGTGGATCCCAAAGACAGTTTCAAGCTCAGTTACAACAGCAATGGCTTTGCCGATAACAGCAATGGCCTGGCACTAGCCGAACTGCAAAACAAGGATCTGGTGCGCAAGAGCACCAATGGTGGGACGACCAACGACAAGATGACCTTCAATCAGGCCTATTCCGGGTTGGTGATGGAAGTGGGTAACAATACCAGTCAGGCAAAAACGCTGCTCAAGGCCAATGAGTCCAAGCTTATCCAGAGCACCGGCATCTTTGAAAGCGTGTCAGGGGTCAATCTGGAGGAGGAGGCGGCCAATCTGATCCGCTTCCAGCAATCCTATGCGGCCTCGGCGCAAATCGTCAGTACGGCCAAAACCATTTTCGATACACTGCTCTCTTCCGTGAGGTAATGTCATGCGCATCACCACCAACATGATCTACGACCGGAATATCTATTCCCTCAACAGTGCCAACGAGCGGTTGAATACTGCCTATCAACAGCTGCAAACCGGCAATAAATTTCAGACTGCCGGCGAAGATCCCGCGGGGATGAGTCAGAAGATGGCACTGACCAAGGAGATTGACCTGTTCAAGCAGTACAGTGTCAATGGCAGCTTGCTGGAAAACAGCCTGGGGCATGAGGAGACGGTATTAACGTCGATTAATAATGCGATGCTTAGTGCCCAGACTCTGATCCAGAAGTCAAATAATGGCGCTATCAGCATGGATGATCGCAAGGCCATCGCCAGCGAGCTGGAAGGGTTGCAGCAGCAGATGTTTGACCTGATGAATAGCAAAAACTCCTCGGGTGAATTTATATTTGGCGGCAATCAGAGCAAGACCCAGCCATATATCAAAGACGCCAACGGAAAATATATTTATCAGGGGGACCCTGGTCAGCGAAATATTCAGGTCTCACCCACAGTACAAATTGCTGCCAATGATTCCGGGCAGGATCTGTTTGAAATCGTGGCGACCAGAAGAACTGCCAGTGCAACCACCGCAAATATCAAGGTCGGAGTCGGTGATCAGGGCAACTTTGATAATTTCTATAAGTCCAATTATAACTCTGCACTGCCCAGCAACACCTATACCGTATCAACCACCATAGGCCCGCCTGATACCTATGATATCAAGGATGCCGGTGGTACTACCCTGCAAACGGGTAACTACACTGCTGGCACCAAGATCCCCTTCAATGGTCTGGAGTTGACCCTTGATTTGCCTGCAGGTGGTGCGGCTCAGCAGTTTGACCTTAATCCACCAAAAAATGATAACGTGCTGAACGGGATGTCGGATTTTATTACCGCTTTGCGTGATCCCGCTATTACCGCTGACAACTTTGCGCTGGAAGTAGCCGATGCTACCGTCCATATGAAGAATGCTCGCCTGAATATCGATCATGGATTGGGGGAGTTGGGTGGCAGGATGAACAGTCTCGAGGCAGTCATGGATTCTAACGAGGGGTTGAGTACCCTCAACGCCGAGGCGAGAGCCAAGGTATCGGAAGCGGACCTCTATGAAGTGATTTCCGCGCTGTCAAAAGAGGATGCGGCATTGAGTGCCTCGCAACTCTCGTTCAGCAAAATAAGCCGTCTGACACTGTTTGACTATATTCGCTAATAAATAAGGGGCCCTTTGGGGCCTTTTCTTTTGTCCTGACTATGAAAATTGGTTCCGTGTCATCTCCTGCCAATTGTAACAAGCTGTTGCCGTTGCCCATTTAATGGGAGCTGCGGGGTTGACCTCCCTGCGGGATTGGATAATCATGCCGCCCGCACAACAGAGCGTTGTGCAAGTTTAATTGCAGCATCTCGTTAGGCGAGGCTCCTGTATAAACACAGGCCACTGATCTCACGACGTCCAGAGACGCCCAAGATCAGGACAGTTTTCATCGGATTAAGGTGTAAACCCAAGTGGCTTCCGGCATGCCGGATACGTTATACAGTGCTAAAGCTGGTACGTGGGGATGATGACACGCCGAACGGCGTCATTTCCTGCCTATTACTCGTCAATCAAATTGCTGTTTTCTTGTCGTTGCATCCGGCTATTTCCGGAGGCATTCAGGCTCGCCTGAAATCACATGAGGATATCTGTGATGAAGAAAACACATACCATTCTTAACCGTCACCAACTGCTCGATCTGGCCGCCCTGCAGGGTTGGCTGGAACATAATCTGGATCCGGTTCAGCGCGCCGATCAACTGCTGACCCTGCGTCCGGAAGAGCTCAACTGCATCTTTGATACCCTGCCAATCCCGCAAGGTGCTGAACTGCTCGGTTCACTCTCGGCCGAGAGTGCCGGGCGCCTGTTGCAGCGGCTCCATGGCAGCATCGTCAGCGTGTTGCAGGAGGCCATTCCCCGCCGTGAGATGGTCGCCATCCTGCGCAAACTGAGTCGTCAGGATCGCACCATGTTGCTGGCTCGCTTCCCGACCCAGGCTCAGGCCATCTATTACTCCCTACTGGATTGGCCCACCGAGTCGGTGGGGGCCAACATGCGCCACGAATATCTGGCGGTGCGGGAGGAGGACACGGTCGGTCACGCCAAACAGCTGATCCACGATGCCTGGGACAATGCCCAGCTGTTTCGCCATATCTATGTGGTCAACGGGGACGGTCGTCTGCAAGGGAGCCTCTCCCTCAAGACCTTGCTGATCGCCGACCCGCTGGCCAGTGTCGCGACCCTTATGGATCGGGAGACGGTGCGGATCAACGCCCGAGCCGATCAGGAGCTGGCAGCGCGCCTGTTGATCGATCGCGACCTGTCGGTATTGCCGGTCGAGGATCAGGGGCGACTGGTCGGTATTTTCCACGTCGATGATGCGGCGGATATTCTGGAGCTCGAATCTACCGAGGATGCCGAGATGCAGGGTGGTTCATCACCGCTCGATACCCCTTACTTGCAGGCGACCCCCTGGCAGCTGTGGCGCAAACGGGTGGGCTGGCTACTGATCCTGTTTGTGGCGGAAGCCTACACCGGCACTGTGCTGCGGGCATTCGAGGAGCAGCTGGAAGCAGCCATTGCGCTGGCCTTCTTCATTCCGCTCCTGATCGGTACTGGCGGTAACAGCGGCACCCAGATCACCACCACCATAGTACGTGCCATGGCGGTCGGGGAGGTGAGTCTGCGCAATCTCGGCACAGTGCTGAAAAAGGAGCTCTCCACTGGCCTGCTCATCTCGGGGGCCATTGCCATGGCAGCCTGGGTGCGGGCATGGAGCCTTGGCGTCGGTCCACAGATTGGCATGGTTGTGACCTTTACCATCATCGCCATCGTGCTCTGGAGTGCCACGGTCGCGTCCATTATTCCCATGGTGCTGCGTCGTTTCCGCATCGATCCTGCGGTGGTCTCTGCGCCATTCATCGCGACATTGGTGGATGGCACCGGCCTTATTATCTACTTCGAGATGGCTAAGCTGTTGCTGCCCGAGTTGCAGTAACGGGGAGATTGAGATGCAAAAGGCAGCCAGTGGGCTGCCTTTTTCATTTATCTTTCCGGTTTAGCCTAGCTGGAACAACAGTGGCCAGCCCTGCTCCTGGCAATAACGATGCTCCTTCTCCAGATTCTGCATCAGGAGACGGTTCTCCTCACACCAGTCGATCGGCAAGGTTACTACCAGCTGATCCCCTTGTACCGCGACTTTCCACTCTGGCAGCAGGTTGTCCTGCCGCTTGTGGTGCGCGGCGACTGCGAGGCGCAAAATGCGGATGCAGCGCAGCACCGTCTGCAGGTCGTGGTTGGGCAGGGGCGGTAGCTCGGCGAGTTTTAGCCCCTTGCGCTGGAAGCGTACCAGCGCGGCCAGCAATGCCTGATCGTCCTGGTTGAAGCCGGGCAGGTCGGTGTGTTGCAGGATATAGGCGGAGTGGCGGTGGATGCCGCTGTAGTTGATGGCAAGGCCAATTTCGTGCAGCCGCGCCGCCCAGCCGAGGATGGCGCGATAGGGCTCTATCTCCATCTGCCAAGGCTCTTGCAGGGCATCAAACAGGGTCAGCACGCTCTGCTCCACCCGGGCGGCTTGTTTGCGGTCCATCCGGTAGTGGGTGCCGAGGGCTTGTGCCGTGCGCTCGCGGATATCGTGGTGCTGCAAGCGCTCCTCGAACTCATACAGCAATCCTTCACGCAGGGCACCGTCAGAGTAGTCGAGCCGCTCGATGGGCAGCGAGGTAAACAGGCCGAGCAGGATGGCGACCGCGGCGGCAAACACCTCCTGACGCTCCTCGGTGAGCCCGACCAGTTTGAGGTTATCGACCCGTTTATGTTCGATCATCAGGGCCTTGAGGCGCTCCAGCCCCTCCAGCGTAATACTGCCGTCAGTCAGCCCCTCACCCTGCAGCACGTCGCGCACGGTGCGGATCGAGCCTGAGCTGCCAAGGCAGCTCTGCCAGCCCAGCTTGCGGTACTGGTTGACGATGGGGGCGAGCTGGTGCTGCGCCTCCAGCACGGCATTGGTGAAGTGCTTGTCGCTCAGCTTGCCGCTGGCAAAGAAGCTCTGGGTAAAGCTGACGCAGCCCATCTTGCGACTGGTAAGGGCCTTGTGTTCAAACCCTTCACCGATGATGAGCTCAGTGCTGCCGCCGCCGATATCGATCACCAGTACCTGGCCCTCGATATGCTGGGTATGGGCAACCCCCTGATAGATGAGGCGTGCTTCTTCCTGCCCGCTGATGATCTCGATGGGGTGGTTGAGCACCTTGGCTGCTTCACTCACAAATTCGCGCGCGTTGCTGGCACGGCGCAATGTGTAGGTACCGGCGATGCGGATCTGATCCGGTTTGATGTTGGTGAGCCGCTCGGCAAACAGTGACAGACAGGCGAGGCCGCGTTCCATCGCCTCCGGGCTCATGCGTTTCTGCTCATCCATCCCTTCCGCCAGCCGCACTCGCTCTTTGATGCGATCGACGATGCGAAAACGCCCTTCGCTCAAATGGGCG
>SXGR01297159.1_pt1 | contig 20258 bp, 18 predicted proteins | sample 3174711 | NCBI WGS metagenome assembly SXGR01 (sample SAMN11356860, study PRJNA531348) | freshwater metagenome | isolation source: freshwater sample F1-60 | place: China: Fuxian Lake, Yuxi | collected 2017-12-25
CAAGCGCCCACCGAGTCCACGGCTCTTTTCAAGCACCATCACCTTGCCAACTCGCGCCTTCAGCGCACGCGCAACCAAAAGCCCGGATATACCTGCGCCGACGACTGCGATCGTTCCATTCATAACGCATCAGCCTTTCGTGGGGCGCAGATCCGAGCACGTCGGCATCCCGCGCCCTCGGTGGACCCAGCAGCCGACCGCGCATTGTCCGCGTCGCGACCGGTCCAATCCCTCGCGCCTGCGCAATTTTCACCCACGGGCCCCTCCCTGTTTCCGCATCCGGCACGCATCCGAGCAAAACTTCACCTCGTCCCACACTTTCTCCCATTTTTTCCGCCACGTAAATGGCCGCCCGCACACCACGCAGGGCTTCGTAGGTAGTTCAGATTTTTTGCGCATCTTCGGCATTGTTAAATTCCTCACCGCTCAGGCGCCAGAAGTCCACCCGCCGCCGCGGGGGCTCCGCCATTGCCCCTGATTTCCTGGGCGCGCGCTTGAATCGCCGTGCGATCCGTCGGCTTGAGCCGCGCAATATTTTTTACCTGCAACGCCATCCGCTGATTCTTGGCGAGCAGCGCTTCATGACGGATCAGGAAATCCCAGTAGAGCGTCGTAAACGGGCAGGCCTCTTCGCCGACCGACTTCGTTGGATCAAACCGACACCCCGCACAGTAATTACTCATCCGGTCGATATATTTTCCCGTCGCTGCATACGGTTTCGAAGCCATGATCCCGCCGTCGCCATACTGCGACATCCCGAGCGTGGTCGGCAGCTCGACCCACTCGACCGCATCGACGTAGACCGCGAGATACCATGCGTGAACGTTCTGCGGCTCCACTCCGAGGAGGAGCCCATAGAGACCGGTCACCATCAGCCGCTGAATATGATGGGCGTAGCCGTGCGCCAGCGTTTGCCCAATGCTCTGGCGCAGACAGTTCATTTCACATTTTCCCGTCCAATAAAACTCGGGGAGTTTCTCCTTTGCTCCCAGCGCGTTGAGTCCGAGGTAGCGCGGCATGTGGTGCCAATAAATCCCCCGGACATATTCCCGCCACCCAAGAATCTGGCGGATAAAACCCTCCGCGCTGGCGAGGGGCACCTTCCCTGCCCGATAAGCCTGCTCCGCCGCCGCCACCACTTCGCGCGGATTGAGCAACTTCAGATTCATCGCCGCCGAAATCCGCGAGTGAAACAGCCACGGCTCATCCATCCACATCGCATCCTCAAATTTCCCGAAGCTCGACAACCGATGCTCGATAAAATCGCGCAACGCTCCCCTCGCCTCCTGCGGCGTCACCGGCCACGCGAACGCCTTGAGCTCGCCCGGATGGCTCGCGAAGCGCTTTTCCACAAGCGCCAACACCGCCCGCGTGATCGCATCAGGCGGGGTCATGATCGGCGCGCGCAGCTTTTCCGCCTTGGGTCCGCCCTTGGAAAAACTTCCGCGATTGTCGTGATCAAAATTCCACTGTCCTCCCTCCGGCTCGCCTTTTTTGTCGAGCAACACGCCGTGCTTCCGCCGCACCTCGCGATAGAAAAATTCCATGCGCAGCATTTTCCGTCCTTCGGCATGCGCCGCGAAATCTGCCCGGGTCTGGAAAAAATGACGGTCGTCCCTCACCTCCAGCGGCAACTTCTCCCTCTTCGCCGCCGCCGCTATCGCCGCCTGAACCCGCCACTCGCCGGCTTCCGTCATGATCAATCGCTCCGGCGACAGCTCCGCCACGGCCCGCGCCAATTCACCCGCGAGGGTCTGAGTATTTCCAGGCGCATCAATTTCAGCGTAGTTTACCCGCCGCTGCAGTTTTTTCTGCGCATCGCGGAAGTGCCGCATCGCCGCCAAAAAAACCGCGATCCGCGGCTTGCTCGTCCAGACGTGCTCCGACTCCTCGGCCACCTCCGCCATCCAGATCGCGTCTCGGTGCGGATCAAACCCATCGAGCGCTGATGACTCCGCGTCGAGCTGATCCCCGAGCACGAGCACGAGCGAGCGCACCGACTTCGCCGCGATCATCGCGCCGCCTCCGCTTGGCCTTCCATGGTGAAATCTGTGGCCGCGCCCGCAGCGCTCGCCGCGTCAAGTTCTCGCGCCGCCGACCCGAGTTTCCGGCGGGTTTTGTCGACCGCATATTTTCCGAGCACGAGGCGCGGCGGTGGATTATCCGATTCCACGGCGGCAATGATCGCGTCGGCGGCCTTCGCGGGATCACCGGGTTGCCGGCCGTTCATCGTTTCGAGGAAGCGCTGGAACTTTCCGCTCGACGCCTCGTAGTCGGGGATCGCCGCACTCGCGCGTTCAAGTGACCGTGAAATAAACTCTGTGCGGAAGGGGCCGGGTTGCACAATCGTCACCTTCAACCCCAAGGGGCGGACTTCCGCGGCGAGCGACTCCGAGAGACCTTCGAGTGCCCACTTGGTTGCTCCGTAGATCGAAAAGCCGGCATAGTTGGCGATGGCGGCCGCAGCACTGATGTTCACAAAATGCCCGCGACGCTGGGCGCGCAAGATCGGCAGGGCGGCGCGAATCACCCGCAGCGCGCCGAAAAAATTCGTCTCAAAATTGCGCGTGATCTGGGCTTCGTCGTATTCCTCGACAGCGCCGACCAAGCCGTAGCCGGCGTTATTCACCACCACGTCCAACCGGCCAAAAATTGCCGCCGCCTGCGCAACCACGGCCGCGACTTGCGACGCGTTCGCGACGTCGAGCGCGAGCGCCCGACACCGGCTCGGATCGACGGCGACCAGTTCATCGAGCGTTTCCGGCTGACGCGCGGTCGCGATGAGGCGATGGCCCCGGGCCAGCACGCGCGCCGCCAGTGCGCGACCGAGCCCGCTCGAACAGCCGGTAATAAGCCAGACCGGTAAATCGTTGAGAGGTGTGTTCATGAGAAATATCAAAAAGCGGGCACAAGTGGAAAAATGGATACATCGACGGGCAGCGCGGCCAGCACGGACGTCGGCCCACCCTCCAAATGGAATCCCGCCTGCCGCGCCGGCTCGACCGAAAACTCTGAAAGGCTCGGCTGCGATACGCGATACGGTGCATGGTGCACGCGTCCGGAATAGATTCGGCCCGCCGGGTCCGCCGCAAACAACAAATACCGTTCCACGAGAAAGAACTCGAGCGAGCCCGGAGCGACCGGTGCGGACGTTACCCCGGGGGTCCAAGCGTAGCGACTGGCCGTGGCGTTTTCGTCGCGGCGCTGAGATTCGTAATGAATTTCCCCTTCGAAAAGGGATGCCGCCATCCGCGCTCGGAAGTAGGGCAAATGGAAAAAGCGGCGCGCGATCGCGACCGCGAGAACCCGGTTGCAATCCAACGAGTAAAACCAAACCCCCGGCCTTCCCCTTGCATCATGGACGTAAGTGCGAACATTGAGTTCGAGAAACCACGAGAGCCACGGGAGGGCTGGAAGCCACGCGGGGCGAACGCGCTCCATGGCAAAGGGCACGATCCCAAGGTAAGCCGCTCTAGCAAATGTATCGACGTAAAGCCCGCGCGGCAGGGTGGCCTGCACAATCGCCGGATCGATTTTCCAGTGCGCAAAAAGCAACTGACTCCATTGCTGGCGGCCTAAAAACGATCCGTCCGGGCGCGCTCTGAGGTCAGCTCGCTGTGCCTCGGTCGGGGTCAGCACAATCTGTGAATCAGACGGAGCGGACCACTCAATAAGCATCGTGAGACTTGCGGGCAAGGAGCCCGAGGGACGCGTCGTCAGCTGGGTTTTTGACTGCGGGCTCGAGGCGCTCTTGGAATGGGGTCACAGCACAGACGCTCTTCGCAAAATAGAGCCGGGACGGCGGAGTGGTCATTTGGCTGCACCAAAGAATCACGACACCATCCCGGGTTAATTGCTGGAAAGGAGCGACTGAACCAGCGCAACTTTCGATTACGGAAGAATCACGGTGTCGACGACGTGGACGACTCCATTGGAACCAACCAGATCCGTGGCGACAACCTTGGCGTTGTTGACCATCACGCCGGACGCGCTGACCTTCAGCTTCAACGATTTGCCGTTAACGGTCGGAGCGTCTCCGGTCTTCACATCTGCAGCCATGACCTTGGCTGGAACGACGTGGTAGGTGAGAATCGCAACGAGCTTGGCTTTATTCTCGGGCAGCAAGAGCGATTCCACGGTGCCGGCGGGTAGCTTGGCGAATGCGGCGTTAGTCGGCGCAAAAATGGTAAAAGGGCCCTTACCGCTTAACGTTTCAACGAGCCCCGCGGCCTTCACGGCGGCGACGAGCGTGGTATGATCGGGCGAGCCAATGGCAATTTCTACGACAGTCTTAGCGGATACCGCAGAGACCAGACCGATGCAGAGGGCGAGGGTGGCAAACAATGAACGAAGCTTCATGGGAACGATAGTTGATTTTTGTTTTGAGAGAAACAGGATCCGAGACGAATCCAGTTTGGGGAAGTAACGAGCAGGTGCGCCGAGCGGATGCATTTAACCGATGCTCGCATCTCGTTTGACAGGGGCAGAATTCGGCTCCTGTTCTACCCCGCTCTCCTAAGCTGCGCCGAAGCCAAGAATATCCCAGAAACCATCTAAATCTTCCAGCCCCCGTTGGAAACAAGCCTACCATGTTCACAAAGTTCTCGCTGACTGACAAATTACTGTTTGTTGCCGCATTCCTTTCACTACTCTTTTCCGAGATCACCTATTTTCAGGGGCATAAAGTGGACGCCATTTTCGTCGGACTTTGGGTTCCATCGATTTTGGGTTTTGGCATCTATCTGAAGCTGATCGGGGGCACCAAACATGAATGAATTAGTTCCTTATTTCGCGGCTCTCATTATGGTCCTTTTCGGGGTCGCTTTCTATGCAGCGCTCCAGGTGATGAAAAATCTGGACGAGTGAGTTTCAGGTTCAGCCGAACGCAGTCCGCCTAAACGCGATCTCGTTCGCCGGTGATCCCTTGTTGACGGCTACGATTTGGTCGCGGCTCCCGCCCAAAGCGGGTCAGTCTGGAGTGGACCGCGACCAGCGAAAAAAAATTTCGGTATCCAGATTGTTGCCGTTTAAATTATATATCCTCCGACGTCGCGATACTCGAATTCCACTGCTGTGAAGCTCGCCCTGATCCTGTTCTCAGTCATTTCGTTTCTCGGCTATGGCTCAGCCTGCTTTCTCCTCACCTCCTTCAAAACCGAGTTCGAACGCTACGGCCTTGCCGGGCAGCGCCCGCTGGTTGGGTCACTGCAATTAGGCGCGGCGCTCGGTTTGGTCGTCGGCTTGGATCAGCCGTGGATCGGGCTCGCTGCATCGGGAGGGCTTGCGCTCATGATGCTGGTCGCGGTCGCTGTCCGCATTAAAATCAACGACCCGCTGCCTCGGACGACGCCGGCAATTTTCTATTTAGCGCTGAATACCTACTTGTGTTTATTCGCGTTCTAGTCAGTCGCTGCCGACAGCAGCGCGATAACTCCGCACATCGCGAACACACCGATGGAAGGAAGCGCTTTCCTGACCGGGTCTTTCACTTTGAGGTGCATGACGAATGCTCCCAGCATCAGCAGTCCGAGAGCAATAGACGCCGGCGATGCTACGCGATTGAACCACAGGGCGGCCAGAAGGGCAAGCGCCAGTCCAACCTTCAGCACGCCGACCACGCACATGAACCAGAAGGGCAGCCCGTAGGCGGCGAATTCATCACGCAGGGTCTTCGCGTCACCGCCACGAAACGGGGTCGCCTCGCTGGCGCGAAGCAACCAAACGTTCAGGATTCCGAGGGCTACGGTCAGCTGAAAAACAATGAGAATATAGTGCATGGCGTTTTGGTAAAAGCGCTCGGCCGCTCAGCCAAGCCGGAAACAAGCTACGCCGCATCGTCAGTGGCCGCAAGCAGCCAACGCTTAATCTGGCGACTTAGCCGGCGAACCGGTTCGGGCTCGCCCCGAGCGCGGGCCGATGGCCGAAGTATGCGCGGCTTGGCGGACCCTAGCCGATTGCGTGAGCCTGATCATCTCGGAGCCAATACCCGACTGCTGCACAATTTTTTGCGAAACGCGCCGAGCGCCACCGATCAGAAAAACCCAGTAGGTCGCAGCATCCGCACTCCATCGAAGTTCGCCGCATTCCGCTCATTCCTTGCGCGGATGTCCTCCAGCGACCACCCGCGCCATTCCCACCTCCCGTCCGTTCCTCATCCTCCTAAAGCCGTGCCCAACAAATCCGCTCCCCGCCATCCCCTCGAGCCCCGTGACCAGCCGAGCGTGGTGACCGTCACGCGGCAAGTGCACTTCAATTCGGCTCCTCGGCTTTATAATCCGAGCAAGAGCCATCGATGGAACGTTCAATAATAGGGGGCGAGCCGACCCCGTTTCACTCCGTCCGTAGCAGCGAGCGCCAGCGAGCCGACGAAAACCGTTTCCTCAATCTGCGGAGCCCTGAATCTGCGGGAAAATCAGGTCCGTGACTTGCTCAACGCCGCTGACAAAAACACCCGCAAGCTACCGACAGATTCCGGACCGGGCAGATCCGAGACCGCGTCCGATTTACCCATCGCGCCGCCGACGCCACGCAGAATTTTTCCTTTCCCTCGTCGCGCGCACCGTGTTGTCTCCGTGCGCCCTTCCGATGACTCGCCCCTTCATCGTCTCCACCCTGTTCGCCTTCGTCTTTCGCCTCTCGCCCGCGACGCCTGCAGTCGCAGTTCCACCGAACGCTGCCGACCTCGCTTTTTTTGAAAGCAAGGTCCGCCCGCTCCTCATCGAGCGCTGCTACGAGTGCCACAGTGAAAAAAAACAAAAGGGCGGCCTCCGCCTAGATTCCCAACCCGGCTGGCAAGCCGGCGGTGACACCGGCACCGTCATCGTGCCCGGCGATCCCGCAAAAAGCCTGCTCGTCGAAGCGATCGGTCGCAAAAACGAAGACTTCCAGATGCCGCCGAAGGAGGCGCTCAGCGCCGCTGAAGTCGCCATTTTCACCGAGTGGGTCCAACGCGGCGCGCCCGATCCCCGCACCACCGCCCCGGCCCCGTCCGCTCCGAAGATCGTCCCCATGACGCTCGCGCAAGCCCGCACGCACTGGTCTTTCCAACCCATCACCGCCCCCGCCCTCCCTCCTTCTCCTCCCAACCAACACCCCATCGACCGCTTCATCCGCGCCCGCCTCCCCGCCGAAAAGCTCACACCCCATCCTCCCGCCGATCCGCGTACGCTCGTGCGGCGCGCCTACGTCACGCTGCTCGGCCTGCCGCCGTCCTACGATCGCGTCGAGTCCTTCGCTGCCGCCCCGAGCCCCGACGCCTTTGCCGCACTCGTCGACCAACTCCTCGCCCGCCCCGAATACGGCCAACGCTGGGGTCGCCACTGGCTCGACGTCGCGCGCTACTCCGATACCACGGAAAAATCCACAGACGGCGAGCGCCGCATTCCGTTCGCCCACACCTACCGCGACTACGTCATCGAGTCCTTCAACAGCGACCGCCCTTTCAACCGTTTCGTCCTCGAACAGATCGCCGCCGATCGCCTGCCCGCCGAGGAGAAACCCGATCTGCGCGCGCTCGGATTCCTGACCGTCGGCCGCCGTTTCGAGGGCAACCTCGAGGCACCGGAACTCATCCTCGACGACCGCATCGACACCATCGGACGCGGCGTGCTCGGCCTCACCCTCGCCTGCGCGCGCTGCCACGACCACAAATTCGACGCCATCCCCACCGCCGACTACTACTCGCTCTACGGCATTTTCGCGAGCAGCAGCGATCCGCTCGATCTCCCCGAGGTCGGCACTCCGTCCACCAATCCCACCGCCACCGCGGCGATTGCGAAATACCGCACCGATCGCGCCGCGCTCTTCGTGGCCTACGAAAAACAAATCGACGCCAGCACCCTCCGCGCCCGCCGCCTCGCGCGCGAACTCGCCCCCGAATACCTCCGCTACCTCGTCGAGGAATCATCGAACCATCGCACCGTCGAGGGCTTCATCCCGCTCGATACGCCGCGCGGCCTGCTCGTGCTGGGCGGCGCCCCCGCGTGGGCACGCCTCATGGCTGAGAGCAACGCCCGCGGCGAAACGTTTTTCCGACTCTGGCCGGAATTCCTCCGCCTGCCGCGCGCCGACTTCGCCGCCGCCGCCGCCGCGCTCCTCGCCTCCGCCCAACGCGACGCCGCGCACCACGATCCCTACATCCTCACCACGCTTGCCGAGCAACCGCTCACCTCGATGCTCGACGTCGCCGATGCCTTCGGTCGTGCCCTCACCGACGCCCTGGAAACCGTCGAGTTCCCCGCCCTCGCCACCGTTATCAACGCTCCCGCGTCGCCCCTCGAATTTCCCCGCGAGGCCGTCTCCGCAGATCTGCTACGTTTCATCACCGAGGCCCAAATCGTCGCCCGCAAAGACAACGAGGCCGCCGCCAAGGTCCGCGAGCAACTCACCATCCTCGAAGCCGCCGCGCCCATCGACCGCGCCCAGGCCATCACCGTCTCCGGCCCGCCCGTCGATCCCCACATTTTCGTCCGCGGTGATCGCTTTAAACCCGGCGACGCCGTCCCGCGCCGTCTCCCGCAACTGCTCGCCGCCCTCGACGCCCGCACCTTCCCCGACGACGGCCGCCTCGCCCTCGCCCAGGCCCTTGCCAGCGAAAACAATCCCCTCACTGCCCGCGTCATCGTCAATCGCATCTGGCAACAGCACTTCGGCTCCGGCCTCGTCGCCACGCCTGACAACTTCGGCGCCACCGGTGAGCGCCCTTCGCACCCGGAGTTACTTGACCACCTCGCCTCGTGGTTCATCGCCCACGGCTGGTCGTTGAAATCCCTCCACCGTTACATCATGTCCTCCGCCACCTGGCAGCAAAGCAGCGCCGCGTCGCCCGCCGCCCGCGAACGCGACGCCGCCAACCGCTGGATCTCCCACCAGGCTCCGCGACGCCTCGAATTCGAAGCCCTCCGCGACAGCCTCCTCCGCGTCGCCGGTCGCCTCGACACCCGCCTCGGTGGTCGCAGCGCTCCGCTCACCGACGACAACGTCCGCCGCGCCGTCTACGGCTACACCGACCGCTTTCGCCTGCCTTCCCTCCAACGCAATTTCGACGTCGCCAATCCTGACCAGTCCATCGCGCGCCGCGGCGAAACCACCCATCCGTTACAGGCCCTCTTTTTTCTCAACTCACCGTTTCTTCGCGCGCAGGCCGAGGGCGTGAACCGCCAACCCGAGATCGCCGAACTCCTCGACCCCGCCGCCCGCATCGCCGCGCTCTACCGCCGCATCTTCGCCCGCCTCCCCGACGCCACCGAATTCTCCCTATCTCAAACCTACCTCGGCGCCACGCCGACCGAAGCCCAGTGGGCGCAGTTCGCCCAAGCCCTGCTGCTCTCCAACGAATTTTTCTACTGCGACTGACCCTCCCGCCCACCCCACCGCCATGTCCTCGCACGTCCTTCCACTCAACACCCACCTCTCCCGCCGCGACATGCTCCGCCGCTGCGGTGCCGGCTTCGGCACACTCGGACTCGCCACGCTCCTCGGCGATCGTTCGCTGTTCGCCGCCGACGACGCCAGCAACGCGACCTCATCCGCCGGCCCGCTCGCGCCGCGCCCGCCACATTTCCGCCCCCGCGCCAAATGCGTCATCCAAATTCTCGCCAACGGCGGCCCGGCGCAGATGGACACCTTCGACCCCAAGCCCGTCCTCTCGAAACTCCACGGCCAGCGCCTCCCCATCCATCTCGCCACCGAGCGCCCCACCAGCACCGCCCTCGGCTCGCCGTTTAGTTTCGCGCGCTACGGCCAGTCCGGCCTTGAGGTCAGCGAACTCTTCGGACCCCTCGCCGCCCAACACGCTGACGATCTCTGCGTGATCCGCTCGATGTATTCCGATTCGCCGATCCACGAAAACTGTCTCCGCCTCATGAATTGCGGCGCCAGCATTATGGCCCGCCCCAGCATCGGCTCGTGGATCACCTACGGCCTCGGCACCGATAACCAATGCCTCCCCGGCTTCGTCGTCCTCGTCCCCAAGGGCATGCCCGTCGCCGGTGCCGACAACTGGCAATCATCCTTCCTCCCCGGCGCCTACCAGGGCACTTACATCGAAACGCAGGACCGCAAAGCCGCCGACCTCATCGACCATCTCACCAACGCCGACCTCGACCCCGCCGCTCAGCGCGCGCAGCTCGACTTCACCACCGCCCTCAACCGCCAACACCAGGCCACCCGCTCCGCCCCCGCCCTCGAGGCGCGCATCCAGAGTTTCGAGACAGCGTTTCGGATGCAGACCGCTGCGACCGACGCCTTCGACATCGACCGCGAACCCGCTTCCATCCGCGCGCTCTATGGCGACACCGCGCAGGCGAAACAGATGCTCATTGCCCGACGCCTCGTAGAGCGCGGCGTGCGCTTCGTCCAAGTCTGGCACGGCACGCTCCAACCTTGGGACAGCCACGACAACATTGAGAAAAGCCACCGCCGCCTCGCCAACGAATGCTGCCAAGGCCTCACCGCCCTCCTCACCGATCTCAAACAACGCGGTCTCTTCGACGACACCCTCATCGTCTGGGGCGGCGAATTCGGCCGCACACCGACGGTCGAACTTTCGCAGGGCGAGAAAGTCAGCCCCACCGCCGGCCGCGACCACAACCACCACGGCTTCACGATGTGGCTCGCCGGCGGCGGCACGAAAGGCGGCTACGTCCACGGCGCGACCGACGAGTTCGGTTTCAAAGCCGTCCAGGACCGCGTTCACGTCCACGACCTGCAAGCCACCGTGCTCCACCTCCTCGGCCTCGACCACGAGCGCCTCACCTACCGCCACAGCGGCCGCGACTTCCGCCTGACCGACGTCCACGGCCACGTTGTCCACCGTCTCATCGCGTAATCTTCCATGATCATCCCACGCCTCCTCCTCGCCCTTTTAATCTTCGGCCCCGTTCCCATCGCCCTCGCGCAAGCCCAGTCCAAAGCGAAAGCCGCGAAATCAGCCACCAAGGCCGCCGCCGCAAATCCGCCCGTCGTCAAACCCACCCTCGCCAACGTCCGCTACGGCACGCACGAGCGCCACGTCCTCGACTTCTGGCGCGCTGCTTCCGCCACGCCCGCGCCCCTCGTCTTCGTCATTCACGGCGGCGGTTGGCAGGGCGGTGAAAAGGAACGCGTGAACAAATTCGTCAATGTCGAGGGCCTCCTCGCTCAGGGCATCTCCGTCGTCGCGATCAACTACCGCCTCATCAAACACGCCGAGGCCGACGCTGTCACCCCGCCGGTGAAAGCCCCGCTCCACGATGCCGCGCGCGCCTTGCAGTTTGTCCGCGGCATGGCCAAGGAGTGGAACCTCGACAAATCCCGCATCGGCGCCGCCGGTGGATCAGCGGGTGCCTGCTCGAGCCTCTGGCTCGCGTTTCACGACGACCTCGCCGATCCGAAAAGCGCCGATCCCGTCGCCCGCGAGTCCACCCGCCTCTTCTGCGCCGCGGTCAACGGTGCGCAGACCACGCTCGATCCGGTGCAGATGAAGTCGTGGACTCCCAATAGCAAATACGGCGGCCACGCCTTTGGCCTCGGCTCGTTCGAGCAGTTCCTCGCCGCCCGCGACCGGCTCCAACCGCTCATCGCCGAATACTCGCCCTACCATCTCGTCACCAAAGACGACCCGGCCATCTACCTCGTTTACAGCGCCCCGCCCGCCCTCGGTCAGGACCAGAAAGACCCGACGCACACCGCCAACTTCGGCGTCAAACTCCAGGAGCGCTGCCTAACCAATGGCGTCGCCTGCGAGCTCATGTATCCGGGCGCCCCGTCTGCGAAACACGCCACCGCGCAGGACTATCTCATCGCCACCCTCAAGGCCTGGCCGGCCAAGTAATTGTTCAGTCTCCGCCCCCATCATTCTGATTGCGGTCATCCTTTTCCCACTCGCCCCCATTCCCGTATCCAATCCCCCATGTCGTCCTCGCCTCACCCGTCCCGCCTCCTTCCCCGGTCTATGGTCAGGGGATCTTGGGCCTGCTCCCTGGCCTGCGCTCTCATGCTCTCCTCCGCGCGCCCCGCCGCCGCGCAAAGCCCCGCACCCACCGGCGTCGCCGCACTGCTCGCCCACCCCATCATCGCACCCACGCTCCCGCTCGCCGAGGTCCGCGCCTACGCCGCAAGCCGCGTCCCCGCGATGCCCGCCGTGACCAACCTCGCCGACTGGAAGTCCTTCGCCGACCGCACGCGCCGCGATGTCCTCGAGAAAATCGTTTTCCGCGGCGACACCGCACGCTCGTGGCGCGACGCCAAGACCACGGTCGTGTGGCTCGACACCCTTCCCGGCGGCCCCGGTTATTCGATCAAGAAACTCCGCTACGAGGCACTGCCAGGCTTGTGGATTCCCGCCCTGCTTTATCTACCGGATAACGTCCCCGGGAAAATCCCCGTACACCTCGCTGTCAACGGTCACGACAAGGACGGCAAGGCCGCCGCCTACAAACAGCTCCGCTGCATCAATCTCGCCAAACGGGGTATCGCCTCCCTCAACGTCGAGTGGTTCGCCCAAGGCCAGCTTCGCGCCGACGGCTTCTCCCACTATCGCATGAACCAACTCGACCTCTGCGGCCTGAGCGGCCTCGCGCCGTTCTACCTCGCGATGTCGCGGGGCCTCGACGCGCTTCTCGCCCTCCCCTCCGCCGACCCCGCGCGCGTCGCCGTGAGCGGACTCTCCGGCGGCGGTTGGCAAACCATCGTCATTAGTGCCCTCGATACCCGCGTCACGCTGGCGAATCCGGTTGCCGGATACTCCAGTTACCGTACGCGCGCCGAATTTCCCTCCGATCTTGGCGACTCCGAGCAAACCCCCAACGACCTCGCCACCGTCGCCGACTACACCCACCTCACCGCCCTGCTCGCCGGCCGCAACGCCCTCCTCACCTACAACGCCAAAGACAACTGCTGCTTCGCCACCGACCACGCGCTGCCCCCGCTCCTCGCCGCCGCCGAGCCCATTTTTAAACTCTACGGCCAGCTGGAGCGCCTGCGCTCGCATAGCAACTCCGATCCCGGCACCCACAACTTTGAAGTCGATAACCGGCAAGCCTTCTACCGGATGGTCGGCGTCACGTTTTTCCCCGGCGACGCCGCGTTCAATGCCCAAGAAATCCCCTCGCAGCCCGAGCTGAAAACCGCCGCCGAGCTCGAAGTCCCCCTTCCGTCCGGCAACCTCGACTTCCACCAACTCGCCCTCGCGGCCAGCCGTACGCTCCCTCGCGCCGGTGCCGTCACGCGTGCAACGCTCGCCGCCGCCGTCCACTACCAAACGCCCGCCGTTACCGCCACCTCCACCGCGGTGATCTCCCGCGACACCACCACCGCTACGTATTGGAAACTCCACGTCGGCGCCACGTGGACCGTCCCCGTCGTCGCGCTCACTCGCGGCACGCCGCGCGGGACGACCCTCCTCGTCGCCGACGCCGGTCGAAAATCCCTCGCCGCCCGCACCGAGACTCTCCTCGCCGCCGGCCAACGCGTACTCGCCATCGATCCGTTCTTTTTCGGGGAATCGAAAATCACCCAACGGGATTTCCTCTACGCCCTGCTCGTCGCCGCCACCGGCGATCGCCCTCTCGGCATCCAAGCGAGCCAGCTCGCCGCAGTCGCCCGCTGGGCCCGCACCGAGTTCACGTCCGCTCCCGTCGCTCTAGAATCGCACGGTCCACGCCTCGGCCTCGCTGCCCTCATCGCCACGGCCTTGGAGCAAACCGCGATCAAAACCCTTCACCAAACCGAAACGCTCACCTCGCTCCAGGACGTCATCCGCCAAAACTGGTCCGTCGATAAATACCCCGAGCTCTTCTGCTTCGGCCTCCTCGCAGCCTGCGACATCCCCCAGCTCAAGACCCTCGTCGGCCCCGGGCGGATGGATCAACCGGCAGCCACGCACCACTGAGGTTGCGCCTCATGGCGACCGTTTGTTCGCCGCTCGATCGTTCGACTGGGCTTTTCGCGCACTGAGGGGCGCGTCGTCGCCCTGTCGGCCGCCGCCACTCGCCGTAACCGCTCACGCCCGAGTCGGGCTACCCTCTGGCCGTGGCGGCCCGTATTTTGGCCACGAATTCGAACCCGTCTCGGGCGCGCCTTCACGGGGGCAGCGATGCGACCACCGCGGGCCAGCCCCACGCTACGCTGGTCATTTCTTCCTCATCCAAAAGCGCAACAGCGACTCACCTCATTTCCTCCTCAACTCGATCAAGGCCCAAGCCTTCGAGCGCGCGAAGTCCGAGCAGAAGATCCCCCGCATCGGCGTCGCCGGATATCCGTTACCATCAAAACTCCCCGCCGCATTCCGCGGCAAACTCCCCAAGGCCAAAGAACTTGCCGCCGTCGTGCGCGAGGTGCCACCGTCTCGCGCAACCTCCGCATCACCGGTCAAGCCGGCCAAAAAACCAAAGCGTTCACCAGCCGCCATGCCCTCCGCACCCTCCAAAATTATCCGTCGCACCCACATGAATCTCGCGCTGTTCCTCACGCCGTGGATGCTCGTCTACGCACTGAGCGGATTGGTGCTGAATCACGGCCCGGCCGTGCGCGCGCTCTACGGTACGGCGTGGGGCCAGTTCGAGAAGGTCGAGGAACGGCCCTACACCGCTACGTTTTCCGAGGGCGCCGACAACCGCATGATCGGCGCGCAAATCCTCGAGCACCTCGGGCTGACGGGCACGTTCAACCTCCAAGGCGCACCTAACCAACCGCGACTGGTCATCACGCGCAACGCTGCGTTCGCCGCGCATCGCATTACCTACTTCCGTACCGAAAACCGGCTGCTCGTCGAAAAGCAGGCCTTCTCCGCGCCCGTATTCGTGAACCGCGTACACTTCCGCCACGGCTATGAGTAGCCGTTCCTCGCGTCGAAGATCTGGGCCATGGTCGTCGATCTCGCCGTGGTCGGGATGCCGTTCTGGGTGCTGTCCGGTCTTTGGATGTGGTGGGAAATCAAACCGGCCCGGGCGGCCGGCGCTATCTTCGCCCTGCTCGGCTGCGGCATCTTCGGCCTCCTCCTCGCCTCCATTTGAGGAATCACCCCATGCAAAATTGGAATCTCCTCTTCCGCCGCACGCATCTCTACCTCGGCCTGCTCCTCATCCCGTGGATGCTCGCGTACGCGCTCTCCACCTTCGTCTTCAATCACGGCGAACACTTCCGTCCCTATCGCGCCGACGAGCCGCTATGGCTCCCGCTCTGGGAGAAAGACTACGCGTTCGACGCCCCGGCCGACACCGCCGGCCGCCGCCCAACGCCTCCTCGCCGAGCACGGCCTCACGGGCGCGTTCTTCCCCCGCCGCCAGGGCCCGCGCCTGACTATCAACGTCCAGAACTTCTGGCACCCGCGCCGCGTCACCTACGATTTCACGACCAAAAAACTCCGCGCCGAGGAGCGCCGCTCCACCCCGCTCGACGTCCTCATCCGCCTCCACGAACGCACCGGCTACGGCCAGGGCGGCCCGCTCAACAACCTCTGGGCCTTCTTCGTCGACCTGTTCTCCGTCGCGACCCTCGCGTGGGTCGCCACCGGCCTCTACCTCTGGTAGAAACTCGGCTCAGCCCGTCGCTGGGGTTGGTTTGCGCTCGGCGGCGGTTTCGCTACGTTCGCCACACTCCTCCTCACGCTCTGATCCTTCCTGACCCCATGCCTGCCTTCCCTCTCCGCCCGCTGTTCGTCATCGCCGCCGCCTTCGTCGCGTCCTGCCTCGCCGCCGCCGACTCGCCGCTCGAAACGTTTTTCCGCCGCCACCTCGACGAGCGTTTTGCGCTCCACCCGCTGGAAGCCACGCAGCTCGGCGACCATCGCTTCGACGACAAACTCGACGATCTTTCGCCCGCCACCCTTGCCCGCTCGCTCGCGCACCTGAAAGCCGCTCGCGCGAGGCTACCGCAGGCCATCGACCGCACCAATCTCTCCCCCGACGAGCGCATCAACTTCGACCTCTTCCACCACGAACTCGACGCCGCGATCTGGCTCCAAGAAAACACCCGACCCTACGCGACCAATCCCCGCATCTACACAGACTACATCGGCGACAGTGTCTTTTTACTTCTCTCGCAGTCGCGTCTCCCGAAAGAAACCAACCTCACGCACGCCCTCGCCCGCATGCGGCAGATACCGGCGATCGTCGCCGCCGCGAAACAAAATCTCACGCACCCACCGCGCGTCGTGCTCGAAACCGCCGTCCGCCAAAATCAGGGCTCCATCGGTTTCTACGAACGCGATCTCTTCGAACTCGCCGGTGCCACCCAACAGCTCGCCGCCCTCAAAGCCGAAGCCGCCCGCGTCGTGCCCGTGCTCAAAGATTATCAGCAATGGCTGGAGAAAACTCTGTTACCACGTGCGACTGACGAGTGGCGTCTTGGCGCGAACAAATTCGCGCAGAAACTCCACTACACCCTCAATGCCGGCCTGAGCGCCGACGATGTTCTACGCGCCGCCGAGTCCGAATTCGCCCGCGTTCACCAAGAGCTCTACGTCATCTCCCGCCAGCTGTGGTCGCGCTATTTTACGACCGCCGCCCTTCCGGTCGCCGACGAGGCCGGCCGTCGCACCACGATCGCCCGCGTGATCGCCGTCGTCTCGAAGGAGCACGGCAAACCCGAAGAGCTCGTCGCCGACGCCCGCGCCACCGTCGACCGCATCAAGACGTTCATCCGCGAGACGGACATCATCCGCCTCCCCGATCCTGACCGCTGCCAGGTGATCGAAATGCCGGAGTTCCAACGCGGCAATTCCCTCGCCTACCTGAACGGCGCCCCGCCCCTCGATCCGGACGCGCCCAGTTTCTACGCCATCAGCCCGCCCGCGAAAGACTGGGACCCAAAACGCACGCAAAGCCTCCTCGAAGAATACAACCGCCACATGCTGCAGATCCTCACCATCCACGAGGCCTACCCTGGACACTACGTGCAGCTCGAATACTCCAGCCGCGCCCCGTCCATTCTCCGCCGCGTCCTCCAATCCGGCGTCATGATCGAAGGCTGGGCCGTCTACACCGAGCAGATGATGCTCGACCAAGGCTACGGCGGCGGCGACCTCGCCCTCCGTCTGAACCAGCTGAAATTTTACCTCCGCGCCGTCGCCAACGCGATCCTCGATCACAAGCTGCACGCGCAGAACATGACCGACGCCGATGCTATCCACCTCATGGTCGACGGCGCGTTTCAGTCCGAGGAGGAAGCCCGCGCCAAACTCATCCGCGCCAAACAGACCTCGACCCAACTCAGCACCTACTTCGTCGGCCGCATGGCCCACGTGCGCCTGCGCGAGGAAATGCAGCGCACCCTCGGCGATAAATTCAGCCTCGGTCGCTACCACGAAGCCGTTCTTTCGCACGGCTCCATCCCGATGAAATACCTCGCCCAACTCGTCCGCGCGAATCCCGCCGCCGCCTCGAAATAGCCGCCGGCGCCGCCTTACTGCACCACGACCTTCGCGTTTTCGACGATCAGCGAATATTTGCAGCCGCTGCCGAAATCGCGGTCGCTCGCGAGCGTGCCCGTCACGAGCACAAGGTCGCCCACTTTCACCACGGCGTCGGTCGTAACGGTCAGATCGTTGGTGCCCTCGGCCCTGAACCGTCGCGCACGTGCAGCCAGTTCTTCCCCAAGATCCCGCCATTGTATTTTACGACGCGCCCCCGCACTGCGATGGACTTGCCGGCAAATTTCGCCTTGCCCGTGACAATCTCCGTCACGGTTTGGCCACCGTCCGCGCGCTTGATATTCGTCAAATCGGGTCCGACCGGAGCCGCCGCCGCCGGAATCGCCGGATGCCCCTTGGGCAATTCACCACTCTTCGTGCTCGCACCTGCACTCAGGGCCGGAGCTGCCGGCACCGCCGACATCGGGGCTCCCCCGATAACGATAATATTCCCGCTAAAGTAGACGACGTCGAAGGTCCGATTCAGCGTCTTGCTGTGATACTTTGCCATGGGCATCGCGTCACCACGACCACCGAGTCGCCAACCTTGACGGCAAACTGTGGCGCAGCCGCCCACACCTCGGACTTGCCGTTATCGAGCTCCACATAGGTGTAGCTCGCGGCATTCACTGTCCCGACGACTTTGCCGGCGATCGCATTCGCCGGCGCCGGAACCGCCGAGGCGGTTTTCTCACCCGCACTCGCCGCCATAAGCGGGGTGCAGACCAGTGCCATAATCAGACCAGCCATCGTCGTCGGTCTTTCATGATCCAGCACGGAGTACGATATTAACGCGTTTTTCAAGGTTCTCCGCGCAGTAATTTTTTGGGCCGCGCGCAACCTGATCGCCAACGCGCTTCCCCGCCGACACCCGCACAGACTGCTCCGGCAAATCTACCGACGGACCGGCTGGCTTTCCCCATTTCTGTGACCTCATTTTACTGACAAATTGGCGTAGATTCCTCCGCTTTTCCCAATCGAAATCCCTGGGGCGGAAAAATCGGTCAGAAATATTCGCGAAGTTGGCCACGCACCGTTCCGCCGCGGGGTCTGCTCCGACCATCATCCGCGCAAGAATATCTTCTGACCCAAATCCCGAAGAACGCATCACCCAACCTCTCCATTCCACGTACCGCGCCTGTCAGCGTTTGACGCCCACGCGCGCGCGCTTATCCATCGCACCACTCTGGTGCCCGCACCGTTTTACCCCGCTCTTACCCCGCCTCCACCGGCGCAGCTCTGATTACCCCCGCCTTCCATGAAACCTTCGGTCCTCACGTTTACCTTGGCCAGTCTCGCCCTGCTCATAGCTACCCTTTCTCCCCCGCTGCGGGCCGCAAACGCGCCGAAGCCCAACATTATATTTATCCTCGTCGACGACCTCGGCTACGGCGACCTCGGGTGCATGGGTGCGGCCGACATCAAGACTCCCCATATCGACCGGCTCGCGGCCGAAGGCGTGAAGTTTTCCGATTTTTATGCCAACGCCCCCGTCTGCACGCCCACGCGCGCCGGGTTCATGACCGGCCGTTGGCAGCAACGCATCGGACTCGAGTTCGCCTTCGGCTACCAGGTCGAGCAGTCGCGCCGCGTGAACGGCGCGTGGGTCCCCGAACCCGACATGCACGCCCTCGGCCTCCCGCTCGGTGAAGTCACGATCGCCGATCGCCTCAAGACCGCCGGCTACGCCACGGGCGCCTTCGGCAAATGGCACCTCGGCTACCGCGACATCTACAATCCGACCAAGCGCGGGTTCGACGAATATTTTGGCGAACTCCTCGGCCACGCCGACTTCTACCAACACAACTATTTCGACGGTACACCGGCCCTCCGCGAGGGCCTGCAGCCAGTGAAACGCGAAGGCTACTTCACCGACCTCGTCAACGAGCGAGCGGTAAAATTTGTCCGCGACCACGCGAAGCATCCGTTTTTCCTCTACGTGCCCCACCTTGCCGTGCATGCCCCGTTCCAGCCGCCTGACGCGCCGCAGACTCCGTTTGTGACCAAGGACACGATGCTCCACGGAAGCCGCGCGATTTACCGCGCGATGCTCGAACGCGTCGACCGCGGCGTCGGCGAGATCTTGGCTGAGCTCGAACGTCAGGGCATCGCCGAAAACACCCTCGTCGTTTTCTCCAGTGACAACGGCGGTGAGCGTTGGTCGAGCAACGCCCCGCTCTTCCATCACAAGGCCACCCTTTGGGAAGGCGGCATTCGTGTACCCTGTCTCATGCGGTGGCCCGCGAAACTCCCGCGCGGAAAGACGTCCGCCCAGCCGGCCATCACGATGGACCTCCATGCAACCTTTCTCGCGGCCGCCGGTGTCGCCGCGCCGACCACCAAACCCCTCGACGGACTCGACCTCCTCCCCTTGCTCACCGCACCCGCCGGCACCGCACCACGCGAGCGCACATTCTATTGGCGCATGGATCGTTCGAATCGCAAGCAGCGCGCGATCCGCGAAGGCGAATGGAAATACCTCAACGACGGCAACACGATGGACCTGTTGTTCAATCTCACCGCCGACATCGGTGAGCGCACCAACCTCAACTACCTCCACCCCGAGATCACCGTGCGCCTGAAAAAGAAACTCGCCGCGTGGGAAGCCGCGATGGATGCCTCCGACCGCGAGATCCTCGTGCGCTGAATCATCGCTCGGACCAGCGATACCGCGGTCACCAACCCACGCGGCCACATCAAGGCGACTTATGTGTTCCAAGCCCAGGGCGGCGCCCCATAGGCGCTAACTTAATGATTGCCGTCACAGTCATGAGAGCAGTATCAAGCCGGCATGAAAGCCGTGACGAACTTGCTCGAGGAGGAATGGGAATTTATTACCGACTTGCTGCCGAAAGACTGGCGCGAGCAA
>SXGR01507655.1_pt1 | contig 20257 bp, 18 predicted proteins | sample 3174711 | NCBI WGS metagenome assembly SXGR01 (sample SAMN11356860, study PRJNA531348) | freshwater metagenome | isolation source: freshwater sample F1-60 | place: China: Fuxian Lake, Yuxi | collected 2017-12-25
GAGGCCTCACGACCTCCGTCCTCTCACACCAGTGAGCCCATCCCTGCAACCCTATGGGTAATGCAAATGTTTTTGGTAGCCTTTATGTTTTCATGGCTAAGAGCAAAAAGCGGCAGCATTTTTGTGGCTATAGTTGCGCACTCAGTTTTTAACTTAACAATGAACCTTCTTATATTTCTGTTTTTGTGGTGATTTATATGCAGGCTCGAATGTACATTTAATCCACCTCAATTTCTGACCGCCGCCACGAAAATTATGTTTAAATATGCTAGCATCCCATGGCTTTTATCTTGCAAGCCAAAAATATTTATTCAAAAAAGGAGCGGTTACCCAGATGATTAAAAACAATAATACCCTAGCAATATTTTCGTTAAGTACAATTTTTACCTTATCAGCATGCCAAGAAACAGAAGACAAAAAAGCTCCAATTGTTATGCAAGCGCAGCAAAGCGCCGCAGTAGAGTGTGTTGACCCAGCCAAAGTGGGATCTGCTACAAACACCTCGACAGCAGCTTCAGAATCTAGCGCTACAACCAATGCAGGCAGTTTTGACATAAATTCACTTCCAGTCATAAACACTAACATTGGAAGTTTTCCGTATATCTCTGTACCAGAAGGTTTTGTTATCCGTGGCGGCAAAAAAAATGGAGTAGAAACGGGTTACACCAAGTTTAATGACTTCAACAAGCTCATTATGTATACAGGCGAGAGTTTCTTTGACGCAGAAGGTAAGCGGGCCGTTTTAGAAGTAGGTAGGCGCGATAATAAAGAAGGCTTCAATCAATATAAATTTGATAAAAGTGTTGATAGTTACCTTGAAGGTATTGGCGCTGTACCTATTTTTAAAGGTCAGATACCCAATGCTAAATTGAAAGAACTGAACAAAGAAAACAGCTCAACTGTATATGACCACATTACTGGCGACCCTTGGAATAAGGACCCAGTAAGACATTATGTTTTAAACCATACCAAAGGAAAAATTATGTTTCAGGTGTGGTCGAATTCAGCGCAAGGAGAAATAGGTGTCATCGAATTAGAGGGTTTTAAACAAACTATTCAAGCACCTACAGCCTCACAAATTCAAAAAGATTTAGAAGCAACAGGCAAAGCAATATTGCATATCAATTTCGATACCAATAAAGCCTCATTAAAAGAGGATGGAGATGCAGTAGTCGCAGAAATTGTAAAAGTCTTGCAGGCCAATCCGGCGCTTAAGATTTTCGTAAAAGGTTACACAGATAATGAAGGCAATCAAGAACACAACCTATTACTCTCTACATATAGGTCTGCCGCTGTTGTTTCAGCCATTGTACTTTCTGGCGTGGATTCAAACCGGCTAACATCCGAAGGGCTAGGCGCAAGCAATCCTATTGGTGATAACACCACCGAAGCAGGGCGTGCAATGAACAGGCGGGTAGAATTGGTTAAACAGCTTTAATTTTAGTATGCCCCACCTTTTGGTGGGGTATTAACAAAGAGCAAACCAATTAACGTGCGAAATTACGAACCCCTAAAGAGAGATAACAATATTTTTCTTATCCATATATTTAGCCACACACCAAAACATAAGCACATGAATTAAGGCAAATACTAGCGATGCATTGTAAGCATCAAAGACGCGGCAGAGCTGCTGATAGCAAAAATCATAATAGCTTTGTTCGCCAAGATGAAAAGTGTAAAGAAGAGTTGACCATATAAAAGCCAATGCATAAATAAAGAGCGGATTTTTACCAAAAGGAGTAAAAAAACGCAATGCAGATTTAGCGGGTGTTTTTTCTAACAGCACTAAAACCAACAAGACCGCCATACCCACACCGGATGTGAGCAACACGAACGGGCTAGTCCAGAGGGATTTATTGATCGGGAAAACTATATTCCACACCAGAGCAGCCACAATCAATATCGCACTCATTACTGCTAATTTTTTTAATGCTGAAGAACTGCTATTACTTAGCGATAAAACACGCGCAACTTCAAAACCTAAAATTACATTTACAATTGCAGGTAAGGTGCTCAACAACCCTTCTGGATCAAACGCCATGCCTTTGCCTTGCCACAAATGACTTGCACCCAATACCGCCATATCAATTTGACGCACCAGTGAATATTCTAATGTGTATGGCTCGCTGCTCAACTGTAATAACCACCAGTAGCCCAGCAAAATAGCGGCACATATCAACCAGCGCAGCTTGGCGCCTGCATAAAGCACAATAAAGGCCGCAAACATATAAGCCAAGGCAATACGCTGCAGTACACCAAGAATGCGCCATTCGCTTACAGGCGCAAGAAAGGGAAATACGTTGAGAAACACACCCACAGCGAACAACAAAATGCCGCGCTTAATAATTTTCTTGTGACGCTCACCCGCCGTGATATGTGGCTGCATCAAAGAGCGCTGCGAAAAGAACAGCGCAGCACCAACCATAAATAAAAAGAACGGGAAGATAAAATCGGTGGGGGTAAAACCGTGCCAATCGGCATGCAACAGCGGTGCGTATACATGGCTCCATGAACCGGGGTTGTTCACCAGAATCATAAGCGCTAGCGTGAGGCCGCGCATAATATCGAGCGCAGGGAATCTTTGCTTTACCATGGTGACCTCAGTTTTTTGAAAAATTTTCTTGAAGTTATACGTTTATTATTCGGTAGATGTTTTTGACCAAGCTTTTAATTTATGGCCTTTAAGCGCGTAAAACAAAATAAACGCATAGCAAGGTAACATCACCCAGTAGGCCATTTGACTATTGCCTGTGATATGGGCTACTTGGCCATAGACCAAAGGTAAAAGTGCGCCGCCCGCAATCGCCATAATTAATAAAGCAGAACCCGTGCTGGTATATTTCCCCAAGCCTTGTAGCGCCAGTGGCCAAATAGCAGGCCATACCAATGCATTAGCAAAACCTAAGAGCGCGAGAAAAAATACACTGTTGGGCACAACAGGCACGCCAGCCCAACCTAATAAAACGTGCGAAATACTTGAGTCTGTTGCAGACGAAAATAAAACCCCAGCCACAAATACCAAACCAGAAACAGCGCTCAGCATTAAAGCCTTGGCTTGCGATAGGTATTTTGGAATGCAGCTAACACCGATCAAATAGCCCACCACCATAAAGCCCATGGTGTAGGAAGTAAGCGCACCAAAGTTTTCTACACCGAGATTGCGACCGTACAAACCAATAGTATCGCCCGCTATGACTTCCACTCCCACATATAAAAATAAGGCAATGGTGCCGAGAATTAATTGCGGAAACTGTAACACCCCTAGAGCATTTTTTTCTGATTCGGTTTTTTCATCGTTGAGATTCAATTCTGCCAGCGGTGAAAAATATACAAAGGCCATAAGCGCAATTAATACAACCGCCATGATCAGATAGGGCATTACCAAGCGGGATGACAATTCAGCTAGGCGTTCAGCACGCGCATTAGCATCTAGAGCGGCAAGCGCATCGGCAGAAAATTGATCCATACCCGTTAGAATCCACGCGGTAAATAACAGCGGAACCAGAACGCCGGCCGATTTATCAATTAAGCCCATAATACTGATGCGCATGGCCGCACTTTCATGCGGGCCAATACACACAATGTAAGGATTAGAGGCAGTTTGCAAAAGTGTTAACCCCGAGCCCAGTACAAAAAGCGCGGTTAAAAAGAGTGCATAAGTTGAAGATTTTGCGGCAGGAATAAAAAGTAAAGCCCCCAAGGCCATTATACCCAGACCAACCACCATGCCATTTTTAAAACCAATTTTTCCAAGCACTAAAGACGCAGGCAAGGCCATAAAGGTATAGGCAATATAAAACGCAAAGGTGACAAGCAGCGCTTGAAACTCATTAAGCTCACAAACAATTTTTAAAAAAGGAATTAGTGAACCATTGAGCCAAGTCACAAAACCAAACACAAAAAACAAAGTTCCTATAATGATCATAGGAATTAATGTACTAGTGCTTGAGTTGATATTGGGCTGCGTATTTTCAGCACTTGCATTCATGACAATGACCTCATGGCGTTCGCAAAAACGAGCTTGTTGTTATTACTTTTATAAACAAGCATGAATAAAACGTTAAAAATTATTACGTTTTAGGTGTTGGCTAATACATGTTGCTGCCTAGCAAAATAAACTGCCCCAAATTCCGGCTGGCTAATCGGATTAGATAAACTCGCTGCAACGCTCGGTTTTAACCAAGATGTTAAAGGGCCAGACAAACCACCAATTAACGACATACGGCTTGGGCCAGTCGCCCATAACTTTTCAGCAACGGCGCTCATATAATCTGCACCTTCGCGCATAATCTTTATTGCAACTTCATCTTTTTGTTCGGCGGCTTCTAACACAAAGCGTGCGAGCTGCGCATAATCACTGGATTTTGCTGCGCCCATTTTATCCACAATCATCACACCTTTCGCTTGCAGGTGAGCACCAATTAAATCGTTCAAACATGTTTGCGGGCCAAGCTCATCGGACGCTAGCAACACTGCTTTCACCGCCTCTAAACCAATCCAAGCACCGCTGCATTTATCGCCAAAAGGGAAACCATGCGCGCCTACAATAGTGGCTTTACCATTTACAAAGGAATAACCACAAGAGCCCGTGCCCGCAATCATTACTGCACCTTCATCGCGAGTATGTGCGCCCAAACAGGCGATATGTAAATCTGTGGTGAGATACATTTTTTTAAATGGGTGATGCCACGTGTTCATCGCCTCAAACAAGCTAGGCAAATTTACGCCTGCCAAACCCACACCGGCAATTAAGTCGCCGATGACTGAGCTGGGCAAGCCAGCGTTGGCTAAAGCCATATCTACCGATTGAACAATAGATACTTTCGCCTGTGCTTCACCGTGAAATGGGTTGGCTGGGCCGCCCACACCTGTGCCTAACACCTGATTGTCGGCGGAATAGACACTGGCGCGGCATTTTGTGCCGCCGCCATCAACACCGATAAAAAGCGGTTTGGAACCAAGATTTGGCATTTTTCCCATGATGACCTCATTACAACCGTAAAATTTATACCCTTAAGGATCAGCGGACTGGTGCCAACTTTTTTAACTCTTTTAATAATTGGCCGCAGCCTTTAACAAGGTTGACACCTTGCGGCACCCATAAAAGGATTGACTCACAACAGGCAAGCAACTAGCTAACTCCGTATTAGATTAACCGCCACAGACAACGTTGTCAAATAGGTGCTTAAAGGGTCTGGGTTATTTCATAACCTTCATAACCACACGCTGAATATGAGTATATTAGCTAGCCGATTACAGCCTTCTACACAGAGAATGCTTTATAAAAGACTCAGCAAAGAAGAGTAACATCCAGATTTAGCATTTCACCCATGCCAGCCTCTTTAGTTTCGCAATAGCTACTTACGCAACAGCTTCGCACGCGCATTGCGCAAGGTGGCTTTTACTTTTTCGGCGTTATCGGGCCCCATGCGCAGCATTAATTTGTGCACGTCAGGCAATTTTTCTAAGGCGGGGTCGGCAAATTCGTAGTACACCTTGGGGTGAATTAACAGTAAATCGCCATTGGCATCGGGGGCGCTCAGCACTTTATCGATAGCGCGAATAAGCACCGAGTGAAAGTTGCCTTTGCCACTGCCCAATTCTTGGTGAGCGCGGTTCAGCAAGGGGTAATAGCGCTTGTAGAGCGTTACGGCTGCATCGCTCTCCAAGCCAGAAAGCACTTGCACGAAGAGGGTGTAGCGCAAATAGTTTTTGGGGCTAAGGCGGAATTGCTCCACCTCTTGCTGCTCGCCCAACTCACCGCCAGACACTTTTACATTAAAGGCATCAGCCACGAATGCGCCTTGGGGTGAGGCTATGGGGCGATAATCTTGAACGATTTTGCCCTCTTCCAACACATCTACCGCGCGTACAAATTTACGCAAAATATCCTGCGGGATAATCATTTCCACCAAGCCATTTACATTCAAGGCTTTTAAGGCGGCGAGTACAGTGGCATCGCTCTGATTAATATCGGGCAGTGGCTGCGGAATGGGGTCTGGCACAGGCTCATCGTACACCGGTTTTTCTAGGGGCTGCGTCTGCTGCACGCTGGTTGTTTGTTGCAGCGGCACAGGGTTGGGCAAATCATGCAGCTTGGGCGGTTTGCCAACTTCATCGCCTATTAAAAAGTAGCCTACAGCCCCAATTGCACCTACTGCCACTATGACCACAACCCACTTGGCAAAGGCACCCATGGCGCTCACTGGGCGATTGTTATACTGCATAAAAGCTCCTGTAATTAAGAACGTCAGTGAAGATAAAACCTGTGAAAGAGACTGCCGACAAGCCGATTAGTTGCGTAAGCGCAACGTTTTCAATTCAACTCAGGTTGGGGCACTAGCTAATGCCAATAAAATATCTTGTCTATCTTTCTTCCACGAAGGTGAAGCATTTTTGTTGATATAGTCCAGCGCATTTTTTTGTAAATCCGGCTGCACTAGTTGCTGATACAACTGCGCGAGCAAGAGTGCCGTTTCAAGTGCGGCGAGATATTCACCCTCTAAATTCGCACGTTTGAATGCAGCCTCTGCTTGCGTTAATGCTAAAGCAAAATTTTTCTGTCTAAAATGAATTTTGGCCTGCAGAAATAATTCTGCGCCGGAAAAATTAGTCTCGGCTGCAAATACTGCAAAGGCATCTGCCCACCTCGCTTGATCAATATAGAGGTTAACTAAATCTTTTTGCGCACGCTCTTTTACCCAAGCCTCTTGCTCGGGTTTAAACCGATTGAGTGCTTGGCGATAAAAAGCTTCTTTTTGAATTTGATCATCACTATACATACCCGCAATATGTTCCAAAAAAGCATAGCTTTCGCCGGGGAATTGATATTCATCCAAAATACTTTTAGCGCGCGCCAAATAGATATCTCTTTTATCGACACGTTTAAATTTATAACTAAAAATAGTTAGCGCATACAGCACCTGCAATTGCTGCTCAGGCGCTTTAGCCGTTTCAGCCAGGCCAAGAGCACGCACCAAGTTTGCCTCTAAGGCCGCAAAATCATGTTGGCGGTAGTACATATAGTTGCCGTGCTCTAATACCCGGCTCAGCAAAACAGGGTCATTGAATTCCTCTGCAAGAACAACAGCTTGCTGCAAGAGCGCAAGATTTTTTTCCGGCTCCACGGAATCAAATCTGGCACTGACCTGCGACATTACGGCAAGCGATTGATAAGGAAGATTCTTGCTTTTTCGCGCTTGTTGCGCCAGCTCTTCAGCTTGCACGTTCGCATTATGCAAATCGCCCAAAACTAATAAATTGTCGATCAATTGATAATGAATAGGGGCATCATCTGGGTTCTCACTGTGCAGCAATTGTAATTGTGCATTTACTAAGCGCCGATCTTTCGCTTCCCAGAGTACTTTTATGGGGGCCGTTTTACCGAGCAGAGCTGCAAAAATAGCCGCTAATTCCGCTGGGTTTTTACCACTTAAATAACCAGCCCACTGGCTCTCTCGCCCTTGCAATATAAATGAGAGGTACAAAGTGTCGCCCTGCTGCCTGACCTTAGCTGTTACTAACAAACGGGCATTAATCGACTTTTGATACACATTAAAAAAATGTGCCGGTGCGGCAACAACTTGTTGGGTGCTGTAGACTTTTTGTGAATCGCCAGTAGAAGGAGGTAAATGCGCAACCAACTCAGCTTGATGATTGATTTGCTCAAAGGCAGCATCCTGCACCTGCTGAGCAATATCTTTATTCCCAGTGTTATTAACATCTAGCATGAAAGGTTGAATAATAATCGCAACCGACTTTTGGGCAGATGTTGGGGGCGATGCAAGTAAAAAATAGAGTCCAAAAAAGCAGCCAACAATAATAAGTGCAGCGAGTGACCAAAGCCGATAATGGCGTGTGCTCGGCTGTTGAACTGGAGGCTCTTCAAGCGCAACAACGTGTGTTGAATTGGGTTGCAACGGAATTTGCCATTGATAGCCCTTTTTTGGAAAGGTTTTTATCGCATCATCGCCAAACAGAGTACGTAAATTACTAATCGCCTGAAACACGGCTTGTTCAGATACGACCTTTCCTGCCCACACATTTTCTAAAATGGCATCTTTACTAAATACTTGTTCAGGATTCGCCAAAAAAAATGCCAGCAATCTGGATTCATTGAGGCGAATAGCAATAGGCCGCCCTGCCTTGGTCAACACCAGAGTCTGGCTGTCAAAAATAAAATGATTAAAGTAATAGTTCACGTGCGAGGCAATATCGGCTTGTTAGAAGCCGGCAGTTTACACCGATTTTTCACACAGGCACGGACACAACTCGCAGATAGCCCCTCTAAAAACTCTATAGTTTTTCTATACGGTTGCAAAAAATAGAAAAACGATAGGATTTCCCTCGCCCCACTTGCTCAAACTCCCCGCCATGCCGCACTTCCGGTATCACTCCTTGTTTTATCCCATCTATTCATTAAGGATTAATCCATGACATTTCCACGTATCACTTTGATTTTATTCTTGGCGAGCCAAAGCTGCTTTACTTTCGCCTCTGACAAATTTATTGAACCCACTATGGTTAATATTCCGGGTGGTCAGGTCACTATGAACACAGAATCAAATGCAACCAAAACGCCAAAAACTTTCGATATAAAAGCCTTCAGGATGGGTAAATACGAAGTCACAGTCGCTGAGTTTGAAAAATTTGTTGCGGCGACTAATTACCCCACGCCCACCAAATGCCAGCACATGAACAGCAAAAAATGGTTTGAAGAAATCCCTGCAACTTGGGAGAAACGCAATCATTTAGTAAGCCAATATGAGCCTGTTGCATGCATTGGTTGGGATGCAGCTCAATCTTATGTGCAATGGTTGAGCAAGGAAACCGGCAAACACTATCGCCTTCCTAGGGATGCCGAGTGGGAATACGCCGCTAGAGCAGGTACAACCACAACCTATTACTGGGGCGATGATGCCGCACAAGCTTGCACCTATGCGAACATTGCTGACCAAGCGGCAGAAGCCGCCATCAAACGTGATTACGATGGCCTTGAATCAAAAGACCACGTAGGCGTTGTACCCTGCAACGACAAATCCGGCTACGCCAGTGTGGTGGGACTCTACAAGCCCAATGCATTTGGCTTATATGACATGATTGGAAACATCCTGGAGTTCACGCAAGATTGTTATGAAGGCGATTGCACCAAGCGGTTAGTTCGGGGCGGTACGTGGCATTGGCCACCCTCTGCAAAGTTCGGGGCAGCACCAACTGACTGGATCGGATCGCTCGAAGGCTTTCGTATTGTAGAAGAAATTTCCGATGATCACGCGTGTGTACAACCCGAATCCAAAGCCTGCAAAAAACTTTCGCGTAAAAGCAAATTCGACCAAGCCTTAGCTAAGGCACAAAAGGACGCTATGAAAAACTTCTAGCCCCTCACAAGCGCCGTCTCGCTACACTGGGCGGCGCTCCCTTCAAGATCCCCACGCATAAACAAGCCAATTCGTTGCCGCTATATCTTGTGCAGTAAAGTCTACCTACATCAAACAAACCCTAATAATTGTTCAAATAACGAGCTTTTGGTTTGCGGGCGCGGGGCAAATAGGTTAACCTACATAGTAATCACTCTCATTTGCATTTAGAGATCATTACCATGAATTCTGCCGTTGTACCTAACATCGCCATAGCATCTGCCATACCGGCCAAGACTGTGTCTTTGCGCCTAGATGAATGCCGCAAGGGCGCGCAAGTACGTATTGTCGATTTGCAACCGCAAGCGCTGTTTGGCAGCCAAGATGAATGCGTCACCTTGCGCCTTAAGGAACTGGGCTTTCTACCCGGTGCGCCGCTTAAAATTATTGGCTTTGGCCTCTTGGGCAGCGACCCACTCGCGGTGCAAGTCAACGGCACTAAGTTCGCCCTGCGCCGCGCTGAAGCCGCAAAAATCCGTGTGGAATTGATTTCAGGAAGCCATTAATGTCCATTCGCTTTGCTTTAATTGGCAACCCCAACTGCGGTAAAACCTCGCTTTTCAACCGTTTAACAGGCGCACGCGCCAAAGTCGCCAACTACCCCGGCGTGACGGTTGAACGTCGTTCTGGCCCTATTAGCGATTTAGCCGAACCCGCTGAGCTCCTCGATTTACCCGGCACCTACAGCTTGTTTGTCACCTCCCCCGATGAGCAGGTAGCGCGCGATATTATCCTCGGCAAAATTGCCGGTGAAACCAAGCCCGATGTATTAATCGCCGTTATCGACGCCACCAATTTGCGCTTAGGTTTGCGCTTGGTGATGGAGCTAAAAACCCTCAATCGCCCTATGATTTTGGCGCTCAACCAAATGGATGCAGCGCGCTCACGCGGAATTACGATCAACACTGCTGGCCTCGCCCGCGAAATCGGTATGCCGGTAATCGAGACAGTCGCCGTTAATCGCCACGGCACCGATGAGTTGCGCAAGGTGCTAGCAGAATTTGCGGTTAATCACGCGAAAAATCCACTCGCAGACGACACACAAACTCTATCGCTCAACCAAATTGATGAGCTAAGCCGCGACGATTCGATTGAGGCGCTTTACCACCAGATCGAAAACATCATGCAAGAGCATGTGGTACAGCCGGTCGATTTGCCCCGCTGGCAAGAGCGTTTGGATTCGGTGGTGATGCACCCAGTATTAGGCTTGGTGGTGCTTTTTACGATTTTGATGGTGGTATTTCAGGCCGTGTTTGCCTGGGCATCGCCCGTAGTAGACCTGATTGATGCTGGCTTTACCTTCTTGGGCGATGCTGTCAGCACCGGCATGCCAGACGGCATACTCAAAGATTTTATCGTGCAGGGTTTAATCGCCGGCTTAGGCTCGGTAATCGTGTTTTTGCCGCAAATTGTTATTCTGTTTTTCTTTATTTTGGTATTGGAAGACACCGGCTACCTCACCCGCGCCGCCTTCTTGCTAGATCGCCCTATGCGTGGCTTAGGGATTTCTGGCCGCTCGTTTATCCCACTCCTTTCCAGCTTCGCCTGTGCTGTACCGGGAATTATGTCTACCCGCTCCATATCCGATCCGCGCGAGCGTTTTATCACCATTATGATTGCGCCGCTTATGACCTGCTCGGCGCGTTTGCCGGTGTATGCCTTAATTATTGCAGCCTTTATCCCTGAGCAAACGGTGTGGGGCATCTTCAACCTGCAAGGGCTAACCCTGTTTGCGCTTTACTTTGCTGGCGTTGTAAGCGCCGCGATTGTCGCCTTGATTATGCGCCGCAACCAAACCCGCGAGCACTACCCACTGCTATTGGAATTACCCAGCTACCGCTGGCCAATGGCGTACCATTTGTTGATGGGTTTGAAAGAGCGTGTGTGGATTTTCTTGCGCAGAGTGGGCACCATTATTCTCGCCCTCTCGATTATTCTCTGGGTGTTAGTCACCTTCCCCGGCGCGCCTGCTGATGCTACCCGCCCTGCGATTGAATACAGCTTTGCCGGTCAATTAGGTGCGCTGATGCAATACCTCTTCGCCCCGCTCGGCTTTAGCTGGCAAATGTGCATCGCCCTGATTCCCGCCATGGCCGCCCGCGAAGTGGCCGTAAGCGCCCTCGCCACTGTGTACGCCGTAGGTGGCGACAATGTGGATGCCGCCTTGGGCACCGCCCTCGGCCAAGAGTGGAACCTGCCGGTCGCACTGGCCTACTTGGCGTGGTTTGTTTATGCGCCGCAATGTATATCCACCATCGCCGTGGTTAAACGCGAAACCAACTCGGCAAAAGCGACCGTCTGGTTTACCCTCTACCTTTTCGCACTCGCCTATTTTGCGGCTTGGGCGACTTACACTATTGCGAGCTGGTTGGTTTAAAACTGTACTAATCACTAAAAGGCACCCCCTCCCAGCCTCCCCCTTGAAAAAGGGGAGGGGCTAACTCCCAGTGCGATAAGTTTTGTGCAAGGTTCGTAATAATCTCCTCCCCTTTGTGAAGGGGGAGGCCGGGTGGGGGTGCTTTGGCTGTTCGCTTTTAGGAGAAATCTATGTGGCAAGAAATTATCGTAGGTTTAATCGTTCTAGGTGCGGTGGTTTATCTAACCCGCCAATGGCTACCTTTTGGTAAAAAATCTACCGGTAGTTGCGGCGGCTGCGGAGGCTGTAATACCGCCAAAAGCTGCAGTAACCCTGAGGAAAAAGGCACGCATTAAAAACTGAATACCCTCACTCAACATCAAGCAACTCGCCACAAACAGGGGCTGATACCTTTGCTCCCAAAACTTACTCCATAGTAAGCTACCGCAAATCTAACCAGCGCCCACTACGTGCAAAAAGCACCCTACTAGGTTTCACTTCTAACGAGCCACTTGCCGACTTTTTTTAAGCGCTTTTTTTAGGCGATTTAAGGAAGCCTTAACGTTTAGCGGCCTAAACTATGACCGTGCAGTTTTTTTGGCTGCACTCTTGATGAGGATTCACCCATGCTCAAGCGTTTGCTCCACACTCTCGTTCTTACTCTTATCGCCATCAGCCCTTTGGGATTTGCCGATGACCTCAACCTTGCCGCGTACAAGGGCAAGGTCGTCTACAGCGAGTTCTGGGCGTCTTGGCGCGGCCCGTGCCGCCAATCCGTCCCGTGGATGAAAGAACTGCAAGCCGCCAAAGGCAAAGAGGGGCTGGTGATTATTGCGGTAAATGTAGACCAAGAGAAACAACTCGCCGATGCATTCCTCTCCGAGTTTTCACCCAACTTTAAGATTGTGTTCGACCCCGCTGGCAAATTGGCTACTGAATTCAAAGTGGCTGGCATGCCCAGCGCCTACATCATAGGTCGCGATGGCAAACCGCGCATTAAGCATATTGGTTACCACCACGAAAAACGCAGCCAATACGAGCAGGAAATTCAAACCCTACTCGATGAAGCTGCACACTAAGTTCACGTGTTTTATTCAATTATTTAACTCTTCAATTTTTAAATCACACGAGTCCATTTCTTATGTCGATTACACTCAAATGTTGCGCGCTTTTGGTAGGCATAAGCCTATTAAGCGGCTGCTCAAGCCTCGGGGTAAAACCCTGGGAACGCGATTTAATGGCCAAAAAATCCATGCAGCCCAACAGCTACCCGCTGGAATCTGCCATCGACGATCATACTTATTTCAGTAAAGAAGCTTCTGCCGGTGGCCGAGGTTTTGGTGGAGGTGGCTGCGGATGCAACTAATCAACAAACCCAATTCAGTGCGCTTAGCGCTGGCCGCCGCGAGCAGCAGCTTGCTCGCGGGTGCAGCACATGCCGAAGAAAAAACGCCTTGGCTGGTAGATTCCGCCTTGGCGGTTTACTCCGAATCTGACAGCCGCGTAACCGCTGTAGAACCCATAGTCGCGCTGCGCAAAGACATGGGCGGCGACCGCATGTTGGGGCTGAAATTAACCCTGGATTCGCTGACCGGTGCATCGCCTAATGGCGCTATTGCCGCGAATGAAGCACAAACCTTTACCGGCCCATCCGGCAATGGCAGCTACACCGCGCCAAAGGGTGAAACACCCCTGGATACCGAATTTAAAGATACGCGCGCTGCGGTTGCGATTAGCTGGGAGCAGCCGTGGGGCGAGCGCAATCGTGTCAGTGTTGGCGGCAATATTTCCAGAGAATATGACTTCACTTCAGCCGCACTTAGCGCTGCCATCGCGCGTGATTTCAACAACAAAAACACCACGCTCTCGTTTGGTGTCAATGTTGAAACCGACATTATTGATGCTGTAGGCGGTATCCCCGACCCGCTCACCAGCTTAAAAGTGGGCCCCAACCCAGACCACAAAGATGGCGGTAGCGAAAATAAAACTGTGAGCGATCTGTTGCTGGGCGTCACACAAGTCATGAATCGCCACTGGCTAACACAATTGAATTTGTCGGTGGGAACTTCAAGCGGTTATCACAGCGATCCTTATAAAGTGTTATCGGTTCTGAATACTGATGGAAGCTTATCGACCAACCCAGCCACCAGCGGCCCAGATCTAAACAGTAAATGGTATTTGTACGACAGCCGCCCCGATAGCCGTTCGCGTCAAAGCCTGTACTGGGGCAACAAAATTCATTTAACGGAAGATGTGATTGATGTGTCTTACCGTTATTACACCGATGACTGGGGTATAGATTCGCACACACTCGATTTCCGCTACCGTTATGAGTTTGGCGGCAACATGTATTTGGAACCCCATGTGCGTTGGTACAGCCAAACGGCTGCAGATTTTTATCACCTCTACTTAAACAAAGGTGTAGCTTTAGATAATGGTGTGAACAGCAGCGGCGCAGCAAGCGCACTGGATTACGCCTCGGCAGATTCGCGTTTAGGTGAATTTACCGGCACGACCTTTGGTTTGAAATACGGCATAGAACTTGGCCGCAACACCGAATTTAATATTCGTGTGGAGCAATACCAGCAAACCTCAAACGCAGGTGCGCCAGCGTCGATGACTGCGCTAAAAGGTTTGGATCTTTCGCCAGATTTAACCGCAATGACAGTGCTGGTGGGCTACTCGTTTGAGTTTTAAACCTATGCCTGACATTCAATTGCGACCCCATAAGGATCATTGGGTCGGCAGCTACGCAGCCATGGCGAGCACTTGCGACATTATTATCGATACCAGCGAACAAGAACTCGCGCAAAAGCTTACGCAAATTGCACAACAAGAAACACTGCGCATTCAACAAAAATTTAGTCGCTACCAAAAAGACAATCTGCTCTGGAAAATTAATCACGCCAACGGCGCTGTCATTAACGTCGATAGCGAAACAGCACATTTGCTCGATTTCGCCGATCAATGTTATCAACTCAGCGATGGTTATTTTGATATTACCTCTGGCTGTTTAAGACGCGCATGGACATTTGATGGCTCCGATAAATTACCTAGCGAAGACAGTGTAAATGCACTCTTGCCGTTTGTTGGATGGCACAAAGTCAGCTGGAAAAAAGTCAGCTGGAAAAAGGCGAATGGGCAAAAAAATCTCGGCGAAAACTCGTCGTTACAAATGCCTGCCGGAATGGAAATTGATTTTGGCGGCATAGGCAAAGAATACGCGGTGGATAGTGTTTTGCGGCTATTAAGCGCGCAAACAAACGCACCGATTCTGGTTAATTTTGGCGGCGACCTTGCCGTAACCGGCGCACGAAAAAATGGTGCAGCCTGGCAAGTAGGTATTGAATCACTGGATAGCAATGCACACATTAACAAGCAAGCCGAAAAAATCTTAGAAATTTCTGCCGGCGCACTCGCCACCAGCGGCGATTCACGCCGATTTTTAATCGCCAACAATCAACGCTATGGCCACATACTCAACCCTTTTACCGGCTGGCCAATAATGGATGCCCCGCGCTCTGTTACCGTTGCCGGTTCCAATTGTATTCAAGCAGGCATGCTCGCTACCTTTGCATTGTTAAAAGGTAAAGAAGCAGAACAGTTTTTAGCTGAACAAGGCGTGCCCTTTTGGCTCTTAAAATAAATTATTGGAAGGGCGCTAAACCGCTTTAGGAAAAATTATGCGTTTACTCTTAGTAGAAGATGACTTGATGCTCGGCGAAGCGCTGCAAGATGCGCTAATGCCCCACAGCTACGTGGTCGATTGGGTGAAAGATGGCGAAAGCGCGTTGAAATCTTTACGCCGCGAACATTTTGAAATCATTATTTTGGATATTGGTTTGCCCGGTATGGATGGTTTTGAAGTCTTAAAAAAATTGCGCACTGAAAAGTTTGAGGTGCCGGTTTTACTGCTCACCGCACGCGACTCACTCACCGATAAAGTAACAGGGCTAGATGCAGGTGCGGACGATTATTTATTAAAGCCCTTTGATTTAGATGAACTCCTCGCTCGCTTGCGCGCACTCAGCCGCCGCGCTGCTGGCCGCGCCATTCCCTTTATTAATTACGGCAAGCTCTGCATTAATCCCGAAAACCAAACCGTCAGCTACGACAACCAACCCATAGTGTTAGCGCGTCGAGAATATATGGTGCTAATTAAGCTGCTCGAAAATACTGGGCGCGTACTTAGCCGCGAACAACTCGAACAAAGTCTCTACGGTTGGTTAGATGATGTAGACAGCAACGCACTGGAAGTACACATTCACCATATTCGCAAAAAAATCCCTGTGGATTTAATTCGCACCGTGCGCGGTGTGGGTTATACAATCAATAGGTTACACCATTAACACATGTAATGAGAGCCAAGCCTAATGTCTATTCGGCGCTTTTTATTAGCGGGTTTACTCGGCACCTTATTGCTCAGCTTTGCGGTGATTTTTTTCTTTAATCGCTATCAAGCCTTTGTAGAAGTGGGCGAACTTTACGATGCGCAGCTCGCCCAATCCAGTCGCATATTACAAGGCTTTCTCAATCGCCCAACGGATGAAATTGATTTTGACCATATTAACAACGCGCTACTCGCCGCCACCCAAAGCTACAGCGAGAATGAAGTGCACGACGACGCTAGTATGCGTAGCGATAGCGGCCATAAATACGAGTACAAATTTGCTATTCAGATTTGGGATAAAAACACCAATCTCTTAGTGAAATCGCCCAGCGCCCCGCTCTATGCCATTGCCGATTTTAAAAATGGCTATTCCATTAAAAAAATCGGCAAGTTTAACTGGCATATATTCACCCAACATTTGCCGAGCAATGGCTATTGGATAGTAACGGCCGAACGTGCCGATATCCGCCAAGAAATTATCGACAAGCTCACTTACAGCTCTTTAGCTGGCCCACTCGCGGGCATGATTTTTTTGGCGTTGGGCGTTATTGCGGTAGTAACTAAAGGCTTGCAACCGCTGATTGATTTATCGCAGCAAATACGCGAGCGCAATATCGACAAGCTAGAACCCTTAGTCTTAGAAAAAACCCCAAAAGAATTAATCCCCTTGGGGCAAGCCGTCAATTTATTAATGGAACAAGTCTCGCAAGATGTAGAGCGCGAGCGCCGTTTTTTAGGCGATATAGCCCATGAGTTGCGCACACCTTTGGCCGCCATGAAGCTCAATGCGCAAAACGGTTTGTATTCAAAAGATATTTACAGCGTACAAAACTTCTTAATTAAAATTGTGCGCGGTGTGGATCGCAGTATTCGCTTAATTGAACAACTGCTAACGCTGGCGCGGCTTGACCCGCGTGCACTGGGCGAGCCAGAAATTTGTGTGCTGGGCGATATTGCTCAAGAAGTGATAAATGCTCTCAGCCCGCAACAACAAAGCGGCGTACACATTTATCTAGAAAAATCGCTATTCAACACACAACTCAATGCCTACCCGGATTTATTGAGCGTTATGCTGCGCAACCTTATCGAAAATGCTTGCCGCTATTCACCGGAAGGCGGCACGATAAATCTTGCCGCCGAGCAAACAGCCGACAACATTATTTTCACGCTAACAGATCAAGGCCCAGGCGTTTCAGAACAGCAATTGCAATCGCTGGGCAAACGTTTCTTTAGAGAGCGCCCAGCAGACCGTATGGGTAGCGGTTTAGGGCTTTCGATTGTTGCGCGCATTGCTGAGCTACATCACGCCCAAGTCAGCTTTAGCAATGCAGTGCCACAGGGGTTGGTGGTAAACATTCTATTTCCAGTCATACATACAAACGGAAACAGTTAAGGTAAAGCAGAAGGCTTCACCCAATACTCCGGTATATTAAGCGGTGTACCACTGGGCAACAAAGGGTTCTCAAGCTCAATGATTTTTCTATTAGGCTGTTTTAGAATCTCTAACGCAGATTTAACACGTTCAGTACTCAAAAATAATGCATCAAACTCGCCGTTTTTAAGAATAATCGCCCAACCTTTTTCCAAGCGCTGCGCTAGCTCCGTGTTTTTCTTATTCACAAAAAAATACAAGGCAGCGGGGTAATGCAGTATCAAGTGCGGTTCAACTATTAAGTTTTGCGAGCGGATTAAATCAGCTTCTAAATTCACTTCGGTAGCGCCGCGCGGGAAAAAATCAAAACGCTTGGCGGCTAGCATCTTGTATAAATTTTCTTTCGCCATCGCCTCGATGACGTTAAATTGGTTAGCGCGCAAAATGTCTGTATCGGGCCAATGCATACCTTGCCCGGCGCTCAAGGCCAACAACTCCTGTTTAGTATTGATCTTAGCAAACTTAGCTTCATCGCTTTTGCGAATAACTAATAACCGATAACCCATTAATCCTTTAAGTAAGGGCACGCGAATAGCGCGCATACTTTGCTCGCGCTCTCTACTGGTCATAGTCCAAAGCACGTTATTGTTTTTATCCTGTACCACGGCAGCCACCCAACGCGCTTGCGAGAGTGGATTATTGGCGAAGCGAAATTCAATCACTTCGTCGGGGGCTTTGCTGGCATTTAAAATTAAACGCAGTAATTGAATGTAATACTCCTCCTGCTGGTTTTGCGGAAGCTGAATATCCACAACATAGCGACGCGGCTCCGCCTGCACTGCAAAAGCAAAGCAACTCAACACCAGAACTAAAACCCGCCCCAAGGCAACCAATGTCATTAAAACCCCATACCCGAACAATAAACGCTCACTTCATGAGATAGCCTAGCACAGGGGCGTGATGACAGCTGAAGAACGCTACCGTATAGTCACGCCTACCTGTTCCCCGCAAGGATTCTTTTGATGCAAGAAAAACTGGAAACCCGTACTTTTCTACTGTTTTTATTCGCCGTAAGCATTGGCTTTGCCCTGCTGATTAAACCCTTTTTTGGCACTATTTTTTGGGCCTGTGCCATTGCAGTTATTTTCGCGCCACTGCAACAACGGCTGCTCAAACGCTGGCCAAACCACAAAAACCTCACTGCATTGGCAACTCTGCTTATTTGCATTGTGATTGTGATTTTGCCCGTCGTGTTTGTAATCAGCTCTGTGGTCAATGAAGGGGTTATGGTCTACAACAAACTGCTCTCGGGCGAAATCAACCCCGCGCAGTACATAGAATCCATGCGCACCGCCTTCCCAGCGCTCAACAATCTGCTGGCTCGGCTCGGCATAGACATGAGCAACCTCAAGGAGGATGCGCTTAACGCCGCCATGTCGAGCGGAAAATTCATCGCTGGCCACACGATTTCCATCGGCCAAAACGCCTTTGAGTTTTTAATGAGTGTAGTACTCATGCTCTACATCACCTTTTTTATGCTGCGCGATGGCAGCTACTTAGTCGATTTAATGATTCGCGCCTTACCCTTGGGCGATGTGCGTGAACGTATGCTGTTCTCACTCTTTGCCGAAGTCACTCGCGCCACCATTAAAGGCAACGTAGTCATCGCCATACTGCAAGGCACTATTGGCGGCATCACCCTCTGGGCGCTGGATATTCACGGTGCGATTCTCTGGGGCGTGGTCATGGCCTTTGCATCGCTAATTCCAGCGGTAGGTTCGGCCTTAGTATGGGTGCCCATAGCGCTCTACCTCACCGCCATTGGCGAAGTCACCTCAGCCTTGATACTCACAGGGATTGGCGCAGGTATTATCGGCATGTTGGACAATGTATTGCGCCCCATTCTGGTAGGCCGCGATACCAAATTGCCGGATTATATAGTGCTGCTCTCCACCCTCGGCGGCATCGCCCTCTTCGGCATTAACGGCTTTGTGATTGGCCCATTGGTGGCAGCACTGTTTATTGCGTTTTGGGGGATATTTATTCACGACGTGAATAACCTCGCTCCCGGTGTGCATACAGACCCTAGTGAAGCAGCAGAAGAAATAGAACCACCAAAAGCAAACGACTAGCTGGTAGAATCGCGGCCCATTTATGAATCACCATCCTTAAAGAAAGAGAGCACTCATGTCAAACAACTACAACACAATCGAACTGCGCGCCAGCTACGGCGTTGGCCGCCAAATGGGCGAGCAATTAGCCTCTAACCCTTTTGATGGCGTTGATGCTGAAGCCGTTGCTCAAGGCGTAATTGATGCCTTGGCCGGTAAAGACAGCCAAGTAGCGCGCCCAGAGCTGGAAGAAGCCTTCCGCACTATCGGCACCCGCATGCAAGCGAAGCAAGAACAGCAAGCCAAAGCCCAGTCTAAAGTCGGCGAAACATTTTTAGCGGATAACGCTAAGAAAGATGGCATTACAGTGACCGAATCTGGCCTGCAATACGAAATATTAGTGACCGGCACAGGCCCAAAACCTACCGCTCAATCACGCGTAAAAACTCACTACCACGGCACCTTGATTGACGGCACCGTATTTGATAGCTCGGTTAATCGCGGCGAGCCAATCGACTTCCCCGTCGGCGGCGTAATCGCTGGCTGGACTGAAGCCCTGCAATTAATGCCAGTAGGTTCAAAGTGGCGTTTGTACATTCCACACAACCTCGC
>SXGR01408411.1_pt1 | contig 20251 bp, 21 predicted proteins | sample 3174711 | NCBI WGS metagenome assembly SXGR01 (sample SAMN11356860, study PRJNA531348) | freshwater metagenome | isolation source: freshwater sample F1-60 | place: China: Fuxian Lake, Yuxi | collected 2017-12-25
GGCACCTTGGCCAAAAAGCAGATGGAACCAAACCCTCGCCCCTTGCAGAGCAAGTTACGCCAGCATGTAGAGAGCAGCCGCGAAGCCGCGTCCGGCGGCGATAGCGCAGCAGCCGGAGGTGGCTGTGGCTGTTACTAATTACCTGAATAAACCTACAAAGCACCTTAACGAACACACCAGCAAACACCCCCATAAAAGCGAAGTCTCGCTGGCCAGCCTCACCCTAGCCGCCATGGCCTTGCCCGGCCTGATGATGCAACCTGTTAGCGCGGCAGAAGGCGATTCCGTCAGCGTGATCTACGAGCACTACTCAGAAGGCAAACGGGATTTGGCGGGAATGAGCAGCAATTTCCAGCCCATAGACGTTGATACGATTCTTGGCAATATCAACTTCACCCTGACCAATGACCTCACGGGCACCCTCACGCTTACGCAAGATACCTGGTCGGGCGCAACACCCGTAGCCACCGCCCCGCTTTCTGCCCGTGGCAACCGTATCAATACAACCCACACCCACGTCACCACGGGGGCATCGGTAGATGACTCTGGGCACATCCATGACCCTGAAAGTGGCGAGGCCGCAAACGAAGGCCTACCCCACAGCCTAACCGGTGCATCGCCCTATCTATACAGCTCATTAAAGCTTGACGCCCAGCGCAGACCCTTGATAACCGATAGCGACGGCAAGGTGATTATTGGTGCTGGCGGTGGTGTTGACTCAAGATTAGTCCACACGCTTTCCAGTGCATCGCCCGAGGTGCGCCAGCAGTTTGATCTCACTCTTAGCCGCGACTTAAAAGACGCCAAGGTAAATATGGGCGGCGGTTTATCGCAGGAACGCGATTTTGATTCGCTGTTTGGCCATGTGTCGGGCAGTTGGGATTTCAATCGCAAACTCACCACGCTCAGCGCCGGTTTGAGTTACAGCTACAACAAAACCCACGCCCTGCTCGATCACGATGTGGTGCCCCATGTGTATGAGCCTTACATGCTCACTTACGAGCGGCGCGGCGACGATATTTACAACCGCACTTTTTCCTCTAGCCGATTGGATCTAAACGATCACTCTGCTTCACAAAACAGTGGGCATTCTGCTCTCCAACACGATGGGCTTTCGCCCACATTGAAAGGCAAGCGCGATGACTGGGGCTTGAATCTGGGCGCCACCCAAGTCATCAACCAAGGCGCGCTGCTGGAGGCAGGCCTGAGTTTTACCCACAGTTTTGGCTACCAATCTAACCCCTATAAAGCGGTTGAAGTCGCCTTTATCGACCCGCTTAAACAGCAGGGTCAGGCCGGTGGCAATGCCCTCGCCAACTACACCTACGACGCCGAATTGGTGGCCGTGTTGGAGCAGCGCCCAGATTTGCGCAACCAAGGCAGCCTAAGCCTAAAGTACATTCAGCATATTCAAACCACCGATGCCGCCTTGCACACCGGCTACCGCTACTTTCAGGATAACTGGGGCATTCAGGCGCACACCTTGGATATTGAATGGATACAACCCCTAGCCAAAACTTGGACGCTCTCGCCGCGCCTGCGCTACTACACGCAAACCCAAGCGGATTTTTACATCCCCTACATGATTACCGATCAGGGGCTATACACGCGCAAACCGGACGCAGCCTCAACTGAAGACACTATCCCTTTCGATAGAGCAAAGCTGCCAAAACATTACTCCAGCGATGCAAGGCTCTCTGCCTATGGCACCCTCACCGCCGGTATCGCCCTCACCAAAACCCTGCGCCATGGCATGAGCATTGAACTCAGCTACGAACACATGCGCCACGCAGGCGACTTGAAACTGGGGGGCAAAGGCGAAGCGCCCTATGCGGATTTTGATTCCTATTTGTTTAATATCGGCCTCAACATTGACCTTGGTGAAAGAAGACAAAACGCCCTGCCCAGCAGCGCGCTTGGTCAAGACGATGACGATCATAGCGAACACGCGCATCACAGCGCGCCTCATCACGCACACGCCGCACCGGCAGGCGTACAGTTTGACCACCTGCTAGAAAACAGCGGCGATGTGATGCTTGGCTACCGTCTAATGGCCATGCAACAGGGCGGCGATATATCGCAAAATGGGAAAGCCCTGAGCGATTACGCCCTCATCAATAACGCCTGCGATGGCCACCCCTGCTATGTTCGCCCCACCCACATGACTATGCGCATGCACATGCTGGATATTATGTACGCGCCCACCGACTGGCTTACGCTTATGCTGATGCCGCAGTTTGTGGATATGAGTATGGACATGCGGTTACTGAACGAATCCCCACGCACCGGCGGCATGGATTCCATAGGCATGGCCATTACCCATGCACAACACGCCCACACCTCATCGGGCTTGGGCGATACCGAAGCCCACGGCCTCATCCGCCTATTCAAAGGGAATAATGCCGAGCTGCATATGGGGCTGGGCGTGAGCGCGCCTACCGCCGATGTCGGCTTAAAAATGCGCCCCATGATGGGCATCGACATGGGCTTCTTGGAATACGGCATGCAATTGGGCAGCGGCACTTGGGATTTCAAACCCAGCCTTACGCTCACTGGCCAAAACACGCTTCTGAGCACAACTCTTAACACGATCGTCGCGTGGGGCGCACAAGTGAGCGCCACCCAACGGCTAGAGGATAAAAACGCCTCTGGCTATGCCTTGGGCGACATCATCCAATCCACCCTGTGGGGAAGTTATGCGCTAAACCGCAGCTTATCTGTCTCAGTGCGCGGGCTTTACACAGATCAAGACACCATCAAAGGCGCGTTCAACAACACCCATATCGCCATTGGCGCAGGCGATTACACCCAAAACTACGGCGGCCGCTTCGCAGATGTCGGCCTAGGCTTATCGGGCAATATAGACACTGGCTCATTGGCGGGCACACGCTGGGGCGTAGAATGGCTGCAACCGGTATCCGATAAGCCCAATGGCTATCAGCTAGAGCGCAAAGGCACCTTGGTGTTTAATTGGGGCATACACCTGTAAATGAATTCGCTCAAGCCGTTTAAGTTTGCCTTTCACGCCATGGGTTCACCCTGTGAAATTCAGCTATATGCGCGCGACCACACCAGCGCCCAAGGCATTGCCCAACAAGCCATTGCCGATGCCAACCGCCTTGAGCAGCGCTATTCTCGCTACCGCCCCGACAGCATTTTATCTGGCATCAATCAGGTGGCAGCGCACGGCGGCAGCATTCAAGTTGACGACGAAACCGCCAGCCTGCTGAACTACGCCCACGCCTGTTACTTGCAGAGCGATGGCCTATTCGATATTACCTCTGGCCTTTTGCGGCAAGCATGGAATTTCAAAGCCAACCGTCTGCCAGAGCAAGGTCACATTGAGCAATTGCTACAGCGAATTGGCTGGCATAAAGTGCACTGGGATGCACCGACCATTAGCTTTCAACCCGGCATGGAGTTAGATTTAGGCGGCATAGTCAAAGAATACGCCGCCGACCGATTGGCCACCCTGTGCTGGAATGCAGGCGCGCACCACGGCTTTATCAATTTGGGCGGCGATATTCGCGTTATAGGCGCCCACCCCGACGGCAGCCCTTGGCGCATTGGCGTTAAACACCCGCGCCAACAAAACCCAGAAGCAATACATACCCTAGAATTACTCAGCGGCGGCATTGCCAGCAGCGGCGACTACGAACGCTGCTTCACCCTTAACGGTATTCGCTACGGCCATATCCTCAACCCAAAAACGGGCTGGCCAGTGCAACATATGGCCGCAGTAACAGTGGTTGCCGATTTATGCGTACTCGCAGGCAGCGCAGCCACCATCGGCATGCTAAAACAAGATGCGGGGCCAGCATGGTTAGCCGCACTGGGGCTGCGCCATCTTTGGGTGGATATTCATGGGCAAGAAGGCGGTACGCTTTGAGAGAAGGCGAAAAGCTATGAGAGAAAGTGGAACACCATGAAAGAAGGCAAAACACGATGAATACAATGCTGGTGGTCGATGACGACGAAGTATTTTGTCAGGTCATGCAGCGCGCGCTCACACGGCGCGGGTTTCAGGTAGAAGTTTGTTTTAATGTTTCTTCTGCTGAACACGCCGCGCAGCAAACGCACTTTAATAAAGCCTTGGTAGATTTAAAAATTGCGCAAGAATCTGGGCTGGCGCTTATCCGCAGCCTTAAAACCATTAACCCCGATATTCAAATTATTATGCTCACGGGTTACTCCAGCGTTTCAACCGCCGTTGAAGCCATAAAACTCGGCGCGCTCAATTATTTTTGCAAACCGATTGATGTAGACGAAGTGCTAAAAGGTTTTAGCGAAGCCGATTTAATGGAAGAAGAACCCACGCCGATTTCCACACCCAGCTTGGATAGAATTGAGTGGGAACACATTCAAAAAATTCTACAGGATCACCAAGGAAATATTTCCGCCGCCGCCCGCACACTAGGCATGCACAGGCGCACACTGCAACGTAAACTGCAAAAGAAACCGGCGAGTCATTAGTGCGTGTTGGCACTTATACGCTCGTCATCCCCGAAGGGATCCAGTGTCGTTGCTGTGTGTGAACTGAGGAAAAGCGGAAAGAAGGATTTAGTTTCAATGCAGACGGATATTGATTAAAGATAACCCATCAAGTGTCGATATACCTTCTTAACGCATGAGATGGAGCGCAAATGGCGCAAATGGGGACGGAGGAATTTAACTCAATTACCTTCGCTCTCGCTCCGCCCGAAAGACTAGCTCCACAATGAGCTGAGCTTTTTCTTTTTAGCTGCTGATCTATCAGTTGCTAGTGGGTTTCCCAAGGCTGGTTCTTAGGATTGGCAAGATCACGGCTGCCGTGCATCACAGCAAGCATAAGCACGCGGTGTGGGTCTACGCGGTACATAACACGATACGATTGCACGATGATTTCACGAATCGTTTTGTCGTCTGCTTCGGGAACTTCTCGGCCGCTGAGCGGAAAATCAATTAAGCGCTCAGCTGCTGTAAACACCAAATCAATAAACTCTCGCGCATAGAATGGAGAATCTTTGCCGATGTAATGTTTTATATCTTCTAAATCATCCAGTGCAAGATCAGACCAATCAACGATCATTGCCTAATAACCTTTTTTTAGCCTCTTCGTGCGATGTAACTTTGCCTTCACTAACGGCTTTTAAAGAGCGCTCTAGCTTTTGACGCACATACAATGTGTACATCACGTCATCCCATGTGGCTTGTTCAGGCAAATGGTCAATTAGTTCATGAGCGGACTGCTTTATCGATTGCATAGTCTGTTCTCTCTTAGCTGGCGTTACGGAGTTGTTCTACGGGGACTTCCATAGTGTGTTTGGCAATCATGGCGCTTAGTAATTTAATGACAGTTTCTTTCTAGTCGGCATTATGGCTTTTTAGCGATCGATAGGGTCAGTCTCGATTGATGTTTAATCTTTCCTTTTAAATTAAAAAAGCACTCGCTAAACCCACAACACTGCAAAGCGTTGCGGGTTTTCTTCTTTCTTAGTTACTGTTTTTGATTTGCCTTACCGCGCTAGCTGAATCAACTCAATATCCTTTTTCAGCAAGTCATTCACAAATACAGAAAGGTCGATACCCTTGGCGTTGGCAATGGCGACAAGCGTGTTTTGCACTTGTGCTTCAAGATGAATGGGTAATTGCAGGCGAGCGCCTGCTCGGTGGAATTTACCGCGTTCACCTTTTGAAAAATCAATCTCGGCAGGCATATCGTCATCATCGTCTATGGCGGTTGTGTTCATGCTGGTCACCTTTAAAGTTGAGCGTGTTCGTAGGCTTGTCGTTCGTGGCGCGTAGCTTCCCGCGCTGAAATCAAACGCACTTGAATATTTTGTTCGTCAATAAAGTGGTACGTGTGTGCAATAGCGAGTAAACGGCCATCACTTGCTAGCCCCAGTGTAAACCATCGTTCTTCTGTTTGGCTGTGGGCAGCATCAAAAACGGTCATTGCTAAAGGATCAAGCATAACGGTAGCCGCTTGCGCAAAGGTAACGCCATGCTTGGCTAGATTGCTGTTAGCTTTGGCATCATCCCAAAAAATATCAAATAGTGGTTCCATTGCGCTTACCCGTTGTTAACCACAGGGCGCTCGCTGAATAACCGGCGAGCTTGGTGCTTGAGCAATATCAATCAATTCTTTAATGGCATGCTTTTCATTGGGGTCGTGCTGGCCAACAATAAACTCTCGCTCATACCCTGAATACGCTCAAAGCCTAGCCCAGCCTTGTAGAGCGGGTCAATTTATTAATTTTTGGGGGGTGGGGGAAATGGGAAGGCGCTTACTTAGTTTCTTTTCCCGTCATCCCCGAAGGGGATCCTGTGACTTTCCGTGTGGAAGGCGCTGGATCCTCTGCGAGGATGACCCCCCCATTGAGCGAATTTGTCAGTGCAGAAATGTACTGGGGTACTTCTTTTTAGTCGCTAGGGGTATTTTCTTGGCCACCAAGATCACGGCTACCGTGCACCGCCATCACCACTTCGATAAGGTCAGGGCTAAGCCGGTACACAATGCGATAGCCTTGATAAAGCACTTCACGGATATTGGGGTCTTTCGCTTCAGGCATCTGCCTGCCGCTTTGTGGGAACCGAGGTAAATGGCGAGTGGTTTTAAGCAGACGTTCAACAAACATATTGGCGTAAACTGGATTATCTTGCGCGATGTAATCACGAATATGTTCTAAATCCAGCAAAGCTCCTTCAGACCAAATCACTTTCATCATAGGCACTTGCCTAATAGTCGCTGCTCCACTTCCTCTTGGGTATGGGTGCGGCCTTCGTCAAGGTCGCGCAGACCTTCCTCAAGCTTCTGCCGTACGTAAAGCGCGTAAATGGCATCGTCAAAGGTAGCCTGTTCGGGTAAAAGGTTTACGGTATCGCACACAATTTGCTTCATGGTTTGCATGGGTAGCTCCTTACAGCGTTTGTTTAGTGTTGGGTAGCTGGCTAATCGCCCTAATCGAATGCTTTCAAGAAAAAGGGGAGCAGATACATTTTAACCGCCTTCGTTCTCGCGCTAACCGAAAGCCTAGCTCAGCCCTGTAGAGCGGGTCAATTTATTAATTTGGGGGCAGAGGGAAAGGCACTTACTTATGCTCATTGCCATTTTTAAGAAACGCTTTGGAGCGGCAGCCGAATTGTGGTGATGGTGCCCCGAGGTTTGTTAGGCGCTTGTACTACGCTGCCGCCGTTGCGCTTGATGGTGGTGTGCGATAGCAACATGCCAATGCCAAGACCCGATGCTTTGGTGCTTACAGTTTCTTTGCCCAACATACTAAACACATCATCTGCAATGCCCTCGCCTTGATCCACAATTTGCCACGATAAATCCTGCTGATCTAACTGAATTTCAATGCGAATATTCTCTGGGCTTGCATCGGCCGCGTTATTTAATACATTGATGATGGCGTGATCGAGGCGCGAATCGTAGGCGATAAGTTGTTGCGCAATATTTTCAGAAAAATGAACGCTAAACGTCACCGCTGGCCGCATTAATTGCCAGCGATCAATAATGGAGTTGCAATAGGTTTTAATGGGTTGCTGCTTGTGTTGCCCTTTTGTCGCGGCCGAGGAATCTTGCACCATCTGTTTAAGACTAGCTGCGCACTGAGCAACTTGTTGCGAGAGCACATGTAAATCGGCTGAGAGCTGCGAATCTTTTTCATATTCGCTGCGCAACTCTGCCAGCAATACCGTCATGGTCGCCAAGGGCGTATTGATATTGTGTGCAGCACCCGCCGCCAAAGTTGCAACGGCAATGACTTGCTCATTGCGTAATTCATCTTCACGCAGGTCATTTAACACTGTCTCTTGCTGGCGCAGGCTTTTTGCCATTTTCACCACGAAATAAGTAATCAGCGTTGCGCTTACAAAAAAGTTAAACCACATCCCTAAAATATGCCAACTCAAGGCAGATTGCGCATGGGTGTGATCCATCGCAAAAATCGGCAGCGCGACATGAAAGAACAACAGCATTGAATAAGCAGCAACACACAGCGCCGTTATAAACCAGGTGAATCGCCACGGCAAAGTCGCCGCCGAAATACACACAGGCACCAGCAAATAAGACACAAAAGGATTGGTTGCGCCGCCACTAAAATAGAACAGCAGGTTAAGGCAAACCACATCCATTAATAGCTGAATAAAAAACTCAAGGTCAGTCACCGGCAAGGCTTGCCGCAACCGAAAAAACGTAAACACATGCACCGCATTAAACACACACAACACAGCCGCCACCTGCGCATAAGGCAAGTTGGTCGTTTCCACCCAAACACTGCCCAGAAAACTGCACCATAAAAAACAGAGCAACAAGCTGCGAATAATCGTCAACTGCCGCAGGTGTTGCCTTGGGGGTTCTATAACGGTGTTTTGGGGCATAGAGGCAACTTGTTTGAAAATACTAGAATTAAAAGTGGCCAAGCGATTAGGCAGCTAATTTATATATTTTTCTGCTGAACGCTTCTACCCCCTTAAAGAATTTTCCTGTAGCCAAGGTTAATTGGCAACAGGAAGGGCTTTCTCATAGATTAGGCTTCAAGATAACGCTTGTAGATTTCACCAAAATCAAAACTTTGAATTTCACGGCGACGTTCGGTGTATGTTGAGGCTACTTGGCTCACCGTTTCGTTGATAATGTCTGGCAGATTTAAAATCATTTGCTCAGGCAGTTCTTTGATAGAAAACATTTTGCTTACAGCGTCTTGCGTTTGCTGCAAGGTATTCATTTGCATTTGCATTTCTTTAAACTTTTCGGAAATGCTAAACAGAGCTTTGTAGATATCTTTTACTTTTTCGATTTGCTTTTTATCGATATCAATAGACATTTCTTTATCGCCAATGTTGAATTTTAATTCCACATCCAAATCTACCGTACCTGCGGTTTCAAGACGCACATTGCTGATGGGGTAGTGTTTGTAAGGATAGCGATTCAGCGTACGCTTTTTACTGATGGCAATATTGCCATCCAAGTGCATGACCGCAAGATTGGTAAAACAGTATTCATCGATTTTTGACTTTATAAGCACAATGATTTTTTCATTGTCTTCATTAAAAATATAATCGTCGATATCAGCCTTATCAAAATCTTGTGGGTCGATAATTTTACCAATATCGCTGAGCCCCAACATATCTGCCGCTAAACTTTTAAACATATACTTTTCCTAGTAGTGAGTGGGTGTTACGTCGATGGAGTATAAGAAAGGGGTAGTGATTTATAAAGAAGGCCGCCATTGAAAGGCGGCCTTCTTTTTTAAACAACGCAAACTTAGTGAATTCTGCGAATCGTACTATTTCCACTATCTGTCACAAATAGCTCAAAACCATCGGTAGTGATGCCTGCTGGGTAGAAGAAACTCGCTGCCGTGCCGGTGCCATCTGCATAACCGATTGAACCGCTCCCCGCTAGGGTGGTGACGACACCCGTTGCCATCACTATTTTGCGGATTTTATGCGTGTGTTCATCCGTAATATAAAGGTTAGTGCCGTCGCTGGTGATGCCGGACGGGTGATTGAAACTCGCCGCCTCGCCCGTGCCATCTGCACTGGTGCCTAAGCCGCCCCCCGCTAGGGTGGTGACGACACCTGTTGCTATCACGATTTTGCGGATTTTTTGGTTGCCGCTATCAGCAACATAGAGGTTAGCACCATCTCTGGTGATGCCGGATGGGTGGCTGAAGGTCGCGGCCTCGCCCGTGCCATCTGCATAACCGATTGAACCGCTCCCCGCTAGGGTGGTAACGACACCTGTTGCTATCACGATTTTGCGGATCTTATGATTGTTGGTATCGGCGATATAAAGGTTAGTGCCATCGCTGATGATGCCGCGAGGGAAAAAGAAACTCGCTGCCGTGCCAGTGCCATCAACACCTCCACCAAAGCCGCTCCCTGCTAATGTAGTAACAACACCAGTCGCTATTACGATTTTGCGGATTTTATGATTGTTGGTATCAGAAACATAGAGGTTAGTACCATCGCCGGTGATGCCGGATGGGCTAAAGAAACTCGCCGCCATACCGGTTCCATCATCGTCATCTTGTGAACCGCTCCCCGCTAGGGTGGTGGTGACAGCCGTCGCTATCACGACTTTGCGGATTTTATTACTCTCAGTATCGGCAACATAGAGGTTACGTCCATCGCTGGTGATGCCCGTTGGAGCACCAAAAATCGCGGCAGAGCCTGTACCATCTGGAAAGAATTCCCAACCGCTCCCTGCTAGAGTAGTGACAACACCGGTCGCTATCACGATTTTGCGGATAGCATTATTATTGTTATCAGCAATATAGAGATTAGTACCATCGCTGGCGAGGTCGAATGGAAATCTGAACCTAGCCGCCGTGCCTGTGCCATCTGTACTACCCGGTGTAGCTGTCATCCCCGCCACCGTAGTAACGGCACCCGTCGCTATCACGATTTTGCGGATAGTGCTATTAACGCTATCAGCAACATAAAGGTTAGTTCCATCGCTGATGATGCCATTTGGGAAGGTGAAACTCGCCGCCGTGCCAACACCATCTGCACTACCTGGCAGAGCTTTCCTTCCCGCAAAGGTAGTAACGACACCCGTCGCTATCACGATCTTACGGATGGTACTATTTAGGGTATCAGCAATATAAAGATTGGTACCATCGCTGGTGATGCCGACCGGGTAATTAAAACTTGCCGCCGAGCCGGTGCCATCAGTACCGCCTTCTGAACCACTCCCCGCTAGCGTAGTAACGACACCCGTCGCTATTACGATTTTGCGGATTTTATGATTGTGGGTATCAACAACATAGAGGCTAGTGCCATCGCTGGTGATGCCGCTTAGATAATTAAAACTTGCCGCCGTGCCTGTGCCATCTGCACTACCTTCTGAAGCGCTTCCCGCGAGGGTGGTGACGACACCCGTTGCTATAACGATTTTGCGGATTTTATTTCTATCGGTAACGTAGAGGTGAGTGCCATCGCTGGTGATGCCCTTTGGGTTTGCGAAACTCGCCGCTGTGCCTGTGCCATCCACACTATTCGAATCACTTCTCCTCCCCGCAAACGTAGTAACGACACCCGTCGATATAACGATTTTGCGGATAGTATGGTTGCTTGTATCTGCAACATAAAGGTTATCACCAACTCTGGTAATACCTTTTGGTAAGCTGAATCTCGCTGCCAAACCGACACCATCAGCACCCTCGGCGGTGCCAGCCAGGGTTGTCACCACGGTTGCGATATTGAGGCCGCCGCCAATCGCATTGGCTGTAGTCGCAGAAAAAGCCCCTGCCACACCACCTACTGTCAACACGGCTTGCGTGGTAGTGCCAGCTGTCGCCGATGTCAAAAGGGTCACTTTAACCGTTTGACCGTTGGTAATTGTCCCTGCATTACCAGTTGGCGCACCACCGCCAATAGCATATTGCCCGCCGATAATACTGATCGTTGCTGCTGTATTAATGCCAGAAATAGTAATGGCTGTGGAGGTAATACTTGTGCTCAGCGCTGCACCTGTAACAGTTGTGAAACTAAAGGCGTCGGGCGTAACATCTGGAGTAACAGAGCTACTTGCACTGCTCACGCTTAAGCTACTGGCACTGCTAGCAACGACACTAGCAGCACTCGACTGCACGACACTGCTTGGTACAGATGTTTTATCACCTCCTCCACCTCCACCACATGCCGTCAATAACGCAACGCAACTCAGTGCGCCTATTAATTTAATTCGGCCGTGAAATAAATGTGTTATGGACATGACAATATTTACCCTTTTAATTTTCCGTTTATGAACTTGCAATGTAACTAAGCACTGCGTTTATTTAACTAATAGTAATAGCGATAAATTATGCCAGAGCTGATAAAAAATGTGTTCTGTATAACAAAAATCAATGGAGGGGGAGCGAGTAACATCAACGTCCACTTTGGGCATACCGCAATTACCCCCCATTTCAACTATTCCCACTCCAACCTAAGCGTAATTACCTTAGGCGGATTTTCTGGCAGCGCAGAGCGCTTAATATAAACCGAAGGCGTGGCGGCCTCTGCAGCATCAGAGCCGTATACGTGCGTTCCCTTGGTAGATTTTACGAAGGTTAACTCCACCGTTGTTGTATTCATTTTTATTCACCGCACATTTTAAATTTATTAGCCCTACACTTTAGTTCTATAGAAGCATGTAGCAGTTCAACTCTGAATTCAACCCTGAATTCAATTCTGAATTAAAAACCTATTCTCGCTTGGCATTGTTTGCCAAGGGCCGCCAAACCTCCACAGGAACAAATATTCTTTATCTGTGCTAGCGGCTTCGATAACCGGCACTAAAAAATTGGCAAGCACAGCAACAGTTTCATTGAGTGTTAATGCATTCAAACGATTTTTTCGCAGAAAAGCCTGCCACTGAATTTGCTTCTGTGGGTCTTGCGCAAATGCCTCCGTCAGACCAAAGGGGGCTTGAGCCTTAAGCACTGATTTACGGCTATTAAATGTTGCTTGTACAGCTTGCTTAAGAATCTTGCCCTCAAACTCTGCATGACAGGCGAGAACCCAAAGGTCAAAGTAATCCTTCATTCGGCTGTTGGCTATGCCTAAGGTTGATAGCGCCTCTAATTTTTCCGCAACAACCGTGTAGCGCGGGTAAACGTACAATTGGGGTCGCGCAAAATCAGAGAGCATTACTGGGTACGCAACGCGCTCAGGCGCTGGGGTTACTGCATCACCAAAACCTATATCGACTTGAACTTGGCTGCGCGCGCCGTCAATTACACCGAGCAATGTTACCCGCACACCAGAATAATTCGCCTCTTTGCGAATCTCAACTGCGCGTACAGTGTCCGCATGGAATGTTACGCCGTCTTCGGCCTTAACGTCGCAGATCACTTGGAATAGCTTTTCGATGTGCGGCAGCTCTGCCGAGCCGAATCCTAAAAAATCAATGTCTCGTGTTGGGCGGTGTGGAATATCGAACCATAAATCAAATAGCAGCGCGCCTTTAAGCATAAATTGGTCGGCATAGTTTGAAATACTAATTCGATAAAGTAAGCGCTCAATGACGTAACGGGTGAGAACAAGATTGAAATCCTGTTGTGTTGCGCGGGCGCGATTAAGTAGTCGTGCTCTTACAGATGCTGCGAGGTCATTAGGTGATTTAGTCATGGCGTACATCCTGTCGTTTTGTCATGGAGCACATCCTTGTACGCCACCCTGCGGGCAGCTTCGCTGTGTAAAACGCACATCCTGTCGTTTTGTCATCTTAGGCTTTCCATATAAGGGCGCATCACATTGGCAACTCGGCTTTGAGCAGCGTAGTGCCACAGCTCATCCATAGTTACGTGCTTACCTGCCCATGCTTCTTGTAGGGCTTCCAGCGCTACATCCAACCCGATTTTATTGCGAAACTTAAAGCAGTCAGTAACAGTCTTGGCGATATTAGTCACGCGCACTGCCACACCATCAATAACATGCTCTTCAATGCCATTCTTCAGTGATGAGTCGGAGAAGCGAATAATACGCAGCGGCGGGTAATCCACATTAGGCGCGCGCGCTTTGTTGGGGATACCCAACCACACTTCAAATGGCGCTTGCGTGGTGAGATTGTGAACGCGCAATGCAGACAGCAGGCAAATAATTGATTGCGGATATTTGCGGGCAACTTCAGCCAATGCACCATGTTCAGATGCTTGCCGATCGGGGCTCCCATAAAGGCCGCGACCAATACGAACCAATTGGCCAAGCCTAACCAGTCGCGTAAGAGCGACGCGAGGAACCCCCTGCGCTTCCAAGTCGCGGGATCGGATTAGCCCATTCTGCTGAGCCAGACTGATAACGTGTTCGTGATGGTTTGCCATGACACATAATGTTTCAAAATGTTGGCAAATGTCAATATTTACCAACAAAAAGGAACATCATCACAGCCATCTATAAACCTGACTCAACAGAACCAAGCAAAACTTCAACGTTTTGGCGGGAGCAGCTATTTAATCCGCACCTATTTAATCCGTAACAGGCCAATCGCAGCGGGAAACGCCAACCAGAAACCCGAATCGGGCATTAGCACAACGCCTAATACCGCGAGCAACAAAGTGCCCACACCTATCGCGCGCGCCGATGTAAAATTATTGTTTTGTTCCAGCGTGTGAATTGCCATGCCCATTAAGGCCAAGACCGCACCAAACAGCAAGAACCATACGCCGGCCGCCGTCATGGGGTCGCGCCCTACTGTATTAATTAGCCCGCGCTGCACTATGCTGAGAAACACTTCGCCGAAGAATATTCCAGCGGCTATGGTGTGTAAAATTGCCACCGCAATTAGCCAGCGGCCTATCCATATTTTTCTGTGTGTTGTTGTCGGTTGCATAGATCTCATCTCCTTTAAATGTTGGTTGATCGTGGCAAGTTGTTTTCATTTCTAACCCACGGATTACCCGTCACTACAGTCGCGCCAAGTTTTTTTAGCATGTGCATCAACCCTAAAAAAGCACGATCAAAATACGGCAGGTCTTCATGAAAACCGGCGGCTATATTCATGAGGGTTTTCGTATGACCAAGGTCTGGCGATGGGTAGCCCGATTTGTTGCTGAAATTAAATTCTTTGTGTCTAAACGGCTCTAATTGCCAGTTGACGATAGGTGTAATGGCAGGAATTAATTGATCGATAAAATCCGTTAAACACAAGTCGGGCGAAATCACGCCCAGCGAAAGATAGGCTGCACGAACTTGCGCGTAATTATCGTCGGATGGCTCATCAAGCAAAGCGCTCCACGCTTGTGCCATCGCCTGACAAAATTCGGGTGAAATATGTTTAGTGCAGCCAAAATCCAGTAAACCTAAGCGGCCATCATCCATAAACAAGAAGTTACCCGGATGCGGGTCAGCATGTATGCGCCCAAGCACCAGCACGCAATGCCAAAACCAGTCATACAACAATTGCCCAAAATGATCGCGCTGCGCCTGCGTTGGGTTAGTTGCCAACCATGCGTCCAAATGCACGCCTTCCAAATACTGCATGGTCAATACACGACGGCTCGATTGCGCCGCCATCACCTGCGGAATAACAACACCGGGGAGCCAAATGAACGTGTTAAACCAGCGCAGCTGTTCGGCCTCATGCTCATAATCCAATTCTTCCGCCAGCTTATGTTCAATCTCATGCATCACCCTATCGATAAGTTCTTTGCGCGGTATGAGATCTGAAGCCAAGGCCAGTGCGTGCAAGATGCCTTGCAACATGCGGATATCGCTGCCGATGGAAGACGCTATGCCGGGGTACTGCACTTTCACCGCTACCTTTGTACCGTCGGACAAGGTTGCGCGATGCACTTGCCCTAAGCTTGCGGCGGCAAACGAATTCGCCTCAAAGTGGGCAAACACAGCGTCTGGTGCAACACCAAATTCTCGGGTGAATACTTTGTGGATGTGCGCGCGATTCAGCGGCGTAACTTGATAGCAGCCTTTGGCCAGCTCACGGCGTATGCCTACGGGCAAAAAGTCAGCTTCCATACTGAGCAGTTGCGATACTTTGAGCGCGGTGCCTTTGAGTTGATTCAATGCACGAAATAAAATGCGCCCAAGCTCAGCTTCGTGCTGCTCTTGCGCCGCTAGCTTATCCTCTTCATCGCGCGTCAATTGACGCGCCTTGTGCCCCAAGTGGTTAAAGCCTGCGTGCACCAGTGCCAAACCACTGATAGCACCACGCGTAAACTTACCGGTAGCGGGCGCTTTACTCATGGCTATTTACTCAAACCGCGCTTGGCGAGCTTTAACATATCCAAAAGGCCAGAGCCATTTTGCATGACGCGGGCGAGTTGATTGCGCACCATAAAGCCCGCCAGCTCAGAGAGCTTATTAATCACACCGCTTTTGAGCGCCAACACAAGAATAGCTAAGGTTAAATCGACCAATTGCGTGGTATCTGAAAACTCGTCCGAGTCGTCATTAAGCCAATAGGCAATCACCGCAAACAGATAATCTGCAAACAGGCCTGCCAAGATATTTTTATAATCACAGGTGGCAATTTCGCCCGTTGTTTCTGCCGCCTCAATAAACGCCGCAACCTGCTCTTTTAGCGCCTGCTGCCCGGGCATATTGTCGCGCATCATCAATAACGGCGATTTGCCCACAAGGCTGCGGGTAATCGCTACAAATTCTCGGTCTGCCAACAGGAGTTCAAGCAGCGCATCCACCAAGCGCTGCAATCGCTCTTGTAAACCAAACTCCTCGAAGCCCGGTGTTTCTAGGGTTTGCTCCAAGGCGATATCGATACACAACTTGTAATACCCAAGGAGCAATTTCTCTTTGTTTGGGAAGTATTTATAGATGGTGGCATCACCAATTCCAGCCGCCCTAGCGATCTGTTTCATGGTGGTTTCGTCATAACCCTGCTCCGTCATCAGATCGACGGCGGTGCGGATAATCAAGCCACGGGTTTGTTCTTGCTGGGATTTTGATACCTTCACAATAAATACTCACTATTGTTTAAATGTAAATATAGCTGATTTAATGTATACCTATATTCATTTGTGCACAAGAATTAAGCTATATTTATTTGCCTTAAGCTTGGCTTATAAATCCCCTCTTAGGGCGACAGATAGCCTGTCATTATTAAAAAGTACCAAATTGGAAGACATCTATTTAGATAAGCAGAGCCGCAAAGCCTCCAAACAATAATAACCGTACGGTGCAATATGGTTATCCCGCGCGGCATTTAGCCTTTTTTGCACTGTACGGTTATTATTTGTTGATTACAGTGAACTGCTGGAGTATTTTTACCGCACGGTAAAATAATATTGAGGCGGCTATGACCAAAGAAATTAATTATGGAGTAGTGCGTTCGGCGGCAGAACTGGGTGAGCTTGCGCGCGCGCACAGGAAGTCGCTCCACGTTACCTTAGAGCGCATATCTGGTTTGGGCAACGTGAGTAGCAAGTTTCTGTCTGAGTTTGAGAGAGGTAAGGATACTGCCGAAATAGGCAAGGTGTTCCAAGCTTTGCGCACTATGGGCTTAGAGGTAGTTATTCAGCCGCGACAGTCAAAACACACTTCCAGCGTAAATTATGGGGCCACCCCCTCAAGAACCACAAAAGACAAACTTGCTGGTGGTAAAGATGATTGATCCAGACAGTCTACATGTTTGGTGTGGCCAATCCCTCGTTGGCTTCCTATGGCGCAATTCACTAGGGCGAATAGGCTTTAACTACGCAGATGAATGGCTGAAATCCACAGAGAGATTTCAACTATCAATAACCTTGCCATTGCGCGAAGAAGAATACTCACCAGAGAATGGTTTGGCTCATAATTTTTTTGCCAACTTATTGCCGGAAGGCGGTGCCCGCGATCAAATAGTCCGGGACTTAAAAATCAGCAATACGGACTTCGATTTGTTGCGCGCAATAGGGGGAGAGTGCGCCGGTGCGCTATCGTTATTGCGCACGGAGCAAACCCCTGCGCTTGAACACCAATATAAAGCGTTAACGAGTCAAGAGCTGTCAGAACTGGTTAAGCGCAAAGGGCAGCCCTTAACTTGGAAGGGCAATGATAGACCGCGACTTTCTTTGGCTGGTGCACAAAGTAAGTGCCCTGTAGTAGTCAAAGACAATGCCTACTGGTTACCGCAAAGAGAATCCCCATCCAGTCATATTTTAAAATTCGAGATTACCGATTACCGGCATTTACCGGCCTATGAAACCTTCACCACCCATCTAGCAGTTTACGTTGGCTTAGAGGTAGTTGATATAAGCCTCCAATATGCAGGTAAAACCCCCTTCGCTCGCATAGCGCGCTATGACCGTATGGTTAACGACAAAGGAGACATAGAGCGTTACCACCAAGAAGATTTTTGTCAGGCATTAGGTTTTGGTCACCAAAAAAAGTATCAAGAGGACGGGGGCGCTTCTTTTGCTGATTGTTACCTGCTTTTGGCTGATGTTGCGACAAATCCAGCAGTAGACTTAGATCGCCTTTTGCGTTGGCAGATCTTCAATGTTTTGGCAGGCAACTCAGATGGACATGCTAAAAACCTTTCATTGCTTTACCTTCCAGGTGACGTGGTAACACTAACACCTTTTTACGATTTGATTTGTACCAGAGCCATAAAGCGAATAGATGAGAACCTTGCTTTTTCAGTTGGAGGGGAACGCAACCCAACTTTAATCACGGACGCGCACTGGGAGGCACTGGCTAAAGAGTGCGGGGTTAATCCGAAATATATAAAGAGAAAGGTTAAAGAAGTCGCGGAAAAACTGTTAACGGGCGTTAAAGTCATTCGTGAGGGCTTTGATAAACAATTTGGGGAGTACAAGGCGCTAGAAGAAATAGAGAAAGTTGTTTTTACACAATGCAGCCGTGCGCTGAAATAATCCAGTGAGCGCACTCCCCCATAACATAAAAAATTGCACCGCCCTTTCATCGTGGTTTTAACCACAGAAATATATGTGCATTACACGCTTCACAGGTTAGCGGCTCGCCGGTATCCAAACCCACTCTCGCTTACACATCTTGCAGCCAACACAGCTCGCAACTAACAGACTGCGGTCGCCCAATTGGGGGCGAGGTTATCCCCGAACAAAAACCATTCAAATTGCTTGACAGACAACTACTGTGCGGCGCATAGTACACAAACACTGTGCAACACACAGTGTTTGTCGCACAGTATGGAGGTTTATATGTCCGAAGAACATTTAGAGAAATTACGACAGGAGTTACGGCGCGGAGTCTTAGTGCTGGCCGTACTTGGCTCGCTTAAACAGCCGCACTACGGCTACTCATTGCGCAAGCAGTTGCAAGAGGCGGGGATCGATATCGACGAAGGTACGCTTTACCCGCTAGTGCGCCGGCTTGCCGACCAGGGCTTGCTGGACAGTGAATGGCAGCAAGGCGATGGCCGCGAGCGCCGCTATTACCAACTTTCAGCCATTGGTACAGAGCTACTCGCTACCCTATCCAGCGAATGGCAAACCTTAAACTCAAACATTGCAAAACTCTTGGAGGTTTAACATGAACCTTATTGATCGTTACATTAGCGCTGTTGCGCAACAACTTCCCGCTGGCCGCCGCGATGACATTACCCGCGAACTCAAAGCCAACATTTTGGATCGCCTAGAAAGCCTTGCCGCGGAACAGGGTCGCCCCACGACGCCTGAGGATGAATCCACCGTGCTGCGTGACTTAGGCCACCCACAGCTGGTTGCTGCTAGCTTTTTACCGCCGCAAACATTGGTGAGTGGCGCATGGTTTCCCATCTTTAAACAGTGCTTGATCTATGGGCTTTTTCTGGTGTTGGTAGTGCAGCTGATTGGCTTTAGCGTGACGCTTATTAGCAGTGGCGAGTGGCGTATTGCAGGTCTTATAAGCGGATTTATTCACGCCGCCTTGCTCATGTTTGCAATAGTCACTGGCGTGTTTTACGCGCTAAGCAACCTGCCTGAAACCGCCAAGATTTCACCTTATTGCAATTGGACGCCAGCGCAATTGCCACCGGTGCAGCACGCTTGGCAGCGTATAAAGCTTGAAGATATTGTGAATGAGTTTTCCAGCAACTTTTTCTTGCTATTGGCGCTGCAATATCCGCTGTGGATGTCTACCGAGACGCAGGCCGCGCTACCTCTTAGCCTGAGCCCAAGCCTGCAACCCTGGGTGCTGCCCCTCAGCGTATGGGCACTGTTTGCGATAGGGTTTAGCCTCTGGAAATTACGCTATAACTACTGGACTCCCACAACGCTGTGGATTTGCATTGCGCAAAATCTTGCCGGTTGTTTCATCGCCGCTGGGCTGGCAAGTGAGAAGATACTGATCATCAATCACAGCATCCCCTCACCCATCGCAACCCATATCAATGACATCTTGCACTGGGTACTTGTTGTGTCCATCGGCGTGTTTTTGTTTTGGATCGGACGCAGCATTTATTGGTTAAAACTGCTGCGCAATTCTAAGGCAACGTGAAATACACATCGCCTGTTTGCGGCTTTATGTGAAAACAGGCTTACTGCATCGCTTTAGTGCCCACAATGCTCACCGCCGTTACTTGGCGGTGAAGCAGGGCGCTAAAAAATCCCACCATTTCCACCATTAAGAGCGCCAAAGCACAGATTACTGACATCCACTGACACAGGCTTCACGTATAATCCGCCCCTTTATTGAATTTGCCCCCTTGAGAGTAGTAGATGGACACGATTATCGTTCGCGGCGCACGCACCCATAACCTTAAGAACATCGACTTGGATATCCCACGCGATAAGTTGGTGGTGATTACCGGCCCCTCTGGCTCGGGCAAATCCTCGCTTGCGTTTGATACGCTCTACGCCGAAGGTCA
>SXGR01100712.1_pt1 | contig 20250 bp, 18 predicted proteins | sample 3174711 | NCBI WGS metagenome assembly SXGR01 (sample SAMN11356860, study PRJNA531348) | freshwater metagenome | isolation source: freshwater sample F1-60 | place: China: Fuxian Lake, Yuxi | collected 2017-12-25
ATGCGTTGGAGAGCGGTCTGTGCCCTTCCGCCGGGGTACACTTTCTGGGAAAGGCCACATCCGCTGCATGTCTGAACCGAGACCTCCGCATTTTCCGCCTGGAACCGCCATCGGCGAGCATTACACCGTCGAGGGCATAGTGCGCCTTGCGGAAGGGCGGATGTTCTACCTCGCGAATGATCATCGCCCGGACAAAGCAACGCGAAAATGCTGGGAATGCGGTCATGCTGATACCGCACGTTCGGAGCAGCGTTGCGCGTCCTGCGGCGCAGCCTCGCGAGATCGGCGTTATTTGGTTTCTTCCCGTTGGGTTACGGCAGAGTTTGAGGCATACGAAGCTTTTTTTGCACTGGGTTTGAAGCATCCGGGCTTAGCATCACCGATTGATGTCTTCCGGGTAAATGATCAGCTTTTGTCCGTCATTCCCTATGAGAATGAAGGCTTGATGCTTGATGAGCCTTCTCCTCTGTCCAACCAGCGGACGCTGGACATCGGGCAGCGTCTGGCCGGCGTTTTGGCGTTTCTGCGGCGTCACGGTGTCCGCCTCCGGCATGTCACGCGAGCCAACTTACTTGTTTGGCCCGATAATACGGTGCGCCTGTTTGATTTGGATGTAGCCGAGGTTCGCGAAGGGGCGGTGGCCGAGGGCGACGAATTGGTGAGCGTAGCGCAGTTGCTTCGCCGCTACTGCGACGTCGAGTCCGATGAGTTGGCGTTGTTCCTGGCGGCTGCCGAGGCGGGGGATCACGCGAATCCTGCCGCGTTCGGTCGGGCGGTGGAGGAGCGTTTTGACCGGTTCGGCGACGTCACCTACCGTCCGCTTTTGGGCGCAAATTCCGATGTGGGTCTGTCTCGGCAGCTCAACGAAGACAACTGGGGCTGGCGAAAGCTGGCGTCAGGAGCGAATCTTTACGTTGTGGCCGACGGCATGGGCGGACACGACAGCGGTGAGGTGGCCTCTGAAATTGCGGTTCAGACGATTTGTAAGGTCGCCGTGGAGCGCGCCGGCGTACTTTCAACCAATTTAGATTCGGTTGAAAATCTGCTCGATGAGGCCTTTCAAGCTGCAAATAATACGATTAAGGATGAGGCGGAAGCGCGCGGCACGGACATGGGCACCACCTTGGTGTCGGTGTTGGTGCTCGAAAATCGCGTGATGTTCCTGGCCAATGTTGGCGATTCACGCGCCTACTTGCTTCGCAATCAGTCACTGCATCAGCTATCGCGGGATCATAGTCTGGTCGCCAAGATGGTGGAGCGGGGTCGGATCACGGCCGAGGAAGCTCGGAATCACCCGCACAGCAACATTCTTCTGCGCACGGTGGGCACGGATCGCGACATCGAGATCGACATGTTCCGCTTTGAGCTGGAAAGCGGCGATCGGGTTCTGCTTTGCACCGATGGTCTGTGGGGCGAGGTAGAGGATCGCGTGATGGAAGCGATCTTAAACCGCTACACGGATCCTCGGGTGGCCTCGCGTGAGCTGATTCGAGCGGCCCATCATGGCGGTGGCAAGGACAACATTACGTTGTTGGTGGTGTCGGTGCCCTAGGCGCTAGTCGTCGAAGACGTAGCCGAGCGCCTTTAGGGCTGCTTCAACCTCTTCGTCGCGGCCAGGCAGTGGGGTCGCGTTCGTTTGCGGCTTTACCCCCACCGCAAGCCCGATGGCGATGCTGCGATCGCCATCGCGGTAGTTGGCCAGCGTGCGTTTGGATGGCCGCGGCTCCGCGGAGTCGAAACTGCGTAGCGAAAACTGGCGATTACGGTCGGTGTTTTCGATTCGGATGTGGGGTCCGACTTCGCCGATCGGTTGGTTGGGTACAAAGAAGATCTCTCGACCGCCGCTGAATCCACTTTTCCACTTGATTTCGAAGGAGTCCCCTTCGGATCGGATGTCGACGTCCGAACGTCGACCGGGATCGGAGCTCGGCCAAAACTCCCGTACCCCGCCTGGGACAACGATATGAGCGATGACATCTCGATCGGACTTGGCGGACATCTTTGAGCCGACGACACGGAAAACAACGCTTGTCGGCTGATCTACTGCGGTCGAGAGGTGGGTACGCCACAGTGGATCCGCGGGCTTTCCCTCCCAAAGATCCAGTTTTTCGCGAGGATCCTGCTCCACCGCGTACAGCGATTCACGACCCTCTGCGGTAATGTACTTGGAGCCCTGAGAGAGAACACCCCAACGTTCGACGCCGTAGAGCATTCGCCCGAAGCCCAGTGTGCGGTTTTCAAAGGCGCCCGGAGCCGTCGGATCGCCGTTGAGCAAGGGAAGAACGCTCATTCCACGGGTGGGAGCCGCTGGAAGATCCAGCGCTTCCAACAGGGTCGGCACCAAATCGAGGGTGGAGACCGGTTCCTTGAATCTGCCCGGGGTAACTCCGGGTCCTTTCAAAATGAAGGGCACCCTAAGGACTTCGTCGTGTAGGGTATGGCCATGTTCAAAATCCCCATGTTCCCAAAACTCCTCTCCGTGGTCCGAAAAATAGACGACGAGGTCCTTTTCGGTCGTGGAGGCGAGCAGGCGGCCAATTTCGTCGTGCGCGTAAGCGACATTCTGGTCGTACCGATCGCGCATGTACTGGCGATCTTCGGTGGAACGCAGATGAGCGCCGGTCACGCTTTTGCGGCCGAACTCCATCTTTAACTGCTGCGGCGGCCGAACTACATCGGTATATCGACGATCATAGGGGGCTGGCTCACGGTAAGGTAGGTGCGGATCCATCACATGCACCAGCAACAGGGCGTCGCGGCCTTCGTTCTCTTTCAGCCATTGAAGCGCCTGATCGACTTCAGCCGTGGCTGTTCCGGGGATGGTGGCCGTGTGTTGTCCCCAACCTCGCTCCATTCCGAAGCTGGAGGTGAGGTAGACGTTCGCGCTGAACATGGCGGTGGCCCAACCCTTTGGTCGGACGAACTCGGGCAGAACGGGAGAGGAATCGAAAGCCTCCGGTAGGTTGCCGGTCAATGCGGCGCGCGCTAGGGAGGGTCCATGGGGCGATTGACCGAGCATTTTCGAAGACGGCGGCGTCGGTTGCCCATTGATCCAATGGTGTCGAAGTATCTCGCTCATACCCATACACTCCGAGGTGATCCGGGCGCATTGTGTCCACAAATACGAGAATGACGCGTTTGGGGTCGGTTTTCCGGGATGCGACGACCGGATCGGCCACAAATACGTAGTCATAGGAGGCGCTTTCGCCGGTCTCAGTTCGCATGCGCAACTGGATTTTCTTTCCCGACCAGGCGCTGAGATCGAGATGCACTTGAGAAAATACGGCGTCGGAGACGGTCTTCGACCAGACGGAGTGAACTTCGGTTCCGTCGAGCACTTCGATGTTGAGGGTGGCGCCGTCAGAGGCGGGGCCGTCGGACACCTCCGGGGGCACCAATCCCGGAGCAAAGTGCAGTTCGGCGGCATTGGGGCAGGTGAACTCCCAGATCGCGGTTGCGGGAGCCGGCAGCAACACCCCGGAGCGGGAATTGTTCCCTACCTGCACTTGTGCGCGTGCGAACTCCTCGGGCGAGAGCCCAGAGAATTTGAGGTTTAAACGTTCTTCCCGCTGCGTGGCTCGGGCGGAAAGAACCGCCCAACCATGGGGTTGCGGGGCATCGAGCGGGAGGTGTAAAACCAAGTCGGTTTCGGTGAAACTCCAGCCGCCGAGGCGATGGCTGAACGGAACTGGGGTTCCCTCGGTGTCCACGACGGAAACGCCTTGGGGCGCGGCGTTGAAAAAAAACGACCGCATTCGGATCGGTACTGGAATGGTCCAGTCGCGGTGGGTGTTGTGCTGCCCTTGATCGATCCATTCGCCGGCAGGAACGATGCGTTCCGGTGGAGCGCGCCCATCGCGGCTGTCCGGGGGGAGCTCCAACGCCAAAAAAGGAAAACCAGCGGAAAGCGCTACGCTATCTCCGCTGGTCGCTGACGGTACGGGAGCGGGTCGATTCGCGCAGCCCGCGATCGTCAGGATCCCAAGAAGTATCCTCGGACTCACGCCGTGCGGCGGCGCCGGACAGAAATCAACGCTACCACCGATGCGATGGCGCCGAGTGCTGCGCCGGTGGTGTTGCAGCCGCTCGCGCCGCTGACGTTGATCAACAGCTCAGCCGCACCGGTGCCGGCAGGTCCGCCGACATTGAGAACCACTCGGTACTCACCGGACGATGGGAACGTGTATTGAGGCTCCCATGCCTTCAGCGAGGCCAGCTTTTCGCCGGATTCATCGAAGATGTCCCATTGAACATCGAAGATGCAGCCGTACACCGACAGATCCGTCTCGTTGAGAAGATCGTAGGTGAAACCGGATTTGGCTTCGTAAGTGAATTGGGGCTCGGGTACATCGCAGGCGCGGACATAGCCGATACGTCGGGCGGTACGAGTCCAATCACCGCACGTGTCATCGTGACCTTCGATGGTTGCAGCTAAGGTGTAGTTTCCGCCTTCGGTATACTCATGTGTCGTCTGAAGTCCCGTGGACTCGTCGCCGTCGCCCCAGTGCCAAGTCGCATCGACGAGCTGGTCGGGATCGTCGGCACTAGCGATGCAATTCAGATCGAATGGGACAACACCGAACGCGATGGTGTTGGGGTCGTCCGGCTCCAGCTCGTTGCTGCACTGGATCGACGCATAAGGGCCGTACAAAGACTCGATGCCTTCGATGTCGTCGGAGTTGATCGTGGACTGATCCGGTTCGCAGGCGCCGGCCGTCCAGTACATCGTCGCTTCGAGTTTGATGGGGTCAAAGCAGGGTCCGCCGCCTTTCCCCGGATCTTCGCAAGAGTGGTCCATGCCCCACAAATGTCCAATTTCGTGGGTAGCAACCGCCTGCATACTGGTTTCACCGTTGCAGTCGCCGTCGGCGATCAGCTCATCGCTCGTGAAATCAACGTTGTCGTTGAATACGATATCGCAGCCACGAACGCGGTTAATTGTCAATCCGTCCAACACGCGGTACACGGTGCCTGTGCTGCGGCACACGGTGACCCCGAGTACGCCTGCGTCATGGTTGTCCCCTGGATCGTCAAACAGGAACTGGGTGGCGCCATCGTTGGCATTTTCCTGTTCATCGCCGGTTTCGACGAATCCATCAAAATTCGTGGTTAAGAAGCTGCAGGGAGCCTCATCGATCCACTGCTGGAAACCCGCGTGAATGGCTACTGGTGGGTAGTCCTCCGCGACCGAGTCTTCCGGGTTTGTGGAAATTTCGTAGTGGAGGGGTTGTTGGTCGGCTTCCCATGCCCAGCCGGTCAACTCCCATCCGAATGCAACCTGTGGGACCGCCAGGAGGGTGGCGAGAGTAAGACTGCGACGCATCAGCGGATCCTCCGAGCGGGGACGTTGATTTCCTTCAATTTTTCGGGAGCGAGACCGGGGATAGGTTTGCCGTCCCACCCTTGTTCCAGTCGTCCTTCCACCGTTGGCAGCAATTCATCGAGGTACATCCTATGATCCGCAGGAGGATGGGGGAGGAACCGTGCATCGTAGTGCTCTCGCGGATCCAGCGTGACCCGGGCCGCGTATTTGCGGGTCTCTCCGGGGGCCCGGCGGATCGTGAACTTTCCAAGATTCATTCCAACGGGGCTCAGGCGACCGTTGCGCGCCTGATCCAGGAACACAAGCACGTCTTCGGTCTCGGAAAACCGGGCCGATCCGGAAACATATGCGGCTTCTGAGCCATCGACGCCACCGAAAGTATCGACCACTACCTCAGATGGAGTGTCAGGACCTTTTAGAACTTCGGCGACCGAAATGCGTGCGTGCGTCCAGAGGTTTCCCTGACGATCCTGGTCCGTCCACACGTCGAGGACGGTGCCCCGAACAATGTAGGTGGAAGCGTCAGTAATCTGCTCGATGGTCAGTGGTGCAAGCGAGGTCGCTTGCGCCGGCGCTGGGGCCATCGACGTGACGGTGGCTGTCAGCACAACTAGTAGGATCGAGCGAGCGAATGTCTTTAGCATCGTTTCCCCTCGATGGGCCGACGTAGACGTCGGCCCAGAGCCGTCAGCATGTAGCACGGCAGAATGGATCGGGCAGGTCAAGATCTTTTATCCGCTTCGATGGATCGTCAAGCGGTGCGAATTGGGTGGGGATTCGACGATCGTGTGTTAACGGGTCCGAACTGAGTCGCACCTTCTCCGTTGACGCTCCGCCGTCAGCATTTTAACCGTACGCTGCTCTGCACTCGACTTTCGTCGAGACAGCACACAAAACGGAAGTCGGCGGTAGATGTCGACTTCTGCGCACTGAGGACATTGCCGCATGCTCCGGATCCTCCTAAACATTCGTATACTTCCCTGGTTGGCCGCAGTATTTGTGCTGCTTTCCGCCGTTCCGGCGTTCGCCGACACCACGGGGGCCATTGCGGGTACCGTCAGTGATGCCGATGGTTTGCCGATTCCAGGCGCTACGGTGGTCCTGTCCTCGCCCAGCGGCACCATCGGTGGCGACCAGAAGTCGGTCACCGGAGACGACGGCGACTACAGCTTCCGGTCGCTTCTTCCGGGTACGTACTCAATCACGGGTAGCGCGGATGGCTTCCAGGCGGTCACGATAAGTGGCGTGCAAGTTTTGATTGGCCGCACCGAGACGGTTTCGGTTGTCCTGCAAGCGGGTGGATCCGCGGAAGTGATCGAAATCGAAAGCAAGCGCAAGACGGTAGACGTGGAAGACGTGACGCGCGGCGAAGTCCTCACCAAGGAGTTCTTGCAGAGCATCCCCACGGGCCGTACCTACCAGAGTGCGGTGAGCATGGCGGCAGGCGTGACCGGCGGAGCCGGCGGCAACCCCAACATGGGTGGCGGCGCCTACAACGAAAACACCTACATGTTGGACGGCGTCAACATCACCGACCCGGTCACCGGTACCTTCTCGCTGAACTTTAACTACGACGCCATTCAGCAGATTGAAGTTTTGTTGGGTGGGTACGAGCCCGAGTACGGAATCTCCTTGGGTGGTGTGGTCAACGTCGTCACCGATTCTGGCACCAACAATCTGGAGTTCGATACCGCCGTCTACTACGAAAACGGAAACTGGGGTGCCAAGCGCGATGCCCGCTACGGCGCGGACGGCCTTCAGATCGCACCGACCGGTTTCGATTCCAACTCCCAGACCTTCAGCGTATCGGCGAAGATCGCGGGTCCGGTCATTCGCGATCGCGCATGGTTCATCTTCAGCTACCAGATGGCCCGCTCGCTGATCAACAACATTGGTGTGGCCCAGCCCCGCGACTTTGAAGGGCACTACATTCTGGGCAAGCTGACCGTTCAGCCGAACGCGGATCACCGCTTCACCGTGTTCATGCAGCTCGATCCGACGTCGATCGACAACACCGAGCAGGACCCCAACTCCCGCATCCTTCCTCAGGCCCAGGCCCGCCAGGCCCAGGGGGGCTACGTTGGCAGCGCGCGGTGGCAGTGGTTCTTGTCGCCCGACGTGAACCTCGACACCCAGTTTGTCACGCAGAAGTCGTACATTGAAGTGGGCGCTGTGCCCTGTACCCACGACACCAAGCTGGGGTACCACCCGTGTGAGCCCGACGAGCAAGAAGGCAACATCGACTGGGAAACCCCGGGTCGTGTCGGCATTAACGGCGCCTTCGATTCAGTAAACTACGGTTACTATTATTTCGACGATCGCTACCGGTACACGGCCTCGTCGAAGTTGTCCGTGCTGGGTATCACCGATCCGTTTGGTGGCAGCCATGACTTCAAGTTTGGTGCTGAAGCCACCCAGAATGTGTGGGATCAGCTGCAAGGCTACAGCGGCAACACTTGGTACTTCGACCTGAATGCCACCCTCTACGATCCGCAGACCTTTGTGAACTACTATTGGTTGGAGATCACCGGACCGATCAAGTTCCGCACCTCGTCTTCCCAGTGGAATCTGTTTGCGCAGGATTCGTACAAACCGATCCGAAACCTCACCATCAAATATGGTCTGCGCTACGACAACACCGTGATGCGTAATGACATCGGTGAGACCGTCATCAACGCGAGCCTGGTGTCGCCTCGTTTGTACGCAGCGTGGGATCCCTTCGGTGATCAAAAGACGAAGATTGCAGGTGGTTACGGCCGTTTCAATGACACTGGCCGCTTGGGTGTGGCGAGCTTCACCCGGGCCTCTGGGTACGGCTCTAAGCTGTTCCTTGGCGAGTACTTCGCTGCCAGCGAGCAAGGGTTCGTCAATACGTCAGCTTTGATGTATGACATTGCTCCTCGCGAAAATACGAACGTGGCCCACGACAAGCTGCGCACGCCGCGCGTGGACGAGTTCCTGGTCCTTCTGCAGCGGGAAATTATCGAAGACGTGTCGGTCGGCGGTAACTTCTCCTACAAGATGACCCGGTTCCTGTACGAGCCCGACGAAGTCAACGTCATTTACGACGAGGATGGTTCGGCCATCATCGGTTCGCGGTACGGCGATGTGTTGAATCCTGTCGCCCGCCTTCGCACCCCCCAGATCGCCAAGCGCGACTACATGCAAGCGGACGTCTACGTCGACAAGGTGATGTCACATCGCTGGTTCGCGCGTCTGACGTACTCTTACGTGAACTCGGTAGGCTCGTCGGAAGGCGCACTGTCCGGTTCGTTCCTGAACGATCCGCAGACCCAGTACAACTATGGGCCGATGTTCTCCACGGACGTCAATCATCAGGTGAAGGCATACGCCAGCTGGGAACTCCCCACCGATCCGTGGTCGCAAACGGTCGGTGCTCGCGTCGAATACTACAGTGGCCAGCCATACGATCGCGGGTATTGGAGCGATGTGAGTACCGGAAGCTACGACCTCCGCATTCGTCCACGCGGCGAGTATGGTCGCATTCCTGGCACCTGGATCACCGCGATCAAGTTCCAGCAGCAGTTTGATGTCCGCAAAGGCAAGGTGATCGCCGATGTCGAGGTCACCAATCCATTCAACTTTGCGGGCCCTGCCTCCTACCTCATTTACCCGAGCGAGAATCGCCTCGTGATCTACGAGCGCCAGGCTCCGTTTCAACTCCAACTTGGTCTGCGGTACCAGTTTTGATCGCCCGAGGGACACCGATGTCGAACAAATTGAATGCGGCTCTCAGTCTTGTTGGTGCACTCGCTTTGTCGGGATGCGGCTTCAAGGAAGGGCTTGAGATCTCGGACATGAAAGGCACGGTGGTGCTTCCAGAGGAAGCCCTGACGCGGACCTTCTTCCATTCCGACGGTTCCTCCGAAACCCTCACCGATCCTCGCTTGATCGGCCCGGTGTACTTGGGGCTATACCCGAGCGTAGAAGAGGGCGTTCAGGAGTATCCGTACCCCGAAGTAGGACCGGTCTTCGAAGAAGGTACTCCAGGGGACACTTTCCCTTATGGGGGCACCAGCATCGGTGACATCCGTTTCCCGTGCATGGAATCCCTGCAGTGCCGGGTTGTCTCGGGCAGGTATGTGGACTTCGATGCTATGCAATCGTGGTTCTCCGACGTGTTGGAAGATCCGATCTCGGACGCACAAGGCGAAGAGGTAACCAACGGTGACTACATCGCTGAAACCTGCTTTGAAATCCTCCACTATACTAGCGAAGAGGAGATTCGGCTGACGGCGACCGATCGGAATGAAGACGACGTCATCAACCTCAAAGACCTCGATTTCGTCGATCAAGGAGATGGCACCTGGGCCGCGGAGTTTACTCTGTGGCAACAGGAGTATTTCCAGGATGAGGAAACGGGGAAGGGATTTACGCTGTGGGGTTGGATGGATGCGCCGTCTGAATCCGCGTACAAATTCAATACTTGTGATCCGACGAAGGGTTACAAGGACGACACCTATAACAGCGACTTTTTTGCTGGTCGGCCGTACGAAGATCTGCTGAACTTCCCGTCGAAGTACATTACTTCGGGCGATTGGGTTTCGGGCACGCCGTACGTCTACCAGTCAGCGGACGACGAGAATGTCACCATCACTCTTGATTTTCCTGCGCAGGTGAACTGATGCGTACCTCTGGTCTTTGTGTGCTGGCGGGATTGTTTGGGTCTTTGGTGGCCTGCGACTATACGGGCGATTGGCTGTTTGCTCCTCCGACCGACGCTCCTGGCGTGGTTCATTTGGGCGAGTTGGTGCCGACGGTGATCGACGGTGAGACCTCCATCGACGAGGCGGTCATCTACGGCGAGATCGGTGCGACGGGTACCGCCGAACCAGGCGGTGTAACCTTCTCTTTTGAAGGGACGGGCGGCCCCGTGTGCGTGTGGGTGGATCCCGAATTGGTGTTTTGGAACCAATCAGTGGCGCCCCAAGCCGGCTCGGACGACGCGCGTTGGGCCTACCCCGACAATGTGTTCGACGACGGAGATCTAGACTTGTACGCGGGGTATGCCGTGTATTACAGCGGTTCACCCGGCGAGAAAATGGGCGACTTTGAGATCCGGTACGAAGACAGCCTCGGGAACCAGATTCCATTGACGCTGAATGAATGCACCATCTCAGGTTTGAACGGAACCGGAGCGCATTCGGGCCGTGGCGCCCCAGAATCCTGCACGTTGGCAGCCACGCTCCCGGGGGTCAGCTACATGGTTGCTATCGAAGCGTGGAGCACCCCGCTCGACGACGATCGACTGTCCTATGGGTTGATCCTCGCCGAAGGCGATTGCGACGACATCCGCAACGGCATCACGGAAGAATGCGTGATCCTTGGCGAAGCGCGCGATGCAGATGGGGAGATGATCCCGGATTCCTCGACCTTCGAGGTTACCTATTGCGCGAACGTCGAGGGCGCTGACGCCCTGGTCGACTATTGCGAAACCGAGGCCGAAACCTACGATTGTTCGGTCGACCACTGCTTCTGCGGTGATCCGGACAATACGCCCACCCTGCTCGAGTAGTCGGAGAGGGCGGCTGGTCTACCCCGCTGCCTCTTGCAATAGGCGCTGTGCCGCGGTCTGAGCTTCCGCAGGGCTGGCCACGGCTCCCTCCAATTGCATCGCGTATACGAGTCCCAGGAGCTGCCCCATGGCCTTTCCTGGAGGAACCCCCCAGCCGGTCAGATCTCGCCCCTTTAGGAGCGGTTCTGGCGCGGCCCATTCGACGCCCAGTTCGGCGGCTCGCTGGGCGGGTGCGGCGTTCTGTCCTAGAATTTGCTTGGCTCGAAGCAGGAGCCCGAGCTCGGCGTCGACGGACGCACGCCGTAGGTCGGTATCGGTGTTCAGCGGGATATTCCAGGCTTTTAGCGCGGTGAGCACTTTGTCTCGGCAAGGAAAGCCTGCCCACCGGTGAATGCCCAATCGCGTTAACGCCCGCTCAATGGAAAATTGGCTTTGTCCGTGCATGAGGACGACCAGCGCCAACGCCAACTGCCGGCCTTCGGGGGACACTTCCTTGCGAACCTCCGTGGCGAAACGATCGAGGGGATCGCACAATGCACGTGGGTCCGCCTCCCAGTCGGGAAAGAGAGTACGCCAGATCCCGGTTTCGACGGCAAGTTGAATTCCGCGTGATGGTCGCACGCCCAGCAACAGGAGCTTTGACCATTCACCCAAAATGCGCTCTGCGGGTAGCTCATGCAAGGCTGCCTCCGCACAGAGCGCCGACAGCGAAGGATGAACATCGAAATCCAGCCGCGCGGTGAACTGGATCACTCGAAGCGCCCGGAGGGGGTCCTCCAAAAATGTCTTTGAATCGACGGCTTTGAGGATTTTGCGTTCGATGTCGACCTTACCATTCCAAGGGTCGACGTATTCGCTGGTCAGTGGGTCCCAAAGAATGGCGTTGATCGTCAGATCGCGGCGCCGGGTAGCTTCTTTCGGCTCCATGAATGGATCCCCGGCCACGCCGATGCCGCGATGTCCGGGTCCGACCTTGCTGTCGCGTCGGGGCAGCGACACGTCGAGCTCAGTCGTTCCTTTTCGGATTTTGTAGACGCCAAAACTGCGACCCACGGCGTTAACCGGGCCGATTTTCGCCAACAAACGCTCCAAGGCCGGCTCGGGGATCCCGTACACTTCCAGATCCCAATCGTGAACTTCGCGGCCGAGAAGGTGATCTCTCACCCCACCACCGACCAACCATGCCCGGCCGCCGGCGGAACGGCATCGGTGCGCAACCTCGGTTACCAGCGAGGGAAAGGGGGACATCGGTGCTCCCGGGGGGATCGATGGGCGTGTGGGGTTGGTGGATCTGTACCCTGGCGTGGGGCGAGCCGGTTCGCGCGCACATTGGCCTGTTGATCGAAAGCGAGGATGATCCTCGAGATGTTTTGTTTGTTCAGGATTGGACCGAGGCGCTGGAGGCGTCGGGGCGGTACCACGTGGTGGACGGAGCCTGGGTGAAGTCGAGGAAACCGGGCATTCAAAGAGAGTGTGGCGTGGATGTAGCGTGCTGGCAGGCGGCCACCCACGAACTCGGCCTGGATCGGTTGGCCTTGGTAGAACGCATCGACGGAAATGTGCTTGGAATTCGCGTGATGGATGAGTCTGGTGTGTTTCGTCGGGCAACCGCTATGGGTCCAGCCAGCTCCAAAGAAGCGCTCAATTCCTTGTTTCTCGGGAACGGTATGCTGCAAGTCCGAGGTGGCCGCCATGTTCGGGTGGACGACCGTCGGGTGGGGCGGCGAGCGAAACCCTGGCCCGCGGGAAAAGTCAGTATCGAGACGCCATCAGGTTTTGTGGTGGCGCTGGTTCGCCCAAACGAGACCACCATTATTAACCTTGACGGCCGATAAGTTCAGTGTTCTCCGAACTTCTTGCCCTTGGTTTCGATGGAGGTGCTGTCGCCCGTGTTCAGTTTGTCGGGTTTACCGATGCCGGCGGTCAGCTCATAGGAGCCGTTTAACCAAGAGAGTAACAGACCCTCAAGCGCAGGTGCGCGGTTGAGCATCTTCACCCCTGAGCCGGCGTCTTCCAGAAGTTCAAACTTCTTTTCACCGAGGATCTTCTCCTCGAGGTAGGTGCCCGAACGAAGGGCGTAGGTGTCCTCCTGGCTGGCTACAACCAGCAAAGGTCGGGCTCCATAGCCGGCAACCGCGGACGAGAGTGTGACCCCCTGGAGGTTCAAACCGGGTGACAGCAACACGGCCGTGGCAATGCCCGGGTCGGCAGCAGCCGCCTGCAATGCAAGATTTGCGCCGAATCCAGCGCCGACGACGTCCACGCGAGTGGCGCCTTTGGAACGCAGCCAGGCCACCGCTGCGGCAACATCCGCCACCATCTTTGGATAATCCTCGGCGGCCGGTGCGGAAGCGGCGGCGCCGTGACCCCTCAGGTTGATTGCAACGACGTTTAGTGGAGCTTGTGCGAGTTTTTCTGCGAAAAATGTCCAGTCTTCTTGCGAGCGGCCCTTGTCATGAACGAGCACCACTCCGTGTTTTCCAGATCCGAATTGCGTGCCTTGGAGCGCCACTCCATCGGAGGTCATCAAAGAAACCGTGCCGGCGTAGGCGTCGGAAAACCACAACAGGGCACCGAGCGTACACAGGATCCGAAGGTGATGATGCATGGTGCCCCCAAAATGGATCCTAGAACCAGCCGTTCGCATCCACAAGGGTTGACGCACAGCGGGGCAGCGCATACAGGATAAATTGTGTGCGGGAGTCCCCTCCCGGCGATCTTTGACGGGGTGGCAATTGGCTCCGGTACCACCCGGATGCCATGAGCGACGTCACCCGAGACCCATTCATGCTGCGAGCATTGGAACTCGCGGATCAAGCTGCTGCTTTGGGCGAAGTGCCCGTAGGTGCAGTGATTGTCCGCGAAGGAAAGATCCTCGCCGAAGCTCACAATCTTCGGGAAACAGCGCAGGATCCTACGGCTCATGCCGAGGTGATCGCGATCCGCCGAGCAGCGGAACTCCTGGGGGCGTGGCGACTCGAAGGTTGTACGATCTACGTCACCTTAGAGCCGTGCGCGATGTGCGCCGGGGCGATGGTGCTGGCTCGCGTTGAGCGGTGCGTTTTCGGGTGCAGCGATCCTAAAGGAGGATTTGTCGGATCTCTTGGAGATCTTTCGGCTTGGCCAGGGCTGAACCACCGCTTTGCGGTGTCTGGCGGAGTAGAGGAAGAGGCTTGTAGAGAGGTTCTAAGGACATTCTTCCGATCGCTGCGAGCGTCCAAAAGTTAACGGAGAGATGGCCGAGTGGTTGAAGGCGCCAGATTCGAAATCTGGTTTAGGGGCAACCCTAACGTGGGTTCGAATCCCACTTTCTCCGCCATATGTCCGGAGAGGTGACCGAGTGGTTTATGGTGCATGCCTGGAACGCATGTTTAGGCGAAAGCTTAACGGGGGTTCGAATCCCCCCTTCTCCGCCATTTTTTAGTTCAGATGCCGCCTCGAGCGGTGAGAGTCGGGTCCCAAGGACTGTAGCCTGTGAACCCCGCCAGGTCCGAAAGGAAGCAACGGTAGCGGTAACTTCAGGGCTTTGGGGTGCCCGGCTCTCTCCCCTCGGGGCAGGCGCTGATTCAAGTCGATAAAATCACCATCGCAACGGCCGAATTGGACGCGATGCGGGTGTTCTACCAAGTGCTGATCGGCGCGGATTTCCGGCCGATGGACATGGGCGGCATCGAGTTCTTTATTGCGCATGCCGGCGTGGAAATCTGGTTGATCCCCCGCTCTGCAGCGGGCGTGATCGCCCGAGACAATGTGGTGCAGCTGCGCTTGGTAGTAAAGTCAGTTTACGAACTGTTGCCTCGACTGGAGGCGGCCGGCGGAGTGATTTTAGGCGAGCCACAGTCCTTTCAGGGGATCTGCTTGGGCGCCATTCGGGATCCAGACGGCAATGTGATCGAGCTCAAATCGTCAATCGGTTGACGATCCACCGGCGCGGTTCCACAGCTCGATCAAATCAGCGGGAATAGGAGCCTCCAAAGCGATCTGAGCGCCGGTCATCGGATGCTTGAACGCCAATTGGCATGCATGGAGCGCCAATCTCGGCCAACGGCGCCCCATTTCTCCGCCGTACTTTCGATCCCCGAGCAATGGAGTGCCCGCAAAAGCGGCATGTTGCCGAATTTGGTGCGTTCGCCCGGTATCCAGCGTCAATCGGGCGGCGCACAATCCGGAGGCCTTGCCGATGACTTCCACGTGCGTTTTGGCAGGTTTTCCCTCGATCGGTCGGTCCCAGACCTTTGCCGCGGGTACACCACTCAACACCGCCGCATACACGCGGTCGAGATCGTGCTCGCGAAAAGCCTCGGTCAACGCCTCATTGACGGAAGGATCGACAGCGAACAGTACCAATCCTGACGCCGGCTGATCGAGCCGATGGTGCAACGCTACGTACGGTTCCTGGCGCTGTAACCTGGTGAAAACGCTGTCGTCGCCGTCGCGGGTGGGCTGTGTGGGCAGGCCGTGCGGCTTGTCGATAACCAACAACCACCGGTCTCGAAAAATAACGTTCAACCGCCACCTACCGCGCGGAGCACTTCCACGTCGGCCCCGGTGGTAAGGCGAACAAAGGCATGTTCCGTGCGCGGAACCACCCTTCGATCGAGCGCAACCGCCACCCCCTCGGGCTTCAAGGCGAGCTCGGCCAGCAGGTCGCCCACCGTGCAGCCCTCGGGGACGTCACGATCCACGCCATTGAGTCGGATTTTCACTTGAAGTCTCGCCGATTTTGGAGCGCGCGTGCCAAGCTCATCGCGTCCGCATATTCGATCTCGGTGCCGACCGACATCCCCTGCGCGAGCCGGGTCACCCTCACCGGAATGTCGTGGAGTAACCGGGATAAATACAGTGCGGTCGTGTCGCCTTCGACGTCCGGATCCGTCGCCAACACGAGCTCTTGCACTCGCCCATCGCGAAGGCGCTCCAACAACGGCCGAATCCGGAGTTTATCGGGGGTAATTCCGTCCTGCGGTGAGATCGCTCCGTGCAGTACATGGTAGGTCCCCCGGAACTCCCCCGACCGCTCAAAAGCGAGGACGTCCTGGGGTTGTTCGACCACGCAAATCAGCTTTTCGTCCCGGTGGTGCGCGGCGCAGATCGCGCAGGGCTCCAAAGCGGTGAGATTGCAGCAAATGGAGCATTCGCGCACACCTTCCGCGACGGCGAGCAACGCCTCGGCCAAGTTCTTGACTGTGCCTTCCGGAGACCGGAGCAGCCAATACACAAGGCGTGTCGCACTCTTTTCGCCGATTCCCGGCAACCGCGACAACTGCTGAACGGCCCTTCGAATAGGGTCTGCCGGAGGTGGCGTAGACAGCTTAGAATCCCAGGCCGGGGGGGAGCGGCAGTCCGCCGGTCAGGTCCTTGAAGTTCCGCGAAAGCTCATCGCGAACCTTGTCTGTAGCGTCCCCGGCGGCCACCTTGAACAAATCTTCGAGCATCTCCCGGTCGCCCATGGCGGCCTCGGCGATCGACACGCTGACCACCACAAAATTCCCGTTCATGCGGACTTTAACCGCACCACCGCCGGCAGTGCCTTCTACAACCGTGGCTTCGGCCTTGGCGCGCATGTTCTCCATCCGCTCTTGGAATCCGCCAAGAAGTGCTCCCAAACCGCCCATTCCGCTCAGATCAAAAGGGTTCGACATCAGCCCTCCGGTTCATTCAACAAGGTAAGTTTTTGGACGCTGGCACCGAGACGGTCCAGCACCCGCTTAAAAGCGGGATCATTTTCGATGGCCTCGCGTCGCTCGCGCTCGCGAAAGACCTTGGCTTCGGCCGGCGGAACGATCTCGATGGACGCCAGCGTCGGGTAGCATCTGGATAGAATGCCCGAAATTTCGCTTCCGAGGGCCTGCCGTCGGGCTTCCGCGGCGCCATGGCTGGTGTTCATTAGCAGCATCAAGCGAACATCCCGGATTCGAGGCTCCGCTTCGGCCAGTGCCCCCGATCCGATGGCGCGCACCTGATCTTGAAAACTCACCCAAGGGTCGGGTGGTGGCGCATTGTCGGTGGGCTGTGCGCTGGCCGTCGGACCTTGAAAGTGCGCATGCGGAGTGGTCGCCACCGAGCTTCCTGGAGGGGGCTCCATAAACGACGAAGGGCGCGGTGCTCGCGGGGTCTTCAACCCACCAACCCCCGCTGAGCCGCCGCTTTGACGAAGCCGGCGCTCCAAATCTTCAAGGCGATTCACCAACGTGGCGACCGGTTGCACGGGCCGGGTGCTCGCCAACCGCGCCACGGCCATTTCGAGGACGACGCGCGGCCGACTGGCGCGCGAAACTTGGTCGTGAACCTCTAACATGGCCGAAAACAGCCGGGACAACACTTCCGAGTCGACATCGCGGGTGATTGCGTCCAACCGCTCCATTTCGTCGGGGGCGGCATCGATGAACTTGCGGGCCCCCGGGGACAGCCGAACAAAGGCCGCGTTTCGAAGGAGCTCAAGCATCTCGGCGGTGAATTCGGACAATTCAAACCCGAATTCGTACACGCGCTCGATCGCGGCTAAGCAGCGATCCGGCGCCCCGGAAACGAGGCCTTCCAACATCTCAAACAGCACATTGCGATCAAGCAAACCTAGGGCATCGACGACGGCCTTGTCGGAAATAACCCTTTCTTCTTTGGTTTCGGAGAGGCCGTAGCTGATCGCTTGGTCGAGCAATGACTGTGAATCGCGCATCGAGCCGTCGCCCGCGCGCGCGATCATCCGGAGTGCGGTTTCTGTGAGGGATACCCCCTCGCTCTCGGTGATCTTACGCAATTGAGCGGCCACTTGGCCAATCGGAATGCGCTTGAAGTCAAAACGCTGAACCCGAGACAGGATGGTTTCGGGGATCTTGTTGGCTTCGGTGGTTGCAAAAATGAACACCACATGTGGAGGAGGCTCCTCCAACGTCTTCAAGAGCGCGTTGAACGCCCCTTTGGACAACATGTGAACTTCATCGATCAGATAGATCTTCCACTTTCCGCGCTGCGGCGCATACCGAACGGTGTCCCGTAACTCTCGGATGTCGTCTACGGAGTTGTTGGAGGCACCGTCAATTTCGATGAGGTCGGGGCTGTTTCCGAGTCCGACCTCCAAACACGAGGGGCAAGCGCCACAGGGATTGGCGGTGGGACCTTTTTCGCAGTTGAGCGCCCGGGCGAGCGCGCGTGCGGCGGTGGTTTTCCCGACCCCGCGCGCCCCGGAGAACAGGAACGCATGATGAATGCGGTTCTTTTCGAGCGCATTGCGCAGCGTGCGGGTGACGTGGTCCTGGCCTACGATTTCATCGAAGGTCGCAGGGCGATATTTACGGGCGATCGCCAAATAGGACACGTCAGACACCCCAACCCGTGGATCATAACGCGCCGCGCTCAGGTGTGAATTCCAAACCGCGCCATCCAGGCATCGAGTAGGAACAACGCCCACACCCGTGAACCTGCGCCGGGAGTGACGGCAATGCTGCGGCGAAGTGCTGCGAGGGCACCTTCATTCCACAGATGATGAGGATCACGTTGCAAATGGGAGAACCGCTCATCGAAGAACAAGCGTCCAGGTCCGGCCAGCCATGGCTCCAATGGCGCTGGCAAGCCGCGTTTTGGGCGATGAACCAGGGATGTAGGCAATACGCCTGCTAGAAGCGCCCGCAACGGCCAACGGGTATGCAGGGATCCGCCGGCGCGCCGAAGTTTGGACTCCCCTGGAAGTGCGGCCGCCATGGCGAATACTTCCGCATCCAGAAGGGGAAACCGGATCTCCAGGCCAGCTGCGGCCGCGGTCCGATCCGCCCGAGTCAGGCTTTCTTCCTGAAGTCCCGAGCGTACGTAGGCGTTGAGTACGGCATTGACAGGATCGGTGTGCACGGTCGCATAGAGCGGTCCAAGCACCTCTTTTCGCACTCGAGGGCGGACCAAACCGGAGTCGGCGAACAGCGATCGACGCTCCGCCGCGGAGAACAGGTCGAAACCGCCAAGTTCAAGTTCAAAGCCGTACCGTTCGACGGGGGTTGCGATCGCCCGCCCGGCCTGGGAGCGTTTGAGAAGTGGCGTGATCCAGCGCCGGGTGGGCCCCGGGAGTTTTTGATACCACCGAGCGGCGTTCAGGCGCCGTGCGAGCGGATCGAGCATTCGACCGCCGAAAAGTTCCTCGCCGCCATCCCCCGACAACACGACTCGGTAGTGGGCGCCGACCGCGCGCGCCATCAACAATTGCAGGACTACCGTGGGATTTCCGACGGGGTGCCCCAGCGCGGAGACGGCGTCATCGAACGCCGAGGCAAGCTCGGTTGAACCAACGAGCACATCGTGGTGCTCCAACCCAAGCAGTTGGGCGACGCGCCCGGCAAAGGGGGACTCCGGATTGGGGTCGTCGGCAAAACCGATCGTGAAAGTGGTCAGAGAACGGTTGGTTCGTCGGGCTGCTGCAGCGATCGCGGTCGATCCCAATCCGCCTGAGAGGTATAGTGCCGTCGGTACACCGGAAATTAGCCGCCGTTTTACGGAGCGCTCGACGGCCTCTTGGAGGGAGGTGATCACCTCGCCATCGTCGGGACGCGGCGTTCCTAGAGGAGCATAGTCGGGCGACCAATACGGACGAGTCTCCAACTCCCGCGAACTCACCCGCAGCTGGTGTGCGGGCTCGAGCTGGAAGACGTCGCGAACCAAGGTTCTTGGGGCATGCACCACCCGAAACGAGAGATACTCGGACAGGTGCTCCATGGCCAATTGCCGCGAGACCCAGGGCACCTCCAGCAGTGCTGGGAGCTCCGATGCAAACGCAAATCGGGTGCCGGAACGAGCCCAAAACAGGGGCCGACTCCCCATACGGTCGCGGACGATATGCAGCGTTTGAGTCTGACGATTCCAGATCACGATCACGAAATGACCGTCCACCCGCCGCGGCAGGTCCTCGCCAAACCGACGCCACGCTTCCAGAAGGACGTCCGGCGAATCAATGTTTGGGTCAAACCATCCAAACTCGCGGGCGAGGGCTGAATGATCGGTGATGTTGCCGTCGATCAACAGCACCAAGTCATCGCTCACCATCGGAAGTTTACGGCCTCCTGGGCTCAGCTGGCGTCGACGATGAGCCAGGGCGACCGGTCCATCTGCAAAAGTGCCGTCTGCATCCGGCCCGCGGTGAACCAAGGTCGCCGACATGCGATCAACGACCGTAAGGTCGGGGGGTTCGCCGCTAAAATGCACCAACCCAGCTACGCCTCCCATCAGCGTTTCCCTCGGCCCTTGCCCGTGGGCCACGTTTTTGCGGCTTTCACGGTGGGCGCCCGTTGAATTTGACCGGTTCGAGGGCCCGCTTTGGTCGGCACGCGCTCGCGCGGTTGAATGTCGATGGGTGACCCCGAAACGTACATGTTTCGAAGCGCAATTCCCGCTAGGAACGACAAAATGGCGA
>SXGR01106661.1_pt1 | contig 20235 bp, 24 predicted proteins | sample 3174711 | NCBI WGS metagenome assembly SXGR01 (sample SAMN11356860, study PRJNA531348) | freshwater metagenome | isolation source: freshwater sample F1-60 | place: China: Fuxian Lake, Yuxi | collected 2017-12-25
AGCCCGAAGAGGCTAAGCACATCCCGACGGTGTGCCACTCCCTCGATATGGCGCTCGAACATCTGGATAAAGATCGCGAGTTCCTCACCCGCGGCGGCGTATTCACCAACGACGTGATCGATGCCTACATCGGCCTCAAGATGCAGGAAGTCACGCGTTACCGCATGAGCACCCATCCGGTCGAACTCGACCTTTACTACAGCTGCTGAACCAGGGCGGCGTGATGCGCGGCAACGACCATGGCGGTTGAGCGACTCTTTCAGAGTTTCGCTGTGCATTACGACCCCGCAGATTTGCTCGATGCCCTGGCGACGGGCGTCGTCATGCTTGATGCCGCGTTGGCGGTCATGCATGCGAACGTTGCCGCACAGGGCCTGATGGCCGTGGGCGTCAACCAGGCCCGCGGTCGTCCCTTCTGCGAACTCTTCACGGACTGCAACGCGCTGCAGGCCTCATTGCTTCGGGTACGCGACACCGGTGAACCCATCACGGAAATCGAACAGGCCCTGCGACCGCTCGGTGCGCCGCGCGAAGCGCGCGTGGTCGATTTCACCATCACGGCAATCGACGACGTCGGCGGATCGCGACGCTTACTGCTCGAGCTGGCCGATGCCGCACCGCGTGCGCGCCTCAATCGAGATCATGCGTTGCGAGCGCGGCTTGAAGGCAACCGCATGATGACTCGACAGCTCGCGCACGAGATAAAAAATCCGCTTGGCGGCGTCCGTGGCGCAGCACAGTTGCTCGCCCGCCAGTTGCCCGACCCGGAGCTGCGTGAATACACCAGCGTGATCATCAACGAGACCGATCGGCTGACTGCGCTGGTCGACGTCATGACGAGCCCGGCGCGCCCGCCGCAGAAAATATCGCTCAACGTTCACGAGGTTTGCGAGCACGTACATCGGCTGCTTGCAGCCGAGGCTACTGCCGCCGTGGTGGTGGAGCGCGACTACGACCCGAGCATTCCTGACGGCCGTTTCGATCGCAACCAAGTGGTGCAAGCGTTGTTGAACCTCGCTCGCAATGCTCTGCAGGCGGTGGGCGAGAGCGGCCGCATCGTCTTGCGCACCCGCGTCGTCACGCAGGCACACATCGGTGCAGTGCGGCACCGGCTCGCCGTGCGTGTCGACGTCCTCGACGACGGACCGGGCGTACCCGAAGAAATCCGCGGAACTCTGTTCTATCCCCTCGTGACGGCACGACCCAACGGTACCGGTCTTGGTTTGGCCGTGGCGCAGGAACTTGCCAATCGTAATGGCGGCTTGATCGAGTTCCAGAGCGAGCCAGGCAATACGGTGTTTTCTCTGGTGTTGCCGCTCGCGGTCGCCGAGGGTGTGTCATGAGTGCCAGACCCTTGCGTGTATGGTTGGTCGACGATGACGCTTCGATACGCTGGGTGCTCGAAAAGGCGCTCAAGAGCGGCGGTATGTTGCCGAAGGTGTTTGAAGCGGCGGAGCCGGCACTCGAGGCCCTGCGCGGCGACGCGCCCGACGTACTGTTGACCGACATCCGTATGCCCGGGGTCTCTGGTCTCGAGTTGGTACGCAAGATCCAGAGCACGCGACCACAGCTGCCGATCATCGTCATGACTGCTCACGCCGATCTCGACAATGCCGTGTCGGCCTACGAGAGCGGGGCGTTCGAATACTTGCCTAAGCCCTTCGACATCGATCAAGTGATCGAACTCGTCAAGCGTGCTGCGCAAAGCGTGCAACGGAATGCCGCAGACCGCGGCGTCGACGGTCGCATGCCGGAACTTCTCGGCAAGGCGCCGGCGATGCAGCAAGTGTTTCGCGCTATCGGACGGCTGTCGCGCTCCGCCGTGACGGTGTTGATTACTGGCGAATCGGGTACGGGCAAAGAATTGGTTGCGCGTGCCCTGCACGGTCACAGCCCGCGTGCAGCAAAGCCGTTCATTGCACTCAATACCTCGGCAATACCCTCGGAACTGCTCGAATCCGAATTGTTCGGTCATGAAAAAGGTGCGTTCACCGGCGCCGACGCCTTGCGGCGCGGGCGCTTCGAACAAGCCGACGGCGGCACGCTCTTTCTCGACGAGATTGGCGATATGTCGACGCCTTTGCAGACGCGGCTGCTGCGCGTGCTCGCCGAGGGCGAGTTTTATCGGGTCGGTGGGCAAACGCCGATCCGCGTCGATGTTCGGGTGATCGCGGCCACGCACCAAAATCTCGACGATCGCGTTGCCCGCAGACTATTCCGCGAAGATCTTTTTCATCGACTCAACGTCATTCGCATGGAATTGCCGCCGCTGCGTGCGCGTCGCGAAGACACAGGCGATTTGCTCGATCACTATCTGCGCATCGCCGCGACCGAACTCGGTGTCGAACCAAAAACGCTGGCCGCCGATGCGCGGGCTGCGCTCGAAGCCTACGGCTGGCCTGGCAACGTGCGCGAGCTCGTCAATCTTTGTCGGCGCTTGAGTGTGCTTGCCGCCGGCAGCGAAGTGCACGTCGACGATCTGCCCGCGGAAATCGCCGGGGCTACGCTCGCCCGCGCGGGTGCTGATGGCTGGACGGCATTGCTTGCACGCTGGGCCGAAACCGAGTCGCAGCGCGGTGGCGCACCGCCGTTGCTGGACGTCGCACTGCCGGAATTCGAACGCGCACTCATTCGCGTCGCCCTGACCCACACCGGCGGCCATCGTCAGGATGCAGCAAAGCTTCTCGGTTGGGGGCGAAATACCTTGACCCGCAAACTGAAAGAACTCGGCATGGAGGACGGCGACGTCGCCGATGCACCGAGCGACGCGGCGGCGTGAGCGTAGATGCGCAACGCAAAAATCGGTTGAGTGGTCCAAAGCAGATTATTTTTGAGCCAAGATAATCTTCGCCAGTGGCGGGATTCTCATCACGATCGAGAAGCTTTTGTCGTGACCCACCACAACGTCCCGATCCGCTCGCCTCAGATCCCAAGGCGAATCCTCTACTAGCCAGCCGTCTGGCATTTTTTATTTCGAGCCGTTCTCAATTTAACGCTGGAAAATACCAAACTGGTAGCGGATACCGTAGCTGTAGGCGGGAATATCCTCGGCGGCCATCGAATCGAGAAAACAGGCTGCAAGTCTGCCTAATCCCTCGTTCCCGAGTCCCGCATCGGCTTCGACTTCTTGCAATTGCTCAATATTTCTAACGCGTAAGGCGAGGGACTCCAACATTTCGATCGGAGATCCAGGGCTCCGATGGCGTTGGTTAGCGATTGTCCGACTAAAAACTCCATCGACAAGCGATGAACGCGGCGTACCCGGTTGGCACGATCACGTATTTGGGTGCGCAGCGCTTGGGCCGACAACTCTTCGCGCAGCAGGCGTGCGATAGCGGCCATCGTTTGGGTATCGGTGGCTTCGGCGGCGGGGGGCGTTGAATTCGCCGATTAAACGATCTTCGATAATCTTGCAGAGCGGTGTCATCCGGCCACCCGCTCGCAGCCGATGCCCTCAGTCTTCACTTGTGCGGCGGGCTTGATCCACATCGATTCCATGACAATCGTTCCGCAACAATCGTCTCACCGCGGCAATGGCTCAAGCTTCATACGTGCCGGACTGGTGCGTAAATCAGTGAGTCGGGAGTCGTCGGGCCTAACTTAGCATCACCCGCGCGAGTTCGTACGCCCGTGATTGAATTTTGGCGGGAAATTTTTTGATCAGATGATCGCCGACATTAGATGCAAGATCGATTTTTTCGACATGGGCGCTGATATCGTCCTGTGATAGCTCTCGTGATAACTGGTAGGAAAGCGGCGATTGCCGGATACCGAACTCGATCCCGGCCATCGAACCAGTTTCCAAAACATCTTGAGCAGTCGGGAATTGTGCTGATGCGTCGGCCATCGACCGCTCTTTTAAGAGGGCAGGGAAGAACGTGCAATGTCCCGAGCCATCGGTTGACTCTATCAGCGAGATCGCGAGCAATTTCGCGTTCATGACCTCGGCAACGATCTCGAGGTTATGTGCTGCCACACTCAGTCTATGCCGATGGTCTGATAGAACAGGTTCGCCGTCGTATTCTTTGAAAATCATTGCTGCGGAGAGCGATGCCAGGAATCGAGTCATCTTTTGCAGTGCCTGGCGATAGTGCATGACGCTGATTGATTTACGACTTCGCAGCTCAATCGACGACTCGTATACGAGGTTCCAGGTGTCTTGGAGAAACGTCACTACGTCGTATCCACCGAAGCTGCGCACATCACGATTGGCGATGCGAATGGCCCGTCGAACATGGGATCGCATATCGGACTCCTCGATTCTGATTTGGTAACGACTGCTGAGATCCCGCAGGGCCGCAAGGTACGAGTCCACTATCAGATGCGGGTCCTTGCGGAACGGCACCGTGGCCTCGATCCCCAACGCTATAGCTGCCAAATATTCCACATCAAGCAAGTCGCTCATCGCCTTGCAGGCAACGAGAGCACTCAGAAATTCGTTTTTTCCTCGGAACAGTGACAGGGTTTGCATATCGGAAAAACCGAAGCAGCGTTTGACGATGTCGAATACCGGATCGCATAGAGCGTCCTCGGAGTCGAGTAACGTGAATTCGCCGCACGTGCTGCGACCTACCAAGCCGACGAGATACTGCTCGCAATCTGCCGGCAAACCGCCGTCGACGTTCGCTTGCACGACGTCGTGGAATAGGCCGATGACTGCTTCAAGCGGGTCGTTCGATTCGGCCACCATCAAGGCATGCGGCAGGTCATGATAGTGACGGTCCGGTAGAGTCATCGAACGGTCGACCAGTTCGACGAGGGTGTTCAGGCGAGCAGGACTGCACCCCGGGGCAAGACGGCCGAGCGACCATCGCAGCGACGAACGGCAGGACAGTGGCTCCGTCACTTTTTCATCACCCAAACGCCATTCCGCTCGCCGACCGGAGGATGCGTCTCGAGATAATCACATCGATCGATGTGGGTCTGCGACAACCCGTCTTTCGGGTTGAGTTTGAGACACAGCTCGAAGCCCGCTTTCGCGCGCTGCCAGTGACCGGCTCGGTACGCTTGCATGGCATCTCCAAAACGTTTGGTTGTCGTGGTAGTCCAAAATTTCGTGAACCCGCACCGGCTGGTTTTTGCCTTTGACGACGACCAGATCGATATCCCGGTGCTAGGAACTGCCTACCGACTGTACAAAAGCCGCATTAATCTTCAGCTACTTTAGAGGCTCAGACTTTTTTTCTGCGGTTGCTTTTGCGGCTAACCCACCTTGAACTGTTTCTCTAACTCCTCCACGGACTTTACTTTCTGCACCGCTTGGAGCAGCGGGCGATACAGTGCCATCCCCTCCGCGTCTCGCTCCTGCTGATACAGCCCGTGTTGAACCTTTATCGCCTGCTTTATCTCCTCTAGCCGATGTTGCGGAGGAGTCTTTGTTGTACTCCTCAAGAGACTTCGCAATGTTAGCTGTCGTTGATTGTCCATACGCCTCCTTCATAGCGGTAAACACAGATTCGTGTTTAGCCAGCACTTTTAGTATTGCATCTCGAAAATAATCTTCAAGTCCTTGATCAGCCAAATACTGACGAACTTTGATCATTTCTTGGTTGTGCCCAGCACCGTGACGCATGTCTCCGGTGTGAGCTAATTCGTGCGTAATAGTCTCGTACATGTTGGCGCGAATGCCAAACAAAGTTTCGGCACCCCATTCGTAGAACGGGTTTAGGTATACTGCCTTGCACGGCACTTCTTTTAGATGGATACCGCCATCGCCACGCCGATCAATCGTCCCGCATGGGAAACGCCAGAAGCTCTCGAGAAACTACTCGAGTTGATTCCGTACGGTCGTGTTGGCCAGCCGGCAGACATCGGCAAAGCTGCCGTGTGGTTGGCGTCCGACGATTCCGATTACGTAATCGGATAGACGATTTTCGTTTGCGGCGGCATGACGCTCTATCCGGAGTTTGCGGACGGCGGTTGAGATGACGACCAAGCTTGCAATTGCGATAGTAGGCTCCGGACCGGGCGGGCTGAGTGCAGCCGCCCGGGCAGCCGAGGTGGGCGTATCGCACGTTCTGCTTGAGCAAACGGCAGCGCATTCAAACACGATCCAGAAGTATCAAAAGGGCAAGCACGTGATGGCTGAGCCCAATATCCTGCCTCTTCGCAGTCCGATGCGGTTTGAGGCCGGCACCCGGGAATTTGGCGTATGTCGTCACTGCTAGCCAAGTAGTTGTCGTCGATCTGTCGACGCCTAGCACTCCAAAGATTGCAGCTGAAATTCCGTTTGATTCGCCGCGTGCCGCGGCAGTGCAGTTCCGCTATCTCTTCGTGACCACGGCGCGTGGTTTCGAGGTGGTCGATATCACGACACCGACTCGGCCGCGCAAGCGACCCGAGGCGACGGTACCGCTCGTCAATGCCGCTGGTTTCACCGTCGCTCGAACCTATGCTTACGTGGCGAACGGGCGTGAGGGGCTTGCCATCATCGACGTGAAACGTCCGCACGCAGCGCGTTTGTTCCAGAAGTGGAATGGCGACGGCGGTCTCGTAGATTCGCGAGATGTGATGATCGCATCCACCAACGCCTCGCTATTTGCCTATGTCGCAGATGGGCGGGGCGGCTTGAAAGTCGTGCAGTTGACGAGCCCATCTTCCCAGCCGAATTTCTACGGCTTCAGTCCAGAGCCGCGGCCGAAGTTGATCGCATACAAGGCGACGCGTAGTCCTGCGCTAAGCCTCTCGCGACCCTTGGAGCGTGATCGAGCGGTGGACGAAAGTGGTGGCCAAGTGGCAGTGTTCGGTCGCCGCGGTGCGCGCCCGTTCAACCTGCAGGAAATGCAGCGGTTGTATCTCGACAAGGATGGCGAGCCTTGGTTCGTCGAGGACAACCCTGGTGTGAAGCAGGTGCAGAGGAACCCCCGATGAGTTGGAATAACACCCGATTGAAGTGGGTAGCATTCGGTATTGCCGCTTTCGCAATGTTCGCAGCGCTCGCGGACGATGCCAAAGTTCGTCACGAAGGGGTGGCGACCTGTGCCTCCTCCTTGTGTCATGGTTCGACCCAGCCGCTGAAGGCTTTCGATAACGCCTTGCAGAACGAGTACACCACCTGGTCGCAGTTCGACCCGCACAGCAACGCCTACAAGGTTTTGCTCAACAAGCGATCGCAGGAGATCGCTCGTCGGCTGGGTATTGGTCCTGCCCACGAGGCGCCAGCCTGCCTCGCCTGTCATTCGGATGCCGTCCCTGCTGCAAAGCGCGGCGTAAAGTTCCAACTCGACGACGGTGTGGGTTGCGAGAGTTGTCACGGCGGCGCCGAGAAGTGGTTGGCGACTCATTACCAGAGCCCGCGAATTCCTCGCAGCGAGCACTTGGCGAATAGTTTGGTCGCGCTCGAGAAGCCCGAAGTGCTGGCCGGGACTTGTCTTGGCTGCCACGTCGGCGATCAAAATCGCTATGCCAATCACCGAATGATGGCGGCGGGACATCCCCGACTTGTTTTCGAATTGGATACTTATCTTGAACTGTGGCGCACCAGTGGTGGTCGCGAGCATTACCGCAAGAAAGTCCCGACCGATCACTCGTCGACATGGGTAAAGGGGTTATTGGACTCCTCGCGTCATCAATTAAAGCTGATCGAGCAGCACGGCACGGGCCGCATGGGCCCGATTCCCGACTTCAGCGTTTTCGCTTGTCACTCTTGTCATCGTGATCTGCGGCTGACCGCTTTCGGGGGTGCGAGTGCACTTGGCAACGAGCCAGGCGATTTGCGTTGGCAGGATGCGCATTTATTGGTGTTGCGCCGAGTGACCGCGGCGCTGCAGTTGAGCGCTCGCACTGATCTTGATCGGGCAATGGTCGCCCTGCAAAAAGCCGCACATGGTGATGCCGGCTCGTTGCGAGCGGCCTTGTCGCAAACGAGAGCCGCACTGTCGTCGGCCGAGAAACAACTCGCCGAGGTCAATTGGTCTGCCGCGCAGTTGAACGCCGTCGCTCAGTCTTTGGTCGATGCATCGCGGCGCGGCGAGTTTCCGGACCCAGCCGCCGCCGAGCAGGCCTCGATGGGCATGGTCATCATGCTGGCGGGTCTCAAACTGGATCAAGGCAAGCGCGCGGAGATCAACCGGCTGTTCGACGATCTACGAGACGACAACGTGTTCGATCAGCGTCGCTTCGCCAAATGGATGTCCATGCTCGATCCGCGTCATTGAACGTACCCGCAGGGTAACGACGAAAAACGATTCGTGCCCGCGGACGCGCGGATTCCGACCATTTTTGCTAACGTGCGATCCGATATGGTCTGGTTCGACAACACGGTGACGCAATGGCTGCTCGCGGCCACGGCGTTTTTAGTCTGTTTCTTCGTGTTGCCTGCCATTCGCTTGTTCGTGATGGCTAGCGCCCGACAGCTCGCCGGTCGCGATATGACGCCGTGGATCGATCTCGTCCTGCTTTTGATTCGGCGGACTCGACGCCTGTTTTTGATCGTGGTCGCGCTCTACGTGGCCGAGCGCTTCCTCAATCTTGCCCCGCAGATCGAGTCGGTCTCGACCGCTGTCATCGTGCTGACCTTTTGGATACAGGCTGCGCTCTGGGGCGTGGCGGCTGCCGAGTTCGCACTCAAACAGCGACAGGAGCGGATGATCGCCGCAGGCGAAACCAGCCAGTCGGGATCGATGAGCGTGCTGCTGTTCGTGGCACGCGTCGCCATCTTCGCGCTCGCCGTCCTGCTGGCACTCGATAACCTTGGCGTCAACATCACGGCGCTGGTCGCGGGTCTCGGCATCGGCGGTATCGCCATCGCTCTTGCCGTGCAGACCGTACTCGGCGATCTGTTGGCCTCGCTCTCGATCACGCTCGACAAGCCGTTTCGCGTCGGCGATTTGCTGCGACTCGACGACATCGAAGGTTCGGCCGAATTCATCGGCGTGAGGAGCACACGTCTGCGCAGCGTGACCGGCGAGCAAGTGATCATCGCCAACGCCGATCTGCTCAAGAGCCGCGTCCGTAATCTCGGCCGCATGCCGGAGCGCCGCATGTTGTTTCAGCTCGGCGTGGCCTACGAGACGACCCCGGAGAAGTTGGCGGGCGTCTCGGCGGTCGTGCGCCGTGCGATCGAGTCCGTCGAAGGAACGCGCTTTGAGTACTGCGCGTTGCGCACCTTCGGCGAGTACGCGCTCAACTTCGAGGTGGTGTATTTCGTGCCGGGGTGGAACGTGGCACCCGGTCACTTCGTTTCGATCAACGATGCAGTGAGTCGCGCCATCCACGCGGCCTTCGCCGCAGCGGGCATTTCTTTTGCCTATCCGACGCGCAACGTGATCGTCAGACAGTAGGTGAGATCGATCGACGAGTTCAGCCGGCGAGTCGCAGCGTGCCGATGAGATCTGTCACGTTCGCCATGTTGTTGTCGGCGAGGTATTTCGCAATGCCGGCGTTGATTTTTTTGCAGGTCATCGGATCGTAGAACAACGAGGTTCCGATACCGACGGCACTCGCCCCCGCGATCATGAACTCGATGGCATCGGTCGCGGTGGTAATGCCGCCCTGCCCGATGATCGGCACGTTATGCCGCTTGGCGATGTCGTAAACCTGAAATACTTTGAGCAAGGCGATCGGCTTGATGGCTGGACCCGACAGCCCACCCTGCACGTTGCCGATCACCGGACGACGCGTTTTGGCATCGATCGCTATGCCCATGATGGTGTTGATCACCGACAGACCGTCGCTGCCCGCCTCGATGCAGAGTCGAGCGTTTTCCTTGATGTCGGTCTGGTTGGGCGAGAGCTTGGTGATGATGGGTTTCCGGGTGACCGCGCGGCAAGCCGCGACCACTCTCGCCGACATCTCCGGGTAGTTGCCGAAGGCGATACCCCCTTCCTTGACGTTGGGGCAGGAGATGTTGATTTCGATCGCATCGATCGGTGAATCGTCGAAGCGCCGCGTCACCTCGGCATATTCTTCCAGGGTCGAGCCCGAGACATTGGCAATGAAGCGCGTCTCGGTGAAATCGAGGGTCGGCAGAATGTTGTGCACCACGTGATCGGTGCCGGGGTTTTGCAGGCCGATCGCGTTCAGCATGCCCATCGGCGTTTCGTAGACACGATGCGGTGGATTGCCGAGCCGAGCTTCGAGCGTGGTGCCCTTGAGCACCACGGCACCACAGTCGGCGTTCGAGAATCCCTCGACCCGCGTGTATTCCTCGCCGAAGCCGACGCAGCCCGAGAGCAGTACGATCGGCGAGGAGAAATCCATGCCGAGAAAACGGTAGCGCAACGAGGACATGGCGTGATTATAGACTCCCGTGGCATTGCTACCATGCGCTCCATGTTTCGCATCGTCCTGTTCGAGCCCGAGATTCCGCCCAACACCGGCAACGTCATCCGTCTGTGTGCGAATACCGGCGCCGAACTGCATTTGATCAAGCCGCTAGGCTTCGACCTCGATCGGCGCTCCCTGCGTCGCGCCGGACTCGACTACCGCTGGATGACCGCGGTACACGTGTACGAAGACTTCGCTGCCTGCAGGGCAGCGTTACGCATTGCTGGCGCGGCCGGTCCCGCCGCTTGGTGCGCTATCGAGACCGGTGGTGCACGACGCTACGACGAAGTCGCGTGGCAGCCGGGCGATGTGATGCTGTTCGGATCGGAGCGGCGCGGCCTGCCGCAAGCCGTGCTCGAAGAATTACGTGATGAATTCGGCGCCGACTCATGGGTCGACATTCCGATGCGCGCAGGCAACCGCAGTCTGAACTTATCGAACGCGGTGAGCCTCGTGATTTACGAGGCCTGGCGACAGAATGACTTCATCGGATGCTGAGGCTGCCCGTGTCTATTCGCTGAACTCGGCTTTGATCGGTCGCGACATCAAGGTCTTGACGACTTCGCGCGCCGGCAAGCCTTCGTAGAGCAGTCGATAGATCCCTTCGCAGATCGGTATGTCGACGTGCTGGCGTGCCGCAACCCGATGTACGGCGCGCGCCGCGAGATAACCCTCGACCACCTGACCGATCTCGGCGAGCGCGATTTCGGCGCTTTTGCCCGCAGCGAGCAGCAAACCGAAACGACGATTGCGTGATTGGTCGTCGGTACAGGTCAGCACCAGCGCGCCGAGGCCGGCGAGACCCCTGAAGGTTTCGCGTTTGGCACCGAGAGCGACGCCGAGCCGCGTCATTTCCACGAGTCCGCGAGTGATCAGCGCGACGCGGGTATTGGCACCGAAGCTGAGACCATCGGCAAGCCCTGCGCCGACGGCGAGCACGTTCTTGATCGCACCACCCACTTCGACACCGACGATGTCGTTCGAGGTGTAGGCACGGAAATTTCCGCCCGAGAGACTTTTGGCGAGTTCGGTCGCGAAGGCCTCGTCCGCCGAGGCGATGGTCATGGCGGTCGGCAGACCAGTGCCGACTTCGCGCGCGAACGTGGGACCCGAGAGCACGGCAAAGGAGCGCCGGTTACCGAGGATTTCACGAGCCACTTGATGGGGCAGCAGCCCCGTTCCGAGTTCGAAACCTTTGGTGGCCCAGGCGAGACGTATGTGCTCACCGAGTCGCGGTGCGATTTCTTCGAGAAGCCTACGCAACGCATGGCTCGGCACCGCGATCAGGATTTCTCCGGCCCCGGCCAGCGCTTCATCGAGGTTGCGGGCGACGCTCAGGCGCTCTGGAAAAGGTGCATCCGGCAGGTATCGGGCGTTACGGCGCTCGCTCGCCATGGCCGCCTGCTGCGCAGCATTGCGACCCCAAAGGCGGGTCGGATGCCCTGCGCGCGCGAACTGTATGGCGAGAGCGGTGCCCCAGGACCCGGCACCGAGCACGGCTAGCGCGGCGGCCGTGTCGCTCATCGATCAGCTGTTCAGTGCCGGCGGCGCTTGATCCGCCTGCTGCGAGGTTGCGGCAGCATCGGCCAGCGAGCGCATGTAGAGCGCATCGAAGTTCACCGGCGGCAGCAGCAGTTGCGGGAAACCACCCTGCGTGACGAGATTCGCGATAGTGGCGCGCGCGTAAGGGAAGAGCACTGCCGGAGCGACGGCCGCCACTGCACGTCGATACTCTTCTTCGTTGAGATTGCGCACGCCGAACAGACCCGCCTGCTGCACTTCGACGAGAAAGGCGGCGTTGTCGCCGATCTTTGCCGTGATGCTCACCGTGAGCACAATCTCGCGCATTTCCGGCGATACCGCTTCGGAGGCCGTGTTGAGGTCGAGACCGATTTGCGGATTCCACTCACCCTGGATGCGTGGACCCCGGGGCGCCTCGAAGGAGCAATCCTTCAAATAAACGGACTGCAAAGAAAACTCGAGAGCGTTCGGATCTTCGCCGGGTTGAGCAACGCCGTCGGCGCGCGGATCTAGATCGGACATTTGGTCTGGCCTCTGTGGTACTTGTATTCGTGGAGAGGTGAGTCGGCGCGGTGCGCCGGGTCAGGCGGCGAGCAGTGGATCGAGACTGCCCTTCGCATCGAGCGCATGCAGATCGTCGCAGCCGCCGACATGCATGTCGCCAATGAAAATTTGCGGTACGGTGTGACGGCCGCTGCGAGTCATCATCTCCTGACGCAGCGCCGAGCTGCCATCGACGTCGATGATTTCGAGCGTCGCGTTCTTGCGTTCCAACAGTTCGCGCGCACGCGCACAGTACGGACACCATGCGGTGGCATACATCACGACTTTGCTCACGACTTGCCCTTGGCCGTAGCCTCGCCCCGAGCGAGTGGCAGATTCTCGCTTCGCCAGCCGCTGAGTCCGCCTTTGAGATTGAAGGTCTGCTTGAAACCTTGCCTCGCCAGAACGCGAGCGGCTGCGGCACCGGTTGAACCGGAGTCGCAACAGACGATCACGTTTTTCTCCTTGTACTTCTTGAGGGTGTCGCCGGCGGTGAGCATGTCGGCAGAATCCATGCGCCGCGCGCCACCGATGTGGCCGGTGGCGAACTCCTCGGGCTTGCGCAGATCGATGATCAGGGCGCCCTGGTTCTGCATGCGGATGAGATCCTGCGGCGAGACGCCAGCAAAGGCGTCACGGCGCGCCCGGATCTCGAATACCAGCACGAGCGCGGCTGCGACCGCAGTCATCAGCACGAGCCATGGGTGATTGGCGATGTACTCTGGCAACTTTTCCACGGCCGGGATTATACAATCTATGCCGATGCTCGGCCGTATAACCCGTATTTTGCTGGTGTTAGCAGGGTCGGCGCTGCTCGGCGTCGCCTCTGCGCAGGATGCTGCACGCGCGGAGGCGGAACTGCGCCAATTGCGCAGCCAGATCGAGCGAATCCGCGGTCAGGTCGCGCGCGATGCTGCCGAGCGCGACCGTCTCACCCGTGCGTTGCGGGCCGCCGAAACCGCGGCAAATCGTGCCCGTGGTGAACTCGACCGATTGCGCGGCGAACGTAGCGAGCGCGAACGGCGCCGGGCCGACCTCGCTGCCCAAAAAACCGCCCAGGAGACCGAGCTTGCCCGTGAACGTGGCGAGTTGGCCGTACAGCTGCGCGCCGCCTATTTGATCGGTCGCGAAGAGCCGCTCAAGCTGTTTCTGAACCAGCAGGACCCGGCGCGTACCGGGCGCATGTTCGCCTACTACGGTTACTTCGGTCGGGCGCGTTCCGAGCAACTGAGTGCGATCGAAACCCGGGTGCGTGAAATCGAGATGCTGGACGCCAGCCTCGAAACCGAGCAGGAGCGTATTCGTCGTCTCGAACAAGCCCAGCGCGGCGAAGTGTCGCGACTCGACAAAGCCCGCAGCGAACGTGGCGACGTGCTTGCGGGTCTCACGGCCGAATCGATGGCGCGCAACGCGAGTTTGCAGCGACTGCAACGCGAACAGGCGACACTTGAAAAATTGTTGCGTGAACTGCGTCGTGCCGCGCCGAAGTTTCCAACCGACAATCGAAGTCCTTTCGCCAACATGCGCGGCAAGCTGTCCTGGCCTGTAAGCGGTCGACTGATTGCGCGTTTCGGGCAACAGCGTGCAGGTACGGTGAAGTGGGAGGGGGTGCTGATCTCGGCGCCGCGGGGGACGCCGGTGCGGGCGATCCATCGTGGTCGCGTGGTCTATGCGGATTGGTTAGCGGGTCTTGGTCTACTGCTGATCATCGACCACGGTGGCGGTTATCTCAGTCTCTATGGTCACAACGAGCAGTTGTTCCGGGCGGTCGGCGATCAGGTCGTCGCCGGCGACACCATCGCCGGTATCGGCGATACCGGCGGGCGAGCCCAGCCCGAGCTTTATTTTGAAATCCGTCAATCCGCACGGCCGCTCGATCCCGCGCCCTGGTTCAAAGATCGACAACCCTGATGTACGGCGCGAGCCCGATCGTGCCTGAGTCGCGTACTTCCGCAGCCCCGTGCCTGTAGAATTTGCCGCCGTGAGATCTCTTCGCGCTTTGTTCCCGATCGTCGGTATCGCAGGTCTTTTGGCCGGCGTGTTGTTGGCGCGATTCGTGATTTTTCCGCCACTCGATCAGCTTCCGGTTGCCGCGTCGACGCCGCACGACGTGGGTCGCGCCGCGCCGATCCCGCAGCCGCTGCCGGCTACAGACGCGCGCCGACTCGCCGAGGTGGTCGCGCAGATTCGTCGCGAGTACGTCGATGAAATTCCCGACGGCAAACTGATCGAGGGCGCCTTGCGCGGGCTGCTTGCGGGACTCGATACGCACTCCGATTACCTCGATCCGCGCGAGTACGAAGAGCTGCGGCGCGGTGCCGCTGGTAACTATCCGGGCATCGGCATCGAAGTCTCTGCGGATAACGGCTTCATCAAAGTTCAGCGACCGCTGGAAGAATCGCCCGCGGCGCGCGCTGGGATCCGCGCCGGTGATTTGATCCTGCGTATCGACGGCGAGCCGGTCGGTGATAACGTCGCCGCCGCGATCGAGCAGATGCGCGGACCGGCAGGGTCTTTGGTCAAACTCACGGTGCGTCGTGCTGCAGGCGATGAACTGGTGGACGTGGTGCTTGAGCGCGCACGGGTCGAAGTGCACAGCGTGAGTGGCGAGCCACTCGATGCCGGTTACGGCTATCTGCGAATCGCCGCGTTCAGCGACACGACGCCGGCGGATTTCGAGAATACGGTCGCGCGGCTGCGCCGCGAGCAACCCGAGCTGCGTGGCATCGTCATCGACCTGCGTAACAATCCCGGCGGTGTGCTTGAGGCGGCCGTTGCCGTGGCCGACACCATGCTCGATCAAGGCAACATCGTCAGCGCGCGCGGTCGCGTGGCCGATGCCCGGTTCCGCATGGACGCGAAGCCCGGACAGATACTCGAGGGAATCGACATCGCGGTGTTGGTCAACGGCGCTTCGGCTTCGGCAGCCGAAATCGTCGCCGGAGCACTCAAAGATAACGGTCGCGCGCTGCTCGTCGGTCGGCGCACCTATGGCAAAGGATCGGTGCAAAGCGTGATCCCGCTCGCTGACGGGCACGCAATCAAACTGACCACGTCCCGTTACGCGACACCCTCCGGGGCCTACATCAACGAGCGCGGCATCGCGCCCGACGTCGCGTTGGCCGGTCCCGACTCCGCGCCCACCGACCCCAGCATCGACGATGAGGTACGTGCCGCCATGCGCGAACTGCAGCGCCGTGCACCCCAAAGCACGCGAACCGCAGAAAACAGGAAGCCCCGCGCATGATCGAGTTCCTGCAGTATTTTCTGGACTTCGTGCTCAATCTCGACACCCATCTGGTCGAATTGATGCGTCAGTACGGGCTCTGGATCTACGCGATCCTGTTCGCGATCGTTTTTGCGGAAACTGGGCTCGTGGTCACGCCCTGGTTACCTGGTGATTCGTTGCTGTTCGCCGTAGGTACTCTCGCCGCCATCGACACCAGCGGCACGCTGCATGCGCCGACGGTCGCAGCGTTGTTGATCGTGGCGGCCATCCTTGGCAACAGCTGTAACTACGCCATTGGCAAAGCCATCGGGCCGCCAGCCTTCAGCGGCCGCTACCGATTGCTCAGGGTGGAGTACCTGCGCCAGACCGAAGCGTATTTCGACAAGCACGGTGGCAAGACAGTGATGTTGTCGCGCTTCTTGCCGATCTTGCGCACCTTCGTGCCGTTTGTGGCGGGCGTGGCGCGCATGGAGTATTCGCGCTTTCAGGGCTACAACGTGCTCGGCGCCATCATGTGGGTGGCTATTTTTCTGGGCGGCGGCTACCTGTTCGGCAACATTCCGCTGGTGCGCGACAACTTCGGCATCGTGACTTTGATGATCATTTTCGGTTCTTTGATACCGGTCGTGATCATGGCGCTGCGCGGCAAACGCGGAGGCAGCAAGCGCTGACGCAGCACCACGATCGACATCCGCAGACTTAGAAGCTGAGGATAGCGCCGACCAGACCGCCGATCAGCAGGAACAGCATCGGAAAGGTCGCAAGTCCGAAGCCTGCGCTGCGCTTCTCGGCTGCTTTGACGTAGCCGGTGAAATAGAGAAAACGACCGATGACGAAGAGGGCACCGAGCACGGTGGCCCAGATCACGCTGATGAACAACGCGAACGACCAAAGCGCGGGAATGAAGATGATCAGCTGCTCGAGCGTGTTCATTTGCGCCCGATAGTAGCGTTCGAAGTCGACGTTGCCGCTGGTCGCCGGCGCCTTCACGCCGAAGCGGTAGCGGGCACGACCGACGGCAAGGGCGAAGCCGAAGTACTCGATCAGCGCGACGAGCATGACAATATGGACCGGTGCGTATTCTGCCGACATGGGAACCCCCAGAATTGAAAACGGGTCGAATATAGCCTGTCGGCGCCGAGGGCGCAGGAGGAGATGGACCATGGAGCGAGGCGCACGAGGCAAGCCGACCGCGCTGTTGGCAGCGACATTGCTGCTGTCGAGCGCGTGGGGGCCGCCCCTGTTGGCGGCCGACGTGCAGTTTGCGGGGTATGCACGTTCGCGTGACGACGGACGCCTGCTCTACGTCGAGTCGCACCACGTGCGCAACTCGGGCGCGGTGGGCGAAACGCGCATCGTCATGTACCGCTGCAGCATCGATGGACCGGCGTTTGCACGCAAGGAGCTCACCTACGGTAGCGTACGTGAAGAACCGGAATTCATTTTCACCGACGCTCGTCGCGGCTACGTCGAGGGCTTGCGTCGCAGCACGCAGGGGCCACTGGTGTTTCAGCAGGACAACGCGCGCGCTGCGCGCCGCGAAGCTAAAGTACCCGCCAATGCGGTAATCGTCTCCGACGCCGGTTTCGACGAATTCGTACGCAAGCGCTGGGCAGAGCTAGAGGCGGGCAAGAGCGTTCGGTTTCCGTTCCTGATCCCGAGTCGTCTCGATTACCTAAGCTTCAAAGTAAAGAAGCACCACGACATCAAGCTCGACGGTGCGACAGCCAGCGTCATTCGCCTCAATCTTTCAGGTTTGCTGGGCTGGTTTTTTCCGTACATCGAAGTGTCTTATCGCAAGGCCGACAGGGTGTTGATGCGCTACGAAGGGCTCACCAATATTCGTGACGAAGACGACGAAAATCTGGTGGCGATTATCGAGTTCCCGCTGCGCGAGCGTCGCAAGGTACCAGCGATCGATCTGCTCAAGCTACGGGCGGAGCCTCTCGTTTCCCGTTGTTGAGCGAAGCGCGTAGCCAGTTCACCAGCACCGTTTCAAAAAGAATCACCGCCGCGCCCAAAATTGGCAGGCTGCCGAGACGCTCGTCGAGCATCCACCAGCCGAGCAAAAGCGCGACCACCGGACTCACGAAACTGTAGGTGGCCAGGTGCGCCGGCGTCGCGTTGACCGACAACCAGGCAAAAGCGGTGTATGCCACACCCGAGGTCGCACTGATCATGTAGGCCATCGCGAGCAAGCCTTGCGTGTCCCAGCTCCAGCGTGCCACGTCACCCTGCAACAACGCAGGCACCAACAGCATGAGTCCACCGCAGAACATCTGCAGCGCCGTGAAGGTCATCAGATCGAGCGCAGGCTGGGTGTTGCGGCTGTGGATGATGTCCACAGACCAGCAGAAACAGCCGAACACTATCACGAGCGCCGGCCAAATCGAGGTGACTGCGGTATCGCCACCGCCCGGCAAGATGATCAGGCTGGCGTCGGCAAAGCCGGCCACGAGACCGATTGCGACGCGCGGCGAAATTTTTTAAGCGCGAGCACTGAACATCCCGAGCAGCGGAATCCAGAACGACGACGATACGTTGAGCAGCGCCGCGAGATTCGAGGGCAGATGCGGCAGGCTCCACAGCGCCGAACTGTTGGAGAGGAACACCGCAAGACAGCCTACGGTGGCGAAGGTTTTCCAGTCGGCGCTCGTCAGTGCGGGCAGCCAGGGCTGGCCTGCTCTTCGGGCGAGCAACCGCGCCGCCGCGAACAGCAACAGCCCGCCGGTGATGCAGCGTGCAGCGCCGAAAGCAAAAGGCGGCAACCGACTGACGCCGATCTTCGTCATCAGGTAGCTCGAACCCCAGATCAGATAGGATGATCGCGAACGAAACGACGAGCTTCGTGCGTCGCGAGGCGTCGACGTGGCCGCTCACACGGATCTTATCGGGATGCCGTGCCTAACCGGCACGCGCGGCAGCCTCGGCACGGGTTGCGGTGCGATACATCAGAAAGCCGAGCACTGCGAGCACCACGAGACCCAGCCATTCACCGAAGTGCAGACCCGCGGGTAGCGCAAGCACATCGGCGCTGCCAGCGGTGACGATGGGAACGGCGATAGCGATCCCCATCAGGGCCTCGCCGGTGATCATACCTGCTGCGAACAACAGACCCTTGCGTCCACGACGTTCGAGATCGACCTCTGCACAGCCCGTGCGACGCAGGTGCCGCTCGGCGAGAAAAGCGAGCATGCCACCGAGAAAGATCGGCGTCATGAGTTCGATGGGCAAATAAATACCCACCGCCACGGCGAGCACCGGGGTACGGAAACTCGAGCCGCGAGCCTTCAAAATTTCGTCGACGACGATGATCGCGACGCCGATCAACGCGCCGATGGCGATCATGTCCCAGGGCAGCTGACCTCCGAAAAGTCCCTTGGCCACCGAAGCCATGAGCGTAGCCTGCGGGGCGAGCAACGGATTCGGATGCGTCTCGGTGGGTACGCCAATGCCGTAGGCTCGCTCCAGCAGATTGAGTACCGGCGCCATGACGAGCGCGCTGCTCGCAGCGCCGATGGCGAGCATGACCTGCTGCCGCCATGGCGTGGCACCGACGATGTGACCACATTTGAGATCCTGAAGATTGTCGCCGGCGATGCAGGCTGCGCAGCACACCACGGCTCCGATCATGATTGCTGCCACCGGCCCAAGGCTGCTGTCCGGTCCCATCAGGATCAGCAGCACCACCGAAGAAAACAGGATCGTGGCGATGGTGATGCTAGAGACGGGATTGTTCGACGAGCCCACGAGCCCCGCCATGTATGCCGACACCGAACAAAAAAGAAAACCGGTGACGACCATGATGACCGTCATCGGCAAGCTTACGGCAAGCGAGCCGACGATGGTCTCGTAGAGCGCCCACAGCGGTAGCATGAATAGCACGATACCGATCAGCACTGATTTCATCGGCAGGTCTTGTTCGGTGTGCGCGATGACCTGCCCCGTCGCACTCGCACGGGCTGCCGCGAGCCCGCTGCTGATACCCGAGACCAGTGCCTTTCTCAAAGAAATCAGCACCCAGAAACCGCCGACCAGCATGGCACCGACCCCGAGGTAGCGGATCTGCTTTGACCAGATGAGCCCGGCCAGATCTTCGGCGGGCAACCCGGCAGCCATCTGCACGAGCTCGGCGTTCGCGGGCAGTACGTTGGCGACGTAGATCGGAATGGCGAGGTTCCAGGAGATCATCGCTCCGGCGAGCGCCACGATGCCGACGTTGACGCCGACGATGTAACCGACGGCGAGCAGCGCTGGCGAAAGGTTGGTGCCGACGAATCCCAGATAGCCGCCAAAGAAACCGGCGCTCGCTGCAGTGTCGGGAATCAGCTTTAGACCACTGCCTGCCGCAAGCTTGGCGAACGCACCGCCGAGCGCCGAGAAGCCGAGGATGCGGATGCCTTGCGACGGATTCTCGCCAGCCTTCAAAACTTCGGCAGCCGCCTGCCCTTCCGGGAAAGCGAGCTTTTGATCGACGATCAGCACGCGCCGCAGCGGTACCGAGAACAGCACACCTAAAATTCCGCCGAGCCCGGCGATCGTCAGCACCCACGAATATTCGAAGTCTTGCCAGAAGCCGAGGATCACGAGTGCCGGAATGGTGAAAATGACGCCCGAGGCAATCGACGAACCAGCCGACGCGCCGGTTTGCACGAGGTTGTTTTCGAGGATGCCGC